>Ga0179591_1326660_pt1 | contig 15694 bp, 20 predicted proteins | sample CZOMad2_1_08_16f_FD_182891 | JGI IMG/M metagenome (GOLD analysis project Ga0179591, IMG submission 182891) | Vadose zone soil fungal communities from Angelo Coast Range Reserve, California, USA - CZOMad2_1_08_16fungal (PacBio error correction) | ecosystem: Environmental > Terrestrial > Soil >...
GTGGTGGGAGAACACAGGTGGAGTGAAAAAAGGAGGAATTCGGTTGATGCGACACGGTAGACTCGGGCTAAAAGAATCCCTGTACTAATGGGCTTTGAAGTCTAGGGGATGGGCTAAACGGGGAGGAACTAAAGGGTCTATGATTTCTATGTGTAAATGGGCTATAGGAGAGGGAACGCAGGATAGTGTGGGGCCATCGTCGACGTGGGGTTGGAAAAAGGACAGAGGGCGCTAATTGAGGAACTTAATCCGAGAGTCGATGGCGGCAGATAGAATTGAAGAAAAAAGGGAAGGGGATCAGGGTCACACGGATGGACTAGCATAAGACGAACGAACGGGATTGTTTGTTGAAGGAGGTTTTCAAGAAGTGAGCTTGGTCACAAGATGTTAGGGAGTAAGTTGCATCGGACTTCGAAGAGTCTAGCCCGATGTAACACGATCCATCGACGGTACATTAGAGCTAACGGGCTATACTCGAAAGCGACTAGAAAACCAAACAGTAAGTTTGGGGTTTCTCGAGGGAGATATGAGGGAAGACCTATGGAGTCTCTGGAGCAGTTCGAGATTACTGGGGAACGGTCTTGCTTACGACGGAAGGAAGCTAAACCGGGCAACTGTAGTAGTCCGCAGAGGGGCGGGAGGGGCGCGGTGCAGAATAGAGAGGCGATACACGGCTCGATGGCAAGAAACAAACAGCCTCGGGGGAGAAATTATTGATACAGCGAAGACAGACGGGGTAATGTCGAAGAAGAGGGAATGTTTGCGCGGACTAGGATGGCAGAATCGGTGGAACTAGAAACAACGAGGTAATGCCTGGAGGGGATTGTTATCAAAGGGGTCTATAAGCAAAAGGATGACTAACTGTCAAAGTTGGGGGCACACAATCATTGGATAGGTAAAGACGCAGAGGAAAGTGAAAGAAAATTAGAATACCGACGCGCGTCAGCAAAAAAAAGCCCAAGACTGAAGCCCGGTTTTGAGGGGGAAACCGCCGGAGAAAGAAAATAAAGGTGGGGCCAGGAAGTGATGCGGACAGGGTGATTTTCCCCGAAGGTAAAACATCTATAGAGACATTTATTGACGCAAGAAGCAACTCATGGTCGAAAAGGAGGATTCTCGGGTAACCTATGCAGGGGGAAAGCCGCCAAAGAAGGGGGAAGGCTGCTATCTGCGCAAAGAATATGTCAGGTCCAAGAAGAGGGGAAAACGAAAACACGATAGGACAAAACGCGCCCCACAATCGAAAGTAGCAAACCTCGGGGAAGGGGAAAGGAATTAATTCTTTACCTGAGAAAATCAGAAAGAAAAATAAGGAGGAAATGTGAGGGCTGAAAGGAGGAAAGAGCGAGACCGAACTACGGCATGGATTGGCATTGGGAATACGCATGTTGTCATTTACAACAAAAGAAGATAGGGGTTTCGACAATTCTTGAGGGGGGGGGACGCAATTCCGGGTACTTATACAAACTACCCCGAAGGCGGGATCTCCAACTGAGAATAGGAAGAGAGAGAATCCGCGGGGGAGGGTAGTTTGTACAGTTCGAAAACGGGAAAATTGCCGCAAAAAAAAGAAGGGGTGGGTCCTAAACCCAATATTCAAAGGAGGGGGGGGGACTCCAATCCCAAATGCAAAAAAAGGCCGAGAGAAAAATACGTCCAAATTCGGAACAAGCGTACACCGGGGGGAGTGTCTTGACGGAGCTTTTATCGGAGGGGGGTTCTTTCCCATCAAAGGTCATCCCTAAATGCGGGAAAGAGAGGATTGGAACGCGTTGTCTATCGTGCTTCCCGCGGTTCCAAAAAAAAGGGGGAAAGGGTCAAGGAAATCTTCGGAAAAAAGTCAAAAAGAATTTCGCTGAAAGGAGGGGGAAAAGAGGGGGAGACTGAGTGACCGCGTCGCATCGGTGGAAGATCCGCTGCGAATCAGAGCAAGAAGGGGGGAAACTGGGAGAAATAAAAATGGGTTCTCATCTATCGGTGAAATTAGGGGGGAGACATCAAAGCGATCATCTGGGAACGTACCGCTGGGTGGTTCTGTAGCGGCGGGGCGGGGAAATTTCCCGAACAACTGTGGGAAAAGGCGTGTCTTTCGGAGTTGCTGACGAAGCTAGGGGAACGTCTATACCAGGGGAATCGGATTCTCCAGGGATGGTGAAGTACTGCCTCGCAGCGAGGGGGGGTTTTATCGACCACCTTATAACAGTCGAAGCCTGGGGGGCCGCGCCTATAGTTTGCCAGACAAAATCGAACCCGGGCAGAAAAAGGAACGGCCTCTTTATGAGCAGACTCAAAGGAGTATGCCGTCGGAGCATACGCCCGGGGGCCCATGCTTCTGTAAAGCGCTTCACTGGAAGAGAAAAGGAGAAAGACGGCCACATCTCGAACGACGAAGGAAGACGGTGGAACGGGAAGTTAGCTAGTAAGTTTGCGAGAACTCCGCGCCGTAACGATCGCAATCGGCAATCGAGAAAAAGCTGCAAGAATACGGCCTCCTCTAGATCGGAACGGGGAAGTTAAATGAAGACTCGCCGCTCGCAGGGGGTGAGCGGCGATGAATTGAGGAAGTTATGGATGCGGGCCATAAGGGAACACGTTTCGCCGTCGAGGGGGATTAACCCTCAGAAAATGAAACAGCACGACTTTGTCAAAAATAATGGGGGGGGGGAAAAAAAAAACCGAAAATACAAAAAACAACCTGGTCGTTCTCGGAAACTGTATCGAAAGAATGAAAACGCGCAACTGGACCGTAACTGAGAGGGGTATAAAGCACAGAACGGATAGTGGGCAGTTCCATCAAAATTGCGCAAAAAGTCGTGTTAGGAACCCTCCCAAGCGAGGGTTTGTCGCCCACGGCACAGAGAAAAAAACAAGGAATGGGGCCCGACAGATAGAACTCATAGCCAGGCGAGGGAAGTCCCCGCAGAGAGCGGAACCATCGATGGCGAATGGTTGAATAGAGTAAACCAGTGAGAAGAAAAAAGGGTCAGGGGCATACGTGTTTGCGAAATGCTAGGGGTTCTCAAACAAATCACTTCAACGAGGAAATGAGGTGAAAAGGCGCGGAGACCGGCCCGCTGTAAAGACAAGGAAAAAATGAGGGCGTAGGGGCGCGTGGACAGTGGACTCTTTTCGAGGATGGACGGCTAACCCTGATCTTCATTAGGGTTGCGGTAGGCCCATGCTCGCGGGAAGAAAATTGCGGAGCTTGGGCTTAAGGAATCCCGGCGTGGGTCGGCAAAAGTCTATCACAGTGTGGTGGCTGAGGCTAGGGCCGGGCGGCACGCAGGGGCTTCTGAGGAGCGATGAGGGGAAAAAAGGCGTCGCCATGGAATCGGACGGGAGAAGACTTTGAATGAAGTGGGGTTGACATCAATCGGGATTCCAGTGTGTGCCAGGAGCAATAACGGCCAAAAAGAAGAACCAAACAAAAAAAATGGGAAAAAAAAGGGGGAGTCGAGGCGGTCATTTACACTGGATCCCGAGAGACACACCACGCCAGGCTGAGGGACTGGCAAAAAGGGGGAAGCGCAGGGGAAGAGATAAATAACTCCGCCTAAACATGGGTTCCGTAAAGCTCCTAAGAAAAAAAACTCGTAGAAACTGAGAGCCAGGATCCTGATTCAGTTAATCCAGCGCAAGTGGCAAACGCGAGCAGGGGGTCGGAACTGGGGGAAAAAAATACTCATAGAATATTCGGAAGGATCCCTCCTGGAAATACATATCCAAATCACGCCCGAAGGGACCCATAAGGAATATGTGCGAATAGGGACAGCGGCGAAGGTCCTCCAGAACAGGGGAGAAAAACTTGAAGTTGAATTTTCGATTGGTTGGGGGAACCACTGAAATTTGCTAAAAAGGTGACGATCGGTTTCTGAAGGCAAGGGTAGAGAAAAAGTCTCCCATTTCCTAGGGGGCGTTTCCGCAGCGGTAGGGGGGGGGGGGGAATACGAGACATCTCCGACGAGAAATGTTCTAGTCGGGGAAAAAATTTCTATCGATCGGTTCCAGTTACCAGTCGAGGGAAAAAAGCATGCTTCGACGGGGTTGAATGAAAACGACGAACGAGAATTTTGAACGCAATCTCAAGGAGTCTATGGTCTACCCAGAAGGGGAAGGAACCTTAAGTTGCATTCAAAAGGTGTCAGGATGGACGACAGCAAGAAGAACGAACAGGATGTGGGTTGTTATCGAGTTGAAAAGGAAAGATGGGTTACAATGATGGAGTGAAATTTGCGGGAGGGCGGCGCATCGCCGACAGTCTCGACGGAGTCCAGGCACGAGAATCATCGCCGCTACAAGGCGAGACGATTCGTCGGGAAAACAAAGCGGGTTTGTCTAGCGCGATGAGGTAATTAGGGGAAAAATACACGATGGATCATAGCGAGAAGGATGCAGAACGTTACTCCTAGGCTTCGTACCGGCCTTAAGCTAAAGACCTTTCAAAACGTGCGAGTAAAAGGAAGACGATGCGCATTGAAGGACAGAATAGGAGAGGAAAGGTCCTATTTCAATCAGCAGGGGTGGCCAGCAGGGGGAGGAGGGGATGAGCCCTACAGGATACACCTAAGGGGTCTACTAATGTCAAAAAAGGAGTCATGTTTCTCTTGAATTTCTCAGGTGGGGAAACTATAGGGATGCGAGGAAACCACGCTTTATGACGAGAGAGGAGGGGAACTTGGTTTCGTAAGAAAAAGGATTAGGCGCTCAGGGTGTCAAGAACCATCAGGGGGTGTCAAAAAAAAATTAAAAGGGTCCATTGGGTCGACTCCTGGGAAGGGGGGGGAGGGGCAGCAAAAGACACCGAACCGGGGAACAACATGGTTCTTGGCCCACAAAAAACAACTCTCCGGAAAAAGAAGCGTTTATGTTCACAGAGATGACGGGAGGTGAAAGGGGCGACTAGGGGAAGGCAGAGATGCGCAACAAAGGGGGGGCGCCACCTCTAGAGCTAGTGGATCGTAATTTAATTTACGAGGGCGAAGAGGCAGTCAAAGCCTCCGCACGAAAAAGGGGGCCGAACTTGCTCATCACCCAGGGGGAAGAGGGTCATTTCCCATCTACGAGGGGAGAAGAGGGAAGATCTAACATGAAAAAATCAATCGAGACGAAGGGGTCGCACCCCTCTGCACAGGGATGGCACGAAAAATATGGAAAGGGGACAGTCACATCCTATCCTGTTCTGCCGCGGGGTAGGGGCTTTACGAGAAAAGGGGGAAAAAAGAAAACCGAACTCGGATTTTTGGGAATTAGAAGGGGCTTTTAGGGGAAAAAAGGGGGGGGGGGGTGTCGGACAATTCGTCGGTGCGCAATTAACGGTTCGTAATACAAAAAAAAAAGAATCTAACTAACTATTAGTAGGGGGAAAAAGAGAATGAAAAGGAAGGGGGTTGGGGGGGGGGTATGACGTACGAAACGAATTGGGAAACGAAAAGACCGAAACAAAAGGAAGCACCTTTTTTGGCCTCCAAACACCCACTGATGCCAATGGAAAAAAAGAAAGGGCGAGTCGTGGGTCTAAAGCCATACTGAAAATTGTAGACACCAGCGAAAGCTCTGAGGGGGGGGTCGGGCTATATTGGAGGACGGTCACGCTGCAGGGTCGTAAACAGTTCCAAAAAGGTCGTGCGGCGGCGTAGGGGGGAGAAGGTTCCTAGGTGTTCGGGGAGGGTCAAAGAGTCTCTGGGAGGAAAATATATGGGGAAGAGAGGGAGCCAAGAAGCCAAATGGGGCTTGCAGGATGCTGAAGCCCTGGAAAGGGAGCGTTTACATAACAGAATGACTAGAAATTCGCCTTCTTGCAGGGGAGAGTCCCAATTTTTTTCATCTAAGCCGTTAAAAAGGAGGGGGGAGCCAAAAAATGATCTATCCGCGAGGGGGGGACGAAACCGCTGATTGCTTGAGGGAGTGGAGGGGTTCCTTTCAAAACCCCTGTTGCACATTGGGAGGTGGCGGCTTAGGGAGGGGAAAGCGAAGGTAGACACTTCTAATTGAACCGTTTTGTTAATGGGGAGACAATGAGCCATTCGGGGAGGAAAGTAAAGGGGGGGGGCCGCAGGAAGACCTTTTTTGGTTTATAGAAACCTTATAAAAGGAGCACTTCTCTAATAACAAGGGGGAATCTCATCCGGGGGGAAAAAGCCGAAGCGGAACCGCTCCGCGAACGCTTGTAATCAATGAAGGAAAGTCGGGAAAGAGGGAATGAGGACGGGAGGGATATTCCGAAAAAATGGAAAAAGGAGGACATTATTAACTGAGCACTGGATAAAAGTAGGGAAGGATGCGCGCAGAGAAATGCAGGATGGAGAGAACTTTTACGGGAAGGGGTGGATCTTTATTTGGGAAAAAAAGGTTAAGAAAAGCATTGAAAATCGAATCAACGTCTCATCGAATCTTAAGATTTCTTCAAGAACTGCTCTGAGCTGAAGAAAGGTGGGATTCCGTCTGAAGAAAGAAAGGCCAAGTTTCGCTGCTGAAAGGAGCATGTCGATTCGGGGACAGAAGGTTCTATCACTCTTTCGCAGAGGAGAAAGGAAGCACTCCCAGAAAGAACAGCGACTTGGAAAACATCATACAGGGTGAAAAACCTGGGAGGACCAAAACAATCAAGGTTGCGTTCTTCGTTCGGGAGAGGGTTCAGGGATGCTTGAAAAAAAGAACGAGAACGACACCGGGAAGGAGGGGTAAATCCATCGAGAACTAGATTGGAAAGTGACCATCAATTTCGCAAAAGGGGAATCACAACCCGGAGGGTTTTGAGAAACCGCCGGAGGCCGCTGCAGCTCGATCACAATTGGTCCAGTAGCAACAGGGCCGAGAGTGCGAAAAGGGTAGGGAAACGCATATCGGAAACAAAAAAATCGTAAAATGGCGTGGGGGGGGGCGAAAAAAAAAAGTTAGCAGAACCGACGAGGGAAGAACTTGTTTTGGGCGAGTGGGACTCCCAAAATAGGGCAAATCAAAGAGAAGTTTCCGGCGGAAGGGAAATGAAAGGGATGAAAAGCGCAAAGCTGTAACTCAGTGACCAGATAGATTCGTCAAGGGGTGTGGGCATGGTTAACTGGAAAGAGGGGCGGCTTGGGCTGGGGGGGGGGGAAGAGGAACCCGATAGTCTAATGAGGGAGTCCTCGTTTTGCATCAAAGAAGAGGAGAGAGGTGCGAAGTTCTTCGATTTGGGGCTTACTGAAGGGAAAGACGATTGTTTCCTGGAAGGGGAAGAGAAGAGTTTTGGTGACGAGGGGCTTATCGAAAAAAGGGAGGGCGGGGATTGATCTAATTATGACGGAGGCTCAAAGGGGTTGGCGGTCAAGCACGACTGGGCGAGGCGGTGTTAAGAAAGAGGAGTAGATCAATTTCTGAGAATGACCTCAATCCATAAATAAGCTCTCAACAAAAAAAGGGGGGGGTAGAAAAAGATGAGGGAGACAGGCTTTCATTTCTCATCAAGCTCCCGAAGAGGGGAAAGAAACCCAAAAAAACGTCAAGGCCTTCTTAAAAACAGTGCCCATGCTAAAAACGGGGGTCATATCAGGAATCAGACCAGGGGGGGGGTTCCGACAAGAGCCTCAAGCAAAAAAAAACGCTATAGAAAAAAAGGGAGAGGGGAAGCGGAAAGAGGCCGGGAATTCATTAAGCAAGGAAGGGGGGTCTGCAACTCTGCATTTCCGGAGGACAAAACTATACTCAGAGGGAGAATATAGGATATGAACAGGAAGGCAGCCATCTCCTCAATCCTGGGCAAAAACAAGACCCACGCCGCCAAAAGAATCCTGCAAGGTAAACGTAGTTCAGCGGATAAAGGGGATAGAGAATACCGGCCCATTGACTGTACAGAGGGGGAAGGAGAGTGTTTTGGGAAACTTCATCTTCGAAAAAGGAAGGAATCTCGGTAGGAAACTTGTTTGGGGTCGCGAAAAAAAAAATTCACCATGGGCGTTTCCAACGAGATCTTGCTTTTTGGACCGATCACGCGCAGTCGAGGGGAGTAGGGACAATTGGGGAAAGAATCAGCTTCCGGAACCCGGAAAAGTACTACCACCCGCATTCGGCGAAGGATTGGTTATGACAATACGAGAAGGCTCGAGATGAACCGGTCGGAACTACACGACTCTCTGAAATGCGGAGTCCCTTAACTAAGAAGGGGCGCTTAGTGGTTGAGTAAAGAATAAGGACCTAACATGATGTGTGGGGGGTATCGGCCGGGTTTTCAAAAGGGGGGGAAAGTCCTTTTGTAAAAGAGTTGGCGGAGGGAGGATAGGGAATAGCTAAAGAGTTAGACTTTCAAGAGACCAGCACGGGGAGAAATTCATGTAAGCAAACTGCGCAGCGAAAAAGAAGAAGAAAAAAATCAACAAAGCGGTTTTTCTATGCAGCAGGGGGAGGGAGGATATGAAGAAAGAAATGATCTATCGAGAAGTTGGCGGTGGGAAATAGTTACTGGAAGGAGGGAGGTCCCTTCAAAGTCTCTAAAGTCAGGGAGAACTGGGGTCTGAGGAAGAACGCAAGCTATCTCCTCTGGGGGTCAGCCGAGGAAGTACTGCGAGGACCAGTTATCATTTAAGAAAGCAAACTCATTGCCGAAGAGGGTGGAAGGTTGCACCTACTGAGTAATACCTACAGGGGAACAACTGGCTCAAAAAAATAGAGTGGCGGGGTCGCGGAGGGTAGTTGGCAAAGATCGGAAGGGAACCACGATTTACTTCCTAAGGAGGGGAGCCTTGGGTTAAAAATAACATGATGCGGCGAGCCATTGGAAGGGGAAGACAACAATGTCTAAGGTCAAACCTTTCTGCAAAGAAAAGTGTTAAGAAATAATAAAAATGTGTCACAAGCCGCACCCCAAAAGAAGGGTGCCCACAGGTTTTGAGGGGGGAGTGAAAGGAACACCACCGAAGATAGAACTCAAATGCGGGGGGGAAAGATTGAGAGAGTGGGGTCTCACCCTAATTTCAAAAGCAAAAGATTAAAACACATTGGGGAGGAACCCCGCTACGCTGCGCTCATGAGCGCAAGTATGGAAGTAACCGATTAGAGAGGAAGCGAAAATCCAAGGGGGGGTCCTTCTGGCGCTCAGGGGGAGAGAGCCTTCGAATATTGTGAATTGGAAAAGAGAAGATTGACAGCACGATAAACACTATAGCCAAAAACGCGCAAAGGGATGAAAAAACTTCGCACTCCCTCGAGGGACATTGAAAGGGACACGAAAAGACGGACAGATAAACAATTAAGCCCGACCAGAAAAGAAGGTCCGCGGCTGAAGCAAGGGAAGTATATATCCGGGGGAACGCGCTCCGGAATGATGTTGGCCAGCCTAAAGGTTCGGGGACAAAGGGAGGAGGGAGGGTGGGTTCTACATTCGGGAGTGAGCAAATTCAACACCTTCGTGACAAACTAAAAAGAACCGGTAGGGGGCGTCAAAACAAAAAAAAAGGAGGAGGGGGGGAGGAATAGAGAGAGAACGCCAGGGGGGGGGGGGGGGGGACTTACTAAGGTTTTAATCACGCGACCTAAAGTGGAAGGACAAATAATAGCAGGGTTTTTGTAAATCTTCTACCAAACCGAAAAATTAAAAGTCCAAACATCCATGAAGGGGGTTGTATCAGATACGTCAAAGGATGAAGAAACCGGACCAAAAAGAGGCTCGGGTTGAGAAGGAGATGTCGAGGGAAAAGAAAAGTGGGGGGTTAGAACAAAATAGTGGCCTCCCTCTTTCTGGGGGCGACAGCTAAAGGAGAGTGGATGGGGGAAGGGGGGGGGGCTAGTAGCATCTCTTCTCGGGTAATACATATTCTGTGGGGGTGATGATTCAGCTCTAAGTCAGGGGATTTCTTCTTCAGTGGGAGGCCGCTATGTTAACTATACATACATGGTCCACAGAAAGAGGGAGTCTATGATGGGCTAAGCCAATTTTTTTACAAAGTGGAAAGTGTCGAATTCAGGGGGGAAAAAAAGCATCAAAGCGAGGACATCATAGTGGTAAAGAAAAAACTGAGTGCGGGAAGAGGGGGGGGGAGGGGGGGGTTCCCAGGAAAACTAAAAAGTTGGTCAGCATTCCTCCTGGGGGGAGGGGAGGTTGCTAGAAGCGGCATTCTGGATAGACTTCTTAGAGGTTCAAGCAAGGGGGAATCAGATTCACATTGCTGTTATGGAAAGGAAAGGGGGCCTTAGACAGCATCTTTTGTTGATGGGGGAAGCAAGAGAACATCTATTCTGCTAATTCCATATCCCTCTCAGTCAGATTCTTGGGCCCCCGGAATTTCTAAATTCAACGTCTGAAACAGGTACTGGGCATGAGGGGTATAGCATGTACTAAACCACGGTAGGATAGCCGTCGGTATCAATACTTAAAGAACGTGCGTCCACGGAGCTGGATGAAATCGAAAATGAAAGGCCCTAGGTAGACGTATGCAAAGAGTCGCATTCTCCTGGAAGGAGGGGGAGAATCGACTTAATAAGCAGGGGGGGTAATTGGGAAAGTGAAGGAAAGAGGGCAAGTAACGATAGGGCCGCAAAAAAGAGAGCGCGTCAATCTTCTTCAAGGAAAGAAGGTGCAGCCTCTCGAAGGACTACAAACCTAAGGGGGGGTAAGAAAAAGACCAGCCTTACCGGAATGCCATTTTCGCTGCGATGAAAGGGGGGGAGCGGCGTGGCGAACAGAATTGAGGGAGAACTCGGTTCCTACCCCCGGGAAGGAAGGGAAGGACAACCCAAGAGGGGGTGGAACCACATCACTAAGGGGAACCATCTTTAAAACAAGCTGAATAAAAACCAAGAAAGGTTCGTTTCTATAGTCAAGCCTTAAAACAACGCGCAAACGAAAAGGGAATTATAGGCCGGACGTCCGCCGGTAGTTGCACTCATTCGCGCGCAGTAGTTGGGGAAAAAAGGGAAAACCCATTCGACTCCTTCGTTTGGGTCTGCCCTCCTCCGTTAAGGCAAGAGAAAAGAGAATCTGAAAAGTGGGCAGATAGAAAAAAATCATCTCCATGAAAGAGTGCGCGGTCGCCCCAAAAGGAAGTTCCTAAAAGCCCATCGGGAAAGGGGGGGGGAGAATGTTTCCGGAGAGAAAGTGAGACACGATCGGCAGAATTTTGTGGGCGAAAATGCTTGGTGGGAACTACGAAACATCAGAAACCTAAAGTGGAAGGAGATGAACGAAAAGAAAGGGGTACCTTCTGAGGAAACGCAAGTTACGCAATGGGGGACGACCATCTGCTGGATTGGCATCGTTGGAGTACTTTCCAGCTGGGAGATCGGCGGATGTCATCAGTCACTCATGCTCGGGGGGAGAAGAAGTTTGCATCGCCCCATGAAAAAAAGAAAAAAGCTTTTAAACGCTTGGGGAGGGACTTTCGAAGGAGAAAAGGGGGGTTTAGGACGAAGAGTTCATCGTTCCCTGAGGGTTTGGTGTCTTAGGACGGGGGAAGGGGGGGGTTGGGGCGACTAAACACCAGGGTGTACTTCGAGGGGGATTGGCTTATGGAAAGGGGAGCGCTGTTTACGTTCTGAGCAAGTACGGAAGCCTTTCTTACGGGGGTGTTCATAGAGGAGGTCAGTGCTGGGCACTTAAGAAAGAAGACCCATCTGCCTCCATCAAAACACCAAACTTATTAATAAAAGGAAGAGAAAATAGAGGTATAGAGGGAGTGATGGGCTCAATCAACTGAGTCAAAGAACTCAGGGAACAACACCTTCCATCTCCAGGCTTTAAAAGGGAGAAAAAGTACTTTCACGTCGGAAGAAAAGACGATCAATAAAAAGACGAAACTTTGTGAAGGGATCCCGAGGGGAACTAAAACAAAAGGGAGGGGAGAGGAACAGACTTCGCCCCAAAAAAAACTAAGGAAGGCTTAAGCCGAAACGCATTTTCTGCAAACAAAGAAAAAGGGGCTCAAACAAGAGGTCTTTCAAGATGCAAAGGAAGGAAGCAAATGCGGCCCGTCACTCCTCCCCAAGAGAAAAGAAGAAGGTAAGGATGAGTTACATGAGTACACTCACTCTCCGGTGGGGGAAAGAGACCGGGGAACTTGAAATGGGAATTTTTGATAAAACTTCATCAGTTTCGTCAAAAAAGAGGATCGGTTTACTGGCGAAAAGGGGTCGATCGTAGCTTAGAAAAATTTACGATGTGGCCGGGAGGGAGAGCGAGTTGCGAACTGGGAGTAAACTCAGCCGAACGATGCTTGTCGTAGGGAAAATTGTCTAAAGTGAGGAAAATACCCGGCGGGTCGACAAAAAAGAGGGAGTCGTTAAGGGGGGATGAAAGGAACTGCTCTAATTGTAAGGTAACGGAAATCTCGGCTATAAGGAGGAGACAATCGTAAGGAGAAGCTGGGACAGGTTCATTATGAAGGGAAAGAAAAGGAAGGACTAAAGGGATTGTTTGGTTTATCGCAGGTTGGGCAAGGGAGGGGAAAGGAGACTGGGTCACAATATGGGGAAAAAAGGTTTCTTCGGCTCCAGAACTTCTACTCGGTCGAGAAAAGGAGGGCCACTCATATCAAGTAAAAAGCTAAACAGGGGGGGGGGTGGGGGGGGGGGGGGTGGGGGAGAGCATAGTGGGCCCACATGAGGGGGCGTCTCGCTAGGTGAGAACTGTCATGCAGGAGACGGTGGTTTTATCTTTTGATGACTCTTATTGATCTTACAGGGACACGTAAAGAGATAAGTCAGGAACCTGAGTATCTCCTCAGAGGAGAAAGGGGCAGTCTTTTTCAAGCACTTCCTAGAGGAAACCTTAATCATCCAATTGGGAGAATCCGGAGGTTTCGCTGGAGTGCGATACGACGAACAAGGTTATACTACTGGAGAGAAAAAAAGGTCATGGTTTATAGGGGGTATTTCGCTGGTCTGGGGGATACGAAATTCTAGCACAAAAAGAGGGAACTCTCGAGATATCCAGGGGGGGATGATCAAAAAACAATCCAGATCGAGACGGTGAAGGGGGGTTCAAGAACCATGGTAAGGAAATTCCAACCATGGATCCGGGACTTCGGTACAGGGGGGGGAACGCTATTAACAGCGAAAGAACGAGAGGGTAAGGTTTGATTGAAAAGGCCCCACCCACAAAGGAAAGCTCCCTCAAATCAAAAGAAGGGAGGGGGGAAGGAATTATCTTCGGGTGAATTTGATAAAAACAAATTTAACTGCGATAAATGGCTCACACAAGGGTGGCGACCTCGAAGGAAGGGGGGAGGCTCTTGATCAAGCCGAGGGGACGTTAACCATGCGACGAGGCAAGCCGCCGACAAGGGGAGGGATCGCTCAGCAAAGTAGGGGGATATTTCAGTTAAAAACGACTCTTGAAAGGAGGGGAGAAGAAAAAATATACACAAGCAAACAAAGGTCAATCGCTTCGCCGGGACGCAAAACACCCTCGGGGAGAAAGGGGAAAGAACTAACATTTCGTAGGAGAGATCAATCCTTCACGAAAAAACATCCAGCCAGGTGGAAGAGGGGGGGAGGAAAATCGACTTATGGGGGACGAAATGAAGGAATTGGGGCATTGGGAAGAAGGAATGGGGAGTAGTGACAAAAAGGAGAGGGTTTCGAAAGGTCTCGGAAAAAGGCCGTTGAGGACGGATCAAACTACAAGAAGCGGATCTACTAAAAAAAAAACGGAAGGAAAAGGCTATCTGAAATAACCGGATCTGGAGTGGGGTGATCAAGAGGAAAAGGAATGGTGCTCACCGAAGGTGGAAAAACCCAATATCCTTCAGCCTGGTTGGGTCAACAAAAAATCTTCCATCCAACAGCCAGTGGCCGTGAGGTTCTAAAGACGGAGGGCCAAAAAAAGAGAAAGCGGAAAAGCGGGAGGGTTCCGGTCCTGGAGGAAGGCAAAAAGGGGGGGGTCTTCCCATCTGGGGAAGCACCGGGGAGGGTCGACGGAGGCGTGGCTCAGTTGGTAGAATTCTGTCGGGCGGGGAAGATTCCGTAGAAAATTGACAGGGGACTAATGTGTCAATCTCCGCTGGGGGACTGGGGGGGGGAGGGGTGCAGTTCTGCGGGTCCGGAGGAATCGAGTTAAAAAGAGAATCCTCTTCTAGCCTGCCGTCCGTAGGGAAGGCGAACTTCCAAATTGTGGTGGGGGGGGAAAGAGAGCGCGGTTGAAAGGGTGAAGAAAATAAAATCTCTATCATAGAGGGGGAAAAAAAATAACCGAATTTGAATATCGGTCTGGGGCGGTTTGTCCGTGAAAAGAACCCTGGAAAAACGTAGGGGTGCGTTGGCGGTCGTGTCGTGAAAGGAAAGGGGGTAGTCATATGAAATGGAAACCTTTGGGAATAAACGTAAACAAGGGAAATCCATTTCTGTGAAAGGGAAAAAAGGAAAACCTGGTAAAGCCAGAAAGGGGTTGGGTGGTTATCGACCCAGGATATCTTCGAGACGTAAAGAGGGGGGTGGGGACCTAGAAAAAGGCAAAAATTTTTTTCCAACGTCTCCGGAGGAAATGAAAAGGGGCGCTTTAGGAGCTGGGATCCATTATTCCACGGTAGGAAAAAGAGAAGTTGATCAAGGGCCAGAACAGGACTTCCCATTCTTCTGAAAATCGGGGACAGGGGGTAAAATCCCTGAGTCAGAGGACTGAAAACAGCGGAGGGAAGAGGAAGAGGGGGGCAGCTCTAAAGGTGAAGGGAAGCCTTTATAAATTGTGAAGGGAAAAAAGAAACTCCGGCAAGAGTAAAGATAGAAGCAAAAAGTGAGAGATCGATACAGTCAGAATAGAATGGGGACGGGCCAAGGAGGGACCCCGACGGTGTGGGACGTCGCTGTACATCTGGGGAAGGGGAGAAGTATAGGAGAAGGAGCCTTGGGGTTGCTTTTCCAATTTCGAACGCGTCGAAGGACGCGATGCCTCCGACTCAAGAGGGAAAAAGCCACTTTTTAACACCGCATCTTAAAAGGCGTAAAAAAAAAGATGGTAGGGGGTCTTTCTCTGACCGGAAAAACGCGAACTGAAAAGGGTAGTCTTGGTAAGAGCCGAAAAAGAGGAAAGGGGGTGCAGTCAAATTTCAAAAGTAGTTTTCATCAAAAAGCCGTCGGAACCGAATGAGGTGGTCAAAAAGACGGGTGGAAACTCCTTGAAACGCAATAGATAGAAACGTTGTCTCAGATAGAAATCATCGAAGGCGAGGGGGGGGCGCTGGCCAACCCACTCAGAGCGAGGAAAGAAAACCTTCGTCAGGGGGAAGTAAATGGGTCGCGAGTCGAAAAAGGGGGGGGAAGGATAGAAACAGGATCTGATCCTGGGTGGTGACTGAATGTTTTAAAAAAAGAGATCAACCTCGTGGAAGAAGGGGGAGAGGGTGTAACGATCGGATGGGTTACGGAAAGGGAACCAGTGACGAAAACTACGTGGAGGAGGGGGGGGAATTCCATTGTGGAGGTCGCTCTGGCTGTACGGGAAAGGGGAAAGAGTTGCCAAATAACTAAACGGAGGAACATGGGGCAAGAGGAGGAAAAAGAGACGGGTTGGAAAACAAGGTGTTTTCTTACTGAATTCCCGGGCGGGGGGGTTTCTGAGGCGAACTTGTGTCCAATCTCAAAGGGGGGGGAGGGAGGATGGCGAAAAAGGCGGGAAAGCGGTAGGGGATGTTACCGCAGGGCAAAGGGCTGGACTGAAACTGAAGCAGCTGGCGATTACGTTTGGGGTAATCGGTAATAAGGGGAGGGGCATGGGCGCAGCGACTCATCATAA
>Ga0179591_1322431_pt1 | contig 15693 bp, 11 predicted proteins | sample CZOMad2_1_08_16f_FD_182891 | JGI IMG/M metagenome (GOLD analysis project Ga0179591, IMG submission 182891) | Vadose zone soil fungal communities from Angelo Coast Range Reserve, California, USA - CZOMad2_1_08_16fungal (PacBio error correction) | ecosystem: Environmental > Terrestrial > Soil >...
CCCGGGCAAAAAAGCGGGAAGCGGGATCCATTTCGTCTATATGCGGCAACACGAGAAAAGAGCGACTATAAGAAAAGCGTGCCTTTCTGTCTATCATTCAGGGCAGGGGGAAAATAGCCTCTAAAACGCAGGTACAGGGCAGCCCTGGCACGATTCCTGAAAAAACTTCTTCTGCGTAGCGACAGGACCGTCCGATTGGGTGGATCTGAAAAGGCCTAAACTTCTTAATTGTCTGGGGGACACGCACGTTATAGTCTGCGCAGAAAGGGGTCTCCTGTCAAGGACAATCGGCTGAACGACCATTTTTTAACGTGCTCGCTTCATGGGGAAAGGGAAGTGACTCTACCAGGTCTTTAGGGCGGAGAGGGCACGCCACGTGAGGCAGGGTCAACGGGGGCCGGAGATCTTCCTACCGACGTCTCATATGAAAAAGGAACCGAGCGCGGGGGACCTCTGGGAAATAAAAAAGAGGGAAATCGTCAGGAAGAAGGGACGTCTAACTTGGAGCAGGTGACATCTCAAAGAAACGCCACCGCTTCATCAGGAGCCGACGAAAGGCAGTCAGGAAAAGGATCTCTTAGACTTCCTCTTAGGCAGAAGGGAGAGGGAAGGGATGATAGGGGAGAAGAGGAGCCCTAAAAAAAAAGGCAAATAGTACCAGAAGAAGCAGTCTTGCCTCCTCAGAAGAACGAGAAAGATCCAGCTCATACTCCCGAAGGGAAAGAGAATAGGAGGGGAGGGGGGCTGAAAACCGTGGCGAATCTTTCAGAAACCTGAGAGTCCACTAAAGGCAACGAACGAAAAAGGGAGAATGTGATCTGACTACCCTCTCCCCTCGGGAATAGAGGCGAGACATAGGACGCGCAAAGAGGACGAACAGTTCTCACCTACTGCAACCGAAATAGGGGGGACGAGTTACGCGTTCTTTGTCGTCTTTTCCTGAGGAGGAAAGAAAAATTCCTGCGGCCGAGGGGGAGCCCTACGGAACCGCATAGAGTGTGACAAAAAAAAGCGAAGCGAATATCCATGCCATTGGGAGCACAAAAGACACCGGAAAAAAGAGTGGAGAGAAGGGGGTCAGGCTGTCAAAAAAAAAGAAGAGGTAAGGAGAACTCGCCTAAGCCTTCAAATAGGAGGTGGGGACTCAGATAAAAGGAGAAAAGATCAAAGCGCAGTGGATCCCTGAAAAAAAGCCCTCCGCTAAAAGAGTGGACGGTGTCTGGCATACTCAGAAAAGCGTGTTCTATCATTTCCACGATTAAGAAGGTTGGGGGGGGAAAAGAGGGTAGCTCTCTCCTGAAGAATCTCACCTCTTCATTCGAAGAGGAAAAAAAAAGGAGAAAGAGGTCCAGAGAGGGTATTAACAGAAACTGGGAAGTCCTTAGACCATGGCTTCGGAGGATAGGAAAAAACTTCACAAGAACACAGAGGGGCTTAGACTTCTCGAAACTGGGGAAGGTGGGCCGCGTAGCCCGTGGGACTTCACTGGCAACTTACACAAAAAAAAGACAGAGCCCATCACCGCCAAAAAGCCCAGGGACGACTTGTGACGGATAAGCCGCCGCAGTCAGAATGCGCAAAGCAGCCGCGCTCCGTCTGTGTCAAATCGGGGGGGGGGGGGAAGAAATAGACCGGGGGCGGGACCAACAAGGAAGGGGGAAACTAGGTGGTTCTTTCTTCGGCCCCGAAAGGCAGAGCAAAAAGACCGCGGAGACGATTTCCTGTCGCTCTTTTGCTGGAGGGAGGGTTGGAAGGAACGAATACGATCAAAACACAAGAAACATACTTCTAGACGTGGGCTTACGGAGGCGTAAAAAAAAAAAACCAGCAAAGGGCCTCCAAATCTTTCCTATGCATATCCGGGGGGGAAAGAAAGAAGGGGGGATGGGGAGGTATTCGGCTTCCAACTCGGGTCGGGGGGGAAGTCCTTCGATCATCATCGGAGACTTCTGCCATGGGAGAAAGGGGGCGAGGCCGTAGAGTCATCTTCTTCACTCCCACACTTCTGGAATCTGCTGAACCCAGGAAAAAGAGGGAAAAAAAAGGTACAGATGAGAGTATCTCGGAAAGCAACACAACTGAGGGGTGATATGAAGGAGGGTAGAGCGGATCAAACTGTTTCTATTGCTGGGCGGAAGCGAGGGAAGAACCGAAAGGGGAAGGTAAATTTTATCAAAAATGTTTACTTCACCTCAACCCTCACACCTAGGGCTCGAAAAGGACGACCTTTCACAAGGAAGAAGGCACGGGCTCACGAAAGAGAATTCATCAAAAAGGAAAGGTCTGAGCACGGACGATAAACCGAGAGGCTCGGGCACTTACTAAAGTTCTCTTCCTCTGGACGCTAAGAGAGGGAGGGAGGGGAGATGCAGCAAAGAATGGACTTAACGGAAACGGAGAAGTCCGTGTCTCTTTCGATCTGGCTAATAATCGAAGGGAACGTCCATGCAAACCCCAATCTCTCCATACAGAGAGAAAAGAAGCGGAGAGGATCTGTGGCTTCACCGGTAAACTACTAAAGCACAGAAAAAGAAGCCTTCCGAGTGAACGGCCAGTGTAGGATGGGAGATTGGGGGGGTTGTTTCACAACCAGGTCAATCGGGAACATGTCCCACCTGCGACGGGGGATTTTATGACTCCGGTTCTGCAGGGGAGGGATTCACTGGTCGGTGGGTTCAACGGACACGTTTACGGTCGCCGGACCGACGCGTAAGGATCGAAGCCGTGAAGCCTCTGTGGGAGTTTAGTAAAGGAGATGCCCCTTGGGCGACTTCTCTCGTTAAACTGTTGGGGTACTCGAAACATAGGAGGGGCACCGATATGGGTATACTGAGCTCGGTCGAACTGGGGACAGGTCGGAGGAGCGTAACCAGGGGGCAGATAATCGTGCCACGGGCAACTCGAAGTACCCGGGAGGAGAAACTCCACGATAACATAACCGGAAACGGAGGGGACCGGGATTCTAGTATCAATCAGGGGTAGAATCCTGAACGCTGAGCTCCTTAACCATGGACCCGATGATCTATGAATCTGGGGTGAGCCGGGCTCTTTTTCTCAAAAAGGCTTGGGTCAGGGCACCTGATTGCTCTCAAAGTTTAAAGGACAGATAAGATGGGGGGGGTTGAAAAAAAGGGGTGCGCTACGAGACGAGTAAAAGGGGAACTCTCCTACGTAGTCTAGGGAAAGAGGGAAATTCGGGGGTTAAAGAAAAGGGAGCACCTCCTACGTCGTGCTCAAATATGTTTCGCCGTATGGAGTCGATAGCGAAGTCTGGGAGCAGGGGAGAAGAGCGAACCTTTATGGGGGGTATTCGAGTGAATCTCTGGTTAGTTGAGAGGGGAGTCCTTCTTTGCCTGGGATCAAACGTCTTCTCCCTCGGCGCGGCCCGGGACCGCCGTAGAGCTCTACAGGCAAGGGACGTGCTTTCCTCTAAAAATTCAATTTCGGGAGGAGATTGAAGGGGTGTCGGGTTGTAGTAGGAGGTCTGATTCCAACTCAGGCTTGACTGTCTTGGATCTCCTCTATATAGGAAGACGAGAAGGAGGACTCAAGGATCCTCTAGAAAAATCACGCTGATTGGCCATGGAAGTCTCGTAAGGAAGGCGGGGGCGACCTTCAGTTGGGAAATGTGGAAAGGGGCGAAAGACCTTTATTAGCCCGAAAAAAAAAAACGGGTGACTCTTATAATGCTGATTTCCATCTCGCGGGAGACGGTGGGGAGTAGAAGAATCGGCAGAGGGGGACTCAGAAGGGCGATGCAGAGGCGGAGGGACAGCGATGATACCATTTGTTTATCATATGCGAAAAATAATCGGAGTCACTGTAAATCTTATCCGGGGGTGGTACCTTCTATAGCGCGAACGGTGTCGAACATGGAGGAACAACATCAGTGATAAAAGTTGAAGAAGCTCTAATAAGAAAAATAATTACTGAAAGAGGAAAAAGTTGTTGACTTTCCAATTTGTTCACTTCGGGGGTAGATAAAGGAAGGAAAAATACGAGACGGGCTAGCCCATGAGGGGAAGGAGAAGCGTTGTTTCGGGCTAGATCTCGGGCGTAACGTGATGGCGTCGCGAGGGGGGGGCAAGGTGATGTATACGGGCGAGGCGGGAAAGATCAATAGAAGACAGGCTCTTACAGACTACTACTATCCAGGAGAAAAAAGTTATCTGGGTGGTATGACACCATCTCGGCCTCTCGGCGTGCCGGGGAAAGAAAAAGCAAGGAATAGTTAAATAGATTCCGATTCCTAGGAGAGAAAAGAAAGAAGATGAAAAGGCGTAAGACGGGGAGCAATCGAAAATGAAAGCCCACCAGTTCTTGAACCTCAGAAAAGAGCAGGGGGGAGAGTAAACCTTCCTCTTTGGGTCTTTAATCATCTCTGAAGGAAGAGGGGGAGAAATTACGAGGGGGAATCCAAAGTACAAGCGATGATACTAGAATGTAAGCATGGGGGGGGAGAGATCGAAAGCGCGTCTCGAACCTTGTTCTATTGTACAAGACATCGGGGGGGGGGGGACAGAACATAGGGATTGGGACACAGTGGCGACATTTTCAAGAGGGAGAGGACACGAGGAAGTACTTTAGAGCCCGAGGGTGAAGACGACCGTGAGGGAGGAGACCTCAACCGGCAGGAAAACCTTGTCCTATAGCCCAGAAAGAGGGACCCTCGTAGCGTCTATGGATCCACAAAAGTCCGACCCGATGAGGAAGAAACTGTCTAAAAAAGAAAGAAGAAGGCTAAGGATTTTGGCATGATGGTGGGTTAGGCTTTTAGTTTACCGTTAAGAACTGCGGAGAGGGCGTGGCACTCCAGGAGTCCATGAAAATTCAGAGAGCTCGAGAAGTCCCAGTACGAGATTGGACTTATCCTTTCTAGTTCCTATTATGAGGCCAGGGAGTGGGGAGAAGCTAAACTTCAAGAGAAGAAACAACACAAATAGAAATAGAGAGAAAAGGAAGGGCTCAAGTCCTCAACTCCCTATAAACGAGCAACCGGCAGCGAACTTCTTTTTCTTGATCGGTGAGAGCAGACATCTCCGGGAAATTGCTATCTAGTGTATCTTTATCCTTACGCAAAAACTGAGACCATCAGACACTAAACATAAAGTCTCTGAAAGCGACCGGCGGAAGGGTAGCTGGAAGTAGTACATCGTAGAACTTGAGGTGTTTTCTCTACTCTCGATTCAATATCGGGAGGGACAAGTCGCAAAAGAAAAAAAGAGGACATATGGTGTATCATCACACGTGAGAGGAAAGAGGGCGCGAAGGAAGGGCAGGGCTCATTCTTCTCGAGATCTGATCGCATACCTCTAAGGATTTCTTGAGGGGGTCGGACGCTGGCGAGGGGGGAAAATAGGCCAACTTTCACGACGTTCTATTTCTGAACCAGGGTAAATGATGATTCCCTGCGGGAGGAAGCGGAAGACTTCGTCAGCCACTACGATCTAAAACGGCAAAACGAGGAGAGGGGGCAGGGAAAGATCAACTCAATTTATGTTCCGTGGGGTCGGTCGGGGCGGGAGAGATGACTGCTGAGAGGGAAGGCAGCTGGAAATCGATGAATATGAAGAGCTGCCGGCCGGGGGGGGCCGTAGGCGCACGGAAAAAGGCCAGGGGGGGAGCAAAGCTGGCTTTCATCCACTTAGATATTACGAGCTAGAGAGCGTCGATCGAGGGGGAGGAAGGGGACCGGGAAGGGGGGAAGTTCGAGGACAACAACTAGATAAAGTAAAGGGAGAGGCGACTCGATCCAAAAGTTCCGAGAGAGGGCGAAAAAAACAACGACAACTATCCTAATCTTGGGCCCCACTGTCGCTCTGTAGGGTGACAGAGGAAGACAACAACGAAGAAATCATGGCAGAACTCAACACTTCTTCGATGAACTCCGGAGACAAGGAAAGTACTTCTTGGTGCCGGAGCGGCCGCGCATTTCAGGGTGGAAGGGGGGTTCGAAAACGTCGGGAAAACGGAGAGATGGCTCAGGGGGAAACGAAAAAACTGTAGTCTGACCGTACCTGTGGGCTCGCGTAAGGGAGCGAGAACGTGTCGGGTAAGTCTCTCGTGGCCACAACTGGCGGAAGGGACTCTTCAGTAGTCTCACGCCGCCGAAGGGAGAGGGGAGTTATAAAACAAGAGTCGGGGCAGAGATTCTTCATCACCAATCTTCGTGATCTAGGAACGGGGCTCTTCGTCCCATTCCACAGCGGGACCCACGAGAAGGAGAGGACAACTCGGGGAGGAAAAAAAAGTGATTCGTATGTATCGCTAAGCTTCCTCAAAGGCGTGCGACGTTGCAGGGGAAGAGAAGAGATACAAGGAGTCTCCACAAGTGCCTGTGAAATTATCTCAGGGAAAAGAAACGATCAACCTCCTAACGAGCCCTATCTAGCAGGAGAAAGAGAACCCACCGCTTCAGGGGTGTGGGGCTTCCCCTTTCCCTTTGAAATCGTGGAAAACAACGCTTCTGGGTAGGAAAGGACAGCATTCCGGGGGCCATACGGTCTATATGGATACACTCGAAAAAAAAAGGGAGATCTATTAACTCCGAGACTCGGAACGAAAAGTAGCGAAATATTCAGGTCACCGTAAGAGGAGGAAGGCGCGGGTGTACCTCTGGTTCCCTCTTCTCCGAAAAGGTCGGCAAGAGGAAGGAGGGGATTTCAACTGAAAAGAAAACCGTCTAAGGTAACCACCCCGGAGGGGTATCGGTGGTATTACTCCAATGGAGCGCAACCAGCAAGGCCGGTTTGTGTGGGGCCAGACCAGGAAGGAGGCAGGCGACCGCCCTGCTCACAGAAAGCGATAAATGTCCTGATCGCCAGGGACGATCCTCGGTATGATCCAGACCTCCGGCTAAGGGAGGGGAGAGTTAGGGGGGGGGACCAATCAACAGGTTGTCGTCATTGGGAAATGGTCTAGCTTTGGAGGGAGGACTCCATGAAAGATACGCCTCAAAAAAAGCGGAGCATCCCACAAGGAAGGTAATAGGTAAGAGGGGGGGGGAAAAGACCATTGCGATTTACTTGGACTCATCTACCAGTGGCTTCGAGGGAAAAAAAGAACAATCTGCTTCACTGCTACTCTATGGGGAAGCGGAGGGGAGAGAAAGGTTCAAGGGGTGCACTACCTTATACAAAGCACATCGACCTCCGAGGGGGAAAAGGTCCAAGGGCCCTGAAGAAATCAAAAGGCGCATTCAACCTATTCTTCGAGGCCACCGATGACAACACACCGGACATCTACTCCTGGCGGTAGGCCCGAAAAAAAAAGGGACTTCCGTCTTGTTCTTTCTAAGGATCACAAAAGAGAAGGCCCGCACCGAGAGTAGTAATCTAATAAAAAGGCGGGGGAAGCTGTGTTCTTTCGTCTTGGCACCGGCCCAGGAGCGCGGGGTATGCACGCGATATCAAACGGGGGGGTACCGCATCTACGTCTAGACGGAGGGAAGGGAGCTGAGGACTCAGAGGGAGCAGCTCTTCGCGAGCGGGGGAGCTGATCTAAAGAAGTGGGAAATCCGTTTCGCATTGGGGATCAAGGCGAGGAGCGAGCTCCTACTGTGGCTCTTCGTCCCTAGATCAAGAGAAGGAAAAGAGGAAATTCAAGAGGGAAGGTGGGCTGCGAAGAAAAAAAAAATCGGCAGGGAAGTCCTAGAAGGTCCTCTTAATCGCAGTAGGAAACCCCAGCGAAACCGGCTGAGGGACGCGATCGAAAAACGACTGATTGAGAATAGTCTTTTAACAACTCCGTAAAAGGGGGAGAGTTTCGGGGGGGAAGGGGGGAGAATCGACCTGGCGATAGGGGGGGGGGACCGACGTACTTTCTTACGGGCCGCAGCATCTCCTCCCTCGGAAAAGACCAAAAACACTCTGACCTGATTATCGTTTTAGCCGCGAGGAAAGGGGGAGGGGGACTCAAGGACTATAGCCGCGAGACCATGACTAAACGTATCGGCGCATTAACGGCAGCGGAAAACGGGGGGAGAAGCGCTGCTCTTCAATCCGCTCTCCAATACGAAAGAAGGAGAGGAACTTAGTTTTAGGCTTCGTCGGCTATAAGCGCAAGGGGAAGGAGGGACACGAACGCCCTCATCGAAGATTTTCTCCCGGAGGAGAGAGGAAGCGGGGGTCCGAAGAGTTTGAGTTTCTCGTTTCTAATCTCCCGTAAACAAAGCAGGAAATAAATGCTTTTTTGTCCCGGACATGGAGAGAGGGGGAGGGAGGGGTTTTTGACCAGAAGGCGAGACGAGAAGTGTTCTTCAAAATTCTATCGAGGATGCGGGGGGGCAACGTACCGGTTTCTTTTCTTTTTTCTGGGACGGATAGGTGGATGTTCTGAGGGCCCAAGGGTTTACTGGAGAGAGACTCAATTCGAGCGCAGGAAAAAAAGGGGATGTGGTCTTTTATTATCTAATCCCTGTCGAAATTCTTACGAAAGGAAAGGAATAATGGGGAGGGGGCAAGGAAGGAAATCTAGAAACCGATCGCTATTTGGAGAAGAGCAGCGGCGAAAGGGAAACGCGAGCGGAACTTCTTACGGCCGGACAGAAGAAAAGCATCTACCTCTGGGGTTCCAGGGCAGAAAATGGTAGTGAGGACCCCTACTAAAAAGGGGGGCCGAGGAAAAGGTTAACCAGGTATGTGTAAAGAGGAGACAGAGGGAGAAGGTATAACGGAAATCGATCCGAACCTTAAGATATCGCGCGATCATGGGGCTCCTCTAAATTTGTCTGGCCAAGAGGGGATTCATGGTGTTTCTCAATGGGATTTAACGAAAGAGTTTTTTCACCCGGCTTACAGGGTCTGAGTCTCTTCTGGCATCACGGTGGTCCATCAAGGGAGCGTTTGCTAAGGGAAAAAAGGAGGTGAACCACAAGATTATCCCTCAGGAAAACCGGTCGAAGGAATGAGATTATCTGACTGGTTGCGCCCATCATAGTCGAGGGAGGAGGTCTCGGGCCTCAAGAAGCTGGTGGTTCCATAGTAGGATTCGCGAAATGCCGGCGGTGGCCATATGGAGGGATTGTGAGCCTTGTCGAACTTGAACGGGACGGGGCCTCTCTGTGCCTCTCTTCTCTGTGAGTACGGGAGAGAGTGGAAAGATCACGCTCAGTGTGGCTTCGGCGGAAAGATTGCCTCTCTCCTAATAATCTCGGGGATTCTGGATGAGGGGAAACTAGATGGCTAACTCCTATTAATCTCCTCTAATACAGAATAATTCATGGGGCGGGGGAAGCAGATGCACCTTATCGAGGCCTCTTTTGGAGTAATGAAAAGAGAAAACGCGGAGAAATTGCAAGGAAATATAATTATTAGATCGGTTCTCCAGGGAAAAAGATTAACGATACTCGTCAAAGTATGCCGATCTTAAGTCATTAAGACCTGAGGGAGAAAGAGGAGGGTGGACATGAACGACGTTTGAGCAGATAAGGGGATACACACTTTCCATGGAAGGGCTTGAGAGCCGGAGGGGGGGAAAAGGCTTCATCTTTTATACCCGACGGTCAGAAAAAGGGGATGAAAAAAAACTTAAGGTGGGTCAAAGTAAGAAGACAAATAATTACTGTAAGTAGAGGGGAGAGAAGAGAAGACTCGTCTCTAATTTTTGGAGATCGGCAACAGGGGTCGAAGGGAACGAGTTGTAAGAGAATTCCTCAGATAAAGGCGAGTGCGGGAAAACTTCTAAGCTTATGCTTTTTTGGTGGATATCTTCTTAACGGGTGGGTACGTAGATAGGGAGAATGGGGGGAAAGACTTCTTCGAGTCCAAGATCTTCAGCTACCTCCTCCATCGATCGTCGAAGATCCATCGGCTTCCTCAAAGTATGTATTAACAGAAAAGGGGGGCGAAGAGGGTTCGCGCAACCAAACAATCAAACATGGAAAGGCCGATCGAGTGCCATACGATACGCGGGGGAAAAAGCCTAGATCGCTTGAAAAGCATATCTGGACTACCATCAAAAAAGACTAAACCGAAAAAATGCCTTCAGCCGTTCGGGAAGGGAGGTGGCGGGGGGGAGAAACGGAGATGAGATCTCCTGTACTCTCTCCTACGCAGAAAGGAGATCGCGGAAAGAAACGCAGGGTCGACGCCGAAAAACCTGATAAATTGAGAATGTAAAGGGGGGCGCATCTACCATTAAAGCTGGGGGCTGGACTGAAAAGGCACCTTTACGTTTCAGGTTTATCGGGGGGGGAAGAGGCATGCCTTATAATTCCGTCTACTTATATCGAGCAAGGAGGTGAGGCGGTCCTACAAGAGACTTCAAAAAGAAGTGGACGGGGTCGCCCCCTACTAATCGTGCTCTATCATCGTAGAAGAAAAAGTCCCTAAAATTCCTCCAGTGAAAAGACAAACTGGCAATGTCAGCCGCGCAGATTCCATGATGATGCGCATCGGGGCAGGGAAATAGCTGAGGGTAGGGCATCTCAGGGGGAAGAGAAAGTGGGTAACGGAACCTGTAATCCATTCAGGAGGTGAACGGCTTCGTGAGAGGGAAGTTTTACGGGGAAAAATGTGGACTTCCTCTAGCTGACATCGAGAGAGAAAAAAAAACAACTGAGGAGGGGAAACTATATGTCCATCTTATCTTATGCAATAATGGAAGACAGAATATAAGAGGGAAAAACAACAGGCGCCGGGGGGGGGGGATGTCTTCGACTACTTTAGACATTCCGTTGCTCACAGGAAAAAAGCGACCTAAGCTTTTAACCCAATCGCACACAGAATCCAAAGAAAAACTTCGGCAGAGTCTGCCTTGGTCGGAAAAGGGGGGTAGTACGTCATCTTTGACAGCTTGTTGGGACCTCTACGGTATAGAGGTCAAAAAGATCGGTCGATAGTCTCGGATTCTACCTTAGCTAGGCTGAGCAAGGAGGAACGTCCTTGAGGGGCAGTATCTACGGAAAAAGGAAAAAGGATCTGTCTCTTCATTCTTAACACTGACACCGTACACGGAAAAAGCAGAAGCTTTCCGTGCACGCGTGCGCTGAAATCGAAGACACGAGGACGTCGTGGACAAAATTATAGAACCTTTCTTCTCTAATGCACTGCGGGGCATGGGGAGCTCGATTACTGGTTAAAAGAGGACCGACGAGGACGCAAAACGGACTATATCAAAGGAAGGTGGTCGGGTGGCTGCGTAGCGGGGGGGGAAAATGCGGCGCATTAAAAGTTCGAGCTTAGCGAGGAATAGGGGGGAAAGGGGGGAGAATTCGGAATAGGGGTCCTCGCCCTGGTTAGCTGCGGATGGGAAGGCAATGCCCGGAGCCGAAGGCTTTTCATCAAATGCGTTAGAGTAACTAAGGAGAGTAGGAAAGAAATAGGTGGGGGGAAGGGGGGTAGAATTAGGGGTCTACAGGGCCAGCGAGATTATCCGTTCTCCATCGGCGGATCACGTTCAGCAGGATCGAGACCACCGATCTCTATCAAAGTGAAGACTCGGCCTTGGAAGTCGGTGGGGGAAAGAGGAAGATACAGGGGAAGGGGGAAGGACTTGAAGGACCCTAACGGATTAGATCTCCTCGACCTTCCCGGCTTCAGTGGGGGGGCTTCGCTTCTCACTGGAACATTTCTTTTGGGCCGGGGAGGAAAAGGAGGGGGAGAAACTAGCTGAAAAAGAAGAAAATCGTCGTCCAGGGGGCTCGCGTTCCTGCTGCGAACTGTGATCAAACAAAAGTCGTGTAGGGCGCTAGGACGTTGATTCTTAAGCGGAGGGATGCAGCAACAGGAAGGAGAGGGAGCTTCACCATGGGGGGGGAATCTGCCAGGCGGAAGGGCTACTAAACGGATCGGCACTCTTTCTTAGGTATCGCCGGTGCTCTTCTGGCCTGAGAAAGAGGCAACAGACGGCGGTCGGCAAAAGTTCCTGGCCCCCATTTCCGTCGGAGGGGGGGGTCCGATCGGAAGAGAGTCAGGCCGAGCAAAGAAGAGCTAGCCCGAAAAAAGAAGAGAAGGGACTTCCTAAACTCGCTGGCAAGAAAGGACAGCACGCCCTAACTAAGAGCGCATCCAGAAAGAGAAGAGACATTAGCAAGGAAGGTCTTGTAAGTTCCAGGGCTACTACTCACTTCATGATAAGGACCAGACGGGAAGGGGCACGAGAAACACCGTCAGTGATATTGGAAAAGGGAGATCTCTCCTCAGGAGGCAACAGGCTCCCTCCGCGCAAAAGAAAGAGGGAAAGATCAGAGCGATAAATCTAGGGAAGGGCGGTTCTTTTTAACGATGCTTGCTCTTCTACAAAAGACTTCTTCTAGTACGTGCGGGAAGAAGGAGACGATACTACCTCTACTATTGTGCAAACATCGACGGAATAGAGCCCTCACATTTTGAGGCTACACGTTTGACTCAACCGATGAAGGCGGGGGAAAGACGATCTCTTAGTCAGTCATGCGATCAGCGTAAGCAGACATGCTATAGAAGGAAGTGAGAGAGGAACTTTGGGCTGGATATGGTGAGGGGGGGGGCTCCGCAACTAGGTGGGTTCTAGCACAGGGAAAAAGAGGGTCGAATGTGCACCCTTTTATCTCTCTAGGGAAGGGGCGAAATCTGAAGAGAAGTCACCCACCAGGGGAAGCGGACGCGCTGGAAAAAACGGTTTTCCCCATTCGCGAGAGGAAAAGGGTCTGAAGACCCCATCTTCTTCAACTTCGCAGAGAGGGGGACTCACTCGTAGGAAGAGGGGAAAACTTTTCGGGCGAAAACCTTCGACCACTCAACGGAACAAAGAACTAAGACCGCAAATTCAAATTTCCTCCTGGTCAGGAAGAATGAACTCTAGCGGGGGGGTGGCGCCGATAGGCCTTCTATCCCGGTGGGCACACCCAAATAATCAGGCCTGTGGCCCAAGAAACAAGAAAGGGAAAATTAATGATGTTTAGGGGGGCTATTCCCCGGGGGCCCTCACACGTAGACTATCGCTCAAATTTCAGGGCGACGCTGGTAGAACTGACGGGCGTGTTATCCCTTCCATAATTTCTTAGGAATAAGGTCAGAAGAAAGAACGGGGCAAAAGGGGGGATGAAGTCGGAATTCAAACGAAATCAATCTTCTCTACGGGGGAGGGGCTCGGGAAGGAGGAAGGAAGTGGACAGAGCCGTGGGCTAATCGGAGATATCTTCCACTCCAGGGGTGCGGGCCTGGTCAGAAGGAGGGAGAAACTGAGAGGGGGAGGGACTTTGAACAGGGGGAAGGGTCGAGAGAAATGCTTCACTACCGCATCGTCGGATTCAAAAATGACATCGAAGGGAAAGACGGCGCACCAAGCCACCGTCTACTATCGGAAAACCTATCTCAAAAACAACTTATGGGGGATAAAGATAAGAGGGGAAAAGACGGCCCGGGGAGGTATCTAAGCTCTCTGGGCCGCATGAGGAGGGGGATTATCCGGGGATGCGGTCGACGCACTCAGAACCAATCATGGAGGGAATCTCAGAACAAAGCCGTTCACGCGGAACTCGAGGATCTCGGGAGACGAAATGAAGAAGGAAAGAAGGCGGGGGAAGGGAGGGAGGGGGAGGCCTCGACTATGTAATTCACTAGGGAAGAGGAACTTATGAATGAACGATAAGGAGCGGGGAAGAAAAGCAGAGGCTTGACGCCTCCTGAAACTCGATACTTAAAAAGCAAGGAGTGCAGGGGAGGGGGTCGCTGATCTCGGGATCAGAAAAAGATCTTGACTCACCACCCCGAGAAAAAGCCGGACAGGCCATGAGCCTTGAGGATAGTTTAGGTCCTTATAGGGGAAAGAAAGACGCCGCCAAGGGAAGGGGCTGCATGTTGAGAAGAACCTTCCCAATTCGTTCTATGGGGTTTTTCCAAAAAGAAAACAGGATCTCTTTACTCCCAAGATGCATAGGTATTGCACCCAGGAGGAAAGGGGAGGGATGAGGGGGAGAGGTCAGATAACGTGTCGTGTCTCGGCGAAACGGAACAGTGGGACCACTTGGCTACGCGACGGGCCAAAAAAAGAACATTCTATCTAAATTCCTCTTCTGTATGACGTAGAGAAGGAAATTCCTAACGGGGGGGAGTGAGGGGGGGGACATTAAACGGGCTTAAAAAGATAACCATCTAGGCAGTGATGTTTTTCTTCAGAGTCAGAAGGGCAGGGGGGCAACTTTCACTTCCGTTAAAACCTCGCGCAAAAACAGAGAGGAATCGGAACTTCTTCGGACCAATACATTCTTAGCCACTACGACTCGGCCAGCCAGGGAGGGAGGGATCGGGGATCCACTGGCGAGCATTTCATATACTGAGAACGAGGTCGAAGGCGGTTAGCGCGGGACGGTGCGCGTCGGGGAGCGGGTAAGCCAACTAGGTGTTTCAGACCAGGGTAGCATAAAGGTTCGAAAAGTAAACGCAAGAGGGTGGGTAAACTCTTAGTCGTAGTCGGAGAAGGAGGGGGGGCGAGACTCTTAACCCCTACTTGATTTCTAAGGGGAGAGAGAAAAAACCAAAGCCGGAGTTCCCATCCTAAACTAAGAGAAGCTAGGTGCGCGATGTGATAGATTATTTTGGCGAAATTATCTCTGAGAGAGTGAATGGGAGTCTAATTGAAAATGAAGGGGGTCGGGAGGGGGTGCCATCCGGCGGGAAGAGCTCGCCGTGAATTTTTATCAATGACGTGGGTGGGGGAGGAGGGAGCCTGCCAGCCCGGCCAGAGACGGCGCAAGGCGGTCGTCTCTTTGCAGTCTACGAGGGCGGGAGAGGTAGGAAGATCGAGTTCAGGGGGCAGCTCTCGCTGAAACGCCAGAAAGAAAAAAAGAAAAAGAGGCGGCGGGAGGACGGTCTATCGTCTCTAGCTAGAGCTCGGGGGACCCGAGGAAAGAAGATAAAGATACCGACTACTAATTGCTAGGGAAAGGGTGGGTCCTCGGTGGCAGACCTGAGAGAGTTGCAAGCATTAATCCGAAGCACCTTTTCCTCTTATCAGAGAGAAAGGAGGGTCACTAGCGGGGGGGAGGGGGACTGCGATTAACAGCGGCGGGGTCTCCAGTTTAATAGCAGGGATCCGGGGGAAGTTGCGGAGCTCGAAAGAGAGGAAGAGGAGTAAGAACTGCTCTAACAGAGAGAAAAAGGAAGACCAGGGGGGGGGAGGGGTCATGCCAGAAAATCTAAACTTCACCTGGCCGCTTAGGCTAGGTAGGTTCCCAGATCGCTATGGCCCTAGGTGGAGAACATTGAAACAAACATACCTATAATGGTTGGAAATAAGATCACAATGAATTAAGGGGAAGGGGGGAGGGGGAGCTTCGCGAGTTTTTTTGAGGAGAGTCCGGAAAGTCCTTGAAGGGGGGAAGGCCGGAAACGGGTTAAGCAAAAGAACCGAGGCGGCCTTCTTATCCTGATCTGGGGGAGTGCACGGATATGGTACAGGAGGACATGGGAAAACGTTTAAGGGAAGAAACGGGCGTGATATCTCCAGCGCTCAGTCGCAGGAAAGAAACTCAGGAGGAGTAGAAAAAAAGAATGGATCATCCCCTAGGGAGGAAGGGTAAAATCAGAGAGGGCCGCTCTGGTTGAAAGGGGTTCCTTCGCAATCATTAGAAGAAGAAAAGTCAAATAAACCGGCTACTGAGGAAAACAGAATTTTGCCGCTGTCTGAAGGTGACTATCGCACACGGAAGAAGAAAAAGACGATCTCCTACACTACAAGTCTTCCGGTTGATAGCATGGACCTGCAGGAGGTTGT
>Ga0179591_1351570_pt1 | contig 15693 bp, 25 predicted proteins | sample CZOMad2_1_08_16f_FD_182891 | JGI IMG/M metagenome (GOLD analysis project Ga0179591, IMG submission 182891) | Vadose zone soil fungal communities from Angelo Coast Range Reserve, California, USA - CZOMad2_1_08_16fungal (PacBio error correction) | ecosystem: Environmental > Terrestrial > Soil >...
GAAGGCTTTCCAGGTCGCGCAGGCCCTCGTTGACCGGAAGAAAGGAAAGAAACAAAAATGGAAATCAGGGGGGGGGTGGTATGGAAATAGACCCCACATCTCTCCACTGAAATCGACGGGACGGGGTCGCACCTTTCACCAAGAGACATCGGAGGGGGGGAAATATGCCATCGAACGCTGTTAGGGAAAGGGGGCAAAAGGGGGCGAAGGTGTGGGAAACTAAGGGGTGGAAGGGGGGGGGCCTTGGTTAACGCTTGCTCCATAAAAGAAAAAAAGTTTCAAGGATCAGTCCAAAAGCGAAAACTTGTCCGAAAAAGGGAGATAAGAAGGCAAAGGTGAACGGCTGTGGAGAAAATTGAAGTCCCTTTGGGACGGGCGGCTGCATGGGCAGGACGGTGGGAGGAGCGGGCGATTGTGGGAATATTTCTTCCCTAGCATTATGGGGGGACGGCAAGACTCAACTGTGGAGACCTTCGGAAAAAAGAAAAAAGCAGACCATGGCCGGTTCGTACATACTGTAGAAAGAAAATAGGGGGGGGTCTCCGCAGGTTGGGAAAACTCCTAGTTTGGGGGAGAGCATTGCCCCTTTGGATTGATGGCAAAAAAAAAAAACTTAAAAAAATGGGGGAGGGGGACAATCCTAAGACAAGGAAAAACTAAAACTGAACAATTAAACGGCGATGCGAAGAAGGAGGAAAGGGTGGGGGGGGAAAGGTTACGCCGCCTCAACTGCAAGTGTCCGGAGTGAAAGAGGGAAAAAAGTGGGGTAGGCTGGTATGCCGGTCGGCCACAGGCCACGAAAAGTTAAGAATAAACCAAATCCGGGGGGGCTCTTTACTGAAAGAAGACCGTTGCCGGGGTGTGAAGGGGGGGGGGGGAAAAAAAACGTCACTGGAACAGGTTATGGAAATGACAGGAAGGTTCTGGCTTACAGGGCGGAACGGTGAGGGGGGAAATTCAATAAGGGGGAAAACAACCCGGATAAGAAGGGCACGTGAAATGGTCAGGAAGGGATGGAAGGGCACCGCAGGGCTTAGAAGGAAAAAAATTATCTCTAAAATGAACTCTCCGGGCCACCTTCTATGAGGGTCCCTTGAGGTCACGTATGGTAAATGAAGAAAATAACCTTTCGCCCTGGTTAGGGGGAAATTCGAAGTCTGGATGCTAGGGGTATAGGGGGAAAAAATCCCTCGAGAAGGGGTTTTAAAGATACTCCGGTGCATAAGCAAGAAAAGATGATGAGGGGGGGAATATATATAATTCATCTTCCACAACAACAAAAACCACTTGTGGGGGCGGAAACAAAAAAACGATCAAGCGGGTCACAAACCTTTCAAGAATCGCCTGGCACCGACCTGCCAATGAAAAGTGTGATCATCAAAAACATTAACGGCTTACAGCAAGGAAAAAGGGGTGACATCAGGGGAGTGGGGAGCGTGCCCGCATCTAAAAATCTAAGTCAAAAATAGAGCGAACATTAGAAGGGAATTTGACGGAGCGACGAGGTTGATTCATATACTTAGGAGTTCCGGGCGCCGGGAATTGAGGCCATAAAAATCCGAACATGTGAAAAATCTAAGAGGCGGATCAGTGAATGGGAAAGCATGGAAACACAAAAAAAAAACAAAACGGTCGGAAGCCGGGCCAATGGACTGGTCTGTCAAGGCGGGCGTTTCAAGTAATGCCAGAATCCCGCAGGCCACCAGAACGGGCGCCAAAAAAGATGGGGACGAAATCAAAAAAGAAGGAAATCACCGAATAATCTCAAGATGGGAGGTTGGGGGGGACTAAGGGCCAGCGCACGTCCGGGGGGGGGAAGAAAAAAAAATAAGTACTAAAATCAGGAAGTGCCAAAGAAAGGACCTAAAACTTTTCTCGGATCACCAAAAATTTTGAACCGGTCAGCCACTCACCTGAGAGCGTCAAAGGTCCGATTGGCCCGAGGAATGCTGGGGGGGGGGTCTAGTTCAATAACAACGGCGAGGGACCGGTGAAAAATGAAAAGAAATCGAGGGAGAAAGGAAAACGCCAAGGATGCGAAGCAGAGGGGGGCCAAAAAACTGTCCGCGGACCGTTGGACATCAATCACCCTTGGGAGAGGGGGAACGTCCGCGTGCAGCGCCGGGGGGAAAGGGTTTTTTTTTGGTCCCCAGAAAGACGGAGAAGAAACGACAGAAGAACGGAAATCTTGTTCCAAGGAAAAACACCGGCCGAAAAGAAGGGAAAGGGGGGACTTTACGATTCTCAATAGGAACATCCCTAGGGGCAAAGGAGAAAAAAAAGGGAGAGTCACGAAAGAAAAAGGGAGAAGAAGAGGAAATCCGCTCGAGGAGCGGCCTATATGAACAAAACAAAAAAAGGTGCACTTCCCCAGTGATTGAAATGGTGAAACTGGAAGGCGAAACTTTTTACCATTCTCGAGGTGTGTAAAGGCCTACTTAAACGGAGGGGGGGAAAAACTATCCAGTGAGTAGCACCAAGGGGATTTGTGGCCCGATCGCAAAACAGCGGACGGGTAGGAAAAAAATGGACTCGGGGAAAAAACGAGGAACGGTTTGACGAATAGGAAAAGGAACCAAAAAACCGAAGAGAAACAAAAAGCTTCTACACCACACCAAAGGAGAGCAGTGTTCAAAAAAAGCAGAGAGAAGTTGGGGGGCGCTGGGAGAAAAAGCATCAAGACGCCATGCGCTGAAACTGACAGGGAAGACACACCGTGCTCGCGGAAGAAGGGCACATTCTAAACGAGAAAAAAAGGACAGAGATCTGGATCGAGAAATAGGCGAGAACCGCAGAGTGGGGTTAAAAAAAATCTACCTAAGCTTCACCCGAAAGAAAGAAAAAGGTGTTTGAACACAGTCGGAAGGCCATCATAAAAAGAGCAACAAACCAGAAAAAAAACAGTTTCCAAGTCAAAACAGGAGAGAAATTCTCAAAAAAGGATACGCGGAGTATTTCTGCACAGGAGGAAAGGCGTTTTACCAAATCTCTGTCGGAAAAAAACAAAAAAAAACCATCGGTGGGTGGTGGCCGAAGGTGGAGAATTAACCACTATGAAAAAAGCGATCAGAAGAGTCTCTAATCCTCAAGCCTGGCGAGGGAAAAGAACCAGCTTAGGTATCAGGAAGAAGGAAAGAGGAACTCTGAAAGCCGCCGGATTCACTTACCAGCAGAACAGAAAACGAGCAGGGGAAACCCGACGTACGCTTTTCCACTACAAAAAAGAGAAAGACCGGTTAATGAGTCAAGGGGATCCGGGGGGGGGGAAAACCATATTTTCATGTGGCAAAAATAAACAAGAACTGAAACGTTGACACCCAGAGGAAAGGCAAACTGTAGATGGGAAAAAAGTTAAGTCAACTAAAAACCGGGGCGAAACTACAATAGCAACTGAAAGGGGAAGACATAGACCCACGAAAAAGGACGAAGCGGACTCGGCTTGGACAAAGGAAGTCGCAGAGAAAAAAAACACCGAGAGCGAGAAATACCTGGGGGAAAGAACGGGCTCAGGGAACGGGTACCAAAGGGGGGGAAAAGGGTCAGATTAGGCTAGTGGGCGCAAGTGGTGGAAAAAAACCCGCGCAAGCACCTTCACGACCATGGCGAACAATTTTAACGGGGCATATCAAGAAGGGGGGGTCCAAAAAGCCCCGGCCGACGAGGTTTGGCAGTGTTTGACAGCTTATTGGATATAGAAGCGGGGGGGAAACCAGGGACGAATCATAAAAACGGGACGTTCAAGGAAGGTGGGGTAAAGGCTGAAAAGGGGGGTCCCCAATCGGTTCATCAAGCGTTGACGGAGGGGCATTCAGGCTTGACCTTTAAAGTGTCCCGGTGCAAGGAAAAGGGAAAAATAGACTAGGAAAAAAAGGAGCAGGTGGCCGAAGGCCTGGGGGCCAGACATTGGGGGAGACGGCGCGAATCTGGTTAATCCCACCGAGCCACGTGAAGAACACGGGGTGAAGAAGTCTTCCACCCAAAAGAAAAACAAAAGGCACAAAAAAAAAAAGAAAAAAAAAAAAAAAAAAAAAAACAAACAAAAACAAAAAAAAAAAAAAGAAAATCTGTACAAATCAAATATGATCGGAAAACGCATGCAGACGAAAGACCTGCACAAAAAAAAAAAAAAATGATCAAAAGGGGGGGGGAGGCGAGAAAACTGGGGGGGGGTGCGCCTGAGTAAAGTTTGGGGATGGTTAAAGGGGGTTGGTTTTTTCAGAGGGGGGGCACAAGTGGCAAGACAATGTGGACAACCTTTCTTCGTGACCCCGGCAAGAGGGGGGGGGAAAACAAGGGGGGAGAAAGGATGCGTTCTCCCCCGATGGACAAGGGGAAGACTTTATCGGCTAAAAGAGAGTGTTCGCCACGCCCGCTTCGGACAGGAAAAAAAAGACACGGGGCTGACTCTCTGCCCAAAAAGAAGGGGTGCTTGGAGAAAGAGGGCAGCAAGAACCAGAGGGAAAACAGCCAACTGATGGGGGACTGCGGCGCCATAAAGGAGAGACAATTGGTGAGACAGGGAGCTTTGGGTGGTGAGGTTCTTTTGGTGGCGGGGGGAGGGGGCCTCAGAACGGTATAGCCGAGATCATTAATTTCAAACGGAATCGGGGTGTGTGTCGAGCATGTGGCAATTGGGAAAAAAAAATGCCGGGAAGGTGTGTTCCGGATCGCGAGTCCATGCGAAAGAAGGAACTCACGGACAGGGGGGATCCTGCAGAACAAAGAAATGGGGGGGGGGGGGAACGTTTGCCATTAAAGCAATGAGGGAGGAAAATGAACAAAAAGGGGACGGGGACCATTCAAAACCGAGTGCAAGGGGGGGTGGGAGTGTAATCATAGAAACAGCGCTCTCCAATCAAGAGGGTGCTTTAGAAAGGATACTAAAGCACGGGAGGTTCACGAAACATCGTATTAGAGGGGGGGGTCCAGGGGGGGGGAGATCTAACACGGGGGCGACATCTTCGGCGTTAGGCCCGAGAACGCCTGGGGGGGGGTTAAAAAACGGACTAGTTCAAGGTGGGACGGAACTGAACTGAAAAAAAAGGGGAAAAAAACAGTTTCCTCCGCCCGGCGCATTTCCGAGGGACAAAAAACAAGGCGAGGAAAAACGGCAATGTCAGGGTCCGCGTGGGCCGCGGGGGGGGGAAATTCAAGGTGAACGGAATCGCTTATTGAAACTAGAAAGTATTCGACTACGATCCTGGGAACAGAAAGTGGGATCGTTCGCGGGACGGGCGTCCGTGGCAGAAAGCGGAAAAAAGCCATCTAGTGAAAAGACCGGGAACGGGAAAGGAAGGTCCGGAAAAGAGGGGGGCAACGCGGCGCAACCCGTGAGGGGAAAGCCGAGGGGGGTGATAAACGCACAAGAAAGGGGGTACGAGGCCCTAACGGGGGGAGTTTTACAAAAAATTCGATCGCGTAAACAGACGAGCGGCTTGGCGCACATGGGCAAAGAAAGGCGGATTGAAAAATATAGGGGAGGGGGAGATGCTGGCCGCAAAACGGCGAAGTTGGCACGGAGTTGTCATCAAGGAGAATTGGACGGGTATCTGGGGATTCAAAAATGCACACGAAGTTGCAGACAATTTGACGAAATGGGAAAAAAACATAAAATTGTTGGCAGCTGAAGCGTCGGGAGATAACTTTGACTTAAAGGGATTACTTACAACGAATGAGGGGAGGATAGTCAGAGACAAGGCAGTCGGGATTTCAAAAAAAAAAAAACCTGAAAAAAGGATCACCACTGGGGATGGAAAAAAAACAAAAGTGGTCAAAAACCGGCCAATTATCGCAAAAGACGTTCCGAGTAGGAATCCACGACCTGCAAAAAGAAAGCACGAAGACCTGGAAAAATGCAGTAAAAGGCCGGGGATGTGCGGATGATAAAATAGAAACAACCACGAAAAGGATTAAGTCGGAATGCCCTAGATTCGTAAATGGGGGGGCCCACTGTATCGATGTTTCAACACGCAGGGGATCAGAAAAAAACAGAAAGGATCTTCAACAAACGGAGGATGAAAAAAAGGGAGAACTGTTAAGGAAACGAGTTGAAACATCATCCAAAAGGGATTCAAAAGGGAAGGGATCTAGGGGAGGAAAGGCAACTACGACCAACGGGCTGTTTCAACCCACATTCAAAAGGCAAGCACGGGAAAAAAAAGGGCTCAGGCGGCATTTCGCGACAGAGAATTGAGACGGGCCGCTAAAAGCGACCGGGGAAACCTTAACTTTTCCCATCGAGCAAGTGAGGTGGTCAGTGTAGGACCTTAAGGAAATCCCACCTAAAAGGGGAAGGAAGGGGGCGAAAAAGAGAAGAAGGCATCGAAAGGAAAAAAAAAGCTCTACATGGGACGGCCGACGCGGCAAAAACGGCAAAAGGACTTCCATAAAAACGTAAAGGAATCTGGGGTTTCCAAGGAAGAAAGTGGAAGAAGACCAACGAGCTACCTCAGGAAAAGAAATAAAAGTAAAAGGGGAAAAAAAAAAAGTACGGGACGCGTTGCCAACTCCAGTCGGAAGAAAATTTAGAAACGAGGATGCTGGGGGCGCATTTACGCATGGCTCATGGTACGCGATCGACAACCCAAGGCCAACAAGTTCAGAAGAAAGCCAGCTGGGGTGCATATCCCAAACGAAAAAAGGCGGTGGAACGTTCAAAAAAAAAACGCACCAGCAGGCGAGTTAATCACGAGGTCCACCCCAAGTCCCGGGGGGGCGCTCAGTGGGAACAAAAGGCCCGTGGCAAAAAAAAAAAAAAAAATTAAAGGAACAATACGCAAAGGGACGAGGGGGGGGCGGAGAAGCAACGTCAGTAAAAATGAGAACGATAATAACAACCCGCTGTGAAGACGCGGGTAACCTTTGCAAAACGTGAAAAAAAAGTTCTTCCCGCCAGGTGGGCCAAAGTCCAAAGAAAAAAAAACTGTGCGCACCAAGGGGCCAAAAACGGAAACCTGTTGTTTGTTTTTGTCAGGGAAGAAAAGAAAAGAAACAGAAAGTGACCGACCAAATTCAGTGGGAAAGGGAAAAAACGAAAAATGTAGGACCCACACGAGAAGGGGATGCTCAAGTCGGGACGACGGAAGGGGTGTCTGAAAAAAAGTCAGGGGGAATTTGACAACAGCAAAAAAACAAGATGGATCGGAGGAAATCAGAAACCAAGGGAAGTTAAAAGGTTGCTTGAATGCAAAAAGCCCTTTGAAAGGGGGGGAAAACGAGCCGGCCTTCAGAGAGAGGGGGAACCCCCAAGAACAGAAAAAACAAAAAGTTCACGTGCCAGAGAAAAGACGTGATTGCAGAAAAAGGATTACCATAATCAAAAGTTCGGCAGTGACTGAGAACCTGGTCTGAAAACGAAAAGGGAAGGATAAGCAAGGTCGGAACCAAGAGAACCAACAAATGGGACAAAATCTAACAGGAAAACAACGAGAAAAGCTTTGGGAGGAAAATGTGCTTCAGGGGGACAACTCAGGACAAAAAAATCAGCAACAAAATTTGGGGGTGTTAAGGAAAAAGAAAACAACAGTGCCTAATCTCACCTAGGGGCCCGGCGAAAAAACGATACTTTGAAGGATAAAATCAAAAGACCGAGAAACCCAGCTTTCCACCACACAGGTGGGGAAAAACTACTGTCGCCTAAAGATAAAGGGGCAAACTGCACTTCTCTCAGCAGAATTCAAGCCTACGACAAAAAAGCTACTGAAAACTAAACCTTCAGAGAAGGACACAGGAGTGGAAGGAAAGTAAGTGTCGGAAAAAAAGAAATCAGGCCGTTCAGGATCAGGTGAAGGCTGACGAGGGGTCCAAAAGGGACGAGGGAAACGAGGGCAAACGAAATGAAGAAGGAAAATTACAAGCTAGTCCGGGGGAAAGGATCGTTGCCAGTCGGAAAAAAAAAAGGGAGGGTTGCGAAAAGGGGACCTATTGAACCGGCGTCCCAACGGGAACAACTGAAAAGCCAGGGAAAGAACGCATAAGCAAAAGGGAAAACAAATGCACCGCCGGAACCGTACACAAGCCTACCAAAAACCCGGGAAGTCCTTATTCAATGCTGTCCCGCACCAGGACGAATCAAAAAGGGTAAATCATGAAAAGCGGGGCCGTCCGTTAACGTCGGGAGGAAACGGAAAAAAAGGGGAAAACGACTTTGAAAAAGGGGAACAGGAGGACGGGGCAAAAAAAGGAACGCAACAGACAAAAAAAAGGGTCAAAAAAGACACCAGGATGGATCTACAAAAAGGTCAAAAAAAAAAGGCAGGCTTCGACTCGAGCTTCTTACAACCAGGGACAGATAAACAAAAGGAGGAGAAAGGAAATAGAGATACTTGTAGAAACCAATCAGTCAGGGAAGAGAACTTCTCAAGGGGGGGGTTGATCTGAGAAAGGATATTCGGTGATGAGGGGGGATGCGTGGAGAAGGGACTCCGGGGTCGGACGACCCGGTGCGAACGGTTGCAAAAACCTTAAAGTCAAGTTTTTTTAAAAACCCCGGCCCGAAATGTGTGACAGGGTTCTTTGAAAGAAATACAAAGATGAGATCTTTAAACCGGGGGGAGAGCACGGAATATAGTAGTCAGAAACAGAACGCATGGGGTTGGGGGGGGACAGAAGAAGGTCCGTGGCAGGTGCCGCGGGTGGTTTCTGGAGACGAGGGGGAGAAAAAAGGGATTTTGGGGGGGAAAAAAATTAAACGTTGGACCAAAGGGGGGAACTGATAGTAGCGAAAGACCAGTCCAGGGTTGCCACCGAAAGGGGGAAGGGGGGAAACAGAGCAAACAGGCGCGGACCGGAAAAGCGCAAAGGGGAAGCAGGGGGAAGGTGCCCGGGAAAAGTGTTTGGGATGAAGAGACCAGGAACCAAAAACGAACCTTGAAGAGAGGGGACGAAGGGAATCCATCGTATTGGAAAGGGAAATCCTTGACCGAAAGCTGGGGCGCAAACTGGGAGAAGTGTGGGGGGGCACCGGGAAGGGGGCGGCGGAGTGGGGGGTTTGGGGGTTCACGGGAAGAGGGGATGAACAGGGCTAAAAAAAGCAGGGGGAACACCTTAGGAGGAGGGGGAAGGCTGACGCACTGATGCGGGGGAAATTTGTTTCGAAAATGGTCGGTTCAGCGACAGATGATTTACTGAACATGCCCTGGAAAGTCTAAAAAAAAGGCCCTCAATGAGGGACCACCCCGGACTCCAAAGCACTTTTTTTAATAAGCAAAGTTGGGAAAAAACGCCCATGTGCAAAAAAAATAGGGGAAAAAGTCCCTCCAAAAAAATGGGGGGAAATTCTGTTGAAAAAGAAAGCTACTGCCTTGGTGGGTGGTAGCTTTGGTGGGACGTTGTGAAGGGGTGAGAGGAGCACAGGATTTCCATGAATAAGGTTCAACAGGGGAAACATAAAAAATTGTTAAAAGGCAAGGGGGCATTGGGTAAGAGAACGGGAACATGGGGAGGGTGGGAAAAAAAAGAAAAGAAATGGTTCAAATGCTGTGATAGATCATCCGGCCGTGGGGGTAGGGGAGGACAAACTGGAGAGAGAAACGGACTATTGACCAGGGGGGAGGGGGGAACATCAAGAAAAAAAAAAATGGAAGGGTCAAAAAAAGGGGGGGATATGGGAAATAACTTGACAGAAGAACACGATCTTTCGGAGGCAAACAAGAAGAAAAGTAGCCTTGCCTCACGACAAAAAAGGGTTCGTAAGAAAAGGGCACAGAGAACGGCCGAGGGTTTTGGTCAAGCCAAAAAAACCAGAAAAAGGGGGGGGAGACATGGCGGGTGGACGTGGACCGGAAGGGGGGGGGGGTTAACCTGCTTCGCGGAAAAAAACAGTTAACCGGAAGCAGCAAAAGGGCGAAGCGTTGCCCGGAGCCAGAGAGGGCGTGCTACAAAGGGCAACGTGAGCGGCACAAGGAGGCTGGGGCGTCGTGGGGGCATTGTCAGCCAGGGTATGGGGATAGCGACGAATGGGGGACGAAAATTGGTTTAATCGGTACAGAGAAAGGTAAAAAGACGGTGTCACCGGGAAAGAGAGTCACCAGCAAGCATAGGGCACAAGAATGGTTTTGGACGGCGGAACCGAACAGACTTGGAAAAGAGGGAAAAATCTGGGGGGGAAGGAAACAGGCGGAAACGGGAAAAAACTGGGGGTGCTCAGGGGGACCCACCGACTGGGAAGGGATTTAAAGAAAGTTGGGGGGGGGGGGACTGTGGGGGACAGGAGGGAAAGAACAACACTGGAGTCTGCAAAGTGGGAAAAACATAAAACGGCGAGAAATTGATGAATTTATTTGTAGATGGAGGGACGAAAAAGGCCCGGAAAAAACCAAAACCGGGTCCCGGTTCAAAATAGTCAGTGGGGGTGAGGAGGGGTAGGACAACTACCAGGGGGAAGGAAAAGGACAGAACTATCGTTTGATGACTAATGGGGGAAGGAAAAAAAAAAAAAACGAGAACCGGTGCGGATTGAAGCCGTCGCGCAACTTGGGCAAGTTTTTTAAAGGCGAGATGACAGGGATCTGGGCCACAAAGCTGGGGGTTCATCAAGGGTTACCCATTAAAAAACCGGATCACCAGGTTGATTAAAAGAAAGAAAACCAGAACAGCCACAACGATGGGGGTGATAGTGCCTCCGAGGAAGGAACAATGAGGGTCGGGCCTGGAAGCGAAACATGAAAAAGAATCTAAATGATTTACCGTGATGTGCAGGGATGAATACAAGTGACAGGGAAAGGGTCTCTGTCGTCCCGGGAGCGAAGTGAAGAGGAAAAAAAAAAAAAGGGGGGAAAAGAAAGACAGGCTGTCCACCAGTATGTTGGCCAACATCGTCCAATGGGGAAAAAACCGGAATAAACAAAAAAAACAAAAGGAGGGGAAGGAAAAAAAAGAAAAAAAGAAAAGTGCCGGGGGAGAAAAACATTAAGGAGTGTGAAACAGAGAACGACATTCCTTAGTGATGGAAAAATTTGAGAAGAAAAAGACAATAGCCATGAAAAAACCCCGATACGACAAACTTTGAAGGGAAAAGGGTGCATCAGAAGGACAATACATCAACTCAGGTGACATAGTTAAGAAGGGAAAATCTTATCAAAGAATAGAAATCGAAGCGGGCAAAGTAGAACATGCAGGGGCGGTCATTACAAAGGGCCAACTGAGGGGGATAAAGGGTCAGGACCAAAATCCCAGGACGCCCCGCCGCCAGCGAAAATGAAAAGATCGTAAATGATCGACAGTGGGAAAACGGGCGAAATCCTAAAAAGGCACCGTATTCAAAAGGGCCGTTCAAGGATCTGTCACGTGGGTAAAAAGAAAGTGCCAATTCCATTCGCACGTAAAAAGTACCCTCCCTGACCAGCTGATATGATCAGGGGAAAAAAGGCAGCTGTGGCGCCGGGCTACAAAAGAAGCCACATGAGCCAAGACACTCGAGGGCGAGGCTGTTTCGCAATGCAAGAAGCTAGGCGTGGGTCAAAAAAATTCCACTCAAGAAGAACAAGGGTCAAGGGGCATACCCTGGGACAAGAAGGAATCAAAAAGGACTTTCCTCCGGGGGAAAAGCTACGAAGTCATGGAATTGAAAAGCCCGCCTAAGAACTGGGTTCGGGCGACAAAAGGAACCCGCGAGAAGAACTATCCCACGAGAAAAGCTAAAAAGTTCGCGAAACCGCTTCCAATTCAAGAGGAGCAAAAAAACCGCAGTGCGAGGGAAAAAGGGCGGAAACCTTTGGGGCAGAAAAACCGGACCTTTACCGGTTTTCTCAAAAAAAAAGGGCGCCGGTGCGCTGCGTTGGGGGTGGGTTTTCCGGGAAGAAAAAAGAAAATACGAAACGAACCGAATCGTGCCGAAAACAAGGGTGTTCTGAGACAGAAAAAAACCCTAACCGGGGGGCGATGGCATCAGACCGAGGGCAGTGGGGTGGAGAACCATTAAACGAGGGAAAGATTGGAATCGAAAACAAGCGAGAATCTGAAAGGAAAGAATCCACCAGTGGGTTTGACAGGACCTGGGGTGCTTGAAAAAATGGTCAGGCATTGGCGGGGTCAACAGGCCGTTCCAAAGGCCTCGGAGGGCACCCAACCTAAGACACGGGCACGTGACTATAACACCAAAAAAGCCGTGGGACAGCTGGGAAAAAAAAAAATTGGGGTCGCGAACTGGAGCAGCACGTTTTTCGGAGAAACAGGAAAAATGCGATAAAAGAAAAAGGGGGGACGAGAAACATTCGTCCCATAAAACCAAAGCGTCCCACCAAGCTACTGGCCCACCAAAGGAGATGCGTGGGGAGGGGGAAAAAAAGCAATCAAAGAAGAAGGTGGCTGCAGAGTGGTGGGCAGGGCTCTAACAGCTCAAGGGAGGACTGGCAACAGTAGATGAACGGCTCCGGAGGAGGCAAAACAAAATTTGCGAAAGGAAAAAAGGAGCAAAATGCATCGTCATCATCGGGACGAAAGAAAAGCAGCTGAGGACTCCAAGAAAACTAATCAGGCAAAAAAAAAAGGGGTTCAACCCTGGCTCTCGAAATCATCAAGAGACAAAAAAAAAAAGCGTGAACGGGAAAAAATCAGGGATAGGCAGCCACAACAAAGCAATGAGGAAAAAGGGGGGATTTCGGGGGCAAAAAAGCTTGCAGGCAAATGGGGAAACCAAATATCAGTACTCTACCCAGGGGGGTGAAACCTCCGGATTCCAAAAGAGCGACGAGAGGAAAGGGGGAACTCATCCTCAAAAGGTCGAGCCCAAGCAGTTATTAAAGGGGAATGAGGAAAATATAAAAAAAAAAAAAAAACTCAGGGACCGGCAAACGGGAAGGACAAAACTGCAACTCCCTGGCCAAAGGACGAAGCAACGAAAGATTTCCCTTACACGGGGGGGAAATCAGACAGACAGCGGAATTCGGCTGACATAGGAGGGAAAACCCTTGGGGGAAAGGGGAGTCGATAAAAGATGTGGCACGCAGATTACTGAAAAACATGAGGGGGGGCTTCCCATTAACAAAAAGGAACGGAGGCAACGGCAACACTTTGGGTCACCAAGGATGAAAAATAAAAAATCCGGCGCAAACAAGAGAAAACACAAGTAACAACCCGAATATTCAGAGACCGCGCAAGGTCGGCTGAGGAACTCGCTCTACAAAAAGGAGAAAAGGAAAAAAACAACACCGAGGATAATAAATAGAGATGGGAGGGGGGACCCTATCCGGGAGGGGGGAGTCCCGGGGGTCACGTGCGAGAATATGTCTGAAATGTGAGGAAAGGGGGGGAAGTGGGCAAAGTTTGGGCAAAAGGGGGGGTCAAAGCCCGCCGACCGGTCACGAAAGGTCTAACGGGTGGAAGGTAAACGGGTTGTCACGGCCGCAAAAAGAGGGGTGGGGGCATGGCATCGGGGACCATCTGATAGAATGTGCAAAAAAAGGGGAAGACGGAAAGAGGGAAACGGGAAGGGACTGAGGGATGGGGGGTCAAGGGAAAAGGCGGCTTGGCATCTCGTTTGAGTTGACTGTTCGAAAATGGGGTCAAAAAGGGTCTGGGGGTGGGGGGGGGCGGTGCAACGCAAAGGGGACAAGGGTGTTATAGGACTGAAACCGTCCAATTGGCAAGGAAAGTTGGGCCCATCAAAAGACTGGTCAGATCAAATAATCGAGCGAAAGGAACCTGGGGATTTTGGGTGGAAAGGTCGGCCACACCACCACTCAGGGAAGAAGGCAAGGAGGGGGGGGTGAAGAAGTACAATCACGCTCGTGTCCTACTCAGTTGGGACTCTTGGGGGGGGAAACTTACCTACGAGTTGGGGTCAAGGAGGGCCAAGTTGGGGGGTGTTGTGTCAAGAAGTGAAACTGACTCAAGAAGAAAAAAGGTGGTTTGAAAAAAATCGGTAGGGCCGCATTCAAGCCCGTGGTTGACACCGTGCCTCTGGTAAAAACGCCGATGGAAGGAAAAAACGTCGAGCAAAAAAATGAGAGATGGTGGTCAAACGCTACAAAAGAAGACAAAGAAGAAAAACTCAATTCGGGAAGAATAAGCACGAAGACGAATAAAGTGTTACCAAAATATCCATGGCCAAAAAAGGCTTAAAAATTCTGCAAAGCCAAAAGTTTATGCGGTGGAGAAATTCAAAAGAAAGAAAAAGAAAAAAAAAGGGTTGTGGGGGGGGGGGGTAGCGTGTGGTGGACGTTTTGAAAAAAACGGGGGGGTGAGGGGTGAAAAAAGGGGGGAAAAGGGTCCCCCATCTGGTTGTTTCAAAAAGGGAACGGGGTGTTGGAATTGCATTTGACAGTGTGAGACGAACGGCAAAGAAATGTTCGGAAAGAAGCAAGAAAAAGAAGGAAAGAAGCCGCAAATGACGATATCTTAAGGAGCCGCGTTTGGGGGGGGGGGGGGAAGACACCGTATGAAAACAGTGTGGGAAAAAAAAAAAAAAAAAGCGGGAAGGACCATTCGCAAGCAAAGGAAGGCCCTGATGAGAATCGGGGACACGAAAGATCTGGAAAAAAAAAAGAATGGAGATACGAATCCTCACTGTCCTTGGGGCAGCCACCGGGGGGGGGGTTTGCCGAACGCCCACGACAAGGAGGAGTAGGGAAAAGGACATGAACGATTCCGAAGAAGGGTCTCCGAAGACGTAAAAGAAAAATTGGGGCGGGTTCGGTCGGGGAGTTTGGGGTCTGGGGGTGAAGCCTGCTGCGCGGGAAAAAAAAAAAAAGGACTGGGTTTACAATCGAAAAGAAGCGACGTTTACCCGGGAGAAGAAAAGGGGGAAAAAAGTTGTGTGAATTGCTGGGGGAAGTGGGGAGGCTTGCTTTGGGAAAAAAAAGGGGAACGTGATACGCACTGGGGAGATTTTGAGTCGGGGGGGAAGAGAAGGGCCGGAACCTTGGGGGGGAAAAAGAGACCTAGGGAAAAATAAAAAAGACAGCCGGTAACACTCAAGGGGAGGGAAGGACGTTAAATGAACCGAACGGGCGATCACGGGGAAACTTCTTAACAGAATGTTGTTTGACCTGTTTATCTCGGTAAGAACGGGAGGGGAGAAAAGGGATTGGCGGTGCACAGGAGAAAGTCAGCCAACGAAAGAGCCGGCTGTGGGGGGAAAAAAGTGGAACAGCAGCGGCGGGGTGAAGGGGGGGGGAAGTAAAAACTTCATTGAATACCCAACAGTCGGCAGGGGTTGGAAAAGAAAGGAGGGACAGATCGTCTGCATTTTGCCTGTGGGTAGTTTAAACGGCAAATGAAGGGGGGGGTACAAAAAAGAGAGGGGTGGAAGGGGGGAGGGTGTCAAGCTCTGGTTAAGGGGGGTTTGGACGTTCGCCGGGTCAGTTGTCGGAGAAGGGGGAGTCTAAAAGGGGTCGAATCGGTGCAAAGGAACGGGGGGGGAGGACCAGAGTATATGCTAGACCACCCCTGACAAAGGGATCAACACCACGGAAAAACCACAAACTCTCGGGGCCACAGAAGGACAGCGAAGGAAGACTCGAAAGACGAAGTGGCCCTAAAAGGGAAGGAGAGAGCCGGAAGAGGAAAAATAGAACACGTTCAGGCAGTGTAAGGGGAATGTGTAGAAAAATTTGATACCAGGGGAGAAACTTGGGGGAGGTTCGTACTCGTGGGAAAATGGGATCGGTCAGGGGGAGAATTGGGGGGGAATCCGAGAAAAGATAAAAAGTGTCAAGAGGTTGGTTTGCAATATAGGGCCTTGGGGAACCGCAA
>Ga0179591_1264596_pt1 | contig 15690 bp, 25 predicted proteins | sample CZOMad2_1_08_16f_FD_182891 | JGI IMG/M metagenome (GOLD analysis project Ga0179591, IMG submission 182891) | Vadose zone soil fungal communities from Angelo Coast Range Reserve, California, USA - CZOMad2_1_08_16fungal (PacBio error correction) | ecosystem: Environmental > Terrestrial > Soil >...
GGGACCCACGTGGTGGGTCGTTTAGCTTCAAGGAAACAAGTTCTTCCTCGGTACACTCCGAGTGTCCGTGGTTGGCTCTCGTAGAGAGGAGAAATCTCCGCAATTGGAAAGCTTCGTCTCAAGAGGGAAAGGAGGTGAGTCCTGTATGGAAGCCGGGGGGGGCTCACCCAGGAAAAGAGAGGGCCTCTCTCTTCAGCCGGAGGGCGTTCGTATGAAAGGCCGGTCAACCACCAGAAAAACGGCTCCTTTCTAGAGGACTCCTTCAATAGGAGAGCATGGGTAGTGCTAAAGGGGGGGGGATTTATCCTCACTATCCCTGGAGTCTACGTTAGCCGAGAGGGATAGAAGCATATTAGGGGGGGGAAAGAAAGGGAAAGAAGGCACAGTACCCATCTCCTCATGCAAAGCTGTTTCTTCTTATTCCCGAAGGGGGATGTCCTCCGCAAGAGCGGAGAGGAAAAGGAATAAAGTGCTGAACTACTATTTACTGGGGCTATTTTTTGCTACAACACCGGGAAAAGAGGAGACGCCTCTGCGATGACGAAGAGGGATACTAGCATTCTTTCCACTATGGTCCTAGGAAACGCGGGAAAAGGAAAAGTTCCCCCCCTTGAAGAAAAGCGGCAGAGAAGAAGAAGGAATCTATTTTTTCGCGAGGGAGGAGGAAGCCTACTTTCCGCTTAGGGAGAGGGGGTCCGAGAAGAGGTCGAGGTTCTTATACTTGTAAGCTCTCTTTCTGAAGGAAGAGGCAGCGTCGGCTACCAAGAAGGAAAGAAGGGTATTCAGAAACGGTTCGTCCAAGGGGAAGGGGACGTCCGATACTCTCAAGAAGCGCCTATCGCCTGGAAAGAATAACGAAGAGAAACGGCTACTACTTATGAGCACCAAAAAAAAAAATGACTCTCGGTCTGAGTGCCGCCGGAACGCGACCAGTAGGAGAAGGGCCCTTTCAGGAAGGCTCCCCTCGATCGAGGGTACGACGTCGCTGCGGACAAAAAAATAAAATCGAAAGAATTTCGTTTTGCGGGAACTCGTAAACCGAAAGGAGGGAGCCTACTTCAGCGAAGAGAGGAAAAGCGTTGCGATCAGCGGTGAAATGCGCCTGTCGGCATGGGATCATCAAAACGTCAAACGAACTTCTACTATCAAAGAGAGTGCGCTTCCCTGTATCTTAGGGAGAGGCTTTCAAAAAAAGTACTAAAGCCAGGGGACTTATCCCCCAGGGAGCTCCTCCGCCGAGAGTCGCCGAACAGAGGAAAGTCATTCAAGAGGGATAGGGGAGATTCTCCATCTGTTCAAGAAGGGTTGATCTACCCATCGAGAGATCACCCAGATGCCGAGGGGGAAGTTGGAGGGGGGTGTAACTCGTGAGTACCTCTCTAGAGGTCCCTCAGCAGAGGAAGTGTTTGAGCCAAAAGAAGGGAAACTTTCGCTCTTCGGCCTCGAAGACGTCGCGCGGGGAGAGGCACGGCCCCCCTCGAGAAGGAAAGAGAGGGAGAAGCCCCGCTTGTGGGAAAACCCATCCATCTATACCGGGGGTTATCTGCGGCGATAACATCGGGGGGAAGGTAAGGGGGGGGGGGGGGGATCCCCCACTACCCTGGAGGAAGCTATCTTCATGAGGAAGAGTAGGAGCCGGGGAAGACGAGTAGGGTGCCGTGTCAACGCACGCCGGCTGACGGAGGCCGATACCGGGAGACAAAGTCGGCCTCAGGGAGCGCGCCAGGACTATAGTAGGGGGGAGCGGGAAGAACATATGAGGGGGAATGCTCTGATCACAGAGGCCGGCCTCGACCCGTTTGAGGAAAAACTCAATCGAGGGATGTGGGAAAGTCGTGACGAGCTCCCCTAAAAAAAAACCCGGCCGTCTGCTGGCGCGGAAGAAAGTAGTCGGCCGGGGTGACGCGCAGAGCCTAGGGGGGGTGGCGGCTCTGAAGAGTCTTTGCTCCCTCGAGCGGGAAAGCTCCACTACGATATAGGAGGCGATCGACGGCAGGTCCCATGCTGCGGAGAGGTCTTCTATCTCAGAAAATTATCTTCTACTATGGGCCGCCTCCTAAGATGCTGAACCCTCTGACAAACTTCTTCTTCTCCGGAGTCAATTTCCTCGGTTCGGTCTGGAAACAGGGGGCAAAGATGATCCGATCTTTCTCTAAAGGGGGAAGACTGCCTCACTCCTCGTCCAAAAACCACGCGGAGCGCTGAGCGGAGGGGAGAAGCTGAGAGGATGGGGGGGAAAGGGGCCTATCCCAGGCGGGAAGGAAGCATCCTCCGCCTTCATGTGAGGGGGAGGGAGTGACCTTTCCCTCGGGAGAAGGCGTAAGGGAGAGGGGCGCGGGAACAGGTCTCCCTTCTCCATTCTCGACAGAAGGGGGGCCTCCTTCTTCCTCGCGAGAAACGCCCGTCATGGCTCTAAAGTAGTGAAACCGAAAGACTGCAAGAGAGAGGGGGAAAAAAATGTTCTCTGGCTCTCGAAGAACCAATGAGGCTCGCGTATCGTGATCCTCAACGGAGAAAAACCTCTCGGCAGCACGCGCGGGGGTCTCAGGCCGGAGGCTGAAAGAGAAAGAAGAGCACTCTGTTCTCAGCCCGACCTGAAAAAAGGCTCGGTGATCTTGCTTCTTACTGGAAAGGAGAGGACGTCGTTACCTCGTCGCGGTCTACAAGGGGGACGAGTAAAGAGGCCCATTGACGACAAGAAGGGGGGAAGGAAAATGATATATATTCCGTCGGGAAAGGAGCTCACTCCCTGCCTCTTATACCAGAAGGTCGCTGGTCGAGCCTGAGGGCTCGGGAGACCCATAAGCGAGAGGTTTCGGAAAAAAAAAAAATCTAACATGCCTTTTTCTCAGGGAAAAGAAAGCTTCCGCGCTCAAGGAAGAGCGGGTGGAGCTAGAGTATTTGCGGATCAGGAGAGGGAAAGTGATCGAAAGGGAGGAACCATTTCCACTTTTCGGGAGAAACAGCGGCGATGTTCGACGAGCGGAGAGAGGTAGACCCTGACGGCGGCAGGGGGGGGTTGATCTGAGACGGAGAAGAAGGGAACCTCTGTTCTCTTGATAAGAGAAGCTTGACCGTTACGGTCACTCTAAATGGAACATCGGGCGAGGAAGGACGGCACACTTCCAAAGGCGGCGATCTCTTTACTACATGGGGAATGGTGCCTCTTCCCGCTCTTTTTTCGAGGAGACCAGCAGGGGAGGCCCTTCGAGGGGGAAAATAAGGGCGCTCCTCGTTCGCTACCGAGCGTGTTCCTCTTCATTATGGCTTACATCAGGCTAGATCTGAGGGGAAAGGCTATTTGTCCCGACCTAAGCGGTCCAAGAAAGAATGCTCGTCTCTCAGTATCAAAAGGGAGAGGGCTTCGACAGTGGAGAATCCCGTATAGAGACGATCAGGTGGGGGAAATGACGTCCTCTTCCTAGTCAGAAAACAGCAGCCAGGGTGATCTACGGGAAGGCCGTCGATCGGCCCCCGGGGATTCCAGGCAGAGGTTGGGAAGGAAAAAGAAAATCTTGCGTCCCTAATCGAAGAAAATCTTTCCACTCCCGGAATCGAGAAGGAAAACCGTCCTACTTTAAAAAAAGAGGAACTATAGAAAGAAGCCCTCCCTTTTTCAAAAGGGAGGAGGGGTATCCTCGGAGGAGGCCAACAATCGCATCGTTTGAGCTTCGAATACGGGGAGAAGGAAGGTGTCTCTCGAAAAGGGGATCCTTTTTTTCAGGAGCGAATGGCCCTCTATCTGTCTCCGAGGAGGAGAAAAAGCCTGGGAGGAAGGGGGGAAAAAAGATCCGTGCCCAAAGGCGCCGGGTCAGCCGGCGGCGAAAAGAACCCGGTTCCGGCGGAAAAAAACCAATCGAAGAGACGACTCCATAAGGAAAAGAAGAGTCCATTTTCTTGCTTTTCCACAAAAAAGTTAGTCCCACTATCCCGGCGTCAAGTGGGAGCGTGGCCCGTCACGGGATCGGGGGCAGGGGGAGCGAGGGGAAAAAACGCTTTGGCGCGGGAGGACCACCGATCCAGTATTTTCTGAGGAGGCTGTCGCCGCCCATGAGACGGCCGAGAGCTCAGAGAAGGGGAAGAAGGCGAGTTTTTCGAAAAAAAAGTGCTCTCTCTCCTCTTCGATTAAGGAGGGGAAGCCGAGCTCGATCTTCTGATCAAGCTATCAGGGGGAACCGTCCCTCTTCAGAAACCGGCAGGGGGACGATCTATTTGTCAAGAAGGGCACGAAAAAAGAGTGAGAATCGGGGGAAAAGGGCGATGGCTTTCATGAAGGGAGACTAGTTCGTCCTGCCGGAGTCGCGGCGCGAGGCAAGGGAGTACACCAGAAGGGTCCGGCCGGAGAAACGGTAGTCGTCCAATACCAAAGGCGCCGAGACTCTCCAGGGAATGCGGTCTCCTGGATCGATCTCAGGGAAGGCGGACGCTACGACGGGGGGGAGAACTCTGCAAATGAGTCGAACTAAGGACAGCTATCGAAGGAACACTCGAGGAAATCCTGAGGGGCTCCCCTCGATCTCAGCCCCGTCGCTGCGGCCCGGAAAAAGGAGTCTCTCTCAAACAAAGAAACGAATATATTTGCACGGTCTCGGCCGCAGCGACGAGGGAAGAGGGCGCCTCTTAAAGGGACGAGTAAAGGCCTCGAGGAAGGAAAGGGAAAGGGCGTCCTACCTCATCTTAAGGGGGGGAATCCTTCGTATTCTTGCCGCAGAAAAGGGAGCGATCCTGTAGACCTCAGGAGTAAACCTAGGCGAATTCAGGGGGAGGGGGGGGCTTTGCCTACTCCAGGAAAAAACCTGTCCCCTTCAATGATCCCCATGGGAAACTTCCAGGATAACTCCTAGGAAGGAAAGGACACGTATCCAACTCATGACAAAGAGAGGCGACCCCGATTCTAAATAAGTGCGGCGGAGGTGAGAGGAATCTATTTATCACCCAGAGGGCTGCACGAGGTGACGTGCCAGGAGCGGTGAACTGTTGCAAGGCGCACACTCAGGCGAAGATCGCGTCTAGGGTCACGAGGGTTTTTTAGAAAAAAAAAAGAGTATTGCTTGCTTCTCTTCAGAAGAAGACGTCGCGTGGGCGGCGAGAACCCGGCGGTGTGGGGAAATGGGGGGGTCCCTCGACCGTCGCCACAAAGGCCTTCAAAAAAAGGTATCTGCTGCGATCCCGTGCGGGCAAATCGAAGGGGGATCGTTGGGCAGAGAAAAGGGGGGGAACGCCCCGCCTACCCTTTCTATTTTAGGAAGAAAAGAAATCTTCGCGCACTTCTGCGGGGAAAGGAGTAATCTGAAGCCGGGAGGCCGCTCAACAGAAAAAAGACTATCTAGTCCAAGGAAGAACCTCCTCCCATGCGGCGCCTACCGCTGCTCACGAGGAACACTTCGATGAGCGCGGAAAGGGAAGGAGCTGCCTCCTTCGAAGAGGAAAGGCGGACCGGTCTTCTAATCTGAGAAAAAAAAAAAAGGGAGATGTTTGCTCTATCTGAATCCGGCGCCCCTTATCCGGCTTGGCGCGGTCGACCGATAGACAAAAGGAAGGTGAAAACCGCAGCTTCGCTTCCGGGAAGGGACAAAGGGGAGGGCTCTGACGCGATTCTTGCGAAAAGAAGCTACGAGCTCCACGACTAGAGGAGGAGGAAATGAAAGTAGGGGTTTGCTCGAGGAGAAAAGAGGGACATAGCTCTCCTCTGCGAAAGAAGAACCCCACCGATCTTCTACGAGAGAAACCGCCGATGTCTCTCCCTGGGCGCCGCGAGACACCGTACGGCAAAAAAAAAACGACTAGCTGCAAGGGCTCTCGGAGGAAAGGTGACCATCGAAAGCCCTTGAAGGGACGACCGAGCTTTCTGCTAACGACGCGGCTCAAAAAAGGGACGGAGCGCGTAGCGGGGGAGGGAAAAAAAGGACGCGTTCCTTCTACCCCCAAAGAGTAGGGAATGGTAAAAAGGGGGAAAAGGGATTAGTAGAGGAGGGGAAAGAGGATAGAGGGGGAAGCGGGGGAGATGGGTGGAGGAAAGCGGGAGAAGGGCGGAGGGTATGTGGGGTGATGGGGAGAAGCTGTTGGAGGTGAAGATAGGGTGTGGGGTGGGGGGAGGAGTGATGATAATTAGGGTAAGGAAAGTGGATGGAGCGGGAAAGTGAGAAAGGATACGAGGGTTTAGGAAGGGGAAGTTGGGGGGAGGAAGGCGGGATGAAGGGGGGAGAGAGAAATAAAGAAGGAAGAAGGGTGTAGGCGGAAGGAAGGGGGGTTGCAAGTGCTAAGGAGGAGACAATGAGTTGGAGGAAGGGGAGAAAGTGGCTGTGGAGGGAGGACTTCGGTGGGGGGGAGGGGGGGGGAGAAGGAGTTTAAATGAGTGAAGGGAGGAGATATATGGAAGGAGGAGGGTGGGATATGGGGGGTATGAGGGGGTGGGGCAGGTAAGTGAGGATGGAAGGGGGGTGATTGAAGGGGGTAGAGTGAGTGGGATGAGGGGGGTGGATATGAGTAGGGATAAGGGGTGGGGAGGAGGAGGAGTATGAAGGAACGGAGTGGGAGTAGCAGAGGGGAGTGGAAGGTCGAGGATTGGGGGGTGAGGTGGGAGAACCAGCGTGATGGGCGATCGGGGATGGGGGGGGTGGGATGGGTGGGGGGGGGAGGAGCAAGAGGGATCGTAGGGGGTAGTCGAGGGGAGTTCTAGTTGGGGGCGGGGGGAGAAACTCGGGTATGAAAAGCATAGGTGGATTGGAGGTAGAAATGGGTGGAATGAAAGGGGTAATGGTGGGAGTGGCGGGGTTGTCGAAGGTGAGGGTACGGAAAATAGAAAGTTGTGTGTGAGAAAATGAGGAGGGGTTGGGGGGTGAGAAGGATCGGGAAGGGGGAAAGTTAGGCAGTAAAGGGGGCTGGATGAGGGTGAGTGATGGAGGAGAGGAGAGAATTGGGGGGCGTGACCGTGGGAGGAGGAAAAGAATGAAAGGGAAGTGGATGGGATGTGATGGTTAGTGAGGTGGGGGGGTAGATAGTTGGTGAGCGAAGGGGTAGAGCGGGGGAATTGGGGTGGGGGGGATGATTGGAAGGGGAGGACCAGTGGGGAGAATGGCTAAGGAGGTGAGTCGAAAACAACAGATGGAAGGATAAAAGGGGGGGGGGAAGTAGTGAGTGCAGGGGGGGGAGAGGGGAAAGAGAGGAGGGGGGGGAAAGAGGAGGAGGTGGTGGGGAGAGGGAAAAGGGGGGATGGGGGGGTGAAAGGGGAGTGGGTAAAAGTGGTGGGGAGGGGTGGAGTAGAGAGAGGGGGAGGGGGGAGGAGGAGGAGTGGGGAGGGGGGTGGGTTAGAGGGGGGGAATGGGGTAGGGTTGATGGATGAAGGGTGAGGAACGCGAAGAACGGAAAGGGAGAAAGGGGTGGACCCCTTGCTTTATGTCTTTGAAAAGGGAGGCCCATCCTTTTCTCGGACGCGAGAAAATCCAGGCGATTTATGTATGGAGAAGGGGGGAAAATAGGGGGGCGTGCGGCCCGCACGTTCGGTAAAAGAAAGAGGATCGTGCCTTACCTTGTAAAAAAGGGGGCCAGCTGTCCCTGGGGGGTGTGGGGGGGGGGGGGGGGGGGGGGTTTTTGGGGGGGTTTTTGGGGGGGGGGGGGGTGGGGGGGGGCGGATAGGAGGATCCGTCTGATCAGAAAAAAAGGCCGCCGTCATGTCTCTAAGCAAAACAGGGGGAGGTCGACCTCTGCCCTCTTCACTACATAAAAAAAAAAAAATGGTCCTCGCGCTCGAGGCCTAATCAAACAGCGAGAAAACCTTATTACTAGAAGAAGAAAAAAAAAAGCGCGGCATCACGCGCGATTGGAGAGGAAAAGGAGAGAGGGAAGGAGGCTGATCGTGCGTGATCTGGAGGAAAAAGAAGCCCACCTTATTCTGCCGAGCGAAGGGAAAGAAAATCTTGGCTTCAGGGGACCCGGCGCTAGCCGCTCAGGCTCAAAAAAGAAGGGGGAAAGGTAAATCGTCGCTGTCTCCGAGGAGGGAGAAGAGACACATGGGCCTACGCCTCTCTCTCAACAACAAAAAAAAACGGCGATGCGTCGGCCATGGCGCCGGGGAGGAACGAATACCGAAAGGTAACGTCACGAAGGAGGAGGGGGAAGGGGAGAGCCTGTCAGTCCTCCGCATCTCCCCGAGAAAGGAAAAGAGACGGCCGCCCTCCGTCTGGTCTTTGGCTAAAAGGGGGGATCGATCATCCTCCGTACGAAGGAAGAAATCAAGAGATCCCCGCGCGTGAGGAAGGGGAAAGGGCGAGAGGAGTTTCGGATCCGAGAAGGAAAAGAGCTCTCGATCGCGGCTAGAGGGGGGGGGAAAAAACCTGGTCGGTCGAGCGAGAAAGCAGAGGTCGACCGAGGGAAAGAAAAAGGCTGCCTGCCTTAGACGAAGAGGCGGGCGTCCTTGGGAGAGAAAAGGCTATCACGGCTGACTCGTTGCGATGGGAAAAGCTTACGGAGCGGCCCTCCTCTATTGAAGGGGAAGCCCGAGGGAACGGCCAAGAAAAGCTACACCAGGAAGCCGTCGCGAGGAGGAAAAGGAAAGGGAGCGTCGACCTCCTTTGCACTAGGAAAGAAAAAGAGACAGAACCTGAACTCGTGGGAAAAATCCGCTCCGTCGCTCCGCGGGAGGCGAAAAGAAAAGCACAGGTCACCGCCGTTAGGCGAAAAAAAGGGGGAACCGGCTTGCCCCCAGGGCTTAGGGGGGAAAAGGGACGCACGAGCCCTTGCCGGCTCTTCAGGACGAGACGGTGTGCCGCGCCTCGGGGAACCATTCGCCTCGTCTTTTCAGATCCTCCTATCTCGTAGGGGGAAAGGAGGGGGGGAACGCTCGGCGATCTCCCTCGGAGTCAAGCTCCGCCAGCAAAAAGGCCGAGCAAACTCGCCGAAAGGCCGTCTGATCAAGCGGAATGCGCAAGTCAAAAGTGGCTCGTAGATACCCTTGCTACTCAAGAATAGGGGAAAACACCTAATCGCCGTCAGAGAAGAGCCCGCTCGTTCCAAGGAAAAAAAGCGTCAACAGGTCCGACGAGGAAGGGTCGTACTATCCGCAAAAAAAGGGTTGCACCTGAATCAGCAGGGGGGGGAGGGGTAGCTAGAGCAGCAAAAGTCCACTGCGAGAAGGGGGAGGGAAAGCTGATTCTAAGTAAAAGGGGGGGAGAGTCCTCGGAAGGACGCGCAGGAGCCGCGCCCTTCTTGGGGGGAGAGGAAAAAGGGGAAAAGATCTCCTCTAATTTTCCCTCGAAGAGAAACCTCGGCGCGCGTCGGAAAAGGCGGCCGCCTGGGTTGAACACCAGGAAAGAGAGGAGACGGTCAGCCCTGGTCCCGTCGTCTCGAGCGGTTCCGGTATTCCGAAAAAAAAAAAAATCGGAAGAGACTCCTTCTTGCCGAGAAAGGGAAAAAGGGTCGTGCTGGTATAAAAGAAGGGGAAAACACGTCCCGGCGTCTCGAGTGACTTCGGACGAGTGGCCCTCACGGGAATCGAAGGGGTATGGGGGCTTTTTATCGGGGGGAAAAAAGGGGGGGCGCGTCTAGTTGACAAAAAGATCAGTATTGGAGAAAGGGCGGGCGGCCGAAAGTCTTCGATTGCTTATCAGAAAAACGCAATACGGGGGGAAAGACCCTCGTGGGAAGAAGGGGAAAGATTCGCCGGCTCGAAAAAGGAGCCACTATTTCCCCTCGATCAAGAACCTTCGCAGCCCCGAAAAGAAGAGGGTCCGATCGATGGGGAGGGGATCTGGGAAAAGGCCGCTGCACCTCGTTGAGAAAAGAGGAAAGCCAGAGTCGTATTTCTGGCAGGGAAAGGGAACGAAGTTCTGCTCCGAAGGGAGGCGCGAGGCAGTCTGGGAAAAGGGGGTCAAAAATCCAGTTTCGAGGGGGCTTGAGGCCCTGGAGTCGTGCAAAGGAAAGCGGCCTGAGACGCTCCAGGGGAAAATGCAGCTCCTGGATAGGAAAGAGGGGATCTGCTACTTGTCTGGAAAAAGGAGACTAGACGGTTATGAAAAAGCGAACTGCCGGAAGAGCTGCGGGGACCTCATTATCTAAAAAGGATCCAGAAGGGTCGCCGGTCAGTGAAAAAGGAAAACTCTATCTTCCTTGCGGGGAACTCTCTTGGAATTGCGGAAGTACATCAGAAGAAAAAAAAAAAGGGGATGAAAATAGATGATATTCCTGGGGAGGACGTTCCTCATCGCAAGGGGGAAGATCGATGGGGCGAATTATAACCGGCGAACTCGAGTGGGAGAAAGAAAGCGTGCGTTCTATCCTCTGTCCGGGAAAAGGAAAGAAGAGGCAGTTCTCTTGGGGGAAGCGTAAGCGTCCGAGGAAAATATCAATGCGATCGAGAAAAAGAATGAAGCTCTTCCTTTTCGTCCAGAGGGGGGGGCAGTATTCTCTCGGAAGACCAGGGCGACTACTAAAAACAGCAACTGGAGTTACTTATAAAAAAAAGGGGAGAGCCGCTTCCTCTCTCGAGAGGAAAGGACTACTCGTACACTTATAAGGGACTCTTAGTCTGCGACCCCGAGCAGACTAAGGCGGCGCGTCGTTGAGAAAAGGGGGAAGGTGATCCCCAATAAAAAAAAAAAAAAAAAAGTGACGGGGCTGCCGAATTTGAAGGGGGGAAGACGCGGTGAACTCGGGGGTGAGGATGGCAAAAGTCTCTCTGTCTCTGGAGGAGAAGAGGGGGAGAAGAGCGATCGAACACGATTGTGTGGAAAAATCGCCTGCTTCCCTCTTATTTGCGGGGGGAAGACCCTAGACCAAACGCGCTTTGCGCGAGGAAAGGAAGGAAATCGAGCCACTCCTGATCTTTGTGGCAAGGAAAAGACCGCGCCACCTGTCGTGTGGGAAATCGCTCCCCCTCCCCATGCTACAAAAGGGGCTCAAACGCTAAGGGTAATTCACCTTCTTACGAAGGGGGAGGGGAGGGAATGTGGAGACCGCGCACGACCCTTTCGGGGGAATAAGTCGTCGCGCACGTCGCAGGGGAGGAGGAGACGACGAACCGGCGCACGTAGGGGGAGCGCTTACCCATGCTGATAGAGAGAAGGGAAAGAGGAAAAAGAAAAACTACTCCCATTCTGCTCCGAAAGGAGAAAAAAAGGGGGGCCACTTCGAGGAGCTCTTCAGGGGAGAGTCGTCTGCTTCTCCTTCGCAACGGTTTCCGTGGATCTTAGGGGGAAACACCGCCTAGCGCCTTGCGAAGCGTATCTACTAGCGACGGACAGGGGGGCAACCCGGCCGGTAAAAGGGGGGAAAGGGGGCCGACCGTTAGGAAAAAAATTCGGCCTGGTTGACAATTCCCTTTATTTTAACCGATGAATATCGAGAGTCTATTCGGAGAAAAGTAGGAGGGGACGCCTGTATCTATAGCTAAAAAGGAGGGCATCTCTGTGGTCTATCGGGAGGTCTCGATCTCACCCTTCTGCATGGGGGGACCTGAGCGCCGATCGTGGGTTAAAAAAAAGAAACGAGATCTAGTACTCTGCCCAAGGGAGCCCTCGCCCGCGGAGGGAAAAGGGGTCTCCGGGAAAAGCACTCTGGCTTTACCTGCTTAGGGAGGAAAAGGGGGCCAGCCTTTGTCTGCGAGTAGGGAAGGTCGTGACCCTACTTGAAAGCTCGCCCTCTGAGCGCGGTAGAGGGAATCCTCAGCGACAAAGTTGCTTGGGGGGGGGGGGGGGGGGGGGGGAAAAACGGCCTATTCCCAGGGGTGAGAGGGAGCTCTCCGGCCGCTAGGTGAGGATCGTCCGAACTCTTGCTTCCGGAACGGAGAAAGGAGAAAACACTCTATTATCTGCTGGAGGCATCTTTCCCGAGGGGGAAGGGTCCGCGACGTGATCGCAAGGGGGCAAATGCCGCCGCCGCCTTCAGGGAGAGAAAAAAAAAGAGGCTCCTCTCTTTCGAAAAAAGGAAGCTCTCCTCCGCCATCTTTACAGGGATCGAGATCCCGCAGATCCCCCTGAGGAGGGAGGCTCAACTCAAGAAAACGCTCTTATCAGGGGAAAAAAAAAAAAAAAAAAAAAAAAAAAAAAGAAAAAAAAAAAAAAGAAAAAAAAAAAAAAAGAAAAAAAAAAGAGCAAAAAGAACCCAAAAACAAAAAAAAACAAAAACAAAAAAAAAAAAAAGAAAAAAAAAAAAAAAAAAAAAAAAAAAAAAAAAAAAAGTGCGCTCCGGGGGTCGTCCGGAGCTTGATCGAGGAGGGAGGAGGAACGGCTTTTCTCATGCCCCAAGCCGGGAAAGGAGGAAGAAAAACCTATCGCGTCTCTTTTATCTGCAGGGAGGGAAACAGGCTCTAACCGCTACTTCGGAAAAAATCCAGATTAGCCTTTCTTACTATCCACCGGAGGAAAAGAAAAAAAGATACATCTCACAACAACACTTATTATTATTATAATAGAGAGGGGAAAGGGGATCGTCGACCCTTCTCCACGCCTCCGAGGAAAAAAAGTAACTGACTAATTCGCGTGGGCGTTTTGAAAACATTCAAAGCTCCCCGAGCCTGCGAGATGTTAGGGGGAGAGAAAAAAAGGAATCCGGCTTTTCTTTCTAACGAAGGGGGAAAAGAAAGTCGATCCTCCTCCGGCGATGAAGTCCGCAAAATCGCGCGGTTCTGCCTCAGAGTTTATCGAGGGGGAGGGAAAAGGGGGGAGGAGCCTCATTGTGTATCTTCGTTCTCTCGAAGGAGATCGAGCGCGAGACCAGGGCCAAAGCGAGCCGATCGTCCTGTTCAGCGTGCGAAAAGGGGAGGGAAGCTACAGCTTCGGTATAGTCCTCTTACGAGGAGGGAAGGGGTCGGCGAGCAGACTTATCCAGGGAGGAAAAACTCGGGTCGCTTTAATAATGAGGGGAAAAACGGTCTGGGCTCTCCTGCTCCAGAGGGGGAAGGAGAAAAAAGCCACTTTTCTCTTCCGAGGGGGACCCGATGTAGGCCCCTCACAAAGGGAAAGAAAAAAATCGCCTTCGGCGAGCGCGGAAGAGCCTTGACTACCGCTCTTTGGCTCGGGAAAGAAAAAGAAAAAGGTCGCCTTCCCGTCTTCCCGGCGAGGGGAAAGGAGGGAGACGACGGCGTGATCCGCGTCCAAAGGGAAGACAGCTCGGCTCGAGCGCGACCAGGGAGGAAAAGTCTGAGGAAGTAATCTGTCCGAAGAGGGGGCCTGCTCGTCTCTGAGGAAGAAAAAAAAAGGGCGAGGTCTTCTACCAGGGGAAAAGGCTTCCTCGATCTCGTCGACGAGGGGAGAGCGGGGGGCGGGAGCTCTTGGCCGCGAAAAAGACGAGCAAAGAAGGCGATCTCCCCCCTGAGGGAGGAAGAGCGTAGATCCGTCGACTTCTCAAAGAAGAAAGTCATAGCCGCCAAAGGAAAAAGCTGAAAAAAAAGCGTCGCTTCGTTCAACCAGAACAGCTCGTCTATCCTGTCGAGACCGGCCGGGGGGTGGGGAGAGGGAGCCTAGTAGAAAGAAGGAACATCGCCAGAGAGGGGGGAGTCTGTTCGAATAAACGGGGAAGAGGGAGACGCGTTCTGCGGAAGGCTACTCAAATGGTGCGAATGGACGAAAAAAAGGGGGAAAAAGAAAAAAAAATCTATCTTCTCTCTTCCGCGGAAGGGCGGTCTTCTTCAGCGGAAAACCAGGTCCCTCTCGGGGAAGAAAGAGGCCTTTTCACCGGCGGGAAAAAAAGGGGGGCGGCCTTTTTACGGAGGGGAACCAACCATTAGCGCCAAATGACGAGACGACTTCAAAATGAAAACCGAAAATCGGCCATTTTCGGCGGGGGGGAAAAGAGTAGAGCCCCACTATCCCTGCTTCTCGAGGGAGAAGGATCGCCGCAGATACCTTTTTGGGAGAGCTATAACACGCCTCGTTGGAGGGAGGGGAATCTCCTCCTTCCCCACCGAAGAAGGGGGAAGGCAGCAGTTCTGTAGAAAAGCGTCGGAGGGGAAGTCGAAAGAGCGCACGCCAATACTAGGGGAAGGGAGGGGGGGTCTACAACCAACCTCGGGAAGAGGGAGAGGAACTCTAAAAGGAGAGAGATATCTTCTGGAATCAAAAGTTCAACCTGAGAAAAAAAGAGAAAGGCTTGACGCGTCACCTTCGGCAGCCCCTACAAGGTGTGAATCTATCCGATCGATGGATAACTCTCTCAAAGGAAGGCCCGCTTCAACATCGGGGGGGTCGTCCGACAGTTTCGGACTTTCTTGAAAGGGAGGGTTCGGCTCCTTCTAGGAGGGGGGAGAGTCCGTTCTCTATTCAGAGGAAGGGTTATCATCCGACATCGGGGGGGTTACTTTCTTTAGGGGAAAGAAGGGGAGGAAGAAAACCTACTAATCCTGAATGCGTTGGGGAAAGCCTAAAGGAGGGACGGATCTATCCGCAGTGAGGATTCTCTTCCTCTACGACGGAAAGGAAAACTCGCAAAAGGAAAAGCCTTGATCCGCAGGGAAAAGGAAGACCTTCTAGTCCTGAGGACAGGGGACCGGATGTCGCCTTTCCTGTTAGGAGCCCCTCTAAGACGGAAGGATACTTCTCTTCGGTGGAAAAAAAAAAAAACAAAAAAAACTGGGGGGGATAGCTCAACACAACAACGTATTTAATTGAAAAATGAGGGAACTTTCCTGAGAGGGGGAAGGGGGCACGGATATATCTAGGGGGGGAGAAGAGAAAACTTACCTTCTAACTCAAAATCTAGGGGGATCTGTCAACGTCTTCTACCGGAAGGAAGGGAGCTTTTTATCATACAAAGTGGGCCGTCCTCCCACTTATCAGAGAGGGGAAAAATGAGTAACCCATGCTATAGGGAGGGAATTCGTCAGAAAGGGAGAGCTCTTGCTGGAAAAGGAGACGACCTCCATCCCTTCCCCCTTCCGGGGAAAGACCCCATTTTCGAGGGGAAGGTCTCAGGGCGACGAACTCGAAAGAGGAAATCGTACACTATATCCTAAAGGGAAGGAAAAGGGCTCTTAGTCTTCTACAAAGTGAAACACGTAATCGTGCGGCGCAAGGGGGGAGCCATAAAAGCTTATCGAGGAGAAGCCGGCGTCTGTGAGAAAAAGCGGTCCTCTTATATCCGGGGGGCTACGTGGAAATGATGAAGTCCTCTCGGGGGGAGAGGGGGGGATCTCGGGGAAAAGAGTCGATCTATCAAGGGAAAGAGACCCCCTCGCCAGGGCAGCTCTGCTTGCGAGAGGAGGGAGAAAGAGAATCTAATACTTCCGAGGAAGGGGGGGGGGCGACATCCCTGCTATCCTGATCTTTGTGGCAATCGGTGGAACTCTACAGAGAAATCTTTGGGGGAAAACCAGCCCATCTACGTAAGTGAGATCCCCGTTCGGGCCAAGAGGAGGAAAAAAAGAGCGCCGGTATCTTGCAGAAAAAGGAAAAGGGAGGGGGAGACCCGCACTACCCTGTCGATTTTCGGGGGGAGGAAGGCAGGATAAGTCTGGAAAAAACGGGCGCTCCTGTGGGAAAAAGACGCGAAACGTAAACTTATTCCTCGAAACCCAAGCTTTCAAGGGGGAAAGGGCTCAACCTCTCCCAGGCGGCCAGGAAGGGGGGGACAACGCTCTCTAGTAGAAGAGAAAAGACTCGTCTTCCATTCGCACCAGGGGCACAGCGAGGAAAAAAGTTCGAATTCAAAGAGAGAAAATCGCTCACCCGCCGCCGAAAAAGACGGGGTTTTTGGGGGTGA
>Ga0179591_1347355_pt1 | contig 15689 bp, 9 predicted proteins | sample CZOMad2_1_08_16f_FD_182891 | JGI IMG/M metagenome (GOLD analysis project Ga0179591, IMG submission 182891) | Vadose zone soil fungal communities from Angelo Coast Range Reserve, California, USA - CZOMad2_1_08_16fungal (PacBio error correction) | ecosystem: Environmental > Terrestrial > Soil >...
CCCCCCCAATCATCCCTAGGTGGCGGGTTAAGAGAGCCAAAATACTAACCGCCACTTTGGGAAAGTAGGGGGGGGAGTCAACCCTTGAGACTGTAAGGGAGTGTACGACTTGTGTCAAACCAATGAATCCTGGGGCCTCAAGAAGGATTAAATGGAGGGCGCAGTGTTGGGTCATACCTGGTCCTGTGTTGCCATGTTGAGGCCGCCATTTGTACAGATCAAGGACGGGGGGACTCTGGGGATGCGCACTATCGATTCGGGTGAAAGGAAAGACAGGGAATGAGTCACGGGTTCGCCATAAGATCCTGTAAAAAGGACAAAGGAATTTACGGTACTCCACCTTCTGCAGGAAGGGAGGACATCTAAAAACTGAAGTATAATGTCAAAAGAACAAGAAAAGGAAGCCTATATACTTAAAGTCATACTTTACCCAGAAAATAGTGATCGTTGTGGGTGAAGACGAATGTTCCTAGTAAAATCGGGGCCACGACCTTCCGATAGTGAAAATAAAAATAGAGATGGAGGAAAGGCATGAATGGAGGGTAATGGCGGTCGGAGGGGGAACCGGGGGGGACTTGGAAGTTCAGCGGTGAATCGCAGATGAAGCCTGATGTGCTGGCGCAAGAGCAAATGGCGGTTGGGGTCAGTGTCGACTGTGAAAAGGGCGGCAACGGGGGGTGGGGGAGCATCTGGTCATCTAGGCATCTGGCAAAGAGAAGGAGAAGGTATGGAAAAAAATATCAGAGGCTTTTTTATTTAGGGGGAACATGGTGAGGCACCCCAAAACTGAAACGTATCTCCCAGGAACGAACAAAAGACAGACAAAATAAGAAGGGTTGAGTGATCATCATTGCTTGGGGGTCCTTACAAGCTTGGGCGAAAAATGAGCAAGGCACCCAAAACGGCGCGGCAAGTGCTGTTTACGAGACAGGGGAGAGTGCATGTGGAGTGTGCAAAAAGAAGTACCGCTGGAAGAAAGGCCCTGCTTATTTTCGGATCTACTTGCAGTAAGGCCTGAGTCGAGATGGGGGGGGCGGTCGGGAGCTAAAACTTACAATGGTCAAGGAGAATGTCAGAACCGAATGAATGATGCGATTTAAATTACCAAGGGGGGAATAGACCTGCTAAGTTCGTTACCTTCACAGCGCTGCCGGGGTCGAACTGTCTTGTGAAAAAGTCAGCTGTCCTCGGGGACGGGTAAAGTTCGGGGGAAGGAGGACCGGGAATCTCAGTAGCCAATCGAACTGTGACACATCTTCTGGAACCACAAGCGCGTTAGGGGACGTTCACTCGAGGCGCAAGATGCTGAAAGAGAAAGAGGGGAAGATCTTAAGAAAACTAGAAGTACATTACGGAGGTTAACTGCTGAGAGAGACTGAAAAGGGGAAAAGTAATCTTTGCACATATTTGAGGAAAAAAAGGGGATGCTGGGACCACCAAGTTGGGGATAAGTATTCCGGTACCCTAATGCCTAACTCTGTGGCTTGGTGGGTTTTCCTCGGGGCGTGTCCCAGGGTGTAGAGATGATCCGGGATCTGAATGAAAAAAAAACTTCAAGGACGAACCCTCCAAGGCATGGAATGGACATGCAAGGGTCGAAAATCAAATAATGGGGACCGCATTGGCCGCGGAAGACGGCGTTGCGGGAGGAGGGGGGAAGGAAGAATCCGGCCGCTCTCAGGAGAAAAGTACAAAAGCCCAACTGGGCGAAGTTGCAACAGTAGCCGGTAACCCGTGATGAGGTCAAAAAGCCACGAGTCTATGTCGGTACTGTTAATAGCCACAAATATGGGGCATGGGGAAGTCAACTTCACTACTTGACCAAGGAAGGGGTAACCTTAAATCGGCCACGTAAGGGAACGGCTGTTCGTATGAGGGTCGGGATTGTCCGTAATTAAAAAAAAAGAGCGAGTAGGAAACTTACTTGACGCACTGAAAAACGTTTGTTGAGGAAAGGCCGGCCAAAGCAAAGGGGATCGGTCGGCTGGGGGGCAACAAGACAGAACGGTTCAAGATTGCCAAAGCTGTGTAGCTCGGGAGGGGGAAAAACATAGACTGGAAAATCATCGAATACTGAGGGTGGTGGTATCGCTTGAACGATCTTCCAGGAACGTAGAGGAGGAAAAACAGAGGTACGGACCCAAATACGTACAGACCTTAGCGGGTTTGTAGGGGGGGGGGGGGTTGGGGGGGATGGGTTGTTGTTTTTTTGGTAAAAACCACGATTATATCAAATTGCAGGTCGGGGCAAAACAGGTGGGAAAGGCGGGCCAAGACGGGGATGGAAAACTAAAGAAAAAAGGTAACTTGGGGGAAAAAAAATTGATATCGTCTTATTAACAGACTCTTGGTTAATTAGGGCGCTCTCAAAAAAAATCTCCGCCAGAGAAAAAGTGGGAAAAAAGTCTCCGACTGGGGACTCTAGAAGGGCCGAGGGGGACTTGCCCTTGAAGAAAAACAATTCTCTGTTGGGGGAATCTCGCCGAGTCGTGAAAAAGAAGGGGGAGTGAGCAGAATCGTGGTGGAACCCTGCAACGGGTTAAAAATAAATGTATTAAGAGGGGGAAAAAGAGGCGGCACCAAAAGGACCGGGGGAAAAAACTGAGAGTGTAGGCTCTAGCAATGCCCACGACGCGCGACTAACAGACATGGGGGTCCGTGCCTGTCGCCAGAACACAGGGGATTCTCGGCAGGAGAAAAAAAAAAGACTGGGAAAGATCGAAAAGAAAAAAAGAGGGTGCACGCAAGGGGAAGGTCCCGTCATCAGTACGGCCAGATGCACAACACAAAGGGGAGAGATATACCTATCAACATGCTATGAGATGCGGGAATAACGGGAAGCAAAAAGGCTTGCGGTGGAAAAAAAACAAAGAAAAAAAAAAAAGTTGATACGAGAGGGGGTCCACTGCTTCCCGAAGGAAAAGACCTAAATCGAAGGAGACACAGCAACGGGTGACAGGCGCGGAGAGAGCGCAGGGAAGAGAGAAAGTTCGGGGAAAGTACTTTTCCATAGGGGGGGACCAATCAGACTGGGTCAAAAATATACTACCGGAAAGGAGAACAATCCGGCTACCCAGCGATTTCTTTGATCATCGGAATTTAATTGTGGACTACAGGAGGGTGCAAAGCACATTGGGAAAATGGGAACGGTCAAAAAAAGTTTGGGGAAGGAGAATCAGATCATAGCGACCTGTGTATTGTGTAAGAGGGGGCGTTACGACCTCCCCATCCAAAAGGCAAGCAGTAACAGAGGAATTCAGAGGAAAGGTGAACGAATGTGTCAAAAAAGTAAAACTCGGGACAGCGCCGACCGTGTGAGGAATTACTCAACTAAATTGCCGGGAAACGGACAGCAAAGGGGAAGAGGGAAGAGGGGGGTTGGAAAATTAAAAAAAGTCAGGGAGGAGGGGATTTAACGCCTTTTTTTACCTACAAACCAAGTGAAAACGGCAAGAGAAAACAAAATAAAGAACAGGAGCGCGGTCCTTGTAAAACCATCTCAGGGCGAAGGGAAACGCAAAGACAGTAGTTCGGGAACTTTCCGGGTGATTTTGAAAACGACGCTGCCAAGGGCACGTCGTTGGAGAGTCTAATACACGCCGGGTCAGTTCGCAGGTTGGAATCCTATAGATCTTGTAGGCATGCGAGGGGGCGCCGGCAGGGAAGGAAAAAACCCGCGAAATCATAAAGAAAAACGATCAGAGCGTTGCTGGGGTCAGGACCTCTTCGGAAATTGGCCGTGGAAGACCCAACTGATATTTTGACGATCCAAGTAGAATAGATCGGGAGTGAAAGTAAGGAATTCGGTTGTGCAATACAAAGGGGTGTGATCTTCCTGGGCAGGGGGATCCATAAACGGCCGGCATGCTATGAACCTAGAAAGCATAAACGACCGACAGAAAGGTGGAATGTTGCCAAAGGGGGATGGCGGACCTATCAAAAAGCGCCACACGTTTACGAGAGGATGGGTAGAGACGGGAAGTAATGAGGAAGGGCCTTCGAAGAGAAGAGGAGTCACCATGTCTACAACCATCCTCAAGGGTTCTTTCTTCTAACTTCCTACTTCTGTCACCAGAAACTGGCGAAAATGAACCCATGGGGGGAAATAGGACCGTCGCAATGGAGCATCGCGATAACTTTAAGCTCATCAGGAATTAAGGCCCGAAGGGGAAAAAAAAGGAAAGTGGAAGGTTGTCAAATGGAAACATCCTTCGGCTCTCACTTATGTCTAATATTCCCAAAAAAAAGAAAGAGGCGCTTGGGAGCCCAAATCAGAATTCAACAAAGAACGGGTATTACCCAAAGGGCGACGGTGAGGCCTCTGGAGACCAGAACGTCAGGATGCGAGATACAAAGACCAATGGTGCGGCCAGATGAGTAAAAATCATGGAGGAAAACCATGTCCTTAAAGTAATTTCAGCTATGAGGATAAGAGTTTAACTGGGAAACAGTGTTCTACGCGATAAAAGAAGACTGTAGAGGAGGCTGGGGAAAGTACCCGAGAAGGGTCAACTGGAAACAGAGAGGTCTCCTTTCTTTGCCAATGCACCATTGAAAGGCACGATCACTATGGACTGTAAATAAAAACAAATAAACCGTACGGCTCATCTGTTTGTCCGCCATCGGAATGATCAAACGAAAAGGTTAGGACGTAACGTACATCTTTTACCTCACTGGTTCCCTAAGAACACAAAAAAGAAGAGGTCACCGAGGGAATAAAAAAATTGCAGGGTCTCCGCAGTTCCATAAGTTGCGGAAATCAACTAAAAACTCTCACAACACTGAAAACAGAAGGAAGGGACAATATGGTCATCCGAGGACTCAAGAAGGGCAAAGAAGAAGTCGCAACCGTGTCAGCCATTCCCCACAGTAAAGCGGAAGAAACGTCCTCCCTCGTACAGGACTGGGTGGGGAAAAGCATCTAAGGGGAGGAGAAGCTTAGGGATACCGAGGTCTAACTAAAAGTGTCTGGCAGCGCACTCTATACTGCTGACTTGTGGCTTTCCCTGAACTCGGACAAGGAAGGTTAAAGGAAATACCGCATGTGTAAAAGGAGGTCTAGAAAAGGAGGAACAGGACGTCTCCGCATGCCAAGATAAAAGTTGCAAGTTCCGTCCAAAACGTATCTCCTGCATGAAAGTTTCCGCCTTTGATAGAGGGGGCCGTGAGGGTTATGAAAAAAAACGGGGTCAAAGGCTCACCTGCGTCCTCCATGGCCCGAAGTCTCGGCATGTAAGCGTAGTCGTACTTCTCGTCAAAAGGAGATCAGAACTCCCAAAAAATGTGTTGGGGGGACTGAAAACTTACTCTCAGCTCTCTCACCAAGGGGGAGAATGAGGAAGCACGTAGGCAGGAGAGTTGGTGAAGGAAAGAGCCAAATAAAAGACCTCCAGGTGCCTAGTGGGGAAGGTACTATACTTTCAAAAAAACCAGAAACGGGAACAAGGCACCGTTCTACGCGGTGAATCAACCAGGATGTTCAGGAGTAGGGAACACAAGCTCAAGGCCGGGAAAAGCAGGCGCAAAAAATATTGGATGAAAGACTCGCCTGCAAGAGGAGGGGGAGGGTCGGCCAGGAACTAGACACGGGCCTCACCGCTCCCAGCCGGACAAACATCTCCAACAAAGCCCGGAGATGCATTTCAAAGCCAAAAAAGCCGTATAGAAGGATGCTAAAGAAGGGATGCTGTTGGACTCCTAGTTCAAACTGGCACTTGACGGCTAGAGGATCAGTCGCAGGGACTGACTGAAAAAAAGGGGAAAGGAAGGGTAGGATTACGGGGCCTTAAGGTGGACTTTTATCAATTAGGTGGTTATGCCAGATTGGACCGGGTTTTTGACAGCTGCTTTGAAGACGAAAAAAGGCGGGTGGGGAGGGCGGAAAATTGCAGACTGGTCGAGATAGGCAGTGTGTGATCTAGGGGAAACAGGTCGGCGGTAACCATCACAAAAAAGTGAGAGCATCACTAAAAACTAGATCTCAGAGGACTCAAAAACGAAAGGTTTTCAGGGGACAGGGGACAGAAAGGAGGGGGGGGTTTCTGGACGACCGAGGGGATCGGGGGGGGGGAGGTCATGGAGGGTGTCAAGTTCGAATGTTTTCACGTGATAAAAACTAAGGGCGCGGGGAAGGATGAAGTCAAATATATGGGGACGAGGTCCCAGGGGAAAGATCGCTATAAGGGCAATCTAGACTCCTGCAGTGTGCAAGAGGGTTACGGCTAAAATGGAGGCAAGGGAAAGAGGGCTGGCCGCCTGGAGAGGTATCTCACGACGTGGCGGGATGTAAAAAGGACCGCAATCACCGGTCGCTGAGTCACTCAAGGCCGGAAAAGGGGGGACGGAAAGTAAGATGCGGAGGGGACTCAGGTAATGGGGGGGGGGGCGGCACTAAGAGATCTCCACTCCTAGATTGGTAAATCTTGACCAAGGGCATGCGAACCTCGGGCGCATATGATGAGCATCGAAACAATGGGACGGGCAGATGGGGGAAAATACCTACAGATGCTGGTCCCACCAATGGTTTCATTTCTTCAGTGAGTGTGGAAAGATAGTACCATGAAAAGCAACTAAAAAAAAGGGGGACCGTGAGTTTTGTACGATCAGTTCAACGACAGGGGTTGCTACTGACCGGAGCGGAAGGACATCAAGAGAGGGGAAGGGGGGGGAAAAGGCGACCCCCTAATGCGGCTTTCTCTTGGCGAAAATTAGGGGAGGAACACCTGACCAAGGCAAGGAAGGAAAAGGGCGGCAGGAGCGGGGTTCTTGGGGCGGGAGTTTGGCCTGAAAAAAATTACGGCCGCTCAATGCGGCGTCAAACGAAAGCCAGGGCAAAGGGAACTTCCTCTTTTCAAAAGTGTTCAAGCCCGGAGGGTCACGCCACCAGAGGGAGACGGGGGGAATCTATGGGAAAACTCGGGCCCAGAGGAGGCTATTCCTTAAGAAAAAAGGTCTGAAGAAGAAAGAGGCGAATCTTATGAGGTGGGATTGTCGGAAAATTAACCGGAAGCGCCCTCCGGCAGGAAAATATCGAATTACGGAGAGGGAAAAAGTTTGTGCGCCCTTGTTCCCCACTCCTGTACTTTAGGCGGCGGCTGTTCCAAATCACCTGAACGTCGCTTCAAGAGAGAAAGTTGCGCTGTCACGGGGGAACCAAAAGAGGTTTTAGCAAGGGGGAAAGAAGGGATGGGGTGGTTTGACTATCTGCAAAAATGGGGCGATCAAAAACAGCTTTCCCCACTTACAGGGAGGCTCGGGGGGAACATGGGAAAAAAAAAAAACGAGTAATATCAAGGGTCAATTGGACGGCAAAAGAAGAGGAAAATTCGCCCCAACGTCTAAACGCAAAACTTGTAAAGGGGGAACCATCTTGTGATCAACTAGGATGCCGGAAGGGGCGGGATGTGAATGGCAGAAAGGACCGGAGGAGGGGGAGGGGTCCAGAACGAAAAGATTCACGCAGTCTGCGATCGAGGTAAGAAAAAGACCAATTCATGCTGACGTTTGCAAGGGCACTGTTCACAGGGGAGGCTCGCCGATTCCGGGTGGAAAGAGATACAAGGGGAACTCAGAAGGGAATTTTTCCTTTTCACATGGCTGGGGGGGCAAGAGGCACCAACTTCCACTCGGGGAGAGGGTCTGAGAAAGTGGCGACTTTAATGACTCACAAATGCTTCTAAGCAGTTGGCTGGGCTGCTGGGTCAAACAAGATGGTTCCCTTTACCAGGGCACGTGGGAAAGATCGATAAAAAAAGAACAGCGTTTTGGGAAAGAGAAGGTGAGGGACACAGTAGGAAGAGGGGGACTTAGGTGCTCTCTCAACCAATAGGAGAGGGATTAATGTGGAGCAACATTCGACGATGAACGTGAAAAGAAAAGGTAATCCGGGGCTTGCAGGGGGGAAAAAGGAGGGAAAGGGTGGAGGAAAAATTGCCTTTTGAGCCCCGAAAAAACTTCCGACCAAACCCGGAACTGGTTTTCAAAAGAGATCGAGTCGCCGGGCGAAAGAGGCAGTTTGGAGAGCATTAAGGAGGGGTAGAACTCATGGGGTTGGTGCCCTCTCTGAAAGGAACTCCTCGCGCCTGAAGAAAAGAAAGGAAGACACCGGGAGACCCGACTGAAAAGAGTAGCGAAAAGAAACTGAAACGTGTCCTCGGAATTCGTACAAGATTTTGAAAAAATTTCAAAAGATTATTGGTTAAGGTTACCCGACACCCAGAGCAAAGAGAAAAAGCAAAGTCTGGTGCTCCAAAGGTTTCACGACTGGAAGGGCTACCCCACAAGGGCTGAAAAAAGAAAGGGCAGTCAACCACCGAAGAAGTCAGAAGGGGAAAGAAAAGAACCCAAACACCTTGAAATCGCGGGTTCAGCTGCGTTTACCTGCCTTTGGCCAGAGACTTGGGACCGCTTAGGGGGAAAAAGGCAAGAACCTTAAGGTATAAGGTTGATGTCACCACAAGGAGTCGTTGAAGCATGACGAGGTACGAAAAATTGGGAAGCAGCTTAAAACGAAAGCTTGCAATCCATCATACCAGATTATTCGCTGGGAGTACGGTTTGTTAAAATTAAAAAGCGCAACGATCGAAAAGAGAAAGGGAAAAGAGTGAACCAGAACGGGGAACGAAGGAGGAAAAAGAGTCTTGGGGAAGCAAACAATGTTCAGTGTTTGAGGCAGTCACCTAGTCAATTGGAGCGCGAGGGCGAAGAGTGTAATGCACGTCAGAAAAAAAAGACGTCAGCTGAGATGAGGTTGGAAAGAAATGGCTCTATGCCTGACCCAGCCGGACGGGCGACAAGGCATGGGGGGGTAAGGGGACAATAAATAGTAAGGTCTTACCCTCCAAAATGGACTTTTTGGACCAGGAACCGGGGAAGATGGCAGCGTGCTTAGTAGGGGGGATCAAAAATAAAAGAGAAGGGCAAACCGGCCAACTCTCAAAGTTCCTGTTAGGCCTTATTTTTCCCGGTAAGCCCGAATTAAAAAGAGCAAAAAACGGGGGACTAGAGGGGGGAGGTAGACAGGGGGGGAAATTCTTTTGTCAGTCGGAGTCCAAACGCAAAACGGAGCCTGCGCTGACAATAGCACGCAAGGGCCAAGGTAGGATTGGAAAAAAAGGTGATACTGTAGGAAAAAAGGACCAGGAATTAAAAATGGGTGGTCCAAACATCCGACTGGTCGAAAAGGACGGGTGAAATCAGAGGGGGACTTCAAATGTTGGAGAGGGGAAGAAAGGCAGAGAAAGAAAGGTGGCTCGGGGGGGCTTCCTCGTTTGTGGATCTCATGACAAATCTTATGGGCGCCGCGGATGAACGGGAACCACAAGCGCATAACAAAAAATCGACGTTCCCGTAACGGGCGAGGCGGGAAGCCATGCGCGGTTGAGAAACGGAGTAAGTACGATAGAGAAAAAGAAGGAAGGGGGCCGTACTACACGCTGAAGCGCTGTTCCGGACTAAGGAATGAGCAGACACCCGGGAGCCAAAAGGAAACGTGTGGAAAAATTCATCAGAGAGCAAAAACGCCCTTGTCCTTAGTGCGTACGCCGAGAGCAAGAAGATCGAGTCATTTAAGGGAGAACGAAGAGGGGGGGTAGTACGATCTTCATTTTTAAACCAGGTTAGCTTGGCAAAGCCAAGAAACACAGACGCACGATCACTAGGGGGAGAAAATGAAAAAGCTGGTTACTAAAGACACGCTTGCCTGGTGACGCATCGAGCCGAGAGTCTTTAGTTCTTGCATCGAGGCCCCTGGGAGGGAAGGGGGGGGAAGAAACCGGTTCAAACCAATATCACAAAGGACCCGAACTTTCTCGCGGCAAGGAAAGAAAAACGGCCCTAGGGCGCAGAAAGGGGGCCAGGACGCAACAAGAGCAAAGCAAAAGGGAAAAGCCAAGGGAACATCCAAATAGTCGACAGAAAGTTCACTAGATAAGGTCCTAAAAACTGTTCAAGCAAGAAAAGGCACGAAAGGTCCTCCCGGCTCAATTTAAAGCAGCAGATATTATCGGAAGCGCCTCGGGGTGTCCACAGGTCCGCGGAAAATTCTCAGAAAAGCGGCAAAGAAGTGGCTGGCTCGGCAGCGGGGAACGCAGGGTAAAAAAGCCTTGGGGGGGGGGAGGGAAGGAACTGGACCAATATGGGTTCGGGGGATAAAAGGCTTGAGATCCTATTAACCTGGGGTGCCCCAGGGCCGTCTGGCAAAAACAGACCGACAGATCACGGGACAGAGGGGGCCGGGAGGAAAGCTCATGACATTAGAGCCATGGTGAGGCTGTTTACCTGAGTGTTACTCAACCTTTGGAACACTGATTGAAAAGGTGCTGCCCGCGTCAAAAAGCAGGAAAGAATAGCTGAAAGGGCGTGTTCATCGTACCTCGTCAAAACCAAAAACAGGACACCGGGGTATCGTGGCGTTGTGTGGAAGAGGAAAAAGATAGCGGAGAGACGGAAAGGGGGGGTGGGAAAAAGAGAGAGCAAAAAAGAGGGGAAAGGTATTGTCCAACAACGATCAAATAGGTTTGCTATCACCAGAAACGCTACCCTGGAAGGGGGAGTTAGGGACTAAGTTTTTAGCATTTATACTGCAAATCACTCGTGCGAACGACGCCAACAACAGAAAAAAAAGAACCACCTAAATCTGTTGCGGATAATTTTTCAATTAACATCATAACACGATCAAGGATAGTAATAGAGGACAGAGGGAGTAGGGGGACCTCTGAGGATCGGACTATGTTTCTTATATACCGTGACAAAGGTGGAAGAGAAGATCCAAACCAAAGAGCATAGCCGTGAACTGTTATACCTGGGTCTTTTCAAAGGGGAAAAAGGAGAGTAGAGAAACTGCTCAGTAAAGCAAGAAAGGAGACTGGCTATCTGTCTGACACTCAAAAGGCCCTACGTCCTAAGATAGAGACGATCGCCATTAGATCTAAAAAAGAAGGTAAGTAGGAGTTTGCGGTACTGTGGGGGGGGAAGGAGGGGCCTTGTTGAAAATCAATCTTAATCTAGGAAAAATTAATGAGTGCCCAATGGGAAAGGGCAGGAGGGGTTGGTCAAAGGGACGCTTGGGAGCTGGGGTGCTTGCGCACTTGCAGACGCAGGGCTTCCATAGACGAGAAGGGTGAAGAGGGGCATGATAGGGGTGAGAGGAGGGGGGACATGGGCCCCGAAAAGATTACACGTTTCGAAAGAATCAGCGACCCGCGAAGAAGAGGGACGGGACAAAGAAAAAAGGGGAGGAAAAGAGGGGGAAGTACAAAGAGGTAAAGAAAGGTTTGAGGGGGAGGGGGGGGTATTACACTTGTTCAATCATGGAAGCTCACACTGCATGTTTTCCGATTCAGCAGGGGGGACTGGACGGGGTCAAAAAGTAATACGAGGAGAGGTACGAAAGCTAAGGGAAAGAGAAGCGTGAATTCCTTCCTAAGAAATATGGAATTCCGCTTTCATCCACAGGTGTCCTGCGAAATGAAGGAGGCAAGGGACAGCCGGAATAGACAGAGAATCCGCGGGCAATTGGGCTACCTGTTGCTCCATTAGGAATTAGAAACCTTTTTTTCCCAAGGAACGCACGGGACGGGAAAGGGGGGGATGAGTGGGCCTCCCAAAAGCAGCGGAGTGGAGGAAACTATGCAGGTGAAACGCCGATATTTTGATCTGGATTTACCAATCCGGATACGGGTCGAAAAGGATGGAGCATTGGACTAGACGACAGGGGGGATAATAAAAGGCCAAGAAAAAAGCAAACGCCGGGGCACAAGACACGCAAGAACCCGCGTCCACAAGCCAGACGACGCGGCACTCTCCGACCGCACGCCCAAGCTTGAAAAATTGGGGTAGGAACCAGAACAAAAGGTGTGTCGTGAATTGATGGGGATACGTGATTCCGGGAAAATGTGCTTGGGAATTGTTGTGGGGGGTACCCTAGCAGTGCAGGACAGGGGGGGGAAAACGAATGGAAGAAGAGAGAAATAAAAGAATAGAAGTCTACCACGACTATAAAACGTTCTTGCTGACTTGGCGAGCGGGGACAAGGAAAAAAGAATGGCAGTCCAGGCCGAGAAATGGGAAAGGTGCATTCGGGGAGAGAAGTGAAATGACTCTCCTGCCGACGTCATCCTACGACAATGAGGGAACACAAAGGCGAGGCAAAAGGCCTGTTTAACCAATGGCACCGGAAAAAATCTATTCGGGACTTTGATCTCTGGGAAAATAAGGAAAGTGGGAAAGCTGGTAATCGACGTGTCGGTAAATCGAGTCGATCTGTTCGGGGGGGAGTGGGTAGAGGACCCGGCGCCAGAAAAAGCCTGAAATACTTAACCGCACTGAAAATGTGGTTTTGTCGGGAAAGGCCCCGCCTGTTGCGCGGCGGCGGGTGCAAAAGAACCGGGAACGGTTCAAGATCACCTAAGGAGAGTTGCGAGGAAAGAAACCGAGAATTGTCCGAGACTAGGAGATCGGGTTTAATAAGAAAGAGCCCATTGGGTGTACTTGATGGCACCAACAGGAGGGCGGGAAACTACGTACAGACCGGACTCGGGGGGTTGTAAAAAAAACCCCACGAGGAAAGAAGGGAGGGGGATGTTTGCCGCGCGGACTTAAGGCCCACGAGTCGACCGAGAAAAGCGCTGGAGTTTTTGGACACTTTTAGTTGGGCCCTCTGAATGGCCGGGAAGGAGGGGGAATTTGAGGTAAAGCTGGGAGGGGGAGGGGAGAAAAGCCTGCCGTGACTACTCAAAGAATGACCTACGGAGGGCGATCTAAAGAAACACACCAATGCTTTCCTGAGCAAAAATGATCGGTGAAAGAATGTAAGATGGCAGAAGGATCAAGGAAAAAAGCTGAAAGGGGGCACGTCGACTGTGCATCACGTTTGAAAGCGTTGGGGGTATTGGTTACAATAGTGAACCAACCGAAATTCATGAAAATGTGAGAAGGAAAAGAGAAAAAGCTAACGGGGAGGAGGAAGCAAGCCAGGCGAAGTAACCGCTCAATCAGAGTTTAAGATCTCGACACATGGCTCAGGGGACCAAGTTTAAGGTCGAGCACGACCAGCGTTTTTGGGTGGGGGGGGAAAGCAAGCCATGATTAACAGGGGGATAACACAACAAAAAAAGGTCTTGGTAAGGTCATCAGCAAGAGATTATGGTAAGAGAATGCCGTATGAAAAAAAACATTACGTGAATCCCCGTTAATAAGAAGGGCTGCGGGGGGACACAAAGGGGACGGGAGACTTGGAAAGCGGGACAAACGGAACCGGGGGAAAGGCGGAAAAAAAAGTAGCCCAACAACGCGGTGTTTAAGTCTAAGCGCAATTGAGTGCCAAGGAGACAATGTTCGCACGACCCGAAAGGAATTCAAAGTCTTTTGAGGTCCCTCTAAACTGCGCCTGAATAAAAGAAGGCAAAAAAGAACCCCTGGGAAAGGAATCTAAAAGGAAGATGTAGGGAAGATCTCGGGAAACAGGATGGGTCAGAAATCAAGTAATGAATTCACGATGGGAACTCGATCGAATACGCAAAGAGAACGTGGGGAAAAAGTTTCAAAAGGGGAGGTGGGAGGAAAACGACTTAGGGAAGACCGAATCTTAAACAGCATTACCTGAAAAAAAAGATGGATCTACATTTGGTGACCGTTCAAGCGAGGTGATAGGCGTGAACATAAGGATTTAAAAATCGACGGGGAAAAAGAGGAAGCATGCAAGGGTATTTCGGGGGGGTGGAATTCACCTGCAAGGGTCTTCAGTCCTAACAGACTGTTCTTTGAAAAAAAAGAAAAGGACCGGCCATGGGGAAGAATAAAGAAAATGAGAAGAGGAAGGGAGCTGTGGGCCGGGGTTAAAAAAAAAATAGCAAAGACTCTCAGGATTGGTAATCTTGAAAAAGGGGGGTACGGGGTGGTGGGAAACATCAGAAGGAGCAAAAAGGAGGGGGGGCCACATCAAAGCACGTAACTTAGTGAAAAAATCTTAGGAATCTGCGCCTGGATTTAAGCACTCCGAAAGAATAAGATCAAGGAGAAGGGGCAGAGGGCTTAAGGCTCAAAGGAATGCTAAGAGGAGGCAAAATCCTCATTCATTCTAGGAAAGCGAATTAGATCGTGAAGGGGGGAAACGATCAGAAAACCCGGAAGGCAGGTGGGAAAACAAACCGGGGGGGGGGGGGGGAAGTTCAGCTGGCGCGCAAATGCTTAGAAAAAATCCCTCGCACTCTCCGGAAAAATAGCACGCTTCCCAATTCAGAGTAAAGGGAAAGGAAAGTGAAGGGGAAGAAATTCATCCATCCAGACGACGACTTCCCCATTGGAGAGACCCGTTATATTTCACAAACCTTTTCGGAAAACGCTCCAAAAATATAAAAAAAGGACGAAAAGAGAGGGACCTTCCTGTCCTACTTCAAGTCTTAAACCGGCCAACTTCCGAAATTAAACGCCATTGGGGAACGCTGGTTACAAGAAAATAAGACAAGAAGAAAGGAAAAAAGAGGATCAGGGAGCCACAACCAGGAAGGTTCCTTACAGGTCGAACTCGGGTTCAATTAGATCTGACCCAATCATTGCGGGAAAAGAAGCAGAGGGGGCGAGCGAAAAGAAGGCACAAAGAAAGCGGGGGTGCAGGGATAGGCCTTGCTAATCAACTAAAGACCTCATTTATAGGGGGGACTTGGCTCATCTGGGGAAAAACAACGGTACGTCAGAAGCAAAAGTTGGGGGATATGAAAAGCCGGGGATGGGAAAGTGCCACCTCCTGGTAATCTTCCCAAAGTCGGAAGTTCATAGGGGGAGAAAAAGCTGCGGAACGAGGGGCTAGAAGGGCCCTTGCGGAAAGGAGCAAGAATATACTAACTAAGTATGCTTTCCTTGACCGCAAAGCGCGGGAAATCCGGACACAAACAAGAAGGGGCATGGGCTTCACCCATTAAAAGAAGATCGACCCGCGGTCTCGTAAAGCTTTACGGGAACAAGGACAGGCCTGGCCGCAAACGTCTGGGGGTAGATAATCAGGAGTTCTCGGTAGTTACTTTAAAAGAGTAGGGGAGGGGGGAGTGTAACCTGCGTTGGAACGCCCGACCACTCACCTGCACCGTCGGACTCAAAGTAGGCGGAGCTAACCCCGGAAGAAAGAAAACGTCCAGCCCAAGCGACTTCTTCAACCGCACACGGCCAATATTTGGCAGAAGCACGAGCGGAGATGCGATTTGAGAGGAAAAGTCAACCGCTGTTTCAGAAGGTCCCGCGCATCACTCTTCTGGACCTGTTATAAGATGTAGAGGATATGCGACGCCAGAAGGGGACGTAATCGTTACAGGAAAACGGTCTCTATTCCTTGGAAAGTTTGGCAATTCTCTACGGACCTTTTGGGGCTGGTAATGAATCAGGACCGGATAGGGGGGTGAAAGAGATGCGAAGACGGGTACAAGGAGGGAGAAAAAGTTCACTCGTCTGCGCATAACTCAGAAGTCTCTAGGGGACCGAAACCAGATATCGAAAATTATCTAAAGCCTTTGAGAGCTGTGGAAAGATTTGTACTAAGAAAACCTTACAGGGATGCACAAGGAAAAGCGCCTGGCTCATGGAAAACTAGCGAGGTCAAAGTCCCCACGGTCGGAACTGGAAAAGCAAAGAACAAAGGTGGGGAGGGGGGGGAGGAACGGTTAAAAATTCGGGAAAATCGGTAAGGGGGGGGGGGGGGC
>Ga0179591_1374346_pt1 | contig 15689 bp, 12 predicted proteins | sample CZOMad2_1_08_16f_FD_182891 | JGI IMG/M metagenome (GOLD analysis project Ga0179591, IMG submission 182891) | Vadose zone soil fungal communities from Angelo Coast Range Reserve, California, USA - CZOMad2_1_08_16fungal (PacBio error correction) | ecosystem: Environmental > Terrestrial > Soil >...
CGTGCTATAGTCCACGACATGTGGAACAAAAAAAATGACAAGCGCCTGGAGGGGGTGGAAAGGACGAAATAAAGTCTTGAAAACTTGATGGGGCAATGTGGTGCACTAACAAAGAGATCCTTGACAGCAAGACCGGGAGAGCCAGTATTGGATTAAACTTCGTAGCGGCCCGGCTAGGAGGGAAGGCCTCGTGCACAAAGAAAAACAACGCACCAGACCGGGCCATATGTCGCGCTCAGAAGAGAAGAGGGGAGGGGGAAATCGGGGAAATGTTCCTAAAAGCACTCCGAAAAAAGCTCCCCACCTCCCCCCCCGAAAACCAAGGCTCTCGTAGGCCCGGGGGAAAATCTCCAGATACCACCGAACCCCCTCTTATCTATAATTGGGGGAGATTAGAGGAGAGAAGGAATTCAGAATCAAAGGAGGATAAGGCTGATCAGAGGAGACGTGGGGGAGAAATTAGAGCTTCGCGAACAGGGAGGCGCGTCATCACCAGATCCAAGCTAGGACAAAGGGCGACCGAGGAAAACACTTCCAGAAGGAAGAAAAATAATAAACGCAGATTTTAATTAAATACAAACTTCTTTGGGGTGAACGGGGGGGGGACCAAGCGAAAAAAACGGGCCCACTTAAGGAGATGGAAGAGAATGAGAGGAAAGTGCAGGCGAAACGCGGCGCGAACCTAACAAGCAAGGCCGCTGCGGCCGGGAGTAAACAAGGTAGATGAGACCCCCTCGCGGAAGATACTAAAGCTCTTGGACCAGAGGGGAGAAAAGCCTCGAAACAAAGCGGGGGGAGACCGGGAAGGGGGGGGAAAAGTAGCACACTTACTGTCATAATTTACAGAAGCTACGTGATAGATAGCTGCGGGGGTAAAAACTCGCGGACCCAAGATGGGAGAAGGTCCTTGAGAACGTAGGGAAGGGGGGAATCGAAAAAAAAAAACGACCGGGGAGGGGATGTCCAGACTACTATTTCGGAGAGATACTGACGAATTCCAAGCACCTGAAGAACGAGGAATGACAGAAAAGACTCATAGAACGCCTTTAACCTTTTCGGCGGGAGACCAGGGGAGGGAAGAGTGGGAACCTTTATTGGGGAAACGAGGGAGAGGGCAACCCAGGGCCAAAAATCAACGAGGCGCCTATCGCGTCTAAAGGATAAAGACCCAACAACTCTTACCTGCACGACGGACTCCGAACGGCCTTGTTCAGGAACAAAAAAAGACGGCAGACTTTAAAAGAAGGAAAACATCTTCCAGCGCACCGAGAGCAAAGACGAAACATCTTTCCACTTGTTTTCAAAAGGGAACCGGCGGGGAACAACCTGAACCACCGGGGGGACCCTTAAGGGGAAAGGGGGGTGCTCGCCGTACAAAGGTCAAAGCCGGCGACGTCGGAGCGGGCCTTTGGGTGACAAGGGGGGAGAGTGAAAAAAAAATCGCACATGCAACGCTCAGAAAGACTCAGGAAAACATCTAAACGCGGGGTGTAGTTGTCAGGAAGGGAAAAAGAGCAACCCCTAGGGTCAATGGTCGCCGTACGAAAGCGTTTGAGAAGTGACTGGCTGGGAGGATAAATGGGAGGGGGACCCCCGTCCGCCGAAGAGGAAAGAAGGCTTAAGTGAAAGGAGGAGGAAAACCGTAAAGACTGGAAAAGGAATGATTAGCGGAGGATAGACCTAAGGGGTGAGCGTTCGAGGGACTGCAGAAGGTAGGCCCAAAGGGACTTTCTTTTTGCTTGAAATGAAAGACGTGAAAACAAACCTTCTCATCAGACTCAACAACAAAAAGGGGAGGATTAAAGAGATGGGGGGAAGGTACGGAGCGGCTAAATCCCGGCGTGTCAAAGACCAAAGCAAGAACGGAACAGACTCGCCTGCAGGAACCTAAGGGAAACCAACACTCACCGAACAAAATTGGGTCAAAGGGTAAGCATCTGCCTGCCCTGTGAAGGGAATGGTGTTTGCAGTTAAGGACCTAAAAAGGTAGGGGATTAAGGTGTACCTTCATTTAGGAATCCTCCATCAGAAGGGGAAGAACGGCTAGTTTCAGTGTGCCTCCAGGAAAACGCTCTTTTTAGGGATCAATGGCCGACACCTCCAAACCAAAAAAAAAAAAGCGGTAGAGGGTGGAGTCTTGTGCAGGGGAGGGACGCCTTACCCCGGTCCACCAGAAGGGGAAGAACCTGAAGGAAGGTGAACCGTGTACGTCGTCCCAAAGGGAAGAAAGGAGCATTCGACAAAAACAAATTCCGGGAAAAAAAAGTGGCCATAACAAAAACGGTGAAACGATCGGGATCAAAAGTGCGCTGCGGCTCCGATGACAGGGGAGGAAAGTGGGAAAAAAGATTCAACTCCTTCTTGTTACGAACCAAGCGAGAGGGGTGTAGGCAAAAGGGAAAGAGACAGTCAAAGTCACTCCCTGTAAAAAAACTAGGAGAAGAGGAATTCGCTTGCTTGAAATAGTGACCGCGACCCGAAATCTTCACCATCCAGGGCTGGATCGCAGAGAAAAACGGAAGAAAAAACGACAGGGAAGGAGCGTAGAGGAATAGGATTCATTCTCAGAGGGGGAAAGCCAGTGTCAAAACGCTAACGCGTTAAGTTAGGCAAAAAAGAGGGATGAAATCCTCAAAAAGACTATAGAAAAAGACTCGATATAAGGGTTACCGAAGTGATCAAAAGAAAAGATCCCGTTCAAAACTCCGCTCGAAGTCGAAGAAAAGCCTAGACTCATCTAAAGAAGGGAAGCAACACCGCGTTGTGTTTGACGAGGCTAAAGAGGGGGAAATGATCGAGGGATGGGTCTATTTACTCCTTCATTGAGTCCAGAGGGAAAAAAGGGGGGAATGTCTCTGACCTCAGCTTCCATCGAACTCCGCTCGAGGAGAAGGGGGATCCAACAGGGATAGAAGAAAGCGAAAGAAACCGTGGCCAGACGCCGATTCCGGCTGGAAAGAAAAAATAAAAAAAAAAGAAGGTGGGGGGTGTTCCATCAGGGGTTCAGAAATCCGCACGGGGGAAAGCTGCGGATCTATGTCCAATGGGAACGGGAGAGCCGCACATGGTCCTCTCGTGGGAGGGAAAATGAGACGAATAAACAGGGTCGCGACGATCATAGCACAAGGGAAGATGGAAGAAAGCACAGGGCCGAAAGGTGGGAGGGGGATATACTTCGAAGGAAAGGGGGGTGCAACTTCAGCTCGGGGTCAGAGGTGGAGAGGAAAAAGCACCGAGCGCAACCTGCCACGGGAATCTCGCCCCAAAGCCTGTAAAAAAAAAGAGGGGGGCAATAAGAAAAATCTCTCAAGCGCTGCGACATCCGAAATGTTTCGTCACGGGAGGTTGATACGAAAAAGGGTAGGCCTCTAAGCGGGCAAAATGAAACCCTAGCTCTCAAAGGAAGGGGGGGAGGGGAGCAATGGAACAAGGAACTCGTGGGAACCATCACACAGCCAATGGAATAAAAGGAGGGAGAAAAGACCCCACTTCCATCAAAGACCTTTCGGGGAGGAAGAGACCTAGGAGCATAAACAAAAACAGGGAGGTAAAGATCTGGCGATCTCACGAAACTCACCAAGAAAAGTGGCTTAAACGGGGGGTCGCCGTCTTCAGAAGGGGGGGAGGGAAAATGAAATTGCATTTCACGAGCGGCACAAGCAAGCCGCCGAAAAATTTTTTGTCCAGCCAGCACAATGGAGGAGAGCCAGGAATGGAGTGGGAACTCGTACCAGGAAACCGGAACGGGGCCAAGGTGCGCATCAGCCCGACCTTAGAAAAGATGAAAGGAGGTCTCCAAATCGGAAACTCGTAGGGCCCCTCGGTCAAGTTCGAGACGCAGGGGGGAGAGCTAAGCCAAAAACATCGCCTCGCTGCGGGGACGGGTAGAAACTCAAAAAAAAGATGCAGAGCCTCTGGCAGATTCGATAAGATAAATTCATAACAGAAAGAAGGTCGCGGGGAAAACGGTCATATGATCTGTTCTCTACCCTTTTGCAGAGGTCAAAACGAACAGCACCTCCGGAACTTCATGCGGACAGAGAAAAATCCACCACGAAGACATAGTGCAGGAAGGAGGGGGTATGAGAAACGGATGGTTGTGAGGGTCAGCAGCATCGAATGAAAAGGAAGAGAGTGGGAGCAATAATCACGTGGGGAGAGGGAACGGCTGAGTCTATCTTCTTAAAAAGGGGGAAGGCTTGAGAAAAAAGAAAATCAACCTCAGAGGCACGTCACCGGGTCCTCGTTCTCGGGAACCATCGACAAAAGGAAACGATTCATGGGTCCCCGAGGGGGGAAAGTCCCGTCAAACAAAGAGGGGGTTGATCTCTTCGATGACGCGACGATGGGGACATGACTGGGAAAGGAGTAAGACCGTGCTCTTCGAGACGGGTAAATAAGACGTCAGTTCAAAGCTTAATCTGGTGCTTGGATCAAACTTGCCGTCCTGTATGGAGGAACCTTCTCTACAGCGGGGATGGCACTACTATTTCTGAGAGGAAGGAAGGAAAAAAAGGAAAACCTAAGACCGATACTAGCCTCTTAAGGGGTCCGGCGCAGGGAATCTGACAAAACCGTATGGAAAGGGAGGCGAGGGGGGTCGCGGCTAAACATCTCCACAACGGTAAAAGTCCTGAGCCGAGCGCGTCTAAAATGAGTCAAGAAAAACGTATCTCTGAAGATCTCAACACTAGCCTCCGGGGACGTGACAAGAAGGGCCGTAACTGAACATCTACCTCACAGGGTCATGCGCAAACATGTCACAACAGCAAGAGTCCAAAGGATGGAAGCCCGTCGGGCCAAGGGCAAAAAAAGGGGGAAAAAGAGGAATGCGGGAACGTTGTGATGACGCCGTCACCCATGATACGGCGGAGTGACCCCGGAAGTAATCTGACAAGAGTAACAGCAATAAGACTCATCTCGGTCAACAACCAAAGTCCGTCTAGCAGTGGGAAGAAGAGAACCCGCGGTTCCTTTCGAACAGCAGTCCTACCACTAGCATCCGTGTAGGAGAGGGAACGATTAACTTTCCCAAGACAGAAGAAAGGGACCAGTCAAACAGTGCTGTGGGAAAAAAAGATAGCCTATAGGGGGAAAGAATGGGAAAAGGGACCTTGTAAATAACTTGGGGTATCTCGGGGGGAAAGAAATCTTCTTAAAAATGTAGGGGTTGGTTAAAAGAGAGGGGACAACATACGGGACTACCTTGAGCAGCAGACTCACAACAAAAATTATGAGGAAAAAAGAAAAGAGGAAATGACCGTGTCCCTCAGGGGGGAAAATGAACACCAGAAAAAGACCGTGTCCGGGACTCTATGAGGGGGGAAAAGAGTATCCCCCAGGGGGGGAACATAGGACACCATCCTGGGAAGTGACCCGGAAGAGGAAGCGGAGGTACTAAAAATAGGCCCTGATCGAGAGTATTCCTGGGAGGGAGTGAACCGCCCAGCTCGAAAGACGAAACTAGCTGTCTAGGACGCCGGAACCCGCTCGGTTCTAAAAGGCCGAGAACAGAAAAATCGAGCGATAAACTCGGGGGAGCGTGGGGAGGGGAGAAGGCGCCTGTCGCCATTGTAAAAAACAGGAGAGAGCCGGAACGCAGGTTAACGTGGACGACTAACCCAACGGGACGCAGGCGGGTGAACCCCTGTGGTGCCTAAAGGTTTTTACTCCCCGAGGGACTTTACCAAAATGAATGGACCATGAGGGGGGAGGAAGTGTCGACGGGCGCATTACGAATGGTGGGAAAGGAGGAAAATTGGAAGCCACCAGGAGATCAGAAGGTCGACTTCTCAGAAACGGGTCGGCACGAAACCGTAAAGTAAGACATCGGAGGAGAAGATTTTTGAAACAAAAAAAATCCCCTAAAACTTCCCACCCGGTCTCGGATAAGATAAGAAAAGGGGAGACCACGCCAGTTGTAAGGTTCTTTCCAGAGGGTTAGCCGTGGCGTGGGAAGGGGGGAAGACCTCAGAGCCCTAAAGGACCCGCACAGGAGTCAGAGGTCCCAGGAAAGAAGCCTCTCCACCGACTCTCAAGTGGGACACAGAGGGCGGAATTCAACCCCCGCAAGCCAGCACCGTTCGATCGTAATCAGAAAGAACCAGGTCCTCTCCGTCTGAGGAACCCCCGAGTGTGGGAGAAGAACATTCCAGCTGACAAGTGAATCGTTGAGAGATGACTCCTGGAGGTGACCAGTCCAGGTGGAAAGGGTACGCAAAAGGGGGAAAGCCTACTTCAGACCGAGGCGACCGCAACAAAAAAGGGGAATGTAAAACAAACAAGTAAGTTGGCAGAAGCATTCCGCTGGCTGTCCACCCATAAAACCACAGAAGGGGACAAGAAGGCACATCCAACGAGGGGAGTACTTGTCTCTTATCGGGAATGAGGATGAGGGGGAAGGAAACATTTTGTGAGTTGGAGGTTATGTAGGGGTGAAGAGGAGAAAAAAAGGCCGAGGAAAAAAATCATAAACAGGATCCCGCGTAGGAGGTAGAGAAGGTGAGAAATTGTATAGATTGTCGAGACCGAATCTAGGGAGACGCTCGGGGGCGAGGTGAGAAAAAAGACAACAACAAAAAACTACTACCGCCGGGGAGGAGCATCAACCCGGATGAGTCAGGCAAACGGACCGAGGGGCCGCTAAACGAGGAAGGGAGGAAGACGAAATTTAGGGAATAGTGAACTGCGCACAGGCCTCCTACTATCTCAGAGAAACGTGACCACTCCCACTGAAGCTCAGAACAGGGCTGGCGGCCAGGGAAAGGAGAGGGGGGGGTCCTCTCGGCACCAGAAAATGGCCAAGACGCGGCTCTCCGCCGGCTACAACCCAGAGGCAAAGGGAAAGAGTAAGAGGGAGTCATTTTAGAGCCGATCTCTACAAAAAAAAACGAGGAGGTAAAGTTTATATGCGATCGACACGGAAGGGGAAGCAACCAATGACGCGAATATCTTGTTTTTTCTCTGAGGGCGAGCGCCGAGTTGGTGATTTTGTCACTAGCGGCACGGCCCAGCGCTCCTTGCCAGCCAGACAAAGACCTGAAAAGTGGGGCGGATCACTTCGTAAGAAAGGCTCTTCTTCAGGGGAAATTCAAAAAGCCAAAGAAAACACAAAAAAAGTGGTCTCCGAGAGGGAAGTAGGCCTCTTTCGGCAAAGGAAAAATCAATTGGCGAGCTCCCCCAGAGGCCAGGGGAACATAGCTCGAACGTGGGGGAGATCTACCGAAGAACCGCTCTAGGTTGGGAGGAAAGGGAATGAAAGGCCACTTCGCAGGAAAAGGGACGGATAAAGGGAACGTGCAACTGAAGTGCGCGACCCTTTGAAAGGAATGAAACGACAGAAAGACAGAAGCGAATACCACGGGGAAAAAGAAACATGCCCAATAAGCGCATATTCCTTCGGGAATATGAAGAAAAATAGAGGCTGGTGAACAAGCGAAGGCCCGGCCCGCTGCGTAGCACTGAGGCAAGGGGGGGGCGTGGGAACTGCCAAAGGAGTGGAGGGGGGGCTTACAAATACAGTTCCTCTATTCCTTCAGACAACAAGGTACACACTGGACGCAACCTAGACACTCCCTCCAAAAATGTGCAACCGGTGACGGGACGGAAAAAAAAACGAGGGGGTAAAAAAGCTGACAGGAGAGCTAAAGGACGAGGGGTCACAGGGAAAAATGGCAAGGATGTACGAGGGAAACCAACTTTCTTGTTCTAGGGCGATATGCAAAGCTGGTGGGGACTGGGCTACAGAGGACCTGGGGAGGATTAATCGAAGGGTAGGGGGACTCCTCCGGTGCGGTAGTCGCGAACAGAAGAGGACCCGAAAAAAGACAAGAATGAATGGGTAGAGCCTTTGAGGGGGGGGGGAAAGACCGGGGTGGTGAAGAGCTGAGTTTTTCGGGTCAAACAACTCCGAGGCGACTCCGAAGGGGGAGTCCTATAGGCTAAAGGGCGTGGAAAAAAAAGATAAATCTGAACGGTCTCTAGCGATCAGGAAGTGGTGATAAAAGGATGGCACATTAATCAAGGGAATACGGACGCCCTCCCGAAGAAAGAGAGGGGGGAACAGAATGGTTAATGAGCACGTCTTTGAAGGAAACAAGGTTCAACAACCTTTGTAACGATGCGCAGGGGGGGAGGCAACTGGTTAAACTCGTCCACGGTCACCTCCAGAGGAAGGCGAAGAGGCACGGGTGGGTTCCTTGGGACTAACGGTGCTCCGCACACAAAGGCAGAGAGAAAGAACCCACAAGCCCAGCTCAGTTTTGGGAAGGTTCTCATGGGGAGAGAGCAATAATCGGAATTCAAAAAAGAAGGAAAGAACGTTGGGCTCGAGGAAAAGGGGGGCTTCGAAAACTCCGGGAACACGGAACCGGCGAAAATTAGCAGGGGCTCAACTTGAGGGGCATTACGGAGAGCCGATCTAGGGGGACCTGCAGGAGAGGGGGAAGAAAAACGGGTGATCTTAGGAGGGGAACGACGGGTAGGAACGGGGGGGAGGTCTTTTGGGGGTCCTGGGTTGGAAAAAAAAAAAAAAAAGAGACTCTCACCTATAAGATATCCTCAAAAATGAATTAGTAAAGAGAGAGGGAGAACTCGGGTCTAGCGGGGAAGCCACCCGCCGGGGAACGTGGCCGTACCTCTGGGCAAGGGTCCCAGAGAAAGCAAACCCCGTGATGAAAAGCCGCGAAAGAGATCACGGAAAGCATCGTGCCTCGCAGTAAGCCTGACAGGGAGGACCGGGATAAAGTCATCATCCGGGGAAAGAAGGTCGGCCAGTCAAATCAGAGATCGAACTAGAGTCGTACTTAAGTTGCAAAAAAAGGCCTTGTTGCGAGAAAAGGCCGAGAAACCTAAAAAAGAATTGATCAGGGGGGAAGAAGTTGGGCTTGGGTCTATCGCTGCAAGCAAAAAGGGCCGGGATCCGCCTTACGGAAGGAAGGTGCCTGGGTACGGCGATCAAACCGTTAAAAAGGGACTCAAAATTTTGGGGATGGGGAAAAAGGGTTACTGAAGGAACTGTTCATTAAACTGGGAACACGATGGGATGGAGAAGGCTAGACGAGAAGAATGAAAGGACGATGTTCATTACGCCCTCTTGGGACCCAAACAGGGGGGGGAGGAGCGGGGTAGCAATATCTCATCTTTTCGTTCACTCAATGGTAAGAAAGAGATACTTCACCTAGATTCAAAACGAAGAAACGGTGGCGCAAACCCCTCGCTCGACCATCCAAGGTCGAAGATACAGAGATACCAAAAGCCGAGAAGTGCAAGGCGAGCTCTCGGGGGCATCTAGGGTAGAGTAAGAGCAGATCCTAAAAAAACACCAAGACCATCCCCTATGTCGAGTATCATCACAAGGACGAAGTCGCCCGCTCGATCATTGGGAAGAGAGCCTTAAACCCAAGATCCGAGCACTGTGGGAGGAGATACCATCCGCTTCAATTCTTCACTTAAAATCGGCAGAGAGAGGAAGAGGAGCCAAGGTTACTATGACTCAACGAGGACAGAGCTAGGGGAGGGGGAGTGATTGAATCAACTGTAGTCCAGAGTGACCGGATCCCAGGGGAAACTCAAGCAGATTGTCCAGAGATCTCGGCCGCCTTTGCCAGAAAAAAATGAGTCCGCGAAAAGACGGAAGGGGAAAGGATCCGGGAAGCGGGCTTCCCTCAGCAAAAGAAGGTTCTGGAAGGCACAGCCAGCTGACCTAGAGGCTTATGTCGTGCACTGCGAGCAGGGGGTACAAAAGGTATAGATTTGTGCTGAGTGGCGGGGGAAAGAGGAATACCTTTTCAGGGAGAAAAAAAAGTAGCACACGTCAACCGCTTGATCGCTGGGGGAGAAGAAGTGTGGTAAATGTGTCGTGAGAATAACGGGGGCCAATCAGCTCTCTCAGATATTCGAGGTGGGGGGAAGATTCAAAACCGGCAAAGCAGGAAACTTAAGCCGGTGGAGGGAAGGATAGAAAACGTATTAGGTTTCACATAAAAAACCGCGGGGAAATAGATGAGCCTCGCGCGCGCTGAAAATGACCCAGGGAAAGGGGGGGGGGCAGAAAGGAGGGGCGTGCTGCGCAAAGGTCAGGCCTCCTAACTAAAGGGGACCCGAGGTCCAACTACAACACGAGGAGCTAACAGCCATGTGTGGGATGGCTTGCCAATTAGCTGGGGATGCCGCTCGTAACATGCAAAAATGAAAAAATCAACAAAAATGCTAAAGCCACCGGCGACAAACCCGTATTCAAAAAAAGGCCAAGAGTCAGAGGGGGAGGAAAAGTATCTGCAATCTCTTCAGAAGAACCCCACTTCTTATGGGGAAAAGAGAAAAGAGATCGAGGAGAAACGATTTAAAAAAAATCTCTTCTGTGGGGGAGCGGTTGAGAGACGTCAGCGGTTCAAGTTGGGACAGGGGCTGGGGGAATGGGTGTGCACGAGCGCACGCCCCCTCTATGGACAAAAACAAAACTTACTTGGTGTGAGTTTGATCAAAGGGAGATCTGCACCGGCGGCACCTCGTAGAACAACCCGAAAAATACTCAATCCAAAGGCATTCGCCGAGCCATCAAGACGGAAAAAGCGGTCAAGTGCCTGACATCACTAGAAGGGGGAGAGCCTCCAGAGAAAGTCGGGGGCAGTCGCGTCGCGGGGGGGTCTTGCCTTGAGGAATCTCACAAAAACTCGACCAAAGTGAGAAGCCAAATATAAAGAGATATATTCAGACCAAAGTAAAAGGTCCAGAGGTAAAAAAGTGGTAACAGGGGACTGATCGCACGACCTCTGGAATCAACACAAAAGAAAAACTGGAAGCGAGATAAAACTGTTGGGCGGCGGTCCTAAGTCCCTACCATCATCTCAACAGAAGTAAGGGGGAAGGAGGGGGGAAAACAAGGTGACGGTTCCAACGAGGGAAATAGGAAAGTTTGCAAGACGGGGCAATCTCCACGTTTGTCTTAGACGGAGGGCGCGGGGTCAGGGCTGTACAAAGCCGTCCTCAGGGCGGGGTCACCGACATAAAACAGTTCAGAAAATGGAAGCGTCACCCCCTCTGGAAGGGGCAGGAGAACCCACTCACGGCTCATTGTCAGATGTGAAAGTAATAGTAAACCTCTGGGACCCCATCGGCAAGGGGAAGTCTTCGCCGATTTCAAGGGGACGAAAAAAAAGGACAGAGTGTACACCAGGGATCGATATTAATCAGAAGGGCGGCCCAATAGGATAGAGGCGACCGTCTTAAAAACCTGTTGAGGCTGACCGCTGGGAAATTGTGGTCTCCTACGAGGGCGGCAGGCGGATTCAAGGGCAAAGAAGCTCAAAGAAGGACGATACGCTCGAAGGGGTAGGAAGGACGGGGAGGCGGGGATATAAGCGCCGGTGGATCTATTGTCGAGGTCACAAAAATTTCCGCGTACTGATCACGATGCTGACTCTCTGCGTATGAGTGACCGACCAGGAGGGGAGAGACTAACGACGTCTCCTAGACGATCGCGGAGTAAAATTGCTAAAAGGAGGAACACGCATCGTTCAATCGCCCCTCGACGGAGAAAAGCAAATAGGGGTCCCCCTGTGGGAAAAGAGAGCCTCTTCCTTGTTCCTGGTCGGAACCACCTGAAACAGATTGAGAAACCGGTGGGTGCATCTCATTCCCTTCAAACCGAACTGCTACGGGAAAACCAAGACTGGGTGGACCTTTTCACAGCAATAGAAAAGCACCACTCTCTAGAGGAACACACTATCCCCGCGCAGGTTTATGAAACTCGGAAATGATAGGGGGAACACGAGACAGGGGAAGGGTCCAAGAAGTACGAAGGAGTATTCGTCGTCGCTCATGGCTAGGTAGAAAAGAAGTCACACCAAGGCCTAAAGATGACAAGATTCCTTCAACTTGCTTGATACGGAGAGAATGGAAATGGAACATGCTGAGGGAGCGGCTGGAGGTTTTCTGGGGGAAAAAAAAAAAAGGGAGCCAAAAGGCTGGAGTGTGTTGGGAGGCCCTCTAGTTACATACGAGAAAGTCTCATCTCTCAGAGACAAAAGATGGAGATTAGAAGGGAGCGGATAGGGATAGGGGATAAAAAAAAAGACACCGGTTGGGCCACCTTCTCTTCAGCGAAAGAAAAAGAGGGTGGGATAAGCCTAATAGAGGTCCAGTATGTCAAGGCATCTGACCAAAACGGGGAAAAAGTGGAACCGGCCCTGGGAACCGGGAGTACCGAAGACGTCCATCGCGGGGGCCGACCCCGCGCTGGTCGTACGGAGGGGTCCCTGCGAGGGGAGATAGAAAAGGAAGAGCACCGAACCCCGAGTGACCGGGTGGAAAGAGCTGAGACGTTTTTTCTTTTCTAGGGCCGTAAAAAGAAAAAAAATGGCCGCTAAAAGGATTTTACCTTCTGAGAGCAACCCACAAGCTAATGTTGTTTAACCAAGGGTGGTGCCCCTGGTGGCCAAAAAACGACGGGCTTCATGAAACCCGAGCAAGAGGAGGAGAAGAGGGCATCCTCCGGAAGGGCGGGCCAGGGATGTGGGTTTTTTGTTGAAAGGGCGCAGACTAAAGGCTATCTGCAGGCCGGCGACAGGAAGCGACGTTCGCACGCCAGGGCGCGCAATCGGCCTCCTCTGAGGAAGCTGGGAAGGTGACAAGGCCACCCCTCTCCTTCAAACCATCAAGGCAGCGTCTACACGTGAGACTAAGAAAAAGTTCAAAGGAAGTCGAGGGGAGAGGGTTTGAATGAGACTTGGCCGCGCAGTACCAGCCGAAGGAACGAGTATCCAGAAACAGCTGTCTATTCAGAATCCCGGAAAAGGTCGAAAACGCAAAAAACTAAACAAGCACAGACAGGAGTCCCCGCAAGGGGGAAAAGGAAAGGAGCTGTAAATCCGCCCTAGGCCAGGAAATCTGCGAAGCGAGAAAGGACGAGGGGACGCAAAACCGCGTTGGGGAAAATCTCTTAAGGAGGGGGACAAAGGAAGACGTGGTAACTATGTACCCGGCAGTGAAGGCAAAATGGGGGAAGGGTGGAGGCTGCTGTACCGAAGAGGAAAGATCGTTGTCAAAAGACAGTCCTCATTCTGACTCCAAGGAGAGCAGGAAGAACAGAACGAAATTGAAATCGCCGAGGAGATAGACACCAGTCAAAAAGAAGGTTCTGGTCATCATCATCAGAAACTGGGAAGGAGAGAGGATGGTCGGTCGGTACGAAGTGATCTCGATTTAATGGGAAGCAGAGCAGGGTCGAGGTCAGTAAACTCCGCTTGATCATCGGGCACTTGCACGGACGATGTGTTACGAGGGTGGAGGAGTAGAGCGATGGAGCTTTTATGAGTGTCGCCTGAGTCGAATCCTACAACTCATCAGCCGGGGGAATTTTTGAATAGGAACCGGACGCGGGGAGGGAGAAAGACATCCGGGAAGATCTCCCCACCAAAAAAGAAAAAAGCCAAAAAGAGGCTGGTCCAGGCCTTAAAAGGGCGGGGGAGGAAGAGGATCTAATCCTTTCAGAGGCCGGGGAGGCTTTCCTTTTGTGGAGGCGAACCGGAGAGATAAGCCGGCACGGCAGTTGATCCACCAAGCACTAACTGGCCAGAAACAAAGTGGCTGGCTGGCCAGGAGCGAGGCGTGCCGCTCGTGCATAAAAGGGAAAAGTAAGGAAGCTGCCAAAGAGACAACCCTAGGCCAACAGATTCAGCGTGGAAAGGAAAGGTCGTAAAAAGAGACCGATAGATCTCAAAAAACAAAGTAAAATAGAGTACAGACGGAGCTACCACGACATGGTTACTCAAAGTAGTCCTGGGGCTCGGGGGAAGGCCGTCTAAAAGCAGCCGTTCCTTGACCTTCCAGGGGGGGAAGGGTGAAAAGAAGCGGCACTCAGAAAGCATGGCCAGCCAGACAAAGGAGGGAGATCCAGTAGTTGTTATTTTATGTCGGAAAGAGGGGGACCCGTCGTAGGAAAGGGGCCACACGCCCCGAAGAACGCCAAAAACATCTGCCCGGGCCATGTCTCCGAGAGCGGAGAGTAATAGTCTTGAACCGAGGGGATGCCGAAAAAAAGCACTCACCGCGAACCGGCGGGGGGAGGTTCTCTGGGGCGGTCTGAAACGAATAGAAATCGAAAACCGAGAGGAAAGAGGAGTCGAGAGGAATATAGGAGAGTCCACCACCGGCGTCGCCCGTGCCAGTCTTATACAGGAGAAAGTGGGGAAGAAGATCGTCGACAGTTAAGTCTCTCACACGAACTAGAACAAGAGAAGAAGAAGGAACGGCGCGGATCATTCCCTCATAGAATCCGGGAGAAGGCCGGAAGGAATTTATGTAATAAAGAGGGGGGGGGGCGTGAAAAGGAGCCGGTCGGCGTAGGATGAAAGGGAAATTCGATATCACGTTGTGGAGGTAGCCCGGCAGGAGGAGGAGATTCTAAGATGGAAGGTCAAGTCACCCGGAAAGCTTCCATCAAGAGGGGAAGACTCTACAAGACCAAAGAGGGAAAGGATTAATCCCCCTTAACAACGCGGTGGGGAGGAAGCAGGGCTCTCCAGGCAACCTGAGAAGGGCATCGGATTGGGAAGAGATAAGTGAGACCTACGGAGGGTTAAAGGAGTGTCTTCTTGCAACAAGCCTGAAATAGAGGTCATGAGCGGAGTAAGGGGGGGGAAGAGGGACCTATACCGGCGGGGCTGTTGGCTCCTCCTATTTCCGGCGGGGGAACGCGAAAAAACAGCATACAATCGATGACCGAGAAAAAGCTCAATGAAAGGTGACAAGGGGGAGAAGGACCGGGAACGGATCGTTGTAAGGAGAAAGGGTGGGGTAAGGGCGGGAAATGGGGTTCGTAGGTCACCGCTCTGAAGGCGACGCGGAAAGAAGAAACGTAAAAATTCCCAAAGGGTCGTGCCCTACCCGCTGAGCTTGTACGGAAGAAAAAGTCGAAATGTTGCCGTCACCAGGCCTAGAACGTGAAAATAGACATAAAATGATTTCGGACACCGAAGGCAGGAACAGCATCGGGTCCACCTTGGAAAATGATCCCTTCGACGTCCACAGGCACTTGTCAACAAAGAAGGCGGCGGAAAAGGTTGGGTGCCGAGCCACGGGAGAATACCTCTTACGATCAGGCGGGAAAAGGGGTGGCTGGAAAGACGGCTCCTCGCACAGCAAAACGCTCGATTAGGCAAAAGGAGAAAAGAAGGTTGGTTGGAGCGGCCTTGAAAGGAACCCACGTATCGGTTCCTTTCTTGCAAGTACGAAAAGAGGGGGGAGAGACTAGAGGAATTCTGGTCGAACTACGTAAGGGGAACCAAAGGGCAAGCCGCGCTGATCGTGTCTTCAACTTGAAGCAGAAGAGGAGGGACGATGGGGGAAGGAATACTGGAACAGGAGTCGGGAGGGCTCTGCTAACAGTGCGTTTGATCGTGGGGGAGGAAGACGGTCAAAACAGGGAGGGGATTTTTTGCGAAAAAAGCGGAACATAGACAGAAAATACATGAGCTCAAAAAAAAAAGGGGAAAAGAGGAGATGAGAGGGTGAAGCGTCTCAGGGGAAAGACGTCTGCAGCCAAAAAAGCACGTCCAGGCCAACCTCTCTGCAGGGGGACCCTCACGATCACAAAGAAGTTTCCGCCTCCAATCAAATAAGTGACCAAAACATCGCCTCGCGACTGGGGGGGCCTGAGAAGGGAAGGACATGATAACGGAGGGAAAGGG
>Ga0179591_1332703_pt1 | contig 15686 bp, 17 predicted proteins | sample CZOMad2_1_08_16f_FD_182891 | JGI IMG/M metagenome (GOLD analysis project Ga0179591, IMG submission 182891) | Vadose zone soil fungal communities from Angelo Coast Range Reserve, California, USA - CZOMad2_1_08_16fungal (PacBio error correction) | ecosystem: Environmental > Terrestrial > Soil >...
ATGACAGAAGTGTCATGGGGACGCTGAGAAGAGTCCTCTGGAAGTCTTCTGGGACGAAGAGTTCGCAGAAGGAAGAAAGTGGTCTGCCCGGTAGGAAAGCGAGGGAAAGGAGAAAGCAGGAGACAGAACCACTTAATGAAAGACTCTTCACCGCTGATATCTTCCGACTCGATAAAGGAAATCGGGGGGGGCGACAGACGTGGTGCAGCGGGAAAAAAGGGTCCTAGAGGGGTCTCTAGGAGGGACCATATCAATAGAAATCAAGATCAAAACGGGAAGTTACAAAAAAAGCAAAAAGAAGGTTGGAGCCAGTTACTCCAGGGCAAGGCATCCGGGGGGTCGATTGTTCTCTAGACTACATAAGAGGGGGGTCGTTGGAAAAGGACGGTCATCTTCAACACGAGGAACTTGAGAGGGGAATTGGAGTTGCTAATGGAGCCGTCTCCCTATAGGCTTGGCCTGGAACTGCTCTGCAATAGGCCTGGCAAAAAATGGAAGAGGGCGAGGTCGGGGGGGGGTCCTCTTTCATTCCGTCCCGCCACAGCGTAACTTCCTGGAGGAAAAGGGGAGGAGGGTCTCCGGATGAGGGGACATAGTCGAATCCTCCTCGGCAGTCGGCATGGAGAAAAGGGAGCCCGAATCCATCAGAACCGGGGAAGTAAGACGGTTAAGACTGATTCACTTCCTCTGAGGAGTTAGGTAGTCGGAGTCTATTACTGGGTCATGTGAGGATCGGGGGATTGGGGGGTTGGAGCCTTCTCTGGTAACGACTCCAGGGGTCTCGACTCTGGTGCTCGACCGGCAAAGAGTTAAAGGGGACGCGGGTCGGTCGGGCCTTCAGGAGGTCTCGACCTTCTCTGACTTCCTCTCGTGCTCTACGGAAGCGCGGCTCCTATCATTCTCCTGGAAACACTCTCTGGAGTTTCTAGGGGGGAACCCAGGCGAATGAAAAGCCTTTAAAAAACGTCCTCCCTTTACCGGGATCTTTAACTTCCAAATATCTGCTCGAGCAGGAGGCATCTCCCAGGGGGGGGGGGGGGGGGGGGGGGGGGGGGGGGGAGATTTATCTATGGTCCAGTTCTCCTGAAATCCTCATCGGGTGAGAACGCTGGCCTAGCAACACCCTTCAAAAAAAAAGAGGATTCAGTCGTCAGGGGGAAGAACAAAAAGGAAAAGGCTGCAGGCAAATCGAAAATGAACTGGGAAGTCTCCCGGCCGGAGAAAGGGTGGAGAAATCAACACTAAGGAGGCAGAGGATCTTGTTAGTGAACCATGCGCTTTAATTCACGCATAAAACGTGAAAAAGAATGTGGGGGTCTAGATCCTTGAAGGAAAAAAGGTAAAAGGAGAGCGGGTTGCTTGAGGGGGGGGGGGGGGCCTAAACTTCGTTTCTTAGAGCCTCTCAACACACTGGGGAAGGCGACTTGAAAAACTCTAGAGCTAAATTTCAAAAAGCGAGCAGACACTCTTGGAAAGCAGTCCCTTTCGTGGGGGGATGGCTCGTCACGTCGGGATGAAGAGTACCTCTTTGGAACGGAGGGGGCGAATCATTTGAAGAAGGACAGTCATCTTGAAGGTAGCGACGCTACTACACATCACATCTGTGTTTGAGGAAGATAGATACCTTTGTCGTCGTCGGGTAAAAAAAAGAAGAAACATCGGAAGAGGAAAGGGAGCGAGTTCGATTAGGCGGGGGATGGGACGCCTGAGAACGTCGAGCACATTTTATTTTCGCCAGAAGAGCAATGGGAAAAAAAGAAAAAAAACGCGACTTGGAAGATCGGCGTGAGAGGAAGGGGGAGGGGGAAGAAAAGGTCCTTGGTGTCGGTGACATCCCGACGAGGGGTTTAGTTTAAAGGCTGGGGTTCTCATGCTTGGAAAAAAATGGAAACCCTCCCCACCTAAAAAAGGAAGGTCGGGGGAGGGGATCGCATCGAGTCAGAGTAAAAAAGCACACGGCGTACAATCAGTCCGAACACAAGGGCGAGGAGAGGTAGTCTCATCCCTTTCAAAAAACCTCCAAGCTGCCCGTCTTGCCGTACCGTTGAAAGGGAAAGGGAAGGTGTGCGGGAAGGAAAAGGTTCCTGAAAAAGGAGAACAACGGGGATGGGGAGAAAGGTCGACCGTCTAAGGGGACTTGCGAATGCGACTGACTTTACCATCAACATACGCTTCATTTTACGCAAAAACCGGTACGGAAAAAGTAGGAGAGCAGAATATCTTGACGTAATACGGGCATTGGGGCTAGAGAGGGGAAGGAATGGTACGATCGTTTAACAAAAGAGAGCTAGGGGAGTTCGAAGCTTTTTCATTCTATCTTTGCGAACAGGGTTCTCGTGTCACGCGGCCTTTCAGGGGAGGGTTTTAGAACCCTTCTCATAAAAAGCAGAGGAGGGGGGACGGGTGTGTGTTGGGTTTGCTCTTGGGGACTACCAGGGAAAGAAAGGGCACCTAAAGATCGGAAAAAAAGAATCAAAGGGACAGAACGGTCGCGGAAGTGGACGAATAAAAGTCTCATGAGGTGATGCCGGGAAAAACAAAAGAAAGCCGTCACAAAAAACAGGAGCCGTGGTAGGACCCGCCGATTGGAAAGGAGGAGAAGCAATTAGGGAGGTGAAAGAACGAGGCACGAAAAGATTCTCTGCCAGCCGGAAATTCTCGCTTCCGTTCTCTCTGGGAAAGAGAAGGCCGGAGTCCTCTCTCGGTACGCAAGAAGGGGAAAGAAAAAATCTTTGAAAGGGAGTTGGGGAAGTTGCTACCTGCCGAAAGAGCTCACGGGGGTGGAGCAAAACTACAAAAGATTTCACCAACACGTGAGTTTAAAAGAGAGGAGGTCTAGGCGGGAAGGAGAGCCGGGAGCAAACGGAAGTTGGTGACCAACCCTGTTCGCCGAGGGGCGAACTCGAGCCGGCTCGGAACGGATGGGTGGAACTGCTCCGAGAAAAAAGAGCCAGGAAAGGGGGGTCAGAAGAAGATGCTTGGGCTCGCCCCGTTAGAAGAAACCGGTTACAAAAGGGTTTCCTCAAGAAGTAAAAAGGAATGGGCATCTGTGAAGACCTGGGGGTTTAAAAGAAAAACGCACCAAAAGCAGGGAACGGGAAAATTACGAGACAGGAAAGACAATGGTCACTAAAAGGAGATAGGGGTAATCGAAACGAGGATTGGCGAGAGGACTTCACCTGTTCGGGGAAGTCCGTCATGGTGTAACCATCTAAAAGGAGCAAAACGACGGGCGGGGGGCTGGGATGCGAGGACCGAGAAAGGAGATGAGGAAAGGGATAGATCTGGAAAGAAATCCTCGATCGTAGCTCTATCAAGACTTCTACCGTCTATGACCTTGTAAGGAGGGTGGGAAGTCTCAGGAACAGGGGGATGAAAGTAACTCTACTCATTGGACCTGAGCAGAGGGTGGAGAGCCCACGTTCTTCAAGCCTATTTCTCACTCTAGGTTTAACAAATCTAAATGTATCTCGACTCAAAAAAAAAGTAGGAGGGATCAAGGGGACGAGGAGAACAACTCGTATTCCCGGAGGACTAAGAATGTCCGACGTTGGACCTCTACAACCAAGGGAAGAAAAAAATAGGAGCACCAAGAGGGAAGATCGTCTCCAGAAGGGGGGGGGGCGCTTAGAAGTCAGCTATGATAGTCATGATATACAAGAGTCTCATAGTTGAGAAAGAGAAAAATCAGGAGCCTAGAGAAGAGGGATCTACCGAGGGTAACTAGGATTAGAAGGAAAAGTGTACGGAAGACCCCTCGTATCCCGGGAGAAGAGGGTAGTAGAGTCAAGGGAAGTGGAAAAAGATTCCTTCGAAGAACATTTTAAGAAATCTTGCCAGGGACCGTAGAAGATGAGTCATTGTAATTCAGGATGTAAGGGGGGGGGAATCATCGAATTCAGAAATGCGGGCCGTGAAGGGAGGGGGAATAGAATTGGGGTGTTGAAAGGGATCGTCGGGATGAGAGATGTACTACGGAGGTAATTAGGGCGTAACCATCAAGGGGGTTTTTAGAAAGGCTCAGAAAGACGCGGGGCTGCAAATAAGGGAAGGTCATCCGCTGGGTCGGCAAAGAAAAAAAGGGCAAGGAAAGTCACTCGGCTTAGGGGAAGGGTCGAAAGGACGGACCAAGAAGTCCCGTGGGGACCAGATTTCAACGATCTCCAGGTAGAAAAGATAAGAGAAACGGGTGAACATCTTGGACGTGAGACCAACGTCGAGCTCGAGGGAAAGGCCAGGTAGAAAACTCGAAATAACAGTCAAGAACCGAAAGCGGTTAGAAGCGAAAGAGGAGAGGATTAAGGGCCAGCGAGCGAAGAGCAGACCTTTTAGCCTCCCTCCAATAGGAGAGGGGAGAGGGATTATGGTAGTAGGATCTGAAGGGAGCAATCCCTAAGGGGCATGCCATAAGGGCCGCATGGGCTCGGGGGGGCCGAAGAAAAAGGAGAATGGAGAGGAAACAAGGCTTACAACCAGACCGAGAATCGGGCGGGCATGGTGATGTAAATGAAGAGGACTGAAGTCGAAGGACCGTTCTTTAAGTTCGTCCCAAAAGACCCCTCCCACCGCCTTCTCAGGAGGAAGCCGACACAAGAATGGTGGCAGCAAACAACAACAAAAGGAAAAAGGGTAAGAGGAAAGTTTCAAAGAGCCGAGCCCAGATTCCCAAACGCACGCGATCTATCTCGGGGGAGGCAACGGTTCGAGTTGTTAAGGAAACGCTAGGCTCCATGGGACTCGGAAGAACAAATGACGGAGGGAAGGAAAAAAAGGTAGAAAAAAAAGAGCAAGCTTTAGCGGGGGGAATGGGGGGGTGGCGCCCACCGAAATCGGATGCTGAGTCACACAGAGACCACCTCGGGCGACTAGAGTAGAAGGCTTCTCGCGAAAAAGAGTCCGAGGAAGACTGTTCACGGAACTAACATCACTTACACCAAGGCAAGACTGCAGAGGGGGAGGAGACAAAACAATAATCGGGGGGAATACGTTGTGGGGGAGGGGGGACTATCTTAGATCCCGGTCGGGAAGTAAGAGAAGGAGAGAAGCTATCGAAAAGACCTAGGGGTGGGGTTGTTCAGAGGTTCCAACTCTCGCTCATGAAGAAGAAAAAGCGCACCTCAACAAAGAAGGAACTGAAACACGAATAAAGAATTCCTGTGGGAGAGCCACTTGGAGGTCCCGTTGACTCAGGAATGTTCCCGAAGTATCAGCAAGGCGAGTTTTAGACTAAAAGTGCTCGGCAGTGCGAAAGTACATGGGGAAACTGGGAGGAAGAAAGAAGATGAACCTTTACAGAATGGCATTGCGGACGGTTCTTCCAATGCACCCGGGGGGGGGACTCATAGAGCCGAACGATCAACACAGAACCGCACGGGGGATCGGAAAACTCCATCTGACCTGCTTGACCAAACTGATTCTCAAAGACCTCCGGTCTCCACAGGGAATTTTCCTTAAAGGGAGAAAAAATACCGCGGTGCAAGAACCCTAAGGAAGTCCCGAGGATAGGGAAGAGGTCCCTGGTTTTGTCGCGAGTGACAACTATATAGGGAGTATGAAAAGGCCGAAGGTCAACGTTTGTGAGGGGACTCACGAGAGGAGCAGAAAAACCTTTGCTCACGGGGGAAACGGGTTGACCTCAAGTATCTCTCCAACCTGGGGCGCGAGGAGTGACCCGAACGGTTGAGAAGAAACGTCAAAAGGGGATTTGGCGTTAGCTTTGTCCTGAAGGGGTGAGAAGAAGGAAAGGGTCAGAATCGCTTGGTTTCTGTCTATAGACCGTAAGCCAGAGAGGGCTTCTCCGGTAAGATGGGGTGGTTTTGTCTTTCAAGGAAGCTTGGAATCACTTCGATATATCTGGGCTCAAAGTCAGAATCCCTTAAAAGGAAGGAAAGCGCTTCTATCGAATTCCATGAGACGGCCTGGTCAGAGGAGTCGTGGAAGGTGCTTCACGGAAGGGAAACTACGGTGTTAAGGGGAGTGGATCTACAACGACAATCTCGTGGAGGGACTCAGCTTGCTCTAGTCCGAAAAGAGACGAAGGAGACCTACTAAAAGGGGAGAGAAAGGAACTAACGAATAACTTCCTAGAACCCTAGACTTCCGAGAATATACAATAAGAGTCAAGTAGAAAGCCTATCCTAGGAACCATAAAGTAAACAAAACATGAGTTGGAATTCTTCACACAGGAACTCATAGCTGGAAACATTCTCAATGCATTCGAGACGGAATTAGGCTTCAAAATCGGAGGGACGTTCGCAGGTGGCGAGGGACTCGAGGGGGGACAGTGACCGGCGGCCGGAGGGATAATTATGATGGGGGTCTACGAGAGACTCAAAAGTCACGCCGGAAGAGAATAAGGAGGGGTCTTGAATTACTTAATATCCAATACCAGTAGAGGGCGAAAACGTAATAAAAAAGAGTAGGGGGCCAGGGGGCCTATAAATTCGGTCCTCATCTCGGGGCCTTATCTAAAGTTAGAGCAATTAATCAAAAGAGAAGAGGTCAGAGTCCCTTAAAGGACGGATGAGAGGGGAAAATTTCCTCCCGGGGCCGACGTCGGGAAAAAGTCCCTCGTGGAATCTGTCTTTAGACCCTTTCAGGGCGACAAAGGCTCTATGAATAGTAGGGCTTGGGAGTCCTTCCTTTGGGGAAGGGGCTTAATCTTCTCGGGCTGTTCCTACTTTCAAATCTTCTATTAGATGGGGACATTTTGCTCAGAGATTCAAACTCAATTTAAAACACATGAGGGATCTAATTGGATAGAGGGGAGGGAAGAGGGAGTGGAAGAAAAAGAGCTAAAGGGGGTTCATGAGCGGCGCCGATTTTCTTTGGAAATCTCGCAGGGATTCACCGGAATAAATTTTGACTGGGATCAAATCAGGAAAAGGAATGTACTAAACGTTCCTAATAAGGGACATTACCCAACGGAGCTCCTCTAGAGCTTACAAAAAAAATAAAAGATATAGGGGAGTAATCGGGGTTATGGGTTCTCGCCGGGGCTTCAATAGTCCTCGGGGTATGAAGTTCTTTGCTAATAGGGGGGCTAAAAAAGGGAAAGGGAATTCTGCGTCTAGATGTCCTAGTCCTGCGACGCAGAAAAAGTCTCAGAACCATCTAGGCTCCAACTTAAAGGGGTGAAGAAGTACTATCACGAGGGGGGAGGGAGGAGAAGAAAAATGACGTTAGGGGTACCTATATGAAATGTCCAGATAGAATAGGTAGGAGAGATTACCAAATAAAGAGAATATCAGGAGAAACATCCTTAAAAGAAGAAAGAATAGGATCAGCCACTCGAGTGTTCGATAAGGTGAACCATAAAGAGAGACCCTAGGGGCCTTTCTGGTGAATCTATGATACTCGTCCCTGTAGGGAAGATAGTAGTCACACTCTGTGAAGGAAAAGCTGCGGGAGGAATGGAAAAACGACGTTCCGCTAGGGGCTCCCCCAGATCTGGGCTTGTGCTTACGGGAAAGCTTGGGGACCACCTTCCTCGAGTCAAGGGCCGGAGAGGGGGGAAGTCACGGCACCGAAAGCAAGGGGGAGAAGTCGGGATGACCTGATCTTAGTTCGCTTCTTCCTTGAAGGAAACGTGAGAAATAAAGAATGACTCAAAAGACCCCGCTGCATCCGAAAGGGGAGGAGAAAGGTCGCCACTTCGAAGGGGCCTCCAGGTTACTCCTAAGAAGTCTCGAATGAACTTTATTAATTCGGGTGCCTCGAGTAAGGGACAAATTGTCTTAAGTCCAACAGATAGGGAAAGGGAGAAGTTTTTTTCGAGAGGACGGGGGGAAAATAAGGAAGAACGTATGGCTAAATTACTCGTCCGGGAGACGGGAATACGGAAATATTGGAAAAGTCATCCGGGGAGGAATGAGGATAGGGAAGTTAAGCGAAAGTCTCGTGTTCAACAGTCAATGATCAGAGCCTCCCCTCGATTAGGGTTTACAAATATCAACGAGGAACACCCAAGGAGGAAGTGTGGGATGGAGAAAAGAAGGTGGGAAAAGAAACCGAGAAGGGGACGGGGGGCTACTGGAACTGTAAGATCTTCTCTATCATTGGAAACCTCTCTAATAGCGACTTCCATTGGAAAGATAGCTCCTGTTAGACCAATCTTGCCTAGGACAAAAACCGAAGATGACTAAGAAGGAAAGAGGGCTCAAAGAGGCTCTTCTCTTACCTTCAGGAACAGACTAAGGCTATCGGAGTGAGTAACAAGGGAAAAAATACCAGGGAGAATCTAGAGGACCATCTTTGTAAATTTAACACCTTGTAAACTTTGAACGTCAACGCGCCAGAAGGGGGAACCGGGGTAAAACTACGCAAAGGGGGGACACTTTGAGAGGCCTCCGCCACCTTATTGATTCTCTCAGAGACAACAGAAGGTAGGTTCCTTGGAACGGCCCTTCTGGTAAAAAAAAAAAAAAAAAAAAGGCCGACGCAGGGGGGGACCGTTTCGGGGACCGAGTCCTCGGCGGTAAACTCGGAAGCCTGGGAAATGCCATTACGGTGGATACAGGGGTGGGGGTGACTTTGCAGGGGGGGTGGACGAATAATAGAATTATCGGTTGGCTGCTACTCTAATTTTGATAGGAGTATCCGGGGTGGGGTCTCCCCCGGCTTGGGAGGCAAGGAAGGTAGGGGCTAGAGGATGCTGGGGGCTTTGGAAACCTCATTATCAATCTTCTAACCGACTGTTAGGGGAAGAAGACATCGGGAGTCGAAACTCAAGGGAAAAATTGAGGAAGAAAAGTCAAGGGAGACGACCTTCCGGAATTCTGAACGTCAACGACATCGTGGGCTTTTTCGGTCTGGTGGGTAGGGAAAACGGGAGCGGTGCCCAGGGGGAGAAGAAAGGACAAGGGGAGGAAAAAATCTAAAGACGGTCTATGAATAAAAAGATATCCCGTCTAGGGAAATATCGTCACGACCCACCAGCCAGGCGACCAGAGTCTAACAAGAAAAAAAAGGACAGCACCTGCCACTCAAAGGTCTCTTGATACCGTTGGGTATCGAAATACCGCGGATAAGTGTCGTCACTTACGTGGATGACGAAAAGAAGGTGAGGGGGAAAGACGAAACGACGAGCGCCAGCGCTCGGCGCAAACCTGGTCGCGGAAAAAGAAATGCTTTATCTCATCGTACTCGGGGAAAATAGACGGTGGGGGGGGGGGGGGGGGGGGGGGGGGGGGGGGGGGGGGGGGGGGGGGGGGGGGGGGGGGGGGGGGGGGAGCTATCTCGAGTCCCCATGGGAAGAGTTCCAAGGCCACCTTCAGAGAGGCTAGGGGGTAGTATCGGAGGAGGGAAGTGGGAAGATCTTGCTAACCGGCTCTTTACACTGACTCAAAGGACTTTGGAAGGTCTTGTTTTCTGCATCTTCTCAGAGAAAGATGAAGGGAATGAAGGAAAGTAGCGGCTTCTGGGGACAAAAGTAAAAGAGAAGAGAAAAATAATCTCGTGAACGGGAACCTCTCTTTAAGGACGCTGCTTTTTACGCGTGCATAAGACCTGATGTTGGCCTTGAGTAAAGGGGGGGGGGGCAGACACTGTCGGCACGAAGCCAAATGAGTTGAGTTACTAGAACTCCGGGAGTCTCTGGGGCGAAACGTTGACTCTCTCTCTCTGGGCGAGCCGGACGGCAGAGAAGGGAGGACAAAAGAGACCTCTCCTGACGAGCTCTAAGCCTCATAGAAAATCGATATCGGTAATCGAGTTTCAGGAGAGGGTGACCTTTAGAGCTCGGAGCGAGACAAATATGGGGGACAAACTGGGAAAGGCGTGTCGAGAATCTATATAACGGGGCCGTTGAAATCGAAAAAACGGGCCGTTGCCCGCAAATTTGAGGACGAATATGGGAACTCGAGCAAAAGAGTAGAAGGACCAAAAAACTTTGGCCGAAAAACGACGAGTAGCAGCGACTTCCTTGGGGGGCTCACAGCGGTGTGGCAACCACGAACAGTTGGGGACGAACCGTTTGAACCTGTATTTTTTCAATACTGGACAAAAGGGAATCCGCGGGTCCATGCTCACAGGGGAAAGGAGGCTAACGCCGTCACTTCCTCATTAATATGGATGACTTAATAAGAGGGACAAGTACCTCGAGACCCTGAGAAACTGAGGAACTTAAAGGGGGGGGGGGCTGGGATTCTAATTTTTTTTTTTTGAAAGGGGCCTCGGGAGCGCAATATGGTTTGAAAAGACTACGGAGGTAAGGTGCGAAGGCGGAGACGGGACCTCTCCTCTGGAGTGTCGATCACTTCCGGGGTAGATAGGCCAAAAGACCCAGGGTAGAGGATCCACCAAAGAAAGTCGGGAACCAGAGCTGAACCTTCTCACTGTCCCCTCATTTCTGGCTCTCCTCAACTCAAAGGGCTCCTCATAAGAGGGGGGGTTCGAGGGCTACAGTCCTCGATTCCGAAGAAACTGGGAAATGAGGGTAAAGCTGAAGATCCTCAACAAAGAGGAGGTATAAAAATATAAGAAAATGGACGATTTTGACCTTCCTCCCGACTAAACTCGAGAGAATTCCAGACTTTTTACCGAAAGAACCGGCTGAGAGAGACCCCAGGTCGAGGTTAGAGGGCAGCACACTTCGTTCTATGATCAGGTCAAGATTATTAGAGGGAAGAAATTCGAAGAAGAAGGATCAGCTACCCGATCTAGACTACTAGGAGCCGAGAGAAAGGGGGGAAGGATTTCGTTAATAAAAGCGAATCCATCCCCTACACCTGTCGTCCGGCGACTGGTTAGGTTTAAAGATGAAGGCACAGGAGAAACAAGGTGGACTCAGAAGGAAGATAGGGAAAGGAAAGAAAATCTTCTAGATGGGAAAGAATGTAGTCTGCACTAATTCAAGGCGGCCGGAATGTGGTGGGGCAGAATAGTGGAAAAGGTTAAAAGGAGAATCTATTCGAATGAAATCTATTCGACTAGGTTACTTACGTTCTGAACTCCCTTGCACCTTGGGAAGGGCAGGCACCTTTGAGATTGCCCAACTCCGCGAGAAGGAAGGAGGGGAAAGAACTCTAAGGGGGGACAAATAATTAAATTTGGGGGCCATGAAAATAAGTGGGAGAACTTCCTCGCTGGGTCGAGTCCATTGGCTAACACAGGTTCGGGTCACAATTCCCGAAAGGGATTGAAAAGATCTGCCGAAGGACAAGGGATTTCGTTCGCTCACGGTTGTTGGGGGAACTCTTTTGGCGTTTATACCGAAGAAGAGAAAAGTATCTCGAAGGAAAGGTAACAGGGAAGATGAAAATACATTCTCACCTGGCTCTGGGATCTTCTTCACTAAAGGATCTAATCTACGAGGTAAGAATCTCCATCGATCTGAAAAGGAGAGTTGCCCCGGCTCTCATAGGGAAGATTTCTGAGGGAGAGGGGAACAGATCCTCTGGGAGCCACTCCAGGGAGAAGATGTGGGTACTTCTAGAGGTCAAACCTCACTTCTCAACTCAGGTACTGGGGAAGGGCATGCTTAAGAAGTATAACCAAGGAATGGTGGAGCGATATCCTAGGAGCTTCGAGGGAAGTGTCTTTCAATCTTCACCAAGGAACTCCATCCGTTTCCTAATCCGGAAGGGGGCAACGCACTGACAAAGGCGCGTGAAAAGGAACAGGTTTCAGCCAGATCGCCGAGAGCACGATTACTAAAGAAACGCAAATCGATGACGAAGTCGAAAACAGGAAGGGAACCGGGGGATCGCGACCATGGATCGAATGACGCCAAAATGACGATAACGTCAAAAGGAAAATCCGCGCAAGGGGACCGTCTGGGGTTGAAAAAAGGGAGCTGGGGGATATTTCATCGCTTCGCAAACAGTATTTCTAAAAGAAAGAAGGCGAAGGAGGGCCGGCTCAGTATCCAGAAAGGAGAACAAAGGAACCTCCGCTACCTAACTGTACCGTCAATACGTTCAAGGGGTCTTGGTGGGAGACAAGGTGAGATGAGGGGATCGCAGAAGCGGTGGCAAAAAAGAAAGGTGGTGTGTCGGACATCTGAATGGGGCCCTGGGAGATCATCGGGAAAGTCTAATTCGACAGGAATCTGAAAAGAAAAAAAAAAAATAATGGGGGAAAGTGTTTTAGGGGGTCGTACCATTGGCCCGCGCGGGGGGCGGAGACCGGACAACAAAGACCGGAAAACGGAAAAGATGTGAAAGGGTCCAACCAATTCAAGTGTCCTGTAAGGTCAGGGATTTAAAACCTGACCGTGCAAAGGGGGAAGGAAAGCAGGAGTAAGGGCCAAATCATGGAACTGCGGGAACTACCAGCTGCGCTACTATCATCCGTATGGGACCAATCCCGAGCAGAGAAAAAAGGCCATCCGTCATTTAAAATCGGGAAAAAGGCGGGTACAAGAAGGAAATCACCACTTATCGAGGCCTCACCCTAGGAATGTTTTCGTCGCTCAAGAATGATGGGATCAAGCCAGGACCAACAATGTAATGGGAACAGGTATCACGAGGAAGCGGTCCCTCCGGAACCAAGGGGAGTCAACCGCGGTTCGGAGGGGAGGTCTTCAAAGTTTTTGTCTAGGCGGGGTGACCCGAATTGAGTAGGAAAAAGGAAAGAAAGGAACGGTTGTGTAGACGGGAAAAAAATTTTGGACTACTCCACCGTCTCAATGATTCCAGGGGGTACAGGGAAGTATTAGGGGACACCATGAGTGAACCTGATTTACGCCTTAACGGGAGTTCAAAAGAGAGGACGTCCTCTATAGACTGGGGTTTTGTATGGTATTGGCAGTCAATTTTTAGAGGCCAGTAGAGAAACGGGTAAGGTCGCTGATGGGTCACTAAGGGGTCTTGTGAAGATTTCTTCCGGAAAAATCCGCGTTGGGTTGGGTTGAAGGTGGGAGCTCGGGGGGCATAAGCGGGAGAAGGCCGGGCCGAGCTCCCTTCGGAAAAACGTCCCTGCTCGCGCAGAGTCGCGGGCACGTACAGCCATGAGACCCCTGGACAAGCGGGAGGGTCTGTTAAACAGGCGGAAAAGGAAAGGAGGTACGGGAGGCTTTGATAGCAAAAAGAAATGAAGAAGCTTCTCCGAAGCTGCCAAGAGCCACGAGAGACCTCTAAGAAGGACCGGACCGGAGACGGTCAGGATTCCGAGGAGGAAGGAGACGGGGAGACGATAAAGCCGAGTCACCAGACATCCTATTGAGTAACCAATAGAGAAACCAATTTCAAATTTGGGAAAAAAGCCAGAGAGAGCTGTTGGACATAAGGGAAGAAGAGCTCGCAAAGCAGGAAGCAGTCGTGGCACGAAGGGGAGCGGCACCGCGTGCGTCCCCGTAGAGTTGAGATGGACGAAACGCAAACGGGCAAGAATGAAGAGTCTAGAAGGAGGTCGAAAGACAGCCTCACTAGCCTGCTACACCGTCATCAATGGAATCAGGTAGATTAGGGTGCCTGGGTCCCTGAAGATGGGGAAAGGGAAAGGGGCGAGCCAAGTGAAGAGGGGGGGAAAGGCCAAGTCCAAAAAAGGGGATCCTGATCGAAACCTTAAGCCAAGTATCCACGGGAGAGCGGACAATTAAGGAAAACTTTGGGACGGATTAACTGGAGAAAGGGGACCAGGAGAGGGACAAGCGACAAAAAGAAAAGCCCCCTCTTTACCTTGCTTGAGGAGGAGCAAGGTGAAAGCGCACCCAAGGGGGGCGGGGCAGGGAAAAGGATAAGTAAAAGGCGTGTGAATGAGACTTCATCTTGTATAGGGTCAGCTCCTCCCGAGGAGGTGACTGAAAGCAAGAAACGGGAAGTCTGTGTGGTGTCGAAGCGAAAGAAAGTGCTCGAGCTGCATCTGGCGCGTGGAAGGGAGCTCCTTCGGGGGGTGGTTACTGGGAGCGGAAGAGCCGAAAGGAGGGAAAAGAAGCGAGAGAAACCGGAAAGGGGGGCTGTCGAAAACAAGAGTGAGCAACGCCGAATTACTCAAGACAAGGCCGCGAATCTAGAAAACCTAACTGACGAGAAATCGAGAAAAAAAGAGGAGAAGAAGAAGAATAGATATCGGAAGGAGTGAGTCATTTCGGACTCGCGACTCGTAGTATTACTTACGGCGGGGGGAGAAGACAGTCTCCAACGTTAGAAAACTCGGAGGCACAAAACTTCGTCGAAGGGGAGAAGGAAAAGAAAAGAAAAAAAGTCCGCTCACAAAATGCAGAATCGGCAGCAAGCACTTCGGGAGGAGAGGAGAAAAAGAAGGGGAAAGGGTCGCGGGAACGAAGAAGCACTCAAGGGGATGCCGAGACCAGATAAGAAGAAAATCAGTCGAGCAAGCCAGGCGACACAACGGCTCGTAAGAGACACGGGTGGACGAAGGAAAGGGGACAGCCAGAGCAGGCAAAAGGAATTTCGAGGGAGAACACAAGTCTTTTTCAAGGCCAGTGGACATCCGTCCCAAAAATTGTTCAAACGTGCGCCTCGCTTGGGGGTTAAAACTTTGAGAGAGAATCTCTCCCGGCTCAATCGATCTGGACTAAAAAAAACTTGAGAGGAAGGGGTAGAAAGATCACTGGAAGAGGGGGCGATTTCGAAAAGGGGGATGTGGCTCTGTCAGGGGGAAAAAGCCCGACACCATCGAACGACTTCCGGGTTACCTTAGGCTTGGGGGCCGGCGGAGTGAGGGGAGGTAGAAAGGGGACGCCGGGAGGAGCCGCATCTAACAAGGGAAAGGCCGAGCGGTAAGGGGAATTCGTCCGCGAATGCCTGGGAAGTCGTTTCAGCTAAGCGGTACGGAAGGGGGAGGGTAAGAAGTAAAAAGCTCGGTGCGAGAAAATTTCGGGGATGGGGACAGCAATGTAATACGGACGAGGAAATGTCTCGATCCTGCCTGTCCGGGGGGGACGAGAAGCTAAGGAGTGCCGTCGCGGGAGAAGAGATTGAGGGGGGTCCTAAACGACCGGAAAGATTGAGGTGCATGCCGGATCATAAAGGAACGTCCCTGCCTATCCGGGTTCTACAACTCCAACCCCTTATGGAAAAGGAAGGAGGGAAACTGTAACATAAACGGCCTCCTTTGACACCGGGTCAGAAAGCTGGAGGCGAGGAGTAAGAGAAAAACGAGCATTCTCCTATCAGTTCGGGGTAACCCTCTGTGCCTGTAGAATCCACCCTTACCAAAGCGGAAGTCGGTAAACTTCGAAAAGGGGGAGGGTTCACGGAAGAAGAAAGACACTAACAGCCGACTCGGGGGGGACAATGTCCGTAAAAGTCTCTCTCCTCAAAATCCTTTCTGATCCTGACTCGTTTGGTGGTGTAAGAGGTCTCGTCACACTCAGAATCTCCACTCAGTGGAGAAAGGCTTGGGAAGACGGACTAATTGGAAACACGGGGAGTCGGCAAGCAAATGAGTTGTCAAAGAGCTACTCACACCTAGAAGGTTTTCGGTCCGGAAACTCAAGAAGATCTGGAGAGCCTCGGAAAAAGAAGGGACGCCGGAGAGAACACGCGTGACGACATGTCGAGCAGAGAGGGAAAGAGGATAGTGTAAAACCGGGAGGAACATTACCGAGTGGGAGACGGAGTGGGGCCGAGGAAGGGGGGACGAGGAGGGAAGGGGCGGAAACGCTACGGAAAGAAAACAGTCGCGTGCAAGGGAAGAAGGGGGATAAGCGATGCGCAACCCGAAGCGGCTACTCGAAAAAATGCCCAAAGGTAACGATCGAGGAGCGGCATGGCAAAATA
>Ga0179591_1176489_pt1 | contig 15684 bp, 16 predicted proteins | sample CZOMad2_1_08_16f_FD_182891 | JGI IMG/M metagenome (GOLD analysis project Ga0179591, IMG submission 182891) | Vadose zone soil fungal communities from Angelo Coast Range Reserve, California, USA - CZOMad2_1_08_16fungal (PacBio error correction) | ecosystem: Environmental > Terrestrial > Soil >...
TGGGAGAACAAATCAGGAGCGAAGAAGCCGGTCCGCAATAAGAACTTGTGAGTGTCGAGGCACTGGTGGGCAGGCTGGAGTTTGCCGAGGAGTCCAGGGGGGCAAATGCTCGAAGAACACTTCGCCGTAGTGGAGATGCCCTAATAGCTCTTACTAATGGAAAATGATGTGAGGAAAGGCGAAATAGTCAGCTGAGACCAACTGAAATCGCAGGAACTTGTTCTTTCTCAGAAAAACCACGGCTTGCGTTGGAGGGAGGACGGAGGGAGCAGCCTGGGCAGGTCAAAGACGAAGATGCGGACCAAGAAAAAAGACAAGTAACGTGGAGAAAACACGCGTTCTCTACCGCGCCGGTACAGGACCTGAGCTGGGGGGAACACCTCCTAAGATAGAAAATGGGTCAAGTTTCCTACTAAAAAAAAATGCGGGGCATAAAGTAAGGTAGAGAAGCGGTTCTCAAAGGGATGTGGAAAAGACAGCAGAGTAGGGGAAGGATATGAGCAAGCTTGATTGCCGGCAGGAGAAGGAGGTGAGTTCCATTGCGAGACCCTTTAAAAAAAAGCCGGGTGGGTCTTATATGCCTAGGGACTAGAAGAAAAAGGGAAATGGCCGCAGGTACACTAAACAGTCATGAAAGTGAAAGATCGTGAGACAATGGGGGGGAGAATCAAGGGAAACACACCATCATAACCTGAAACGAAGAGGGTAGGGGAGGAAGGAACCGGGTCTAGAACCTGAGAAAAGTGGCAAAAAAACTGTTTTGGGGCGTTGGCGGCGGAGAAGAAGTCAAAGACTTTATGCAGCACCGTGGAGAGAGGCGTCTCACCTGGGGAGGTCAATAGGGGGTCTAATCTATGAAAGGGGGACGCAGCTATCGGAGAGAGGGCCCGAAGAAAGGAGGGTACCAGGCGTTGGCGCGCCGAGATGCTCCAAAACGGGAACGAAGGTTAAACTGACAATCGACGAGAATCAATGGGGATAAAAATCGGGCTCCTTCTCGTCTGACAGCGCAAGCGAAGGAGAAGAGGATCGGTCGAGATATAAAGCGAGAAATGAAAGAAAAAGCGGCTGGGGCCCGCCGCGACACCCAAGGCCTTGAAACGGGAGCTCGTGTCTACGGAAAAAACGTAAGGCCTGGGGAAGGACCAGGGTTCAAGCTCAGACCCGGCGCGATTCGATGACGAGCTGAAGAAGGTAAGGGATTTAACGATCAGAGGGGGAGGCCGGAAAGGAAAATGGGAAAAGCCGCCCTTCCGCCATGGAAATATTTTCAGATTGACACGAGAGCGCAGTCGTACGGGTCTTTTCAAAAAAAATTCCTTTGGCGAAAATCACGAAAGAGGGGAAGCTAAGATACCCGGGGAACATAAAGATCACAAACTCTTCGAAAGTAACCTTTACCAAGGATTGAGAGAGCCCACGTGGGGGGTGACGGACTCGATTCTGGTAAAAAGAGGAGACTTCTCAGGTGTCTGATGGGAAAGCGGGAAGAAAAAAGAAAAATCCGCCGCCTAGGGGGATAAACGTCAGGGGAAAAGATACCGTATCCTAGAAATAAATTACTACAAGGGAGTGAAACCACACTCCTGGTAAATAAGGGAGGATTGGACTGGGGGAGGGAAGAAAAAAGCAGAAGTGAGAAATCCACCGGAACATGCACCACTTCCTGGAAAAGACTGCGCAGGTTATTCAGAATACACTTTCAGGTACTAAAGGAAGGAAGAGGCGGGTAGTGGGCATGCATTCCATGAAAAAATGATGGTTTGCCGAACGGGGTCAGGGAGGAGGTAAGCGCCGCCGCTTAAAGAGAAAAAAAAGGCACAAGTGTGGCAAAAAAGATGCATGGCGCCGGGGAGGAAGGACATTATGCTGGAAGATATGTGATTGAAAAGACAGAAAGCGCTGACGCGTATTCGCAGGAAAATTAGGAAAAAAGGGTCTGTCCGAAAGAAGCGACTTTGGAGAGAGGGACGATGTTCCATTGAAGGTCGTGCGCGAAAGCTAAAAGTGGGGGCTAAACGTGCGCGGAGAGGGGGAGGGAAAGTTATCTCGTTCTCTAGAAGGGAACCAATCGAGGATATTAAGAAGGTCCGCGGGTCGGGAAGGGGAAAGCGAATCGAGCTGTTGGAAGGCAGAAAAATCAATGGGAAAAGCAATCGAGGGGAGAGAGGTCAACACGGCATGTCTGTTCTCGAATAAGAGGAAGAGAAGTCGCGGCTGGCGAGAGGGGACAGGGAAGAGGCAGAGATGAGGCGATGGCGATAATCAAAAAAGAAAAAAAGGAGAAAAAACTGCCGCGCCGTTTGGACATTAAAAAAAGAAAAGGCAGAGCTGATCATCAAGAGAATGCGCCATCATAAAGGGACACGCTGAAATAAGAGAAAGGAACCATGCCGGAAGGGAGATGGGTTCCCAAACAAAAAGATTAGTGGGAAGTAGGAAAGCGACTTCTGGGGGTTAAGGGAGGACAAAAAATACTCTCAAAAAAAAGGGGGCAAGAGTAGAGAGTGCAGAGCACGTCGTCCGACTGGAAAAGGCAAAGACGAACCCCACTTATATTGCGAAGGGCACAAACACGGGGAAGGGAAGGGGGACGTATATACTGAGCGCAAGCGTTGGAAAGGCAATGGCTCTTCACGTCGGCAAGAAAAAAGTGGGTGCATGGTTTCCATCAAGGCTCGAAGAGGCAGGGGAGTATCAACACGCAAAAACACACTAAAGAGGGGAAGTGAAATCCCTTACCTGCTCCCATCAGAAAACGAGTGTTTTCCTCGATCGCACCAGCAGCAAAAGGGGTATGACAGATACTAGCCGAAGGGATTAAAAGGAAGATATTGATCGGAAAAGGGGGAGGGGGGAAAACCGGATCTAACAGCCGCAGACACAAAAATAGAGAAAAGAATCTCCTAAGGGCAATTGGGGTATCAAAGGAAAAGAAAAAAGACCCTTCGGAAAACGCCACGAAAGTCGCAGTTGAAAACCTAAGAAAGGCAGAAAATCAAGAGGGAGAGGTCCATTAACCAGAGCCTCACTATATCAACTCAGGAAATGCTCTTCCTTAGTCAAAGAAAGAAGAGCCACGGAGCTTTTAGGAAAAAAAAATCGGACTCTTAAAAAAAAAGGATCGCTGAGCAAGAGGAAACCAGACCAAAGAAGAGAAGTTCAGTTGCCGCTGCCTTTAAGGGATTTTTAGCTGAAAGACGAAAAAGATAACGCGGCGACAAAAAGAGGAGGGGAAATAGCAGAACTGAAAAAAGGGGCTAATGACAGGGATAAGGCATCAACTGAGCGGAAGGCCGGCGTCGGGAAAAGGGGGGGTCGAGGGGAAAAGAAAGCACGGGGAACGTCTCAAAGCGATTGCACAGGCACAGATAGACCTGAACGGGGGGGATTGCCGAACCGATTCCTTAATTGGGGCGCCTGATAGTAGATTCGACCTCGTAACCGCATCACCAACCCGCATGAGAGAGGGAAAGTTTCTTTTAAAGAACAAAAAAGTATGAACTCGACAAAACGGGAAAGGAAGTCGGCCCTCCACGAAGAGCGGGCGAATAGCAATCAAACCGGAGGGAGGGAGTATAAAATCATTACGCGGACTAGGGGAGGGGGGGCGACTATTTGGAAGGAAACCGGCGGACCAGGTGTAGAGAGGAGAATCGGGGTGCAAAGGGGAGGGAAAAAAACGTTGTTCCACGGCAAGAGAGGCTCGACTCGTCCAGGCAAAATAAAATCCATGCGGCGAGATCAACAATTTCCGAAGAACCCAGGGAGGAATCGAAAAAAAAACTAAGACCTCCGTCGCGAATCGAGGAGGGAGGAAAAGGGATCGCTCCGTTCTCGAAGGAGTGGACACCCGCCAGTGCAATCCAGAGTCAAAGGAGAAGTCGTTCATCGACGCTGGAAGGAGGCCGGTTGGGTGGGTCTGTAAAAAAATGGCAAAACAAGAGAAGAATCCTGGATTACTGAAGAAAAATATCCCTGACAAGGAAAAAAAGGGGGGAGCCGACCGCCGAACTGGAAACAAAGATTGGGGGATCAACCAGGAAGTTAGCTTCGATCGGTAAGGCATGTTATTGAACATTATGCCGCGGGGAGGCATATACAGTCATCAAAAGAATTGGAAGGAAGTGGGTCTGAGGGGAATCGACGTCAGGGAGTTCGCGTGCAGACAAAATTCAAAAATCATATACGACGACCCAAGGCCACGAGAGGGACCTCCATAAATCCGGGTCAAAGGGGGAAAAAAAATACTCGAATGACTTCTCCAAAAGGAAAAAAATCAACACAACATTGGAAAAAAGAGGAGAGCTCGCGCGGTTCGAACAAGAACCTGGGGGATGCTCATGTTTAGACAGATGGAGAAAGGGAATCCGAGTTCGGCGGAAAAGGGGACATGTTGGTACAAAGTCGATCGCACCAGATCAGGAGTCGTCAGAATTCAGAATCGAACACCCGCGTGTTTGGGGATACAAAAGGATCGAAAGGGGGGGCCTTCCCAAAAAGAGAAAAGAAACCTCAAGCAGAGGAAAAGAGGAAATTTCAAAGGCGAAAGTTGCGGGTCAAGGACAAATAAGGTTGCGTAAAAGCGTAATCCAAAAGGGGGAAAAAGCAGTTTTGGCTCGTCAGGAAAAGAATCTATCTAAGGAGGGGTTTTGCCACAACTCAAGGGGGAAAGTCCGCGGGTCGGAAATGCCTCTCCTTTACGGGCGAGGAGGGGGGTACGTCAACAGCGCGGTAAATGCAAACGACCAGGATGAAGAAAGAACACCCAACCAAAAAACAGCCATGGCGTGCGTTAAGAAAGTAACCGTTCTAAGAGCGGGTCGCGCTGACGGGAGGGGCCGTCATCCCGGCGAGAAATTGAAGCGAGCTCTTCGGACAGGCAAGCCCCTCAAGGGGAAAGCGCGGCGGGATACTGGAGAAAAGTCCTCGCAAAGGGCCGTAAAAATAGACCCATGCCAACAACGCAAAAAGAAGCGAGAAAACTAGGAAGGGGAAATCAAGGGCGGCAGTGGTTCTCTCGGTTTGCAAAGAGGAAGAGCAACACAAAAAAAGGGAGTTACATAGAAGGGTATAAAACACTAGCGAAAACACCGGAGCCTTAAGTCGGGGGGGGGAAGAAGGGTGGCGAAAGCTCGGATTGTGGAGGGAGGCGTCACTGGGGAGGGCCTGTATTTTCGAGCGGAGAAGTGAAATCGCGATAAGGGGACCAAAAAGACTGAGGTACGAGTGAATGTCGACGATAGCTTCAAGAAAGGGGGAGGAAAAGGGGGATCGAAACAGCGTCAGATATACGCACGCTGGCAAATGGAAAAATTTCATGTGGAGATAAAGCAAAAATGGGGCGCTTGCGGTTACTGAAGTAATAGAAAATGGGAGGGAATAAAGAGGAAGCGACGTTGCTTACCAGAAAATCTAAAAAGATGAGGCCGTCTCGACCGAAAGGGGCCGAGAGGTGATAAAACCTAAGGGACGCTAGACTTCAACATTGGACGGTAAAGAAAACAGACGTCGCCTCGGTTTCGAAATGGAGGAAACGGGGGGAGATCAACCAATTAAAAGGGAAATCCTCTTTCTACTAATGATTCCGGGACGAGTCTGGGTTGGGGGAAGGTCAATGCGAAAATGAAAAAAAAAAAATGGGGTCGATGGGAGGAAGGAAATACGACGCTGGTGCCAGCCTACGTCAATGACAAACAAAACACTTCATGACCCTGGCCGCCAAGAGGCTGAATGGAGGCATCGGTGAAAACACAATCCTAGAGAAAAGAAACTAACGGTCTGTCTGAAAAAGGGGAGAGACCCGCGCATGGAGAAGGTGACAAACTTTGGGGGGGATGGGGAAAAGGGTGGAAGAAGGACGTCCGTTTATGAAGTCTCAGCAAAAGGGGACGTCTCCACATCGAGGGGAAAGGTTTTACCAGAGATTACGTACTATAACACGGAGGAATGTTCCTCAGCACGCGAAAGAATGCTGCTTCGATTGGGACGCAGCAAAAAAAGGGGAGAAACCCTGCGTTGCGGAACCGAAGCCATAGGGGGGGGTTCCAAGGGGACCGGACCTTCGACTACGAAGGAAAGCAGATGTTGCAGTGAAAAGCTTGAGGAATCTGAGGAGGGCTCGATCCTAAGAGTCTGAGCAAAGGATTTATCAAATGGAAGGACTAGAGAAAAAGGCTATAAGAGGGAGGGGGCAGAAAAAGTGGGGGCTTTCCCGAGGCCAGGACCAACAAAATGAATGGGAAGTGATCTCGGGGAGAGTGAAAACAGCATCAGCGTCCGCGGGGGGTCCATGTGAGGTGTAAAGCAGAGCTCTGTACGGGAAGATTCGGAATCGTTAGAGAGGAAAAGAGGAGCTGGGCCGTGGGAACGAGATCGTAGAAAGGAATTGGAAAAAGGCCGACCCTTAGCATGAAAGTTGATCAAGTACGGAGCGGAGGGTAGGGGGGGAGGAATGTATTTGGAAAAAAAGTTCCATTTAGCCATCCCGGAACGAAAGGGAGAAGGAGCCACTGGGGAGCAGGAAGATATCAACCACTCTGACGAATAACGTAACAAAGTGAAAAGGTAACGAACTCAGACGGGGATGTTAATTCGAGAAAGATGCGGCATTGACGAAGGAAGTCTAGGAACTGAAGAAGGCGGGGGAAGGGGAAACAAGGAAAAATCAAGAATCGCCGCAAAAAGCGGGGTTTTGAAAAAAAACGGGGGATTACGAAGAAGGGACCTAAAGTCGCAAAAAAAAAGGAGAATGGAGTTCGAAAAGAAAACGTAGCCGGAACCCTACATTGTGGCTTGTGAAAGGTGTTCCTGTGAAAGAAAAAGTGAAATCACACCGAGAAAACAGTCGCAAACGACTAAGGGGACAGAGCGCAATATTGGGAGGAAGCCCGATCCCGAAAAAAGGATACACTGCGGCAAGGGCCTTGCAATGACTGAACCAATCGCGATGTGGTGGACCTACAAAGGGCATGAGGGGCTGATAAGGGGACGAGCTAAAGACGGAAAAAGGGTCAGAAAAAAAAAAAGACGGGCAGGAAGGGAACCAGGGGGGGTGAGGGGGGAAAGCGTTCCAGGAAGAGACTGGTTCTGTTTCAAAGCCCCGACTCTTCTCGGCATCGGGAAAACTGAGGGCCGCAAAAGTATTCAAACGTTGGGAACTTAAAAGGGACGGGTCACCGTCCCGAGGCGGCAAGGGACAATCGGACTGCATCCAGAAAAATACCTTGCACTAAAAGAACGTCCCAGCGGGGAGCTCGTCGAGGGGGACTGGAAGAATTGCTGTAGGAAGGGGAAGATCAGTCTCTTCAAATGGGGCTTTCTTCTGGAGAAAAAGAAGAGCTAGGGGAGCAAAGACGCAGGGAAGTTAAAAAAGATGCGGGGATATTACGGGTCAACCATCTGCGGCGTGACGGGCAGCTAGAGAGGAAACTAAAGAGCTGAGGGGACGGATGGGGGAGGAGTCAGAGGGGGGGGGGACTTACGTGGCGATTTGGGAGAGCGGGTTCCTGGTCATAAAAACAATGAAGGGGAAGATTCGGGGCGAATGTTGAATGTGAAACGAAGGAACGGTAACCGAAGGTCGATGATAAAAGCTGTGGGTCCTAAAAAATACAAGCAAATGAAAAGACTTGGAGATAAGATATACGGAAAAAATGGACGACAAGAGGGGAGTTCCCAAAAAGAAAGGTACTGGGGAGGGAAGAACTCCGCTGACTGGGTGGAGGATACTTTTCTCTGGACAGCTAAAACACAAAAAGGAGGAGGAAGCGGATACAAATCGGGGACACTTCACCCACCGAAGTGAAAGCCAAAGGAGATTGCGCATGTGTGCCCATCAAAAAAAGGGGAATGGAAGGGGTTTGATGGGAAGAGCAAAAGAGTTCGACGGTGTCTGATGAGCGGAAGATAAAAGGGGCAAAGAAGGGTTCATGGGTTTTCCATCAAAAGAGCTTAACTCGGATCTAGCGAAAACGTCCAAATGCCGGATCTTGCCGAAGGAATTAAAAATGCAAAAAAACGATACTTCGAATTTTTCAACTTAGAAAAAAACAAAAAGACAAGACCCTCGAAGATTTTTACTCTCCTATAGTCGGGCCCGCAGCAGAGGGGAGGTTTTATCTGAACCTCTCAAATGCGACCTATCCAAAAAATAAATGTATGAGACAAGCCATCTAAAGCAGTAGGGGGGGGGTGGATGCAATTATAGCTAAAGGATCAACGGAAACGCACGCATGAGCTAAGGTAAAAGCGCACGGCGAGTCACGAGCATCCGGGAAGGTCCATGACACTCCTCCGCAAGAGAATAAACCGCGCTAGGGCATACAGGACCTGATTGCGAGAAAGAGGAAAGGGGGTCAATTTCAGGGGAGACAAAACAAGAAACATAAGGGAAACAAGAAAGAAGTAAGCTAGTCTCCAGCAAAAAATCGGGTCACAAGAAAAGGTGATATAATTTCAAAGGGATTTTTAGTGGCGCGAGGAGAAGGGGAAAGGTCAGTAAAAAAAAATCGAAGGGGAAGGCATTGCTGCCATAAGTCAAACAGAGGGCATGGAGGAAAAAAAAAAAAAAAAAAAATTAAAAAAAATTGGGAGAGGAGGCAGCAATGAGAGCCTGTGCGGAGGAGGGGGGCAGGTTCGATGTGCAGAGACCGGCAAGGTAGAGATAGTTCACCATGAAAAACCGGCATGAAGGTTCTCCGAACCGAGTGTTGCTGGCCCGGACAAGATTAGGAGGGAGGCCGCACGATTGGTCTTCGCAAGGAGTTTCAAATAAACACCATCAGAGGTCGGGATTGTTAAAAAGTTGGGGCTTCAAAATCAGTGAACTCTACAAGAGCAGGAATGTCGACATCAAAGGCAGAATCTGGACAGAAAAGAAAAAAAAGCGAGACGATCAAATCAGTGGACCGAAAGTAAGAGAGAGGTGGGGAATCGCGAAAAGGAACCATTTTATCGTCGATAGGACGTGACATTATTTTCGCAAAGGGGGGGTGGTAAATACAGTCGGCAGGGGGGACGACTCCGTCATGATAAAGCTCTTCGGAGAGGGGTTCGGAGGGTACTTTCAGGCGGAAGACATAGATAAAAAAAAAAAGACTAAAACAAAAGCTTCATACAAGAAGAGGATAATACTCGCCGGTCGCAGATAGTGGAGTTCTTTAACCCGCCAAAGTAAAGGTGTAATGAGGGGGGGGGGTTTTTCATCACAAGACACAAGTTAAACATCCGGTGTGGTGGGAGAAAGGATCAAGGACCAATTTTTAAAGTCAGCGTAGCAGGAATACTTCTACCTGGGACCTTCAGGTAAAGGGGGGGGGGGGGAATGTGAGAAAAGAAAAGAGATAGGAGACCTGATTTGGAACCAGATGGAGTAAATTCGTCAAGGCGTAGACGGAAAAGTTGATTAAAAAGTAGGACTTCGTTTTAGAATGCGGAAACGCCTGATAAAAGGGGGGAAAGGGAGACGAATAGAACAGAAATATCACTTCTCGAAAGAGAAGGTGTCCTAGATCGACAGCAGATTGTCAAACGGGAAACCTCGCTTGAACCACAACTCGCTACGAAAGACCGCAGAATGCATGAGAAACCGAACAAAGAAAAGGTGGTGGGGGATAAATACGGCGAGAGGTCTCGACCCATTTTCGCAAGACCTGAGGTATTTGAAGTAGTGTTAATAAAAGAGGGAAACGGAAGCAGTTCCGAGGACGTGTCAATGGCGAGGTGGGTACATGTACTCGAGCGGCACCATCTTCTTCAAAACCGAAGTCACCTTCCAGCAAATACAAAACTTCGGGGTTTTGGGCGCAAGGAATAAAGAGGTGAAAAAAATCGGTGATCCGAACTCAAGTCGACGTTAATCAATTTTACTTACGTTTAAGAAAAATATAAAGGTTGCAGTGAAAAAAGGGGGATAAACCGAAGCCGACGATAGAGACATTTTTTGGACGGACCAAAAGTGAATTCTCGCGACGGGGTTGTGGGCAAAATCGGAGGTGAAGGTAACGACCGGGTAGTGAGAATGGACCTCGACCCGTGACGCAGGGCGCATTGGTAAGCCTCGCTTCAATGAAAAAACACTGTACCTCCAACAAGTGGAAAAAACTAAAAATCACAAATCAGAAATTGGCGTGCAGCGACCCATTCCTACTTAACGGAATGTCTAGCGGGGGCGGAGTCCAAAAACAAAAAAAAATAAGAACGGTCCATTTCGAGCTAGGCTGAACAAAAAGGGAACGCAGGCCGCCGCGTGTAGAATGTATCGGGACTGCAATAGGAGGCATCGGAGGGGGCAACTCCACGAAATTGACTCCACTCACCAGAACATGGATAGGACATAAGGGCGGAGTATTCCTCGTCGCGTGGTGCAGGTCGGTGCGCAAAGAGATCTCAGAAAAACACCAAAAGTCGTAGAGTGGGGGGGGAAAAAGACATCCGGGTTGTTCGACCAACCTCCTAAGAAACGCTTCTCGAGAACATTCCGTTGTCGCATGCCTTTTGTCGTGGCGCGAATGGTTGTAGATGATGTGTAGGGAGATTGACACGCGTAAGATCTAGAAACATCCACCGTCGATAAGGCCTTCGTGCGCTGCCATCAAAGCCTATCGGGAATTGACCGTTGATTCGCTGTAGGTTCTCCCTCGGGGAAAAAACTGCATCCCTCCTGCAAGTCAAAAAAAGACGAGAAGTAAAGGTTCTTTGATTCGCTAAACTGCACTAACTGTCTGCTTTTTCTGTTGCAGTTCTTACTGAAATCACTAAGTAGGTCATCTCGACGAACAGGTTGCGGACCCGCGACATCGCGGCCGATTGAGGAGAAAAAGTGCCGACCTCACAAAAGGCCGCGCGGTGACAAGACGGCCGCGGTAGAGAAGTCCTTTAAACCAAACGGGGCGAAGGGGGAACCTGAACGGGGGAGGTTTCGAAAAAAACGGGGGGTGTGCACCGACTAACAAGGATTCCTTTCTAGCCTGCGGAGGGAATGAGCTGGAGAGCCAAATATTGTGTTTGTGGTACCCCTTCGAGCCCTTCCCACCCGAAGTGGGGGGGGCTTAATTGTCCGGAATGTCAAAGAAGACGAACTCGGGTCCTACAGACTTCACTTACAACCAAAATCTGCAATGACTGGAGCCGACCTAGGGGGGGGGTCTGAAAAAGCGACCTGATCAACACATAAGAATAAGACCCGTCAACTTGTCGGACCGCAACGGGGTAGAATACCCTAAGAGAAGAGAGGGGAAAAGTTCGGTATGGTTGAGACTGGCGCAAGTCGTCCGGTTAGGCCTGGGGATCGCGGCGAAACGTAGACCAGCGGGAGTTTCCTGGTCAATAATGCTTTCGATCTATACGGTCGGACTGTTCCTAGACTGAACCTAGTCGGGATCAGATTGCAGCCCGCCAGGGTAAAGCCAGCGGAAAAACACGGGGATAGTCGCCAAACCGGCTCAGGGTTAATAAAAAGTACACGTCAGATAGAACTACGAATTATATGTTATTAAAAACAAAGCTGAGCCGGATGTCGAGAAAGCCAGCGCCGGCGCATAAGGAAAAAGAGAGGGGGAAGGGATAATCAAGATCTGTGGAAACGCTTCAGATAAAACAAGGCCATTGTGAACGGGAAAATCGGGTCGCTTCAAAGCATGAGCAAGACTTCAAACCTTGGATTTACATTGGCCGGGTTTGCACCTGAAAATCTGGGAGAAAGGAGGAGTTCCGCAGGTCGTCGGAAATCTTAACGGGCATGGGACTGGAAGAGACGCTTGTGAAGCTGTTAAGGAAAAGCCTCCCAGGACGCATTGAGAGATTGCATTCGACCGAAAGAGCGTAGGGAGACTGGCTTGGAACACCGGACTTTGGAGGAACCAAGAAGGGGAAATCTTCGACCGAATCACAATGGGTATAAGGGTAAAAAGATCGACGCCAACTATCGACCTAGACGATAAGTGTCAAGAGGGGGGGGGGAGACTCCCGCGGTTTGACGTAAGAAAAGATGCGAGGGGATGAACCAGGTAATGCACTCGGTTTGCGAGTTCATCAAGGCGGGAAAACCGGGGGGGGAAAAACCCGCTCTGCTGGGTGTGTAGGAGACCTGAGTGGGCGAAGAATACGGAAAAAAGTCGGCTCCCATATTACGACTATGTAGGAAACAATCCTGGGGGAAAAGCCTGATGATTCTGGTTTAAGCTGGGGAACTATCAGGAGGAAGGGCTAGGCACGGCACCGAGACCATAGGAACCGACTGCACGGCAGTCACGATGTTGGATTTGCCTGACATATCATGGAGAAACTAGATTCCGGTAAGGGGCGTATGGGACCGAACGCCGCCAAGCAACTCGCTTTGTGGGCCGAAAGGCATGAGCGGGGAAGCGAAGAAGGGTATCTCAAAACGCCTGAGGAAAGCTGGAATCCCCGTAGCGGTCTGGAGTACTTTATAAAGTCTCTTCAATTATGCTTCCGGCGTCATATTTTCTTGTTCCAGTCCGTAAAGGGGGAAATCCAAATCGCGTCTTAGCTCAAAAAGCAGGCCAGAGGATGCAAAAAGCGCGGTTGGGGGCCTCAAAAAAGAGTGGCAGGGAAAGGCCGCGATGACAATGGAACTCGAGGAAGGACCGGAGAGACCGTTGACAGAGAGGCGGGAGTTTCCGTCAGGTGGAGAGGAGCACGATCATTGGGGACACAATCGCTGCGATGAAAGGGATGGACTTCTGTATAGGCTCAGGCAAACTGTGACATCAACAAAGAAGGTTAGAGGGGGGAAAGAAGCTCGGCTAGGATCTGTCAAAAGAGGGCTGTTCGGAAGACGAGGGGACAAATCGCCTAGAGGCATGTCAAACCGGGCATGGCAGAGGGGGGGAGGAAACGTGTGCAGATCTTTCTGGGACTACCGAGAGATGACCGATAAGGGGGAATGTACATCAAAAGAAATGATGAGCTATCTTCCTCCTGAAAATCCGGCAATTGAAGATCATCAAAAAAAGGGAACAAAAAGGGGGGGGAATCCAGGTGAGGATTAATCACATTCCGCCAATATTACTGTAGGGGGACGAATAAAAAAAATGATGGGTGAATCTTCCGAAAAGTGAAGGAGCAATCAGCGAGAAACCAACGAGGAGGAGGAAAAAGAAGCTATGGTCAGAAACTGAGAGAAGTTCAAAAAGCCTGAATGGGGAGTTCCAGGAAAACCAACAGCATGGGGAAAGACCCTTTGGTGGAGGTACAAGTGGGGCCGCATCGAATCGCAATCTTGCGCAGTTGCTTATTGGGCAGGGATCAGAAGACTAGAGGGGGGGCATTTGTAAACATCACTGCGCGGAAAAAAACAAGGTTGGATTATCGGAAGGACAAATAGAACGGTAATCTATTCCAAAATGAATTAAAGGACATGCGCCCAAAGAGCAGATGTGTGCCGAGGAGCGAAAAAAAAAACAAATCCCGCTGGGTTGACAAGAATAGCCGATCTGGGAGAAAAAAGACAGCTGGTTTAGAGTACCTGGAGGGACATAAATCAAACAAGATTATCGCAAGAAAGGTAACAGAAGGAGAAAATGGAGAAGCCGCACGTAACAGAAATGCCTCATCGAATTTAGAGAGAATGCGTGAGAAAGGGAAAAGATAAGCGGAAGGTCCATGCAGCTAGAAAACTATATAAAGACGCGTAGAAAATACCTTACTCGGACCGGGAAGTTTCGATACTCGGAAAAGAATTCGATCGGACACCATAAACAGAGAGAAAGAAGTCAATCAGGCCGCCGGGGCCAGGCACCGACAAAAACTTCGACCAGCAAAGAACGGGCTGAAACGCTGCGGAAGAAGGTTTGGCGGAAGTCGATCAGAGAAGGAAGGTACTCAAAAAATCTGAGTGGGGTCGGAGTTAGCAGAGGCAAGAAGGTGCATTTCGGATGAGTATAGGGCGGCATCAACTAGGGACTTAAGTAGTCAGGTTTCCTAGGGAGAGGTGGCCAAACGAGCACTAACGAAGTCACAAGAAAAAACCCTCAGGGGGGAGCCGTGCAAGAAAGCTTGGTGGGGGGCAAACGAAGCATAAACGGGGAAATCTTGAAAGGGAAAGCGGTCACAGTGTGAGCAGAAAAGGATGGTAACATCAACAACGCAGAGAGGATGGGAGGGAAACGTGTGGGGGGGGGGGGGACTTCCACGCCCACCCCCTTGAGAAAGCTACAACGAGGCCTAAAATTGGCAATCCCTCAGACGCTTCAAAGGCAATCACCATCAAGCGCTAGCAAAAAAAAGAGGAAAGGGAAGGTCCGGGGGCGAAAGAGGTGGATATCGCTACGTGGGGGGAACGAGGTTCGGGGATTAAAATGATGGGACGGGATGGGGCATCCAAAGAAAAGGGTTTTCCATAACGGCATAAGACAGCGGTCTTAAGAAAAAGGCAAAATATGTCACATGGGAAGTTTCGATTATTTTAAACCCAGTTCAACGAAAGTCAAAGAGATTCTGAAAAAAGACCATAGTGAAAGCGAAAAAAGCGTGCTAAGCGCTCACGGTGGGGGGGGGGTTTTTTTTTTGAAAAACACGGGAGGGAAAACCGCCAGGGAAGAGCGGACGTTCTCTTTCGAAAGAGAGAAGTGTCCAAAAGGTTGGGTCCGTAGGGAAGCTTTCAACCGTACTCTAATGAAAAGCAAGTACAGAGCAACGAGAGACTGCGGACGCCCATGGAGCGCACGACCGCCGACGGACGGTTGGTGGGAACAACCGGCTGAGTCCAGTCCGAGGGAGCGAGGTCCGAGTTGATGACCAGTCTTCAGGGGGAGGGCGCATCTCGAGCTCAACGAAGGGCGGCCAGAAAGCAGCGACGACGGAAGGTAGAGGGGAAAATTACGAAAGGGGAATAGGAGTCGAAAGAGTACAGGCACACATCTCTTTGGCAGACATCGTCGAGAAATCACTGTAAGAAAACAAGGAAGCGAAGGTCAGACGAGAAAAATCCCAAACATGGGTCTCAAGCTCGGGCGGGGGTCGACGCACGGGAGGAAGAACCAGAAGGTACGGGATGGCGCTGATGTGGTTCATCACGATTCGAACTTTCAAGAAAGAGGCGGGGGGAAAAGGGATGGATTTAGGGGATGACGGCGCGGGCCCCACAGTCGTCTAAACAGTAAGGGGAAAATATAACCAACGTAGGGGGTTACGGCGAGTAAACAGGGCGGGCCGCCAAAAGTCGAGACCATCCTCAAGCGAGGCCGTCAACGACAGGAGGTAGACCGCATGTCTTCGGGTCAAATGGCAGAAAAAAAACTGCTCCTCCGAGATTCATTCGGATTTTGGTTGGGAGCGTCGGAAGTTACTTAAAAACTGCGGGGGTTGGAAACAAGCCACGCTGGTCTGGCCGGAAAGCGTTTCGCAAACGCTAAAGCACTGCGATTTCGAGGGACCGCTAGGCTTAGACCTTAACTACCATTCTGACCCCTCCTTAAAAACAGCCCCATCCTGCAGGGGAGGAGGGGGAGGTCCTGCGAATGATGGCAGCTTGTAGAGCTAATTGCATTCAAATCGCTAATCACGGGCAATCGGGTCTCTTCTGGAAAAGGCAGGAGAATGAAGAGGGGGGATTGATAGATCGGAGCTGACTAGAAAGGAAACTAACCTCCCCATTTAAAAAGCAAAAAATCCTGAGAGACGGATGATTAAGAAGGGGCACGCGCATTTTGCGAACAATAG
>Ga0179591_1367962_pt1 | contig 15680 bp, 17 predicted proteins | sample CZOMad2_1_08_16f_FD_182891 | JGI IMG/M metagenome (GOLD analysis project Ga0179591, IMG submission 182891) | Vadose zone soil fungal communities from Angelo Coast Range Reserve, California, USA - CZOMad2_1_08_16fungal (PacBio error correction) | ecosystem: Environmental > Terrestrial > Soil >...
AGGGTCAGAAGGCCAGTAGCGATTTTAAGGGTCAAAAAAGAAGCTGAAGTGGGATAAGCCTTTGTCGCAGGGGAAATTTTACATCAACGAGGATCAAAGGGACCAGTCAAGGGAGTGTCTCGTGGGCCATTTCGGCATCAGCAAACGACGAATTTGAGTGGGCAAAATGCTTCCAAAGGCATTCAACTCTGTACACTCTGACCTGGCACAACAGGCGATAAAGAAGAGGCAGGGAGAAATGGGGAGTTTCGGAACCGTCGACATGAACCCCAATTATTAACTGTCTAAGGATCTAAGGAGATGCTTAAGGGGAGTCAGGAGGAATGCGTCTTGAGGGAAGGCTTCACGGTGCACGGAGGGGGGTCAGTAGCCCCGCGACGGGGGTCATTTTAAGGGCCGCCGGAGGTCCGAGGGAAGAGATTCGACAGCGTCAACAGTGATGGGGACGGGAATTGAGGAATCATGGAGGTGGAGTGGGGAAGCAGGCATTGGAATTTGGAGAGGAAGCTCGGGAAAACTTCAGGAAAAGGGGGTAGGCTAACGGAAACGGCTATGAAGGGGGGCCAGAAAGGTTTCGGCAGAAACTTTTGCTATTTTGGTAACGGGGAAGTCCTAGCTTATATAAACGACGGATAGGGAGGGGAGAAAAAAAAATAAAGATAAGTAATCTGCTGGCGTGCTGTTGGTAAGAAGACGAGGTGTTGGACTTTACTTTCCGTCCTGAACTCCTACTCTGGGGAGGAAAAATAGAAGAGAGTTGACAATACAGGGAAGACGGGCAGGGAGCTTTTTCGTCGGCTAATCAATCAGGGGACGCTGAAGTATCTCAAAATAACAAAATTTTTCAGGGAGGGGAGCATCCACCCGGAACCGAGACCAAACATCAAGCGAGCTCGAAAAGCGTGTGCGCTTACGCGTTAGGGCAAGCCTGAAAAGGGGTGGACGGACTTGGCCGATAGTGCTCTTAAAGGAGGGGAGAAAAGAAAAAGGTCAGGAAGCCAAGACAGCCAGACAAGTGCTGACCATGATGCACGCGGTAGGTCGAGCGTGGGGGATCAACAGAGATGCATCGATTCTCCGAAAACATCTTCCGAGAGGCCACGCGATGGGTTGACGGAATTCGGGGGGAGGGAAAAAAAACCCCCATAGCGCGGTTATGAAGGAGCAATTAGGAAGAGCGCAGCAGCTGGTCACCGTGAAAAAAAAGATTGACATAGTCGCAATATATGGGAGGTCGAGCCGGGGCAGCGGGGTAGAGTCGTACTTGGCATTTATTGAGAAGGGGAGTCGGATATTATTTTGTTAAAACCCTTTTGGTCCGCGAGTCACCTTAGAAGCAAGAACCACAAAAGACTGGAGAAATCTGGGAGAATGATAAGGGGTCGAGATTCTGTACGGAAAGACCGCGAGTGGAAGGCATAGAAAGCCTATGGTAAATGTCGCGGCACAAATGCAGAAAGAGTGATGTCAAGACTCCTCAAGGTTGAAAAAAACTAGACAGTAAATGCGACCATGGGCCGTCGTGGTCAATACAGCCGTCAATCGGAGTGGTAAGAAAGGGAAGAAAGTGAGTTGTCAAGGAGGAGAAAAAAGGTGCAAAGGAGGCTGGCTGGCAGTCCAGGAGGTTGTTGGAATTACATGATCTCGGGGATTGGCTAGAAATTAGCAATGAACTCTAGGGAACCACACTAATCTAGTTGTATTTGGGGGGAAAAGGAACTGGGGATAATTTTTAAAGTTCTTACTAATGAATTGCAAGCGCAAAAAAGAGGCTGGGGGCTTCTTCTGAATTCGCTCGTCAGGTTTGGGGGATTTGGGAGGATAGCAACACTGTGACAGGTGTACAGGAAAATTGGTCTTCGAGGGACAAGAAACTGTCAAGAGAAAAAACTAGTCAAAGGAAACGCGTGAAGGTGGCACCTTTTGTCAAGAGTGTGGCCGAAGGACTTAACAAGGGGGCGGGGAAAAAAGAGGGGATTACCGGGGGCCACATACGCGTTGTACCAGGAGCGGGTGAAGGTAGGGGCCGTGGACCATCACCACAAATGGACACTTTGCTGGTCGGAAGAGGAAGGTATTTAAAAAACGGGGGGGCTTTCAAAACAACAAGTGCTGAAAGACGCCCATAGATCGTCAAAAATATATGCAAATCTTTCCAACGAAAAAGAAAGAGGGGGATGAAGAAAGGAAAGGGAGACGAAAAAATTGTTCAACACTGAAATATGTCCCCCTCAGGGTCAGGAAAGAAGGGGAAACTGTATCGAACGAAGAAAGACGGAGGATATGAGCCGGGGAAAGCACAACTCACAAAAAGGAAGGAAGTGAGCTGATATTCGTGGAAAAGGGGCGGACTCTTCACGGCCAGTATAAGAGTGAAAAGAGGTCGCTCCTTTTTCCGAAAAGTCCTTAAATAATGAGTTAACTGCGGGGACAGAGGCATGGCGTGGGAAAGAGACCGTAGGTGTCATATATCCAGATAGCGTTGCGTCGTCGTTGGCCCTATATAGGGGACTATGCGCAAGTGGGTAGAAAGAAAGGGGAGGTCAGAAACCGAAGTCGCTGAAAATACTTCTTAGACTACCATCACCTTTTATGGTTTTCTTGCTCCAACTTAAAGGGGGATTTAAAAAGAAGGGCAAAAAAGGGTATGCGACCTATTCTAGCTTTCCGCAGTGCTTCAGACTCAAGGTAATGGGGGCGGCACGTCTGACACCAGAAAAAAAAGTTTCGCACCTCACATTCCTTTGAGGCGAGGAAGAAGGTTTCGGCAGCAAAACCAGCGGAAAAACTTGGATAACAACGAAGAATTGCCAAGGGAGTCTTCCCAACTTAGGAGGAGAAAGGGGAAAGAACGAAGAAAGAACAGGGGGGGGGAGATTCCTCAATTTCGTCCTCAAAAATTAAGAAAAGTTCTGGGACAACTAACGAGGAGGCTGTTGCAGCTTCTGCACCTCCATGACAGCCAATACCCATAGAAAGGAAGGACCCAGGAGGCCCAGTTTTCTTCAGCACTGTAGAGGCTTTACCCTCATACATGAGGACCAATATTTTCCATAATGAAGACAATCCGAGAAGGGGAACTTGTAATTAGGAAGTGTATGGAAAAGGTTTCGAATGAATTGAACATAAAAGTGGGTGAAAGGCAGGAGTTTTCTGATACGATGTTCACGTCAAAAAGAAAGGACTTCCATGATGGGGAAGGAAATGGGAAAAAAAGTCGCCCAGGAAACCAAAGACATGTGTAAAAAAAATTCGTTTGGTGGGCGGGCTCTACGGGAATCCAGCTACAAGGAAAAGTAGTGCAAGAAGTAATTGGTCTAGGAAGAACTCCATTCAACACAGGAAAGGGGAGAGACGGCAATAAGGGGGTCACGATGAAAACATCTTCGAGGCAGGCTAGGGAAATAGACGATTCATAAGTCTCCTTCATCAAACTTTTGAAAATTTTAGGAACAGAAATATACAAGTCGCGAAAATAGCCGCGGGTCTGTACGAATGGTCGAGTCGATTATGCTCAAAAAGAACCTAACCCCAGTGAAAATCTGAAAAGGGGAACGGTTCCATAAATGCCTCGAATATGTTTAGGTCCCCCATAAGGCTCATCGGGTAATGTCCCTGCCTTCCCCGGGGAATAGAATTAGGCACGGGAGGCGAATCTACCTTTCCGATAAAAAGGACGATTCCAAGACGGAGGGATATCAATCTGGGGGAATTAAGAACCTGGAAACGTATTCTGGAGGAGAACTTGTTCGCCCTAAAAACCATAAGAAAAAAAAGAAAAAGAAAAAAAAAGGAAAAGCTGATTCCCTGGACATTTAAACAACTGTAGGGGAAACTCATCTTTCTCAACGTTTTAGGTAAAGTAATTCTTATCTTCATTCTGAGAACTTCAAGGCCCCCCTCTCAACTTTGGGCATAAAGGTGCTTAAGAATACATCTATAGTGAGAGGGGTGAAATGCTTTCGTAACCGAAACCGTGCGGGGGGTCTTAACGCAGTCGAGGTTTCAGAGAAGTTCCGGATCGTTCAGGAACCATGCCCAAGAAGCACGACCTCCGATTGTGGCATTCCGAAACTTCCTTAATCCGAAATAAGTCTGAAGAGATTCAAGTAAGATAGGAGGGATGATCTGGCAGAGGTCCCCATGATGGTCGCGATGAGGACCGAGAACGGGAGATAGACCGTATCCTTTGAAGGGGACCTGAACAACACCGGGAGGAGCTGCCGGGGAAAATTAACTTCCCTCAGAAAGGTGTCACGGCTTCCGTACGCTTCCTCAAGAGGACTAACCATCCTCATCCACTTGTGGGAGTTAGATCATCCGCAGAGAAGCATTCCGACAATTGAGAGGTAACAAAGCCTTGGGACACATCAAGCATGAAAGTCGTCATTGTCATCGCTTAGGGGAGTGAGAGGGCTGGTGACTATTTGGGTCCTTTGCAAAGGTCCGTAGACAGAAAAAGGACGTTTGAAGTACATGAAAGAAAACAAAAAAAATTTGAGGGTAAAACACGCCAATTATTAGGCAAATGCCGGATGTAAAATGACACGAAAAAGAGCATCCCATCTAAAGGCCACCTTATCTTTGGAAGACTAGAATCAATCGCGAAGGGACAAGGGAAACGAAGAAAGGATGAGGGGAAAGAGAGAGGGTCATAATCGGTAGATTTGATGAGATAAAAATGATCCCGGACCTGAAGATTGGACCAGGTTGAGGGATTACATCTTCCAGGAGGCATGAGGGGCGTTTACACCAAGGGGTCTGAGAAGTTTATTAATCACAGCAAACGACGAATTTGAGGGCTCCGGAATTGCAAAAAAAAGGCATTCAACTCTGTCCACAAATCGGGGGGGGGAGACAAGACAACTAAGCGATGCCCTTAAGAGAGGAAAATCGGGGATACAAGTTGAATTCGGAAACGCGGACTAAAGGAGAATAGCATGTCGAGGCTCTAAATCCCAAAGTATGAGGATGGCTTCAGAAAGAGGCAGCAGACCAAGGGACTGGAGGTGGAACTGACGGTGCGCTGAAATCTCAGAATAAATCAGGGTTCCGTCCCGGACAGGTAAGGCAGATACTTCAGGGGCGCTGAGAACCGAGGCAAGAGAAATAATGGGGGGACCGATTCCTTCCTAGAGCTTTCGGTTTATAAAGAAGAAGAAAGAAAAACCGGAGGGGGGGGGGGGGGAGATCTGAAGCTTTTCAGGAAGTTTTTCGGGGTATGCTCGAACTGACCAAAATAGGAGATCACCTGTCGTTGTGCTGAAACAAAAAAAAAAACAAAAAAAAAAACAACCAAACAAACACCATCAAAAAGAAAAAAAGCGGAGGACACCGAAGGGGTCCGACGCACGGCAATAAGAGCCGTGCTATCGGGTTTAACAATCATGTGAAAAACAGTCTCAAGAGAGATTTTAGAAGGCCCGGAGGGCGACGATGCCCAAGGAGCTGTTGGACTTGACGTGGATCAAAGTTACAAGAAGTCAAGGTCCCTATTACATCGCTTATCCATAGGAAAAAAAGGGAAAAGAAAGGGGAAAAAGGAGGACAGAAAGGAGGGAGAAGAAACGTAGCTAATGAAGGAGCTCAAGATTGGGTTTCATCTGGAATGCCAGTAGGGAGAACCCTATCCGATGAGGGGAAAGGAACTCGATGACGGAGAGATTAGTGAAATGTCACCGCCTGACTCTGGGCAGTGGAAGGCCGGGTCAGGGGATAGCGATGAACCGTCTTTGGAAACAACTATTCTATGGCAGTATGACGAAAGGTCATGCAAATGGGAAACCACAGGGTGAGGCTTTGGCTCAAAAAAGCATTAATCGAATCTAGTACCAGAAGAAGTTCTCTATTTTGGACCTGATTGGCGGTCCGAAAAAAGAAGGAGGAAAAAGTGGGGAGAGAACGGAGAATCGGCCTGGGGAACTGGGATTTTGTGCTCCATGTAAAAAATCTTACGAAAAAAGGATTGAAAAGACGCAGGTCTTATTTCTGGCATGGAAGCGCTCCTTTGATAAAACTGTTCCTACTATTTGGGGAATGAGTTGGGGCTGGAGTCCCGGAAAACCAAAAGAAAGGGCACGCTAAAAGAAAGGTCTAGCCTGGACGACGGTTCGTAGACGTCCAAGGACACCGGAGGGGACAAAAATCTAAAGCACTATTGGTGACCTATTGAGCGAAAAACCGAACCTGAAGTTACACAAGGGTATGGGAGCTCGTAAAATTGGCCCTAGACCATTACAATTACACACCAGGGACCAGTAAAGTCGTTTTCTCTAATAAGACCGGCGGAGTCGAGTGGAGCTAGGGGGGGAGGGGAACCAAGAGCGGGGGGGGTTTTTTTTGAAAAAAGTATCCGTGCTGAGTAAAACAACCATAAAGGGTGTTTCTACAACAAAGGATCTAGGGGGTGCTTCTGCTGGAGAAAGGGAAGGAGAGGGGAACACAGACGAATCGGTAGCACTTGCAAGAACTGTGATGAAGGGAAGGGTGGAATGAATGCATTCGCAAAAAGACCTCTGTAGTCGAGGTCGTTCCTCTCTCGGATGGGAAAAGGGGAAAGACGAAGATAGGAGTTTAATCAATCGATTTTTGTGGGGATTGGCGCGGTACGGTTGCAGAGGGATTAAGAGGAGCAAAGGAAGAGGGAGTGCCGTGGAACAAGAAGGAATGGCACTTAGCATCCAGTGGCGGGGACATCATAATAAATGGAGGGAGGCGGGCTTTGACCAGGAACTAGTCAAAGGCCATGAGAATGGGTCAGGGAAATTACAAGGAGACGGTAAAAGTATTTCAATCATCAACGTGTGAGAGCCCTAAACCTGGTGATCGAGGGAAAACGGGCGCATCGTCAGGATATCGGGGGGGGCCACAAAAGAAGATGAAAGATGATCTAAGAACGAAGATTTTTAACGGGGTTGAAAGGGGGGGGGATAAGGACTAAGTGATCGAAAGGTGTACAATAGCCGGATTTACACTCCGCTGAAGCCTGCGTTCACGAAATTAGGCCTCACCCTCACACGAGGAAGGAGAAGAAGAGAGAATTCGAAAAGATCCAAGGAGCCGTGATGTCACGCTTGAACCTCACTTCCTTTACCTATAGGGAAAGGTCATGCGGGGAATATTCATTAAAAATTACCAAGCAAGAGAGTTCTTAAAGAGTATCGCGTGGATCTTAGGGGCCCCCGAGAGGTTCGAGAGCAGGGGATCGAGCCACCAAGGGTGTATAAAGAAAACCGGGTAAGCGCTTAAAGTAGGAAGCACCGACAAGCAGGTCCTTGGAGGGCTGGCAAAGGAATGGGAGGTACAACTGGGCCAACGCGATGAAGTTACTGGTACGAGGATGGCGACACGTGCTACTTCAATCATTCATATTACCCAGGGCCCAGAAGTTTAGAAACGGGGAAGGGGAGGGTCGCAGCGTGCCGTCGTGCTGTCCATCGGACGCCAGCTAAAAAACGGCTCTGTTGGATTAACAAATAAGGGGTGCCGTTCATGAACGTCCCGCCCAATAAGAAAGATTGGAACTAATACACTAACAGAGAAGGTTGAAAGACCATATGCCGGGGCAGGAAGAAACCGCACAAGGCTTGGCCAACTAAGGCACCCCGAGCTCGGTGCAGAAGGTCTTCCATCCTCGCCATTCCAAAGTCCCTACGAACACACAGGTCGAGGAAGGGGGTCTGCAGCAATTGATTCGTTGACGGGCATCATTTCCTGGACAACCGGAAGTTGAAGCTTAGCTACAAGACGATATAGGGGGGATTGTATGAGGGAAGAGTGAATGGTACCAGGTGTAAATGTCTAGAAAATGATGTCGTACAGTCAATCCGGGGGGGGGGAAAAAAGTTTTTCGATAGTTTTCACAACCCATAGGATTTCGCGAAAGTCGCTGACCGGACCCCGTCCTTCTCCCAGGAAGGGAACGGCAATCATGTGTAAATTGGGAGTGTGTTGGTCTTGAGAGAACGGGAATCCCAAGCTGAAAGCAAAGTTAGGAAGAGAATTGAGCGGCCGACCATGCCAAAGTAAGCCACCGATGGCTCGACCATCCGAATATCTGTGGGGTAGGAGGTTGAGCAAAAAAAGGAACCGGGAAGCCACTTTCATACGCTGAGACCGTCATAACCGTTCAGCGAAGGTTTCTTACCACTTAACTCACACCCTTAAACACATCGGTGGGAATAGGCCCGGGAGGGTGAGGATGGCAAACATGACCTAACCAAGTGGCATAGTGTGAAGGCCTTGTCCGGGAGACCTTCCTGATCAGGATGAATCGGGGACAACATATCGCATAGTAAGGGGACCAGTCCTCCACTTAAAGAGGCAGGAAAAAATTGCGAGACCTCGTCAAAAGACAAAACGCTTTGTAAAGATAAGGGAAAAGGTTAGGTAGGGAGAGACGGCTGGCATTCTCTAACAAAAAAAACGTCAACGTTATGTGCTCCAATCGACTAAAGGGGGGGAGCGCCCTACGAAAACCTGCCAAGGAGACATCACTGTATTGAAACAACTTGGGAAGGGAGGTAGGATTAGAGCCGGGGAAGGCCACGAACGTCAGTCCCCAAGAGCACGTTGGGGCATCGTATCCAACATGAGCGAAAAGCAGAAGTACGCTAGGGAGACATGTGGGGAACCAGGAGCAACCGGCGTTCGGACCTAGGATGGGAGTCAGCTAAAATGACAACTTATTGAGGGGCCTAACACCGAAAGGAAAAGATGGAAGAGGCTTTGGGACATGAGAGAAGAATAAACCTGAAAAAGTAAAAAGAGCTTCCTCCCATATCAACTGGGTCTTACTATCCACGGAAGGAGTCATCGGCCCAGGGACGCTGGGGAGGCTCTCGGGTCTGAAGCCAGGAATCGGGGAGGTCGCCTGAACCTTCAACGTAGGGCGATGCTTCCTATCACCGTGCAGGAAGTAAGCCCTCAGCCCTTGGGGAGCCAGAGAGTCTGATCATAAGAAAAGGGTTGGAGAGCCTCGCCTCAGAAGACGAAGTGTTTTGCAACTTGGAAAACATTTGAAAATGAGAGGATTCATCGCTGGTTTGAGGAGAGAGAATTAATGAATGCATGTGTGATTTTCCGGAGACAGGGCGTCGTTTGCTGGAGAGTAAAGAAGGGGAACCGAGAAACTGAAAATTGACTTGCATCACGGCAGGAAGTATCTCCCAATGCCAGGAGTAAAAGGGGGAGACATAGAGGCGATAAGGGGGAAGAAAAAAACGCTGAATCATCCGGAGGGGGGGGGGGGGGGGGGTGGGGGGGGGGGGGGGGGGGAGGGGGGGGGGGGGGGGGGGGGGGGGGGGGTGGGGGGGGGGGGGGGGTGGGGGGGGGGGAGGGGGGGGGGGGGGTGGGGGGGGGGGGGGGGGGGGGGGTGTGGGGGGGGGGGGGGGGGGGGGGGGGGTTGGTGTGGGGGGGGGGGGGGGGAGGGGGGGGGGGGGGGGGGGGGGGGGGGGTGTGGGGGGGGGGGTGGGGGGGGGGGGGGGGGGGGTGGTTGGGGGGGGAAGTGGGGGGGGGGGGGGGGGGGGGGGGGGGTGGGGGGGGGGGGGGGGGGTGGGGGGGAGGGTGGGTTGGGGGGGGTGGGGGGGAGGGGGGGGGGGGGGTGGTGTGGGGGGTGGTTGTGGGGTGGGGGGGGGGGGGTTGGGGGGGGGTGAGGGGGGGGGTAGGGGGGGGGGGGGGGAGGTGTGGGGGGGGTTGGGGGGGGGGGGGGGGGGGGAGGGGGTGGTGGGGGGGAAGGGGAGGGGGGGGGGGGGGGGGGGTTAGGGTGGTGGGGGGGGGGGGTGGGGTGGGGTGGGGGGGGGGGGGGGTGTCAAGCTCAACAACAACAAGGAATTAGTAACATGATATATAAAGTCAGAATTCATTTTAGAAGAAAGACTTCAGAGGAAATTAAGATAGGAATATTTTATCTGTCATTTAGACCTTCCACCCTTATATAAATCATTCGTGAGGCCAACACTTTCAATGGGGAAGGTTTAGACGGGAAATCCAATCAAAAAGAATTTATTTCCTCCGAGGAGTCTGCCAGGCCATGAAATCGAAAATCGCGACTAATCCACAGGCGATTCACTGAAAGACAGAAAAAATTTCTGTGCGAAAATGTGCTAAAGTCCAGGAATTATCGGACTATCTCATAAAGCCACAATTTTCTGAGATGACATACTCGCGAAGGAATCAGGTTGGAAAAGTTATTAGGCTTCCGACTTGGATTCAGCGATCTTCCTCTAATTGATGCATTCTCCAAGGGGTACCAGCGATTGATACCGCTTTCATCTCTACAGGTTGTAATGGTTTACGCGAGGAAGTCCTATACTGAAGTCAGAGAGCCAGGCCGGCTTTCTGATTTGTAGAGGCAGGGGCCTTCTTTCAGCACACATGAAGGGGTTAGGAGGAGATTAAATGTCGATTTCTCTACTCTTTTTGCCAGGGACGGGGGGCACTCAGAGTAGAGGGGAAGGGAGCCACGAGACCGAAGCGATAACGCCGGTGTCGGGTTACGCAACATGGGAAAAAAAAGGAGAAAGTGGCGATTCGTCTTTTCTGAATGAACTTCCTGGGTTAGACACAAATTGAATGGTGGACTTGACGTTCGACTGACGCTCACGAATCTTAACTACCTAAGAGGGGTCAAGATCCAGATAGTTTCAATAAGTGAAATATAAGGGGAAGGAAATCTTTAATCGGGGAGCCCTTGGAAAAGGGAAAAAAGAATAACGGTGAGTTGGGCTTGGTAGATAAGAAAAAAAGACCGATGCTATCTACACCGACTTTCAAAGTGAGGAAAGAAGATTAAAGATGCAGGAGTAGGGTCAAGACCTGATAGAGGGGCATTGGAAGTACTTGCCATGACTAGGAAAAGAATTGAAAGAAGGCCGGGGAAAAAATAAACCTATCGAGTCAGAAAGGGAAAACGGAAGTCATTCCCAAAGGGGAAGTAGTGACAAGAGGCTCACGCGGTTTAGGTCTCGCGGGGAGCAGCTCAGGAATCGAGGCGACAGCAAAAAAAAATGCGGGAGATTCGCGATGTTGTATGGATGGAGTTTGGCATGTCCTTAGAAGTCGCGGGACAGGTGAGAGGTTAGGCTAGGGAATTTGCCGAGTTGGCACTCAAAGAGTTCCACGCTCCGAAAAATATAGTCAAGAAGGAAGACAGGGGTCTTACTCTGTGCATGGGGGGGGCCCGGAAGTTAAGTCGGGACGGAAAAGTGTGCCCGGCCTTTTCCTCTTGGATGACCCAGCCATAACCACAAAAAAAGAGAGGAGGGGGAAAGGGGGGCTAGAGAAGAAAGGGAGTCAGGACGCAGCCGCAAATCTAACAGGATTGAAAAGGGGTCTCGAAAACGCCTTCAAACAATGAGTTTAGGGAAACGAGAAATACATGGGGACAACAGGAAACGGCAGGGACTCGAATACAAGTATATCGTGATTGAAAAGCTCTGGAAAGGAATGTGGCGTTGTCCCGGCAGGATTCTGGCAACGATCGCCCGTTATGGGGAAGGAAAACGGCTGAGAGGGTGTTTCCGTTGAAGATCGAGGGGAAGGGCTCGTCGCTGAATAGGAAGCAACTCTTCTGACCACATCAGCGTGAGCCTTAGGAATAACGATGAAGGGGAATACGAAATGTTCATCGGTCGCAAAAAAATTCAGTGGCGGGGGTCTCACACTTTCGCGAGAATTTCACCGGGAAAAGGACCGGGGGGGGGAATAGTTGGGGGAAAAAGCAAGTTTTTTCGCTTGAGAAAATGCGGGCATGGGGGTCAAAAAGGGGGGCAAGAGATGCTCTCAAAGTAGTCTTGTCTTAAACTTCTTTGAACTGTTTTCAAAAGAGGCATGAGGGAAATGAAACAGGGAGGATGCGGTAGAAAAGAAAAGGGAGGCAATCGGGTGGCGTGAGGACCAGGAAACAGGCAAAGTAAGAAGGTTTGTCGCCAGACACACAGAGCGCCGGTTCATATATTAAAAAAGGGAGGCAGCACGGTGTCTCTACACCCTGTTGGGATCCCCACACTGCTCATCGTCAAAATATATAGGCGGGGTCCAGAAAGAAGCGGATCTAATATGAGAAATAACTATCGGAAGGTAACGCCACTGTAAGGAAAGCCATTAAGAGGGGTTACTAGAGCGAACGCGTGACAATACGATGAAGAGGAAGTGAAGAGCCGAGGTCCGATTGATCGAAAAAGAAAACAAAAGGGAGAAAAGTCATATATAATAAAGGTGACGCTCCTTGACACGGAAAGAGAATCCGTAGGTCCTCACGTTCCTCTTAGTCCTTGATGCAAAAGAGGGGGGAAACCTATTTCTTTACCACTCCGATTCTTAAGAATCATTGTCCGATCGGGCGCGGGGAGGGGAACAGTCGATATTTTGACGATGCGAAGGTGGGATCGAGCACCAGGGTGTAAAGGGCACACGTTGAAGCGCTGTACATATTCGGAAAATGGGACCAGCACGTGTGAATTGGAGATGTGGACGTCTGCGGGACAGCCGCCAACGCGATGCCAAGGAACCTTTACTTGATCTTTAAAGAATTGACACCCGTCAGGCTCCGGGCAAATCATTAGGATGACACAGGGGAAGGTTAAGAGGATGGGAGAGAGAACTATTGAAAACGTCCATCTACTCCAGAGAGAAACTTTGTCGCTTGTGAGGACAAATGGAAGGTCTGCCCTCCACTCTTCAACCTGAAGGACGTATAATAAGAAAATAAGGTGCGTGAATCTACGTCTCCTGCCTTGAAGGTCTTGCAAAAATAGCACGAGGAGGGTCGGTTCATAAAGTCTCCTCCACCAGCCGCCAAAGAAGAAAGAGATCCTGGTAAGAAACACTCAGAGGAGGGGTGTCCACACGTTATATAGAACCTCAATAATGGCGGGACAAAAGACCAGAAAAGGGGAAAAGGACTTAGACAGGAGCGGGATTCGAGAAACGAGGTCATGTCGCCCTGTTGTAATGTGACCCGGTGGAAAGCCGTTGGTGAAATCAGTGCTTTGGACTAGACTTGTCAAAAACAGAGAAATAAGAGGTTTCATGAGATGAGGTACGACAGGGAAGTCAGCCCAGAAAACCCGGCCAATCATGTTCTTTTAGGGTGGTCTTGCTCTACGGATGCATAGGCCCAAAGCGGTACCAATTAAGAGGAAAGGAGCGCCTACATGCCATAGGAAAATTCCGGCATCGGACTCCGGCTATTGGGGGAAAGTTGGGACGGCAGAGTGAAAAAAGGACCAAAAACGAGCGATTCAAGAGACGTCACCTTTCCTCTCATTAGTTTCTGGACAAAGAACGAACCAACCGAACACGGGAAAGGCTGGAGAGAAATTCATTCATGATCTGCGGAAAACGCGAGACCGACACCAAGGGATTGGTCCCAAGCACTTGCTGCGCGCCCCGGAATGAACTGCACGGGGCCTAAGAAGAGGGAGGGGTTTAAAGACGATCGCTTTTAGGGGGGGAAGGTAAGAGAAACCTGCCCATAGATCAAATTTCCACCGACGCGTAGACAGAACCGGGGGGGAGGGGAATGTCGAAAAGAGCCTCGAGGTAGGGGATCAATAAAGCTGGAAAGTCAACTAACATCGAACTTATTCTTGTCCTTGAAGAAGAAAGAGAGGCTTCGCTCGAGAGATGGAAAGGGACTCTTGCAGGGAGGGAAACTAAGACTCACTTTTCGAGGAGAGGAATGAATATTCGGAGCGGCCAAAGGTATCAGGGTCATCCACCAGAGCACGTTTTCAATTCGCCCAACAGGAAGGAGGCAAAGATGGGGCGAGAAAGAATTTTAAATGAGTAAAAAGAGAAAGGCGTTTATTCGGGAAGTCGGAGACTAGGGCTACTCCGTCGTACCAAATTCTGACAGGCGCGTGAAGAAGACCACTAATGCGTTCAAGCAAAACTTCCTGAAAAGCGGAGATCTCCTCCCACAGAAAAAAAAAAAGAACCAACTCACAAATTCATCAATCCGGGGTCGTTTCGAGTGACTTTAGACCAAAGTCTAGGTCCTCGCCCCATCCAATGGTCCGAGATGACGCGGTGAACAATCCTGGATCTGACGGATCCTGTTTTCCTGCGAACTGCAAAGAAACACAGGCAAAGCACCGTCGAAGTCAAAAGTCCCTTGGTCACGCTGAGACGACTGGAAACGAAGAAGCCATACCTCATCCACTGTGGGAGGTAGAAGAAGAAGCTCATCAGAATGCGCTACAGAGGAAAATTGCGCATGACATGGCATTGACAGTCATCGCATGGAGTTGGAGGGCGTGACAGAGTTTGAATGGCAGCATATTAAAAGCATCAAATTCCGTCATTTTGGGAAAATTGCAAAGAGAAAATGGAGGGGGGACTGAAACACTCCATGATGTATATCAGAACGATGTAATGACCCTATCAAAGATGGTCGGGGGGTTTCTGACCACGGATAAAGAAAATGACTTCGGACAGAGAGACACACCAACAACCGAGGGGAGATATTTCAGAAGAAAGGGAAAAGGCTGCGGGGAGGAGACAGGGAAATGGGAAGGGGATCGCCCTTGGATCGGTCCTTTACAAAATCCGGCAAGGGGAAAGTAAAGGCGTGCTTTAAAATCAAGTTTTCAGTGTCTCGTTGCCAGTCGTTATTCCAAGGCAGCCAAAAAAAGGCTGAGGAAAAGGGCATCTGTCACCAGCTCACACGAAAAAAAAAAACAAGGAACTTTAAATACTACTTCAATTAAAGAACCATTGTGAAGGGGAGAACGCGTGCCGAGGAGAGATGCAGCTGGGGAGAGACCAAAGTGAGGATTAGAACAGACCGGCGAAAAGATCGGGTGGCGGCCGGGGTGTACCAAGGACTTAGGGAGGGGACTTAAAGGTCGACGGGGCGGAAGAAGAGGTTTGGGGTCCAACGCCGGAGGTCATCTCCGCGAGCCTCCTAGGCAGAAACCTTCTGACCTCTTCATCGGAGAGATAATTTGCCAGTAAAAGGACAGGGCATAAGTAAGAAGGCCGTCTTGATTTTCAGGGAGACGGGGGGAAATTCGGGGCAAGGAAAATTTTCTTATAAACTTCCTCAATCGGATTCTAGGAACTACTCGAGGTCGTGGGAGAAAAATGGACGGGGTAAGATACCACCGAGAAAAACGTCGATAAACGCCTGTTGAAAAAATAGCGTGTGGGGGAAAGCATTTGGAAAAATCAATGATAGCGTCTGCGGGGGCAAGGATTCACAAAACCCAACGTGCTCTGGTAGGGAGTCTATAGCCTGACGAGCCGGATCTTAAAGACCTGAGGAATTTGGAGCAGAAGAGGGAAATACATTTTTAAAAGAAAAAGAAAATGCATGATCGTTTCCGTAGGGGCTAGAAGGGAAGACTGGCGGAGGATCAAGAAATAGACAGTTTGTTTTCATGCTGGAAAGGTGCCACCTATTGCTAGACCCCGCGTTTCCGGACTGGGGCTCTCGGCAAGCCGAAGAGCTGCTGGGGACAGTTGGCGTCCTGGAAAAGAGGGAGGACCTGGGAAGAGGGGAAACCAGGGGAAAAATAAACCTAGTAGAAAGCTTACTGAAGGTCAGGCCCATCTCAAAAGGGGGGAAAAGTGGCCATGATTCACAGGGATTTCTCGCAGGGTGTGAAACAGGAGACTCTTGGCAAACCCGATATTCCGCGACGGGGCGGGAGTTTCGTTTCCTTGTGAAAAAAACA
>Ga0179591_1148538_pt1 | contig 15677 bp, 30 predicted proteins | sample CZOMad2_1_08_16f_FD_182891 | JGI IMG/M metagenome (GOLD analysis project Ga0179591, IMG submission 182891) | Vadose zone soil fungal communities from Angelo Coast Range Reserve, California, USA - CZOMad2_1_08_16fungal (PacBio error correction) | ecosystem: Environmental > Terrestrial > Soil >...
GGACAATGAAAAGAAAAGGATTGGGGAGGGGCCGGTTGCACGGTTAAAGGGTCATACCCTATTGGGGGGGGAGAAAAAAGGTGAACGTTTCGTCGAAGGGTGGTGCAAGGTCGTCCTGAACATCCTCCAAGCGGTCGCTTCTCCAATACAGGGAACATTCGAAACAGGTGGGGTAAACGAATTGAGTGACTTTCAGGGGAGGCGCAGTCACAGGGGGGGGGAAATAGGAATGTAGGGAAAAAAAAAAAGTTACTGGGGCGCCGCGGGCCTCAAACCACACGATTCAGGAAGGGAAAATGGAGAAAAAGGAAAAGGGCGGAGCGTTAATAGGCTGTTCGAACCTCGGGGGGGGGGGAAAGTCTCGGGGGGGGAACAGCACTGAAGAATCAAAACAGAAAGAAAGTAATATAAGGATCCATGGGAATGCTCACATAGACCGGAGTGAGACAAACGGTTTGCGTATTCCAAATAGGAATCCACGAACAAGGGGGAAGGCGTTTGAGTATTGGTCAGGGAAAAACCTGGGAAACTTGTGGGGAAGAAGAAGCACACTGAAAAGACAATTGGGAAGGAACAGTAATAGGAAGAAAAGGGTCAACGCAAGAAAAGTAAAAGCCGAACAGACCTTGAGAGGAGGGAAAAAAACGAGGATAGGACAGGGATGAAGGGACAAAAAAGGGGGGAAAACAAGGTCAATCCTGATCCTTAGGGGGGGGAGGGGGTGGCAGTTGGGAAAAAAATCCTGCACAATGTTTGTAGAGGAAACGTTTTGACGCAGGGGGGGGAACCAGAAAGGGAGAGGAGGTTAATACTTTTGGTCAGGGGGCCAGGTTCCGATAGATGGGTAACCGCCTCAGCGTGTTGGGGAAAGGCGGGGGTGGGCAAGGTTTTGGGGACACAAGTTTTAGGGGGGAAAGAGTATCGAAGAACTTAGAAAGATTGAATACGTCTCCAAGAACCACTGTAAATAAAATGCGGAGTTGCTTTATAAAAAGAAAAATCCATGCCGGGCAAGGGGGGGGGGAGAATGGGAAAACTCAAACATAAACACAGTTTTTAAGTGATGGGGGAAGACCGAAAGCGAGTGAAAAACATAAGTGACCAACGTAAAAAACAAAAGGGAACCAAGGCGAAAAAAAAAGACTGGGGTTGACGGCGTACAAAGTCGTAAATAAGGGGACCAGATCGATGTTTCAGTAGGAGACAAACCAGGAAAACAAAAAAGCGGTTTATTGTCGGAGACAGGACGAAAACGCGAAATGCCGCCCCAGGTTGCGGAACGGGGTGCGGTGTACCACGGAAAAAAGCTCTTCAAAAAAAAAGGGGAGGCAGGGGGAGGGGGTCCCCGGAAGAAAAATTCAAACGACCTGTGAAGGGGGTGGGGGGGGATCCGTAAAAAAAGGGAGGTGGAAACGGTTGCGGAAACAGTTGGGGGGAAGGAGCTTTTGCAGGGTTTGGGGGGGAAAGGATAAGTCAGGGGGGATTCCTCCAAAAACCAGGAGGAAAAAAACTGCTGAATCCACGAACAGGGTTGCCAATCGGAAAGCAAGTCACAGTCCTTGGGGAAGTAGAGCAAAAAAAAAAGCCGTCCGGGGGAACGGAGGTGAAACGTTCAAAAAAAAAAAAAGAAAAAAAGGAGGGGAGTGAGGGGGGTCTGCACCATGAGGGAGAAAAAAAGGGGGCCTACCAAGGTCTCGTGGACTGGGCACGGGGGATATAAGAATAAAAACCAGGTTTTAAAATGCCTTGGGTCGAAGAGAAGGGGGGGCACAGTGGGGAAGAACGTCGCCAGGCATTCTGATGGGGGGGGAAAGTGGCCGTGCTGGCCGAAAGAAAAAAGAAAAAGTACGGGTGTCACGACCGGACAACCCAGCTGCATCCTCGAAAGAAAAAACAGGGGTTGACGGGAGGCATCGTAAACTTTCCAGGGGTTTTCCTTCTTAAAAGGGATTTCAAATTTCAGGGGTGTACAGCTCAGGAAGAAGGGGAAATGCGTGTTGAATTTATCAAGTGCCTTTGTCAAGGGGTAAAAGGGGCCAACGGACACCCGAAAAAAACCGACATCACTAGTCCTCATTTTAAAGAGGGTGGGGTGGTGGGTGGGAATCTTCGCTGGGTCAGTAAACGGGTGTTATAACTTAAAAAAAGATTTGGGTTAACCATAGGGTTGCCGTCAAAAAAAAACTTCAGGGGGGGGGGAATCCGTTTTGGGGAATTGTGAGTGAAAGGAACCGACGACGCGTTGGGGGGGAAAACGAAAAAAACAACAGTCCGGTGCAATGGGGGGGGTGGGGGGAAAGTGAAAGAGATCCTCAAAAGGTGCGATATCATAAAAAAAAAACGTAAGGGGAATGACCCGGAAAAGAACGCGAACGTCCTCAGTCCCCGTAGACAAAAAGGGAAAGCTTTCGGGGTGGTTCGTTGAAGACTTTGGTGGTGCGCCGCCAACGGGAATGGTAACAGGAAAGGCCAACCGACGGGTGGTTATATGGCCCGCTGGGGTGAAATAAAGGGGTCATCGAAGCGAGAAAAATCAAAAAGGCTGTTTACTAGGGGACAACAATGAAACATGAAAAAAAGAGGCTCGCCGGAAAAAAGAGGCTGTATTGGCGGTCCGGGGAAAAAATCAGGGAGGGGGAGAATTGGTTCGGGAGAAAGTAAGGCTCGAGAAACAACAACAACGGGATAGGCCAAAAGAGAGATCACGGAAGAAAAGAAAAAAAAAGACAAAATCCTTTTCATGAATGCAGGAAATCAAGCAATCAGTTCGTGTTGACCGGGCGACAGCTGAAAAAAGGGAAGGGGGGACATCGGTCAAACGTGGAGAATCGGACATTGCAGTGGAGGGTTACATAGCAAACGGAATCACGGTCGGGGGGGAAGAAAGGAAAAGGGGTTTTACAAATCCGCGGCGGCCACAAAAACGAAAAGAAAAAGAAAAAAACGGAGCGACCGGTTTGGCGTAAAAAAAAAAAAACGGGGAAAAACGACCGGGATCCAAAAAAAACCAAAGGAAAGGGGGTAGATCTTGGAGGTGTTTTAACGAAAGTGAAGATGTTGCCCACATTAAAAGTCTGTTTGGCCGCAACGGCGGAAAATGAGGCACGACAAAAAAGTCCCTAGGGGTTTAGGAATCAAAGGTGAAAGAGTAGTGGATCCACCAGATACGTCAATCCTAAACAACGGCAAAAAACGGAGGATGCAATGGGACTGTTGGATCTTTTCCCGGGGTGGGTGGGGTAACCATCAAAGCACTATCAGAGAAAAAAACGATGAAAGGAGCACGCGACATGTAAACTGAGGAAATCCCAGGGAGGGAAAAAAAAGGAACCACGCGGAAACACGGCTATTTAAAAAAAAGAGGGGTGGTGGAAACACGTTTTGGATAAAAAGGGACACTTGAAGCGGACTGGGGTCCCTACGAGCGTAAGACCCAGGATTCACGCAAATGGAAAGGAAAATGGCCGCTCCCGTAACGGAAAGGAAACAACTTAAAAAGTATTCTACAACAAAGGGACCGGGGGGAACCGATACTTGGACAGAAAGGAACAGCCCGGGAGAAATAACTCCCCGAAAGAAAACAAAACAGAAATCATCCGCGGTATGACAAACTGTAGGGGACAGGGGGACGACCTGGAAATAGGGGGATCTGCCATAAGGAAACAAAAGGAGGAAAACATCGAAACCATCCGGAATGAGGAAGGCTGTTCAATTCGGGGGGAATCGGTTGCGATTGGAAATGGAAAAGTCAGAAAGGAAAGGTCAAACAGCACTGCTCAAAAAACTTTGAATAACCCAAACGCCAAAAGAAAAAGCCTGGAACCGAACCTACAAAAAACGCACATTTCATGGGGAGAGACCCGAAGAACGGAGGAAACCATGAAAAAGGAAAGGGTTCCTGTTTCAGACAAAAAGACAGCAACACCTGGGCGTAAAGGGAAAAGAAACGGCGCAAAAGGGCGAATACAACGCACTTGCCAAGGGGGGACGGGTCCCATTTCCTAAAACGGGAACGTGAAACTCCGGGGTAAAAGTCCGCGCCGAGGACAGTAGGGGGGGGGGTGAGAACTCTGGCCGGGGGCGGAACTGAAAGCAACAACTCGCTTAAAAGGCTTGAAAAGCACTGAACAAATGTGACAGGTGGAGCCGAAGAAGACTAGAATCACGCTTATCGCCTGAGCACCCGGGAGAAAACAGGAAGAAGAAGTTTGACAGCGGAGGGGGGAGACGTGGAGACGAGAGAAAAAAGAAAGACTCTTCGATAACTAAGATTCAAGATTTCAGAAAAGGGGCAACCCGAGGAAAAAAAAAAGCTTCTAAAACACGCCTTGTGAGCAAGGGGGGGAAAAAAGACAAAAAAGCTCGACGGGGACACTCACCAATTAAAACTCCAAAAAGTGGGCGGGGGACTGGAAAACAGTGGGGAGGGAAAAAGCAAGTATTTGGGGACAATCAAAACAGCCCAACGTCAGTCTTTACGGGGGGGGGTTGGGGGGGGATGGGGGGGGGGAACATAAAATAGTGGAAAAACTGAAATTGCTAAAGGTGGTGCCCTACGGAAGAGGGGTCAGAGAACGGTCTGTGAGACGGGCGTACGACTCGCGTGTGAAAGGGTTCGCCTATTACTTGACTAAAGGGAAGTATAAATTGGACTGATTCTGCACCCAGGTCAGGGGGGGAAAGTGGACAAATGCTCAACTTAAAGCGTGTTGAGGACTGGAGGGAGGGAAGAGAAAACGTGACACGGCCTGGGAGCGGAAAAGAAAAAGCTATGGTAAAAGGAGGGAATGAGGCTGTGGTTTGACTAGGAGTTGGGGACAGGGGTAATAGGGAAACGATACCGAGACCAGTTTGCGCACCCAAGGGGAAAAAAGGAGGGGGGCCGCCCCTGGGCAGAGAAAAGCAAGAAAGGGGAACACCGGGGTGAGACACCCACGGGGGAACGCAAGGACACAGAAGTTAACGGGTTTCACATCGTTGACCCATCAGGAAGAAGGAAGGAAGCCAAGCGACCCACGGAACTACAATCGGGAAAACACAAAAGGGGAGACGGTGCGGGGGAGGACGAAAAAAAAGGAAAAAAAAAAGCAGACCGCACAGGTGGGGAAAAAAAAGACAGGGCGAGACTAAGGGAAGACCTTTCCACGCCAAACGGCTCCCAAAAAAAAGGGGGGAAAAAAAACACAGGATTGCCAGCGAAACTCAGAAAAAAAAAAGGAAGGGGAAAGAGAAAGAAATTTTCATCCGACATGAGGGATCAACTGTTGAGGGGGTCAAAAAACACGTCTTGTGGGGGGGAAAGGAAAAAAAAAAGAAACTTTGTGTGGTGGGTCAAACACACGGGAGGGGTCCTGCCAGCATCATTCCAGGAGAAGTACAAAACCAAAAGTCAGTTGACAGTCAAAGGCAAAAGATTGGGGATCCTTTAATTGAAAGCGGAAAGGGGGAAGGGGGGGGGAAGAATTTGTAGGAAAACCTGGGAAGGGCGGGGCAGGTGAAAAAATTTAAGGAGACTGCGGGTGGGAGGGAACGATGCAACGCATAACTGGAGAAAAGGGGCCAGGAAGTTCCCCGTTTAAATCTGTGCAAAAAGAATCTCGGGTTTTGGGTGAGTCGAAGGACGCACAGGAAAAAAGAGGAAGAAAGCAAACACCAATGAAATTCAAGAAATCGTACCCTGGAAAAAAATCCAGCCGGTGGGAAAGTTGCGAAGGGCACAAAAAAACAGCAAAACAAAACCTTTTGTTACTGGTCCAGGGTGTCAGTCCGGTGACCAGTGGTGGAGAAGTAAACGGGTTAGTCATAGGAATAAAAGACCGTTTGAACGCGAAGGGAGTACAAAATCAAAAAGAAACAGTCTTAACGCTTGACAAAAACACTTTCAAACTTAGGAAAGGGACGGTCCGGCATATGGGGAAATACAGGGGGGGAGGAAAAGCGGGAGGAAGGGGGGGCGTGCAGGGGACAAAGAAAAATGCTTTTTTAGCCACTGGTTGTTGAAGCCCGCAAGGAAAAAGGTGGGGGGTGGGATGAGGGGTGAACAATCAAGGGCGGGGTTGCCCAAAGGAGAAAAAAAAGGGATGCATTTTATCAAAAAAAAAAGACACACAGCCGGTGTTTTGAGAAAATGACGGGTCAAACTAGGGGTGCACTTTGAAAAGGGTTAAGCGAAAGGTAAAAAAACGAGCAAGTAGGGGAGCATGAGGGGGGGGGAATAAAAGGGGATAAGAGGGCAAATGTAAATCCTTCTGGCGACGGAAAAAATCAACATAAAAGTGCTACTCGTCAGCGTTTGATACAGGTCGGGGGGGGGAAAGAAAACAGGACGGACGAAACAACCAAACAAACCACAGGGGTCCCGAAAAAAGTGGGGTTCAAGCCCCAATCGGAGCAGAGGAAACGGAAACACCCGGCAACAACTTCAGAAAAAATTTCAAAAAAAAGGGGCGCTGACAAGGCCTAAGGGAGTTAAAGAATCAAATGTTCAATTAGTACAGACAAAAAAAAAAAAGCATCATGCGGGGGGGGGTAGGACCATGATCCAGAGGGAAAGGGTAGCCAAGGGGGAGGATCTTGTCGGTGGTTCAAAGAGACATTTAACCTTAATTGTGGGGGGGAAGTCCCTCCCTCATGAAAGAGGAAAACCTTTAAGGGGGGGCGGGAGGGGGGGTTTGTTAGTCAGGGGAAACGAGGAGGCGGGAAGTCCAAGGGTGCCAGGCAAGTGGAGGTTTGGGCAAAACTGTAAGTGGGACGGGTGGGATCCAAGTAAGGCAAACCGGAAATCCTGGGACTGAACGGACCCGTGAAGTCCCGCGTCCGGCAAAGGGGAAAGGGTCAAAGAGGGGTTCCCCAACACGGCAAAAACGTAAGTCACCAGGAAACGAAAGCCGGTGAATGGGGGGGGATTGGGGCGGAAGGATGTGGAAGGGCCTTCCAACCGGGCAGGCAAACCAGTGCCCGGCTAAACGATTACTTGCAAAAAGGGGGAAGGATGGTTTACGATCGGGGAATTTTTGCAAAATAAAAAAGGCGTGCAAAACGGAAAAGCGGGGCGCAGGACTGGTAGGGAGGTGCGGGCACATATAATAGGGGTAAAGTCTTGAAAACAAGCGATTACAACCCACTGCACGGCTCCCACACGCACAAACACACAGGGGTTGAGAGAACCTTTGACCCGCGTGGGGGACGGCGAGGGTAGGTTCCGGACCATGGGTGTAAAAAGTAAACGAGAAGCCGGGGGAAGGGGGAGGGGGGGTTTGTTTTTTTTGGGGGGAGGACTTCTTGTTTTGGGAATGTCACAACAAGTTGAACACGCCCTCCAAAAAGACACAAATACCTAAGGGAAAAAAAAATCCCCGATCCAGACCCATCTTAAGGAAGGGTTTTGGGGGTGGGGGGGTGGGGGCCCGGACATGGTTGGAGATTGTTGGGGCCTACGACGTTTTAAAACTTAAATGAAAAGAGGTTACAAATCGTTGGGAACCGAAAAAAAAAATCGGATGGGGGGACGCGTGGGGTCAGGTAGGGAAAAAGAAAAAAATGTCTTGCAACGAAAAACCATAGCTGTTCCCTTTGTGGGCCCAGGGGAGGGAGGCTACCCTGGTGAGAAGAGCAACAACGAAAGAAAAAAAGGCAAGGGTGCCTAACGACAAAGTAGGCCAACTATACGGAAAGGGAAAAAAGATGATTTGTGGGGGGGGTCGTTTAAGTCTGGGGGGGGAAAGGAAAAAAGGGGGAGTAGGGGGGGGGGACAGGGGGGTCTTTTAGAACAGCCGTGGTATGTGGGGACGTCTGGATAAAAAAAAGCCGTGTTGTAATAAAAACACTACCTTGTTACTAGGCATCGGGAAAAAGGCCGGCCCACACTCGCAGAAATCACTGGGGGGTATGAGGGGGGATGCCGCAGAAGGGTGTTAAAATCAAGGGTTGGGCGACTTCTAACAAGGGGGGAGCGTTTTACAAGTGAACGATCCTACAAAAAAAAGGGGGGATGGAGATAAAAAGAGAAAAGGGGTACTGACAACAGAAACGCTAGCCAAAACAGAAAAACCGGGAAAGGGATGTCGGCATCAACAAAAAAGCCAGTGCGGGGGGTTTGAAGCGACGATTTGAAATAAAAATTTTGAAGATCAACATCCATAGGACGAGGGGAACCAGGTGACAATCCACGTCAAAAACGGCGGTAAAAAAAAAAGGGGAACCAACGCGCCCGTCACCCAAAACAGCTGGAAACGGACAAACCAAAAAAAAAAAGCGCCCAGTGGCCCGTCTGTGGAAACGGTATTAGTTAGAGGTCGCAGGGCAGAATCTTCAGGGTGGGGGGTGGGAGAGGCGCGAAAGGGTAAAAGGTTGAATGGAAACACAACAAACCGCTGTGGGGTGAGCAAAAGGAAAAAAGGCCCTCATTCAAAGGAGGGGAAAAAGCACTGCACATTAAGGTTTGGGGGACTACAACAGGTAACATGGGGGGTCTGGGGAAAGAAAATCACAAACAGGGGACGAGCCCAGCGGGGAACCTGATGATTCCATTTCGGGAGACTGCCCTGTTGTGTAAAAAAAACAAGAAAGAAGAAAATTCACAATCAAAAACGAATACCCGTAGCCAGACACTGTAACCCTGGGGGACGTAAGCCCGGGGTGGGGGTCGCCGGAAACCAAGAGAGGCAAGAGCCATATTACGACAAACAAAAAAACAAAAAATGTGCAGGTGGGCATGGATCTGAGCTGGGAAAGAGGATGGGACCAACGGTTCCATGCGTATAGGAAAAAAAAAAAAAAAAACTACTCCAAAAAAAGGGTCATAAAGGCCCGCGAAGGTCCAGCGCACAGCAACCAGGACAAAGGTCCCTAACAAACATACGGTACAGGGCAGAGGAGAAGAGGCCGGACTAACTATACCGGAGGACTGCTTTCCCGGGCAAGAAACCAAAAAAAGGAGACACGCAGTTGGTCGTTTTGGAAATAAGAGGGGGGTACGAACCCGGCCGGCGAGATAGAAACCCAGCTGCACGGGCAAGGTAAGAGTAAGGGAACCTGTCGTGGGTCGTAGGGTTAAACACGGTTGCGATTGGAAGAAAAACAAGGACACAAACTTAAGTGTCGCCAAAGGAAGACAAAACGGGAAAACCCAAACTGGGAGCACCACCTTTGGCCTCCGTTAAGAAGGGGAAACACACTAAACTAAAGGTTAATACTCCTCAGGCGGGAGGGGGAACGGCCAGGTACGGTGGGGAAGAAAACTGTTTAAGCAAAAGCTCCAAACTGGGGGAAATGGAGCCTCCTGCGGGAACTCAAAGGGGGAAAAAAAACCGCCCCTTCAGAGGGGGGGAGGGTCGGTACTACGTGAAATAGAGGAGGTTACTCAAAGGAAATTAAAACTTGTCAGCAGCTCAGGAAAAACAACTTTGGGGGGGGGAAGGCGGGGCACGGGGTTAACCGTGGAAAGATGCTGCCTCGGATTGAAAAAAAAAAGAGGTTTCGTACAGGTGGAGCGCCGTCAGTAGAAGAAACAGACTCACACCAAGTCAAAACGGACCACGCTGAGAAGAGAGAAAGGGAATGTTTACCGGGACGGGGAAGGGAACTTAAAGATTCAGAAATGAAAAGAGGGGAGCCATTCTGAGGATACGGTAATTCACACAGGGCACAACAGGACCAACCGCAGGTCCAGACAACAGCGGGGGAGCGAAAGGGACTCTCGGAGGGCAAAAAAAAAAGGAGGGGAAAAATGCCCTATGGCAACGGAAGGACATGACCTTGGCAATAAAATAAAAAAGGGTTCAAGGGCAAAACAGTCACGCAGGCCGGTTCCTTCCAAGGGGACATCCCCATATGAAAAAAAAAACGGAAGTTCCTGTCCCTAAGAAAGGGGGTAAAAACGGGAACGGGGAATGCATAAGAACGAGCAGTGAACGGTTCGTGCCTGATTGACTATGACGCAAGGGGAACAGGGAAAAAAGGGCTGAGTAAAAAAAGGGAAAGAAAAACAGTTCCCCCCCCGGTGTAAAGGGAAAAATCAGGCACAAGTAAACAAGTGAATTGGGAGGGGGGGTGGTAGCAATGTAGATTGCAAAAAGGAACCGTGCCGACCAGGAAGGGAGGAAACATCATTTCGAAAAATCTCTAAAAAGAAAACTGCACATGTTTGGGAGGCAGACTTGGGTAATCTTCCTCTACTCAAGAGGGGGGCGCACCGCTTTCAAAAAGCAAAAAAGGCAAGAGAAGGGGGATTGCCAGTTCTTAAAAAAATGGTTTGGGGAAATCGAAAAGGTTCAAAAACATTACTTTTTTTTTCCTAGGCTGGCCAAGCCAGGAAATTGTTTTCAACGAAGCACCTCCAAAATCTCCACCTGAGCCCCCCCCCAAAAGAAGGGTAAACCAAACATGAAAAAAATGGCAGGTGAGGCTAAACGAAGGAATTGGCAGACCGAATGGACAAACGTCGTCCAGAAAGGACAAGCTAAAAAAAGATAGGGTTATGACCTTACAACGGCCACCGGACTACACTAGGTGGTAAACGGATGCGAAAACTCTCGGAAACAACACAAACAACCAAAATCGGAGGAATAAAAGATTGCAATCCTTGGGGAAATGGAATCCTTTCGTTAAGGGACACAGAAAAGATCGGGTTTAGTGAGCGACGGTCACGGAGAAAGTTGGGGGGAAAAAAAAGTGCGGTGAGAAAAAAAAAAAGAGGGGAAAACGGTCTTCAGGACAGCTTGCCATTGTTTCAAACGGTGGGTACACAAGATGTTAGGCCGGGAAGCTTGGGTGGAAACGAAATTCCTGAGGGGGTGAAGAGAAGGGAATGGAAAACGTCAGCTCTAAGGGCACTGGGCATCGGGTTTCAACGCAACGAATGCCTGACGGGCAGAGAGAGGAAAGAGGGGGGAAAAAGGGGACCCAAAAAAAAAAAGGTGTTGAAGGAAGATTGGAAAAACAAGGTCCAAAATTAATATCAAAACAAAGCCGAAGGAAAGAAGAGGAGCCATTTGATGAAAAGGGCGAGATCCAAAAAGGGGGGGGGAAACCTTTTTGCGTAAAGGGGAAAAATCCCAGCACCAAAACACCTTGGTGGGCACGTGGGGGAAGATTGGTCACGCGGTTGAACGTGACCACAGGGTGAAGAAAGCCCTGATAGCAAATGTGGGAAGAAGCCCGAACCGGGGAAAAGCGAGTGACCGCCATAACAGAAAACTTCCTAGGAATTTGAACACCAAAAAAAGAAACGCTGCGTACAGGGGAAGGGGCAAAAGTCCCATAGGTCCATGGGAAGAAACCTGACGCCGAAGGTTTCGGGGGCATTAAAAAAGAAGGGAGGGGGAGAAAACGTTGCAGGGGGTTGCCGCCGCCAAATATTTAGGAAGCGGTGGAGTTCCATGCCGAAAAAGGGTGAAGGGGGGACCCCCAGCTCCACAAAGCAAACAGTGGTGGGTTTGTCGGACCAGGGGGGGGTCAAAACACTCGGGTTGAAAAAGGAAAACGAATGAGCGAGAAGGAATTCGGAATCTTGGGAGAGGGGAACGCAGGAGACTGTTAAAATCCCTTTTAACGGATTCAAAGCATGGGAAAGAGGGGGCCGTCCAGGAAAAATTCAAAAAAAAGACTCTGTGAGATCGCGCGAAACAAAAAGGCAATAAAATGGGGGTTGGAGGGATTTGTTCAAACAAGAAGAAGGGGAAAGCACATCCGTTCAAGCTAAAAAGGCCAGAGGCGAAAAAACATAAAAAAGGGGGAAAGCCAATAAAAAGGAAAGCGAATTGGGAAAAGGGGGTAGGATGTTTCAAGTGTAAAATACAAAAAAAAAAAAGGCGGGGTTATTTGGAAACGACAAGGGCAAACGAGCCAATGCTCCCAGGGAGTGGGGGGGCTTGCGGTTACGGGAACAGAAAGGAGAGGGAAACAGGACTATACTGACAGGAAGCTCCGTTCCGGCGTAGCTTAATGGAAAAAAGGGGAGGGTGGGTTGTGGAGAGACAGGTTACGGGTTGGAAGGTGGGTATCCCGGAAAAGGGGAAAAGTGATCTTTGCCTGGGGAAGGGGGTAGGTGTGCGTGGTAGGTCAAAAAAGTAGGGAACGAAAAGTCCTGACTGCCACAACAAAAGGGTCCAAGGGGGAAAGGTACGCGGGCACGGGCAGTATGGGGTTAAGTGAGGAAGAGTAAGACGGGGGGAACTTGCCTAAACCAGGAACTCATTCAAAACGAAAGCGGATTAGGGGTGGGAGTTGTCAGGGAGGGTTGGGAACTCAGGAAAGGGAAGGGGGGCCAGGGACTGGTCGAAAGAAGAAACAATGGGTTTTGACCGGTTGGGGGGAAAGCAAAGTGGGTTGCCTTCAACATAACGAGGGCCGGAGGAAAGGGGGGAGGTTAGTATCTTGAAAAAGGAAGCAATCAAGTAAATGAAAAGGTTAAAAGTCCCGCACGATTCACCCCCTCTGCGGATCGCCCACGCCCACGAGGGGGGGGGAGAATATCCAATTTTCAAAAGTGTTGTCCTGAGAAATGGCGGAAAGTACACATGGGGGGAAACAAAGCACAAGGAAATCACAGGGAGGAGTTGGTGAATGGGGCAGTTCGTGCTGGGCACAAAAAAAAAACGACGCAAAAAAAAAATCTAATCGCAACGGACCCGGTCCTGTCGGAAGCTTGTTTAGACGAGGAGCTGTGGGGAAACTGGGTGTCAAAGAGGGTAAGCTGTGGGGGGGGGCCCCAAAAAACGTCCTTCCGGTGGGGGAAAGTTGGTCCGGTAGTGGAAAGAGCATCCGGTCGGGCGTTGCGACAAAAACTGTGGTGCCTTTGGGGCAAGGAAGAATCGGAAGAACTTCTCTATATAAATAATATGAACCCTGGCCCATAAACAGAGGGAAAAGGGAACGTTACGTCACAATAGACAGACCACGGGCGCCGGCTGGTGGTGGTCGTTGTAAAAAGTGGCGTGGGGGTGGGGAAGGAATGCCGGATGGTAAAACGAGGAAAACAATCCCCGAGTCCGCTTAGGGAAAAAAAGGGGGGGTCTTAAAACAGCAGCGGATATCACACGCCAAATTGGGACAGAAAGGGGAACCATCCTTCAGCCTTGCTCAAAAAAAAGAAAAAGCAACTGATGAGGAAGTGAACCCGGAACAAATCCTGAGGGGGAGAAAACGGCTTTCTTCGGAAAAAAAAAAGTTTACCCGGGGGTCCTACCCCCCGCACATCTCAAAAACAAAACAAAGGAGGAAGGGAAAAAGGGAAAGGAACGGTAAACTGGCGGAAAAAAAAAACAAAACAAAATTCAGGGGGAAAAAAAAAGGCAGAAATCAAAATGCTTTTGCCCGGAGAGCAGACGAAAATTGGGGGCAGCGTCAACACGGTGGATTCGCTTACATAAAAAACCCCGGGCAGTGGGAGGAAAAAAAAAAAAAACGCGGTTCCAGAGACAAACGGGGTAAAAACAGCACCAACAAAAAAGACTTCAACGCACAAAAAGAAGAGCCCCGGGTGTGCAAAAAGGAAGAGACAAGAAAGGATATGTCCCGCGGTGGAGTAAAGGGCAAGTCCGGGTGGGGGTGGAAAAGAAAAAGCAGGTAAAGAGATATTGAAGGGCCAAAAAAAAAAGAAGCCAGGGGGGGGGTGTTGGGTGAGCAACGCGACACGGAAGCAGCGTTCACGGTAAAAAACTGGGAACACAACCAACGAAGGGGGGACCTCACCGATTTAACATTAGGGAAGGAAAAAGATAAGACTTCGAAAAACAGAGAGGGCAAAACCTTGAATGATGCGAAAAGGGCGGGGGGGAGCGTTGCCCCCAGTTTGGGGGGGGGAAAGCAGCCCCGAATTAAACTTCATCAAAAAAAAACCCTTAAAAGAGGAGAATGGTAAAAAGGGTGATCCCATTGGACAAACAAAAACGGGAACAAAGGACTGGACCCAAGATAAGACTACTTGGGGGGAAGGACTGACATCGGTGGTTAATCGGCGGAAAGAAAATTGACATGTCTTGATCGGCACAAAACGAAAAGAAAATAAAAAGGAAGACGCCCCGGGCACTCGAGCAACACTGGGGGGGAGGAAGGGACACCGGTAACGGTGTGGGGGAAAAGAAAAGAAAAAGATAAACCGTGAGGCCCCTTCACACGCTGAAAGAAACCAAATAAAATACATAATAAGTATCTGGTGACTAAATGGTGAGACCAGGCCCTTCGAATCAAAGAAAAAGAAAACAAAGCGAGGCGCGTATGCAGGGGAAAGAAGGAGAAAAAGTGGCAATTATTAAGTTAACGCGGTTAAAGGGGGAATCACAAACGCAACCACTTACTTGCAAAAAAAGAAAAAGTGAAAATGGGGCCACCACAGGAAACATCAGAATACAAAAAAAAAGAGTGTGCATGGGAATCCGCCAGAGTGAATGCAGTACGGTGAGACGATGGGAACAAAAGAGCAAAAAACAAGGGGGCGGGGCAGGAAGGGAGAAGAACTTGTATAATAACCCGCCTGGGAGAAGGGGTCTTTACTAAGGGGGGGGGGGGGGGGGGAAAACTCGGAGAGGGAGAGTCATTCAGAAGGGGTTCAGCGTAACAGGCTGACAAGTTCTGTTGGAGCAGAAATCCGTTGTGGGAAGGGGAAACGCAGAATGAAAGAAAAAGCAACGCTAGTAAGGGAAAATCCGGGCACCATCTGTGTGTCGGGCGGTCGGGAAGAGAAAAAAAAATTCCCTCAACTTGAAAAGGGATCGCCGGGGAACAAAAAGAGTCAGCTTGATAAAAAGAAAATTATTTGAACGCGAGGGGAGACAGGGTTCACTTTCCAGTGAAGAGCGACGGGCTAGAGAAAAACTAAAAGAGGGGGACTTTGCAACCGTGCACAACTATAAAAAAAAAACGCAGGGGGCAACAGCGTGGGGAGCCGGGAAAACGGAAGCTCAAGGGTGACTGGGAACGAAAAGGGTTGGAAGTCCTCCTCTCATGTCTAAAAAAGGAAAAAAATTTCGTCAAGCCCACTATTTTGGAAGAACACACACATGTCTCGCAGGCTCCCCAAGAAAAAACAAGATGGCACCCCCAATACTCCATGGGAAACCAGACTAACTGGGGGAAATATACGGGTAGGGTGACAAAAGAAACTACGCGGAAACAGGGGGGAAAAATATTACTGGAATGCTTATAAGGGAAGGAGAAGGCACCGGGGGGTTGACGTTTACCAAAGAGCACGGAGAAGGGGTGGGAAGCTGGGAGAATGCCAAGAAAAACTGTGAAGGAGCTGAAAAAAAGCAAAATGCAAAAAAATCCCGGCGGAATGCCGTCGGGGGGTGGGATTGCAGTACCGTGAATAGGAAAACAAAACCGGATGGAGTTGTCGCAACCCAGACATTCACTCGGGGCCGCCCCTGGGGCCCCGCCCCTCATTCAAGGGAGAAGGAGGAAGGGAGGGGAAACACAAAAGCCCAGTTAACCGAGGAGTTTCCTCATGACAACATCAAATTAAAATGAGGGGAGCCTACCACGAACAAGGGTTCCTTACATCTGCACAAGGGAAATGGAAGGGAGAACGACGGACGTAAAATTGGAAAAAAAAAAAAAAACGAAAATGTTGGGGGGGCCCACAAACAAGGGGGGACCGGCTCAACTACACGATGGGTGTAAAAGGAAGGGAAAAAAAAAAAGCAAACACGCACTCCAACTCATTGGTACAAGAGAAA
>Ga0179591_1282352_pt1 | contig 15676 bp, 16 predicted proteins | sample CZOMad2_1_08_16f_FD_182891 | JGI IMG/M metagenome (GOLD analysis project Ga0179591, IMG submission 182891) | Vadose zone soil fungal communities from Angelo Coast Range Reserve, California, USA - CZOMad2_1_08_16fungal (PacBio error correction) | ecosystem: Environmental > Terrestrial > Soil >...
CTAACGCCTCAGGGGGCGCGGGCAATGGGGATGTCAACCAGCCAGGTGAAAAAAACAGCGCAAACCCCAAATCAGGCCGTAAGAGAAGACACCTTGAAAACTCATGCAGAGAGAAGAGGGGAAAGAAGGCCCTCTTGGTAGCGCCGGGCCTAAAAAAGTTTGGGGAAGAGTAGTCCTCTATTGACCTCCCAACTGAAAGAAGAAAAAGTGAGGGTAAAAAAGGGGGTTCGTCGAAATTTATCCTGGCTTAAAGGTAACAGAAAGGGGCATCGGAGGGAAAAGGAAAGGAAAAAACATCAAAAAGCGTCAATATTAGCAAATCGTCTAAATTATTAGCCGAGCAAAAGCGCTAGTCAGGGAAACCGAAGATGGAGGGGTGTAAAATGGTGGCGCGCCACCAGTGGTTTTGTCCATTGTAAAGAAAGTGGAGTTTGGGGGGGCCGAAGGTACCGCAGACGAAAAAATCATCTTTCCCAAGACAATGAAGGGGCAGAAGAAAACTAAACCCCACAAATAAGACCTAAAAGAAAAGTGCTGTTCGAGCGGAGCGACTGGTTTTGAAAACGCGAAGACGAATCCCAGAGGTCAGGGAAGCTGAAAGGGCAAACTTGTCCAAGGCAAGGGGGGGGGGGGGGGTGGGAGGGGGGTTTCTGGGGGGGGTTTTTACTGTTAAAATGGAAAGGAAAGGGGGGGGAAGAGAGAAACTCCAAAAAAGAGGAAGAAGCAAAAGACAGTGCTCTGTCAGAAAGATTTTGTAAGTGGAGGTATGGGTAGACGTGGAAAGCGTAAGTCTTTTGTGTCTGAGGGGAGGTGGCCCCACGGAGAGGGGACATGAAGAAGGGCCGTGGTTCTTCAGAAGGAGGAAGCAAAAAATCAGGGGTGCGATGTGGTTGAGTCCGGGGAAAAAAAAGTCATCTAATAAATACTCACCTCTCGATCGAGAGGAGGAGATGAACAATAGAAGGGCATACTCCCCACACAATAACCACATAAAACACTCGGGTCGAAAAATGCAAAAGGGGGGAGGATCACCACGAGAACAACTCTGGGCTTCCCATTTACATTAAAGTTGGAAAATACTATAAAAAAAAAAAAAAAAAAAAAAAAAAAGACTGGCAACGGCTCCGGGTGGGAGACGGGATACAAACTGGGAAAAAGCACGGAAGAAGCAGTGAGGAAATTAATGTGTGGGTGGGACTCTATGTCAGAAAAAAAGTTTTCCAGGAAAATTAGTCGGGGTATGTGTGATAAAAAAACAATTTGAATTTCAAACAACGCGGGAACTGGCTTTTGTTTGGGCCACGAAAAAAAAGTCGTGGGAGGCCGTCGCGCAATTAGGTTTGGGTTAAATGAAAAAGGGGTAGAAGGGTCGTCCAAACCGTCCATCCAGATGACAGCAGGAGGGGGGGGGGCTGAGAAAAAATCACTACAAGCTCGTTAATTGTCAGGGGGGTGTGGGGGGAAGACCAAAGTTCTCCAATCCGGGGTTTTTGGCGGTATTGAAGGGTACAGGGGTTGGAGGGGGGTTAAAAGAAAAGGGAATTAACAAAGTTATCAAGTCGAGGTGGGGGTTGAGAGGGGAAATACGGGGGGTGACAGGGTGTGAGTAAAAACTGCACCCAATAACCAAAGGGGAAAGGGGGGAAACAGGTCAGGCGAACAACCGAAAAATCCAGGTCCGTGGGGGTTGCAGGTCAAAAACACTGTCGGGTTGGGAGCAAAAAAACATCGGGCAAGCCCGAAAGCACTAGGGGTTAGCGATTAAATATGCAAAAGGAAGGTCCCCGAACCAATAAGTGTATAGTCTCGTAATGGGGGGGGGGTGGAACCCGCGCGGTCATGACACTGGGGCTGGCAGGACGCCACACGAGGGGAGAATAATGATTGCGGGGGGTCAAAATGAAAATCATCCTCTCCACAAAAAACAACGTAGGAGTACTTAATGACGCAAGGACATCTCCCAAGAATGACTCTAACTCAACGGGGTACGATCCCGTTTTCAGGATCGCTGTTGACGCAGGATACAAGGGGTGGTCACGGGGAACGTCAAGAAGTTACATCTATAAAAGAAGTGCCTTGAAAACCGTCCTGGGTGGTAGAAAAAGAAAACTATGTTGGAAAATCACCTTAACCAAAGGAATACCCCTAAGGGCAGAGGGGGAAAAAGGGGGCCATTTTTCACAGTTGTGGGTCGGCGGAGGCTCATCATGGACTGGGTGGAAGAAACAGGAGGGTCCCGCCGGGGGCCTCGTTTTTGGGGGGCCGAACAAAAGGGAAGGGACCATAAAAAAAAATTGGGGGCATTGGGGCAAAAAGAACAGAAACACAGATGGACGCCTGGGGGAGGACACACACTCGACAGTCCCGAGAGAAAGACTCATCACCAAAAAAAGAGTGAGAAAATGGCGATGGCCTTGGGGGGGAGAAACAAGCAGAAGAAAAAAATTCATCAAAAACGAAATTCAAGAAAAGAAAGGCAAAGGCCCCCTAGGGGGGTGGGTGTCGGAAAAACACAGCAGGGGGACCCCAGGGTTTTTTAAGGCCAGTATCACCAAAATCAAAGACTCTTGTGAAGGAAAAAGGTCAAGGGGGGAAAAACTAGGGCAGGCGAAAAAGACCCACAAACACTTCGAAAGGGAACAGATGGGGTGGCTTGGGGGAGAGGGTGGGACTTCCAGATGAAAAGGAGCCGGGGGCTTAGGAAGAATAGGACTTGGTAGAAGGTAAGTATAGTTTAGGTTCCGAGTGCAAAGGAAAAACCAGTGAAAAAGCGAGCTTTGGGGCAGGTGGGGGGGGAAAGGGGTGGGAAGTCTCCTGCCGAAAAGGTTGGGGACAATCTGCAGAAAGAAAAAATTGGGGGTAGATCTAAAAGGATCGGGCGAAGCAAGAAAGGACTAAAGATCGCAAAAATATAAATCCTTCTAGGATACCGGATTTCAAAGTACGAAAAAAACGCCCACCATACCCGCAGAAAAAAAAGCCACATGCGTCACAACGAGCAAATAAAAAAGCATAGGACAGAAGCAACAGCCTTGAGGAAAAAGTTAAGAAATTGGATCGGTGTTTTTGGGGCGGCTTACCTTATGTGGACGATAAAAAACAGAAAACCACAAACCAGGGTCCCACCACCACAAACGCCTTGAAGTGAGAAGATTCACCACCGGACGTCCGAAGCGGCTTACCCCAAGTGGGACAAGAGAGCTCAACCCTCGAACAGCACTGGCGCGGAGTAGGAAAAAAAAGGCAGGGGGAAACCTTCAAGATTTTCGGATGGGCAAAGTCCGAATGGGAAAGGGGGCGGGGGAACCTATTATCGCACAAAACATATGGGAAAGGGAAAAAAAGGGTGGGGAATAAAATCAAAACACCCAACGATTACAGGAAAAGGAGGGAGTGTCAGAAAAAATCAGGATGGGAAAATTAAAAAAAAGGAAAAATCGCCGAGGGGGAATAATTCATGGGGTACAAAAAAGAGGACTGCAGGGAAAATGACCACGGTCATTTCCCTGACGAAGGAATGGGACAAAGGGGGAACTAAATGAACCAATTCCTCATTCTTTGTGGAGAGAAAAGAGGAAGTTGGTCAGAAAAATGGGGGCGGGTCAAAGACTTTCTTCCAGAAAATCGTGCGCCTTGAAAGGCGGCGGACAGGTTATCAGGACGTTCGTGGGGGAAGGGGTGGTTACGGGGGGGCGACAGGTTTTTAAAAGCAACTAATGTAAATCAGCGCAGACCCTCAATCTTAGGTACGATGGAAAAACAAATCCTCTATGAAAAAAAAAAAAACCGGGAAAGGGGGAAAGGAGGAAAAAATAGGCTAAGACGAAGCGGATCAAAAAAAAAAAAATGGTTGGGAAGCACCCATCGCACCAAGAAAATACGAGAAGAAAAGAAGCAAACGTTTCACACTCCTCAGGAAGAATGGAAGGACCTCCCGCGTGTGACTACTCCGAAGAAAAAGTTGGCGTCAAACTCACGGATTCCCCTAACCGGGACGGAAAGGACAGGTCAGAAATTGTAGCCAGGGAGAAATGAAAAAAACATCGGGGGAACGTCTTCACGAGGTGGGTGAAATTAAAAAAAACCTGCAACATCTTCTCCAAATCAGGACAGAAAAAAAAATTGGAAAGGTGAAACAAGCAAGCATCAAGCGGGGAAGGAACCACTCCAAAAAAAAATTCTGGGATCAGTGGGAAAGGTTAGGGTTTCTTACAGCCGGGGGGGGTAAAGACGTAGGGGGTATTTTTGGGACGAAAGAGGGGGGTTATAGCCCGGAACATAGATGGGGTAAAAGTACAGATCGGGAAAAACGTAGGGTTACGCATAAAGGAAAGGTGAGGAACGGCAACCATGTTTCTAAGGACAGAAAGAAACACATACAGGAAAGTTAAAAATCTGTAGCAAAAAAATGGGGGGAAAAGGGAGGGGTGTTGGAAGAAAAGGGAGGGGTCTGTGTCTTCTGGGGGTTGCAGTGCACAAGAAAGGGGGGGGTCGAGAACACAGACAGGAAGCGTAATCAAGAAGCTGGTTCCTCGGGACATAATTGAAGTGGATATGGGAGACTTTGGACCAGAGGGGGGCGGGGGGGGGGTCTTGGAGGGGGTGGGGTGGTAAAAAAGCTCAGCCAATTCCAGAATCCGGCGGTCTCAGTAGTTAAATGTCGGAATTGTTGGGACAGGAGGGGGGAAAAAAAAAATAAAAGAAAATGTTTACATCGAAAAAATCGAAAGCAACTAAAAAAGGAAAAGTAGAGGATTCAAGAATGGAAAAAAAAAGCAGGGGGGAAAATCACTCCAACCACACCACACATAAAAAGATTCGAATGACCGAATTGGAGCACCGATGTTCGTACAAACATAATTGGGGTTAAGTGTATAAAGGAAATACTGGAAGAAAGGTCACGGCCTCACAGTTGGAAGAGGGGAATCGACTTTGAAAACGAAAAGGCAAAAAAAGAGCTCAGGGATTTGTTGGTAGCATTTGAAAAAAAAAGACCCCGGGGCAAAAATGAATGAGGCCAATGAAGGGGGAGGGTGTAAAGGGATACTATTGGGCCAAGGAAAACCGGGGGGGGTTACAGGGGGTTGGCCTAACCAGTCCGTGGCATATGACACCGAGGGGAGGAAAATTTGAAAAAAGTTGGGGGGGTGGGTCGAAGTCGCCCCGGCAATAAAAAATAGGGAGAACCCAAAACGGGTTTGTGGGGCCAGGTGAGAGGGAGAAAAGGACTTTTTAGTGGTGCAAGACCAAATTCGTAAAAACCAAAGGGTTGGGGAGTGTAATTGAGGTCCAAGGGCGGTTGAAAGAAGGTTCAGGGGACCAACGTGGGGAAAGAAAAGAGGGTGACAAGCTCCTGGGGGGTGAGCCACTACATGATTATAGCACTCCCAAACAACGGAAACTGGTGCCCATTGGCGGTAGATATGGGATCCTTGTGGTGCGTTACCCTGGATTTTGGGAACTGGTTGATCCAAAAAGGACATTCGGGGAATCGGGGGAAATCATGCATAATGTCAAAGGGCACCGGAAAAAAAAAAAACGAAAGGGGGTGGGGCCGTATTCAAGGGACTCTTCTAATGGGCCAAGGACACGTCCATGACAAAAACTCTTTGAAGATGAGGGGATCCGAAAGGGAATGAGGACGAGGACACAACACGGATGAAAAAAGGTAGAATCGGACAAAGCAATTATTTCAAGCGGCTGCGAAAAAACTGCCCCAGTGGAATATCTCTGAATAGAAGTAAGTTAAAACGATGTCCGTTCCAATTTAGGTAAGGAAAAGGTGAACGAGGGGGCTGCCAAGCATTTGGCATCACCGAAAAATGGGGGGGGTTCCTAGGACCCAGGGGGAAGCCCAGGGGGGGGTCGATAGCCATGGGGGCAACAAAAGGGGTGGTTCAAACCGGTGGGTTCTGGGAAGTACCGAGAAAAAAAGAAATGGCGGGTTATCAACAAGGGCTGTGATCAACTCGTCCTAAACGGGGGGGGCATATAAGAAAAATGCCTCATGACTGCAAACACAAGGGGAGCCGGGGGGGGCTGAAAAAAACAAACAAGAACGAAAAAACGTAGTAGGGCCCACAATAACCCGGCAGCATACTGGAGGCCGGGGGGGCGACTAGGAGTAACTTTACGACGAAAAAAAAAGGCAAGGAAAAAGTTGCATGTCAAGAATGGGAGGACAACAAAGGGCCATGCAATGTTTTGAAGGGGGACAAGTGGTCGAAAAGAAAGGCTAAAAGGGCACTGGACTTCAAAAAAGGTAGGAATGGCAGAGACCACAAACTACTCCAAGAAGGGAACTGGCGTGGGTTTTTTGGGCAATGTCTCCCCCGTAAAAAAAAACGAACGGAAGAGGGGAAAATCCCTTTGATTCACGGGAGAACGTAAGGAAGTTAGTTCGGTCACGAGGTGCAAAAAAGTCCCTGCCGAAGCAGAGATTTTTAAGGTGGGGGTGGAGGGTGGGTTCTCTCCTGAAGAAAAATGGGGGGGGGGGCAGAAATCCAGGGGGGGTCAAAGATGGATTACTCGTATGCTAAAGGCACAACATAGAAAAAAAAAAGGAATTGAAAAGCTGGCCTTAGTCCTAGGACAGAAAAAATACCAAGAAAAAGCCATTCAGGGTCCCAAGGATACACAAAGAAATACAACAGTCATCTCGTGACAGAAATCAAAAAAGAAGCAGGTCACGTTGTCGAAAAAGGTTTTGCAGGGGGAGTCGGCAAAACAGAAAACCATAGGCATCGCAAACAAACCTGTGTCCAAACAAAGGAGAGGAAAACCACATGGGGCGTGCCACAAGACTCTGTGGGGAGTGTAGTGTAGGCTTCGGACCGGAAACAAAGCGCGGAAAGGACCGGACCACTTGGCGGGGGCGCTGCCGAAAGGCGCTGGACATTCAATTTGTCCACGACGGGGAAGAAAGCCGATGGTTCCAGGGGGGATAAACCACGGCCCAAGAACCGTACAAACGCAAAAAAGGTAGCAAAAGAAAACTTTGGCACAATCAAAGGGGGGGAGCTGGAAATGGGCAATCATGAACACATCCGGTACTTTTTACATTTATCGCCGATTTGGAGAAATGTGTCCCTTTGGGCCCAGGACTCAGGGAAGGGATGCAAAATTCTGGGACTTAAGCAGTCCAGCAGTACAGAAATGAAAGGCCTCAAACCGAGGAAGGGCGGGGGAGTGGGTGAGAAAAAGTGGTGGCGCTCCCGCTGTTCCCAACTAATCCGGTCAAAGGGAGGGGAAGAAAGTTGGGGTGCAATCAGGTTTCCTCTTAGTCTTTTGGATCTGTGGGACGGCAAAGGAATAGTGCCAAAGACGCTAAACGCAGGGGCCACGAGGGAATCTCGTCCTAAAACAAAAAAGGGGATGATGAGGGGGAGAAGAGGCTCAAACACGGACCCGCGTTATGACGCGATGTGGGAAAAGTCTGGACCCAAGTCAGCAACCACCCTAAGAAAAAAGGGCAGAGACAAACTTGGCAGAAGCCTGTCAGAGAAAATCCCGCAAAACCGGCGGGGACTCGGGTCAAGGGGGAAACGTGGCAGGACTCGCGATAAAATAAAAGGAAATACAAATAGAGTCAGGGAAATTGAGCAAACCGGAAGGGAACGCATGGTGCATACTGCGGCGGAATGAAAAAGGGGACAGGTTCGGTAAAAAAGACCAAATGCGGCGTAAGATAAAGAAACCTATAAGAAAGGGAAGCCACTGGTTGCACAGGGGAAAGGATATATGGGGGTAAGTTTCCCAACCGGTGATCCCAGTGAGGGGTTTGTGGTGGAGGGAAAAAAAAATGGAAAAAAAGAAAGGAAAATCACACTCTTCCAACCGAGGACAATTATGAATCTGCGCCCCTCTTGGATTTGTAAAAGCAAGAACAAGTGCTGGGGTTACAGGAAGGCCTCTGGTTTCAGGGAGAATACAAGAACAGACCTTCAAGGGGGCAGAGGTAAAATACAACGTTTTTCACGGCCACGTGGGTTGTAAAATTGGCACCTTGTGTGAGGTGGTCTGGTTTTCCTTGGGTTTTGCCAAAACAAGGAACAAAAAGGAAAAGTAATCCTAAGAGTGTGCTTTCAAGATATTAAAATTTAGGGGGGGAAGGGGGGGGAAAACAGGGGGGGCTGTTCAAACGGGGTGGTGGGGTGGGACTCTCCTCACTAGAGGGTAACGGAACGCAGGAAGAAAGTGAGACCACCCCCCCCCCCGCTCTGATATCTTTCTCATCATACTGTGAATAAATAGTAACGAAAGGAGTGGGTAGGAAGATGCCCCAAATACAGCAGGGGAAGGGGGAGACGCAAAAACCTACCCCAAAACACGTCCTCCGCTTGGGACAGGCTGGAAAAAAAAAAGAGGGGATCATACTAGGTGGAAAAAAATGGAACAGGGGGGGAACATTACTGGGTAGAGATATACAGCCTGTCAACGGCCAGGAAGGGGGGGCGACGGGGAGATCCTTGGGTTCACGCAAAAGCACTGCGGCATTATTGTGGTGGGTAGAGCCAAGGTGTCCTACCAACGTGGCCTAATTGAAAGGGAATAGATTTAATTGGAAAATTGGGGGAGAAAAAACCAAAGCTTAACCCCCCCCCCACAAACAAAACGTGGGCCTGGCGGGTTTAAAAGGGAACAAAAAAACCATTGCCAAGTAAAGGGAGGAGACAGTAGGTTGGAGTTTATCGCTGGTCGCCCCAACCAAATCCAAAGGGGGAACGCATCTTTTTTGACTGGGGTAGGGGAAGTTTCTGTTGTTTTTGGAAGTCAACAAACAAAGCGAGATGTTTAGGGAAATTTGGAAGGCCATTGCTGGGGGTCAAGGGGGGTTTACTGACAACGGGGGGGGAAGCTACCCGGGGTTCATCTCCGGGGGGGATCAACACTAAAACACTAAATGGAAGAAAGTGAAAAGACTCCAGGAACGAATATTAACTAGAACAAAAAACTTAACCGGGGCCCTGGATAGGCGGAACATCAGGGGATCGGCACGGGGGCAATGTTTTTTTTTTCTGAAAAAAAAAAAAAAAACAGCAGCAGGAACCCTTGTATTTTTGTCAACTCGGGGAAAGAGGGGGGGCATGAAAAAAAGCAACGACATCGTGTCGTGAAGTCGCGGAAAAAGGAGCCAGAAACAGGGACCCATAACGGGGGGAGCCAAACGCTTTGGAAGGGGATGGACGAGTCTCTCACCAAACACACAAGAGGAGGGGGGGTAGGGGGGGGGAAAAAAAATATCGAGATCATTGAAAATCCATCAGGGGAAAATATGATCCTCTACTATAGGTAAAGCCTCTACTCGGAAGAAAACACGATTGGAAGGGCTTATTCCCTATGGAATACGAAATGCGAACGAGGGTTGGGGATAAAAAATACATTGTCACTGACAAGTAGCGCTGGTTCCTCGAACCAGTTGGGGAACAAACCGGTCAACCCGTTGGGGTTGAAGTATTGAGATCACAGGGTGGGGGGGGATAAAACCAGGAAGAAAAGCACCCAGTGGCTCACGGGTGGTACTCAAGGTCCGGTAAGAGAATGGATACAGGGAACACAATGAGGGACCAACGTTGGGAAGTTGTTGAAGCAATTGGGCATCCCTACGAACATCTCTCACCACCCACCAAAAAAAGAGCCTCTAAGTGTGCCTTTTGTGGGGCGCTAACTCTGCCTCAATTCCCTCCCCCCAAAATTCTCGCCGTCCCTCCTTTTTTGAGGGGGACAAAAACCGCAGGGGAAATTGTGGGGGGGCCCAAGGGTTCATCACAATACCACTACAAAGGGGGGCCCAGTGTTCACCAGGACACGGGGGAGGAAAAAATGCCTAGTAACCACAAGACTTAATCAGCTGTAAGGTCTTGGGGGGGAAAGGGATATAACCAATAACCAAGCCTTGTACCGGATGTCACGAGGAAAGTGGGGTATGTGGGATTAAGGGTGTTGACGAAAAAAGAGGGTACGGTCAGTGCAAAATGCGCAGGGCAGCGAGCGGTGGGGGGGTAGGGGGGGGGGGGTCGTCAAAAGTTCGCCGGGGAAATTGGGGAAAAAGGAAATGCCCCGAAAGGTCAGGGTAGAAGTAGGAAATTCGATTCAAGATCACTAGGAAAGATGGTCAGGAGAATTACGACCGATTCTGAAAAAGCAAGATAAGCAAACCCTAACGCAAAGCAAAGGCCCTTCACCAGCAAACACTTCCATTCTCAGTGGAAAAAAGAACCAAGGAAAGAGTACGCTTGCGTGTTGTCGGAAGGGCCCAAACCATAAACCCAGGACACTTAAACAACACAAACAGTCATGAAAAGTGGATTGAAAAATCGTTACGAGGGGGGGAAAATGGTCATGGCGAACGTGACCATCTCTAACTCTGTCTGGGTCCAGGCGGCTTCCCTAGAAACATCAAACCTTTTCTTAGTGACGGCTGGACTGCGCACTCAGGTTTGGGCGGGCAAAAGCGAGGGTCGGGGGGGATGACAGCGTACACAAAAGCACCGTCGGTCGGGCAAACCGGTGGACGAGAATTCCCCACGCAGATCTTCAGTGGGTGGTAACCAGGGGAAGGGGGTTCGAGACCTTAAATCCAGGAGGCAAACTCGAACGATTTTTGGAAAAAGGGGGGGGAAAGGGGGGGGGGTCCGGCGGAACGCACGATCAAAACCCCTTCCTCCACGCTGTTCGACAGGAAACTGAAAGACCAGGGAGAGAGGGGAATCGGGATGTATGGGGGTGGGGAAGCAATCTGTCGTCAAAAACCCTCCCAGGCGATCAGGCCAGGTACATTAGGAGGTCAAAGGGGTGAACCCAGGGCCGGGGGGCTGTGTGCGCTTGGGGACTTCACTGGAGTAAGACTACCTGAGCCGGGGAAAGGACTAGCAACTCGACAACACGATGGAGAAGATGAGAATTTCGAGTCGGTATAGGCAACGGGAAGTGGGACATCCGTCCGGCATCTACCCAGGTAAGGACGGCAAACCTGAACGTCAAACCCCCACTTTCAAAAAATCAGTCATTAAAAAGGAGTGTAGACTCCCAAGGGTTCCAACTTTCTCCGCTAAGTGTACCCGAAAGGGATGGGAATTGAGGGGGGAGAAAAAAAAAAGTTGGAAAAAGGAGCGCATTAAAAAAAAAGCAAGGCAATAGGAGTGTTCGGCAAAAGACCATGGCACAATCGAACTTCGAGATGAAGTGGTAAGCCTACGCTGGCGGGAGGGGGGGTCTATTCGAAAACTAAAATCCCCGGATAGTGAAGTTGGGGGGGGGGGGGAAAGGCGGCCAACCCTGGACCAAGGTTTTGGGTCAACCAGGGGCGGGGGGGAGCCCGCGAACACATCCAGGACCCACGAGACAATGATAGCGGGCCGACACGGGGAAACTTGGTACATACACATCCAGAATGGCTGACGGCGAGGGGGGGGGGAAGGATGTGTTGGCAAGAAACGATTTACAAGCCCGTTGCAGCGTCGAAAATTTTTGGCAAAAGGGGTCTTGGGGGGGTTTGGGAAAGGGGGCGGGTTTCTGGTGCTGGGTGAACTAACGCGGGGAAGAGCAAAACGAAACGTACAAAATCAGAAAACACCGTTTTTCTTGTAAAAAAAAAGATGAGGGATGGGGAGAACTGGAACCGTGTTTCCTACAAGGTTTAGGTGGGTTGGGGAGAAAACTCGCCCGACAATCCGCGGCAGGATGGCAGCCTAAACCTTTTGGGACCCTTCGCCCAACGCAAAAGCAGGGGGGACAGACTCCTCTCAAATAAAGAAAAGGATTGAACCGGAGGCAACGAACCCCGTACCCAGAACAAAGGGATCAATGCCAGGGGCAGCAGGGGAACGGTGGGTCACAACAGAGAAAAAAACGAAACTCCTTTGGCGACATCTAAATAGGAAATTAAGTTAGGACTACAGAACTGTCAAGGTCAAGGAGCGGGAATACTAGCTAGCAGCCTGCACTGATTGTGTAAAAAAAAGTTGCCGAAACCATTGGGAAGGAAGTAGAGTTGGAAAGTGGGGGAAGTACCCTGGCCCTTACGGGGGCCCAGGGGAGTGGGGGGACCCCACCAAAGTCACGTGCAGCCGAAGGGGGGGGAGGAAAAATTATTTTTGGCTTGGGTGGTTTATCGCTTGTCCCCGGAACGTGAAACACAAAAAGGAGGACAAGAGTTGTTCCCGCTCCTCGGTCATTTTGTTGGTGGTGAAAGGGCAAAAAAAGCGGAAAAAAAAGCGGGGTTTTGTTGGGCGGGTTTTAAAAGGGGTAAGAGGGCTGTTTGGGCAACAAATTGTTTGACTTCCAAAAGTGGGGTGGCAACGGGCGGTTTAGACCCCAGTTGTGAACAACAACAGGGATGATCCCCCCCCCAGGAAGACCAAAACAGGAACTGGTGGTCAAACAAATTGGTTCAAGTAGGGAAATCCTAAATCGTCAGCTACCACTGGATTTTGGGTTTTCATCAAAACAAAAATCTGAAACAAGCACTATCGGGGTTCATAAATCCGAATAAGGCCCGAAATCGGGGGAGGGTTAAGGACGGGGGAAGCAGAAAGAAAAGACATTGAAAACCAAGGGGAGCAACAGTTTGTGGGGCTAAGAAAAGGAGTTACAGACATGGATCTCCTCTAAAAAAAAAAAAAAGGAGAAGAAATATCAATTGGATACGCCATCATGAAATCCTCAAAAGGCGGGCGACGACAAAAGGAAAGGGGGGGAACAGACTGCAAAATACGACACTGGGGACGGGCCAGGTATGCGGGAAGCATGGTATCAAAAAAAAAGGAAAGTAATGCCCATGTGAGAAAAAAAACTAAAGGGGGGGGGTAAGGAACAGAGGTCCATAGTGGGACGAAAGTAAAAAAACCAGGGGAACTACAGTGATTTTTATGCGGCGGCTCATCAATGGGATCAAAAAAAAAAAAGAGCTTTAATCCAAACTCGGGGGTGAGACACGTTGGGGTGTCACAATTGACTTCCGCATGGCTTAAAGCCCAACATGGCGCCTGGGGGGCTTGCAACAACCTTCATTACCGGGGAAAGGGTCGAACCCAGAAGGGCGAGCCGGGTGACTTGGGTTGGCGTGGGCGACCGAGGGGAAGGAACCGCCACGGCTTCTCTAAGACGGAGGCAAAGGGAAGTTGGCTTCCCAAACCACGGGGGGAAGAACACACGGGGGTGGTACAGTTTTTATCAAATCAATTACCGTCTGGTGCAAGAAAGTCAGGAAAAAATGGGGGTCGGAAATGGAGACAAAAACCCCCCCCCCCAGCACTTAAAGCCGGGGTCCTCATCGAGTGAGTGAAAGGGGGGAAGATCGTAGCCCAGGGAGTCCGTGGACCGGATGGGGTCGTCTGTCAATGTACTAAATAGGGAACCAAAACGTTCGAAAACGTGAACTCACCCTTGCATCTATCGGGGTTCTTGGGGGGAAGGGAGCGCCAAAAAAATTGGGGGGACAGAAGGGAAAAAGAAGTTCATGGAGTCGTCATGCGAAGTAGACCTCCCCCAAAAGAGAAATCAGTCTCTAAAAAGAAACCCCGTTAAACCTGAACACTAAGAAAGAAACAACCGATCCCTTCAAAGAGGGTAAAACGTTGGAGGGGAAAAAAAACAAAACAGCATAACATAAACGGTTCATTTCTTCTTAGAGGGAAAAAAGAGCTACGACTGCGCTTTGGGGGGCTAGGACGAAAGGCAAAAGAAACAACCCAGGTAAACAAACCCCACAACCGCCAGTGAAGGGCTAAGAACCCCGGACAGCGTGAACGTCTTCCGGGCCGTTAACAAGGACTCGCAGCCTCGTAAAGGAACTTCAGCAGGGTTGATCGCCCGGGGCGCCTCCTTTTAATTGGGTCAAAGCGGGGGGGGTGCATCGGGGGGTCGGGCGGAGACCGCAAGCAAAAAGCACTCCGGTGTAAACCAAAAAAAGGGGGGGGGGGGGGGGGGCGATCTCAGGTGGACCCACTAATACAAAAAAGAGGCGGATTGGCGTCAAGCGGACGGAATTCATTTTGCAGCCGATTTTGAAGAAGGTTCCGGGGGCCTAACGGAGAAAAGGCCGATGTACCCTTATTGACCGGAAACACCGGCTCAATGTATTCCTACATGGACCGCCAGTTCCTTCTGGGGGCGGGGAGAGGGGTTTTGGGAAACGGGGCAGAAAGGGAAAACAGCGAAAGGCTAGACGAGGGAAAGGGGGGGAGGAGGAACAGCCAGTTCGACGGATTTTCCAGGGGGGTAAACTGGAAAGGGCGGGACATCGAAAAAGAGGGGAGTCACGGGGGATCATACTCATCCTCAAAAAAAAGGGATATTATTAAAATAGGTGAGCGACCTCCCTAGCGCGCGGATGGAAGCAGTTCTTGGGACACGAAGAAAACGATCCGCGACTATACACCTTCCGAGCAGACCTTCGCTAATGGCGAAAGCACTCTTTGCGCGAAAAAGTTTTTAGGGAACAACCGTAACGACTCACGATCTCCGCGAAGACGGCAGAAGCCGGTCAGGGGGAAGAAATTGGAGAAAGGAACGGCCGCAAGTGACCGAAGGGGGGGCAAAATCGGCGGCCCGCCGGTTGAAAGACGGACCGTACGTAGAAAAAAGATGAAGTAAGATTGAGCGCCGCTCGGCCATTACAATACAACTCCTAAAAAGGACGGCGTTTTATTCTTGGTTCTTGAATTCCCATTGCAACTCCTTGTTGCACTACTCACGGTTGGACCAAAACGGTCCAGCCCCAAAACCAATCGGGAGACCCAGAAATGGTAAGAGCGCAAAGCCAAAGGAAACCCAGGAGGGTCCGGAAGAAACCGGAAAGTTAGGGGGGGGGAGGGAGGGGAGCACTTTCCAAAAGGTGGCTAATTCCACCCCGGGGCAGAGAGGACACTTTTCAAATTGACTGGTTTGTTTGGGGGAAAGGGGTCGGGGGGGGGGGGTCTTTAGGGTTGTTTTCCTTCCTTGGGGTGGTCTTGGCATTTGGGTGAGGCAATCAGGCCCAAAGCAACAGGAAGAGGGTAAAATTATCATAAGCTTGTGGGACTAAGGGGGGACATAAGGTTAATGGTATGGGGGAGAAACGTGGACCAATCTGTTTTGTTCAGGAACCGGGGAGGGGGTGGGGGCCTTGACTTCTCCTGGCCAGGAGGCAGAGTAATCAGCAGTGGGTATATCAGGGGACTAGGTTAATGGAAAGGAACTGACGAATCGGGCTAAGGATTGAGATACCCATTCAACATCTAAAGAAACGCCCACCAGAAAACACAAAAAACAGCGTCAGCGGGGGGGAAAGTTTTTGCACACAGAGGGAAACGAACTCGCCCATTACTGACGTTTATAAAGTACTTACATCCAGGTCAAAGCCTTTGGGACGACTAAAAAGGGAAGTGACAAACCAACGACAGCCTTCGCAAAATTTGGGGGGGGCTCGCATGACAGTGGCAAAAAGAATTGTATGCAGGTATTTAGGGGGGGGGGGGGAACCAAAAAAAAAAAAACTGGTGGCCACAAAAAGGGGGTTAAAATCGGGTGTTGGAAATCCACCGATGGCCAATTCCGGTGAAAGTCTGGCAGGATGGGGGATTAATGGAAGACCAGGGGGGCAGGAAACCCACTGCGCACAAGGATGCCAAGGGGTGGTTTGTCGCACTCATCTTACATGGAGAAATGTGGGTTGGGGGTGCCGCCCAAGCCCACA
>Ga0179591_1264862_pt1 | contig 15673 bp, 11 predicted proteins | sample CZOMad2_1_08_16f_FD_182891 | JGI IMG/M metagenome (GOLD analysis project Ga0179591, IMG submission 182891) | Vadose zone soil fungal communities from Angelo Coast Range Reserve, California, USA - CZOMad2_1_08_16fungal (PacBio error correction) | ecosystem: Environmental > Terrestrial > Soil >...
GAACAGCAGAAGGAGATCCATCCAGACCGCGCGCTCCGTAGCGAACGAGCATGTACTCCCGGCTAGGTTTAACAGCGGGATACCCGCCGGGACAGCAAGGAAGGGGGTAGTCGGGTCGCCTTCTTGCCGTAAAGAAAAAAGCTTTTCCCTGGGGGGAACCGAGACGTTTTCCTAGCTTGACTGCATTGAGAGGGGAAAGTCGTCTTGTCTCGCCGAAAGAGCACTCTGAGGAGAATTCCTGACTATCTCTACTTCGCAAAAAAGAGAAAGCAAAGGACAAGACCAGCGGTTTAGGACTGCACCGGATCGAAGGATCAAAAAAGTACCTTATTCCGGGTGGTCAAGGGAAAACGCAATCAGAGATAAAGTCCAACAGTAAACGCGCCTCCATTTAACTTCAGGGGAATTTAAAAGAAGAAGACTTCACCTTCGAGTCTGAAAAAGGGAGGGGGGGCCTTGGGGACCTGGCGGTAAAAGAGAGCTACACGGCTTAAAAAAGAGAGGAGGAAAGAAAGTGAGTCGATCATCTAAAACGCGGCAGTACATGCCAAAAAAAAAAAGGTTAGAGCGACTTAGTACCAAGCTCGAGGAGAGGAAATCTAGGAAAGGGGAGGGAGGGGCTCAAGTAAGCATCGCTCTCCGCTCAAGAAAGAAACATCAAGAAAACAATGTTTTCATAAGGGTGAATTCGCGAAAAGCGAAAAAAGGGGGGGTCACCCCCAACCGGACCGCTAAAAACCGAGGGAAAAAAAAAGAAACGCGTGACTACTCGATTCTGCCGGCCAACTTGAAGGAAAGAGCGTGGAAAAACAAGCCAACATGACCTATCATAAAAAAATGAAGAGGTCTATATTATTCTAAAATTGTAAGAAAAAGACGAAAGCGTGGAAGAATACCCTAAAGAACCCGGAAAGCCGTCATCTCCACGAGGGGACCCGGGTACCTCTTCTCTGCAGCGAGAGCGGACAGGGGGAAGAAGTCGCCCGGAAAAAATTCACGACGCCAACCGGGGCCAACTATTGCAGCCTCATGGGGGGGACTCGTACTTAACTCCTAGAGAGTAGAAGAGAGCTGGGAAGCCGCCTTAGATCTCTACTTATTCGGCGAGAGATTCAGGGGTGACTACTTCGCGGGGAAGCCACGAAAAAAGAACTCCGGAAAAACCGAATTCGATGCTCGACGAGAGGGCGACTAGCGGCGTGGAAGAAAGCTCAGTCCTGAGAGCCGAAAAAGCAGGAACACCCACTTGGAAAGGACAAGGAGGGTGCCTTCCCTCGCAGGTACGTAAAAAAACGGCCGTTAGAAAATACTTTGAAAAAAAAGTCAAATGGGGCCGGGGGGGGGAGTGAGCGCAGGCGGGTCTTTACCGGCCAAAATTAAAGTTCTATCTCCCAAGCGCCCTAAAAACTTTCGACCAAGTCTCGGAGGAATCTTGATGATGCCCTGCGGGGTCTAATATCTCGCCTCCGCGGCTCTCCGTAGAAGGCTCTTGTGAGAGCTACAAAAAAGTAGATTCTTGATGGAAATACACAAAACGGGAAATAAATTCGCCCTTCGTCCGCAGGCAACTCTTGAGGGAGAAGAAAAGATGAAGAATAAGACTAATGGGGGAGGAGGACATGAAATCCTCAGGCCCCAACCGCCCGGGGCTGCGAAAAGGTCTACTACACTCTACGCCCTCTCGCGGCGCGGTCTACTCGGGGAGGCGTGTAAGCTGCTGCTAACACCGTTTCCTTGCAGGCGCTAAGCCCGCAATCGTGGACGGTAAAACAAGGGGCCAGAAAATCATCTACCTGACCGAGGTAGGGGGCTAGAGGGGCGATCTCGCAGCTGGGCTTCACTTCTATACTTCTTCATCCCTCCCGATCCTGACGCCTCCGCTGACGAGGCAGAAAGGGAGAGCGCGCCGAAATCGGTCGTCTACTTCCGTCGGCCTCTCGCGAGGGCCCGGCTATGACACGGAACCGAGAAGCACTGGAACGCTGTGGAAGGACGGTTCGACTCAGTCTATCGGGCACGCCACTACCATGCCCGACTAGGACAGCTCCCTAGCCTCCGGTAGTAAGGGCTTTGTGCGGAGCGACGCGTTCACACTCCCCGGGAGAAGAAGCTGCGAGAACTCGTCTACAAAACGCTACAAAAGTCGGCTCGGGACTCCGCGCATCGGATGCGCATGGGGGGGTGGGGGGGGGGTGGGGGGGGTGGGGTGGGACCAGAGACGATCACCGGTCCTTCAGAAACCAGCGTTTCGGCGCGCGCTAGACGCTGCGCCTCGAAAAAACACCCGGCGCGAAAAGAGGGAAACTCGCTACGACGCTATGGGTTATCACCTTCGTCAAGAAACCGGGCTAGGTCCTGCGCACGCTCCGTGCCGGGGTCCGCCTACCTGCCCAAAAAAAAAAAAATGCTTAATCAAGACCAGATCGCGGACGTCCGGGAAGATTGTGGTACGCCTACTTCGAGATTCTAAAGAAAGTCCGGCGTAGCAAAAAGGGTCCGCTCCTGAAGGGGAATAGGACGTGAAGTACGAGGCTTTTATCCCCGGTCGATATCCTCGTTCTGCATCGCAGCGACGACGGCCTCGAAGCCGACGGCCGCCTTTGGACAGCGTCTCACACACCGCCAACGAATGGCTGGATCGCGAGCTTCCTATATGAAGCTGCGGGGGGGACGGGCTGTTGAACAGTATCACCCATGCTAGGAGAGCGACTTACACCCGGAACTGGCGCTCGCGCTGATCTTTACTAATGTTGATTTTGCTTCCTAAGCCTCGGACCTCCGTGTATGCGAAAGCTCTCGAAAGTTGAAAAAAATGCGGTCCGCTGCCCTGGATCGGTGCCGGGGAATCTGACAACACCTCTCCGGCAATTACATCTTGCGATCCAAAGCGCTTATTCGCGACTCGCGCTCGCTCCGGCGAGCTGCAAACCCGGTCAGCGGCTCTCTCTGGAGCAAGGAAACTCCGTGGAGCAAAACAGATCCTTCCGGTTCCGGAGAAACTCTTAAGCTGACTCGTCTAGACAGGAGTTAGAGGGCGCCTAACGGAATATTGGCTCTCTTAAAATCTTTGATCGGAAGGTCAGGCGAGGTATCAGCAGTGACCGGCCTATCTGAACACGCTGGGAGATAGATTCCGATATACTGAGCGGAACTAGGGTCAACCTTCGAGATCGGAACTTATTATCGAGCAACCATAAGGGAGTTAAAACCGGGCTTCGGCTGTAGAAGAGCTGTTAGGAAAGATGAAAATCAGTCCTGGGAGCTCTTGGGGATGAGAGGGAAAGGAAACAGCTCTTGAGTCTCAGAAAGTAGGATTAAACAGAGAAATACCTTAGTAGTGTCGAAAACCGAAAGGAACAACACCATGAGAGGTGTTAGAAGGTCCTTACTTAATGTCAAGAGTCGAAAAGGAGATATAATAAGTAAAAGTAAACATCTACTCGTACCGACCTAAGTACTAAAACTGCTGGTGAGATCCTTCGCTTGAACATCCCGGCTCAGGGAGACGTCTAGAACGAGAGGGAAAACTAATTACTAGCATCGGATCCATGGCAAAGTAATTTGCTGCCAATAGATAGGAAATGTCGAGGAAAGGGGGGCGGAAAAAAGATGCTCTTTTCTAAAACGTCGGCGATCGGGAGCGGAAAACACTCAAGGGAGGGAACCATACGGGTCGGGAGGAATGCTCGGGGGGGAGACTTTCCTCGGAGCTTTAGATCGAAGGCAATGTGGAAAGATCAGGGCCTCAGGGAAAAAAGGTCTCGGGGCGAGAATAAAGAAGTCTTGAAAGCAAAACAAAACTAGAGCGGGGGCATGAACAAGGAAATGCATGATAAGCGGCCAGTCAACGCAGGGGGATCGGGGAAGGATAAATTACCCGGAAAAAAATCCCTGGCCGCGATGGCAAAAAAGAATGGTTCGGAAGGGCATAAGGCGCGAGGACGAAAATGGGAGGGGGGAGAATCAGGCACTGCTAGATCGAAGAGACCGGCCGCGGGGAGGGGTATAATACAGTCCGAACAGAAGCTGCCCGGTGGTGGTACCGATAGAAAGAGGGTCGGTACCTGGAAGGGGCAGAGCTGGTCCCACTGTCCGAGAAAAAGGAGGAGGGGGGTAAAAACGTTCAAGATCAAGGCAAAAGTCCGGGATCTCAGTCATCTATGCGGGGGGCGAGGGGACGGAGTTAAATCTTCAACGGGAGAACAGGCTTCGACCTGGAAGTCTACAAAGAAGAGGGTGTGAGGGCGACCCACTGGGGTGGGAGCCCTCGGCTCGAAAAATTAAAGCTGCATCCCCACAACCTGACAGGGGAAGATCGGGGGGGGGGGCTTGCTGGATCCACACAACGCGAGCGAGGAACTCCAAAGAGAAGGTTCAGAACGCTAAAACGGAGGGAAACCATAGAAAGGACAGGCCATTCTAACTAGAACACAATGGAAGGGGGAGGTATGTAAAAGAGAGGGGGAGGGACGACGCTTTCTAGGGTCCAGGAATCAAGGAGACCGGGGGAGCTGTATTTCCTAGAACCGGTGGAGGCCAAAACAAATCGAGAAGTCAGCTGTACAGAGGTGGAAAGAGTCGTCAAGGAAGGGGGAGCCGGGGGAGACCATCAACACCGGCCCGTATCGGGTAACGGGAGGGGGGGGGCTCGACCACAGTCTCCGAACGTAAAGAATTAAAAAAACACGAGTTTCAAGCATGGAGAACGACGCAGGAAAACTCGAGTTCAAAGAAGAAAAATTCCTGGTGAACGGGGATCATATCTCTGAAGAGGAAAAAAATTCATTAAGGCTATCGATGATGCCAGGGGGGGAAAAGGGAGACCATTCAGTGCCAGAAGGGCTCGGATTCATACCCAACGTTCTTCTCGCGCAGGAAACGAAGGGCTCAGGCGCGTATCGATCAGAGGAGGGAGGTGCGTTCTCATCTCGGCAGTCATAAGGTCAAATCAAGGAAGACAAGAGACTGCGCGATCAAAACTAAGGCTCCAGAACGTTAGAAAGTGAAGGAGGAGGGGGCAAGGGAAGGGGGGACGATTGGTCCTGTCTTGGAACCTCCTTACATCCAGGAACCTGCTGGGCCGTGGATCTGAAAAAAAGAGAGAGGTTCAGTACCGCGTAAGAGGGGGAGAACGACCGTTTTTAAAGAAAAAAAAATAAAAGGTTAAATTGAAACCCGGGAGGATAAAAAAAAGAAAGGACAGGGCATGATCATAGCTCTCAAGGTGGGTCCACTTTAGCCTTTAGCAGTGGCCGACGCCAGAGTGAGAAAAACAAGGTTGCGCGCAGAGCTGGAGCAGAAAACAAACTGCGTCTCTTCAAGTCCGAGAAGACAGGGGAAAAAGGGGGGACTCAGCATTCCTCGGGTCGTCAAGGACCGGATGATATGGAGGGGGCGGAGTACTTCGAACCGCTCGCTTACTTGGAAAAGATAAGCCCGCTCAAGTCTCAGGGAGATAAAGCATTTGAAGGAGGGCGCTTATAGGGTCATAGAAAATCAGAGTCAACGGCCGCAAGGAAGGCAGGCGTCATCACACCTATGGAGGGGTGGGGCTAGCGGGGGATTCAGAAAGGTCTTCAAAAACGCGGTGAAATCAAAAACTCAGTCAGAAAGAAGACCTGCCAGATTAAAAGAAAAATAATCTCACTCGGGGGGTCTCGAAATAAGAGCATCTTCCCGCAAACAAAAGGTCCCCGTCATCAATTCCTCCCGGTCAAAAAAAGAGAGGCGATCTACCTGATCATCCTCTTCTTTAAATAAAGCCAATTTGAAGGGAAAAGGGAGAGGGGCATAACAGAAAACTCCAAAGTGGGGTTTAAGATTCTTCCGTCATCTTTAGAGATAGAGAGACTGAAGAGGGGAGCTCACAAGAACTCTCCTCTAAGGAGGTCTTCGTCTCCCGCGAAAGATCTCCCTTGCTAGAAGGCATCTCTCCGGGGAGGAGGCTGGTAGCTTCTGCAGAGGAAAAAAAAGAAGGGGGAGTTAATCTTCTAAAGAAGAAAGATTTGCCATAGCTCGGACGCAAGACGGCCTTCTGACGAGATCAAGACTCTCATCAAAATAGAAAGGACATCAGTATATATTTAATAAAAGTGAAGTTAGTCCGGAAAGAGGGTGGGTATTAAGGGGTCAAAAGCCGATTCACCGACAAGGGCCATAGGGCTGGCAGCCTAGGGGGTCGGAAGAGAATAAGGAAAACTTTAGGTTCAACTCGAGGTAAGAAAACTAAGAGCTTGGAAGAGAAAAGATTCATGCGTCTCAGAAAAGTCGGCAAAATCATTTTTTGTAAAGTAGATAGTCCGAAGGGGAGGAAGGGGTCTCTTAAGGAGGACATGAGAACTCCGCTCTAGTCTAGAGGGTATGTGGATCATAGGGGGGATTGTAGGGTCTCTCTCAAAGAAATAGGTCGACTTCTATCGTTCAGGAAAGAATGCCGATCGGGGGGGGGGTCTTGAAAATCTGAAGCGTCGGTGCTTTCGCATAAAAAAGGGTACTGACAGCAGGGAAGAACTTTGGAGGGAGCCTTCAGTTACGAATTGGTCAAAGGTCATGGAATAAAGGGAAGTCGTAGTACCATATCAAAAGAAGATCAGGGGGCTTTGATTTGGGGGGAAAAGCAGATTGGGAGGATAATTCTCCATCAAGAAAAAAAGGTTCTCAGGAACGCCGGGGGGAGGGGGACTATCAGGGAAAAGACTCTCAGTTACCTCCTGGGGAGTTAAGAACCTTTATCTCTAGATGTAAAAGCTCTTCCTAACAGGGTCGAATTTCAGTTACCGTAGGGCTGACAGGAAAAAAAAAAAAGGAAGATAGGATGACCTATTGAAAGTGGGTAGCGGTCATAGTCCATCTCTAAAACTCGAAAAAAAGGTGGTATCAGTGTGGTCTTCCTCACATCAAACGCTTAAAGAAAAAATGGAGAGGAATTTGGGGGTCTCTTTTCAGGGGCAGGGAGAAGGGGCATCAGGGGGAGGGGGGGGGGGACACCTAGATCGACTTCAACAGGACTCCACTGAAGAGTTTGCATCATCTTGAAAAACGGATAGTGTCGTCGTCAAAAGAGTAAGAAAGAAAAAACGTGCTAGAGAGAAGACCTGAGTTCTTAAAGACTATATTCTCCGAAAATGATAAAAAAAAAAAGTGTGATACAAGCGCCCGATTAAGCGAAGAAGAAAAGAAGTCTATCTTTGAGAGAACATTTGAAAGAAAATAGAGGGAGGGGGAGGACTCCGCGACACCCTGAAAACACGAACGAATTAAGAAAAGGAACCCCTCAGCGCGGGAAGAGAGGAATCGACACTCCTCCCTCAAAGTTCGCAAGAGGGTTGGTCAAGTATCGGAAAAAACAAACCGTCAAATCTCAGCGGATTAATTGAAGGGATCCGGTAAAAACTGGGAATAAGTTCCGCCGCTCCGGAGCAGTCTCTCTGAGGTTTGAGAGGACATCACAAAAAACGGCTGGGAATCCTAAGCCAACAGCCTCGTACTGGAAATGCTCCTGTAGAAATAAGGAAGACCATCATTTATCAACTATGCAAAAAGGTTCGAGAAGTTGAAGGAGGGAGCAGGGTTTTAGAGATCCGAAGGGTCCTTGTCATAAGTCAATACCCAGAGCGCGAACGAAAACTTCATCGCGCAACACTTGGGAAAAAAAGGTCTCAACCAGGGAATAAGAGTCGTCAACTGCGAGGTGAAGGAACACCCGCATGTCAGTGTAAAAATTGGTGCTTAGCGTCAGGCCTCAAAGAGAGCGCACCTTCTTGGCGACCAAGGGACAGGGAAGGACTAGAAAGAAATCGATCATTCGCGGCGTAAAAAAGCCTCCATAAGATTGTGTACTGATAACCCACTTAAAGATAATCTAAAAAAGAATCGGGAATTGAGGGAAGAGGGGGGGGGGAGGCGGGAAACATGAAACAAGCGCTCTAAGCCTCCGTGGAAGGAAAGAAAACAAGTATGTCAAAGAAGCCTGTTTCTTCGTGCTAAAAAAAAATTTAAAAAAAGGATCTTCCTGAGCCTCCTCCGGAGGAGAAAACTAGACAGAGAAAAAGGAGGGAAGTACCTTCTTCTGGGAACGCTGAGTAGAAGTCCACTCACTGAAAGATATCACTCCTGACGATGGGGGGAAGCAAAAAGAAGAAAAAATCAGAGAACAACAACGTATTAGAAGGGGAGTTGGGAATTCCCTTTTTTCTAGCAACGACCAGGGGAAATATAATACCTAGAAGGGAAGGTTCAAGCTGAAAGAAAGTCAAAGAAGTCCCTTGAAATGAGTGGAGAGGGAAGGAAATCTAGAAAGGAATCAAAAATCCTTTGTCGGCAAGCCAGAATAAAAGGCGGAAATTCTGGTAAAGTCTCCACGAGGCCCTCATTAGGGGAGTGAGAAGAATAAGTCTCGTGCGAGCGGGGGAGGATTTAAAGAAAAATAAATTTCTAGCTCGAGCTATGAGGCGACTTACGCAGGCATGAATCACGTCGCTCCGGCGAACGCAGAAGGGGCGTCTTCATAGCCTGGCGAGGAAATGAGAAAGGAACGAAAAACGTCTGGGTCGTGAGAAGAGAAAAACCAGGGACCTGAAAATAAAAATGCACCACGAACTGGGATGGGGCGGTACAGAGAAGGTTAACGAGCTCGGAGGGGGGGAAAGGGCCGGAAAAGCCTGACCCTGTCGGGCGAGCTTGAATGAGAGTGAACTGCGGGGCGCGGTGACCTTGCTAACACGCAAAGTTACGCTTAAAAGATCCCCGCGAGAAGAGAAAGGGGCGGCAACCGAAAGCTCGGGGGCTGGAAAAAGGATGGTGGCAGAATCCGCATCAGGAAAGAACCAGGAGAAGGGAAACTAAAAAGGGGGAGGCGGCGAAGGCGAGGGGCAACTCGACCAAAAACGAGAAAGGAAACAGAGGAGCCCTTCGGGGGACTGAGAAAAGGGTGATAAAGAGAGACCAACGCAAGAACGAACCGGCCGGGATAGGGATTGGTGCTGGCCAGGATCAAGCAGGGTCCACAAAATGCGCCGTGGGAAAAAGAAAGTGAACTACCGAATCGACCAAAACGAGATGAGCGGGGAAGAGCTCGGGCTGTGGGAGTCAAGGATCGCACCCGGAGTCGCGGAGGGGGAGAGAGAAGAAAAATAGTGCTCGGAACGGTCAAAAAAACTACGGCTTCTGTCTATCGGGTGACGAAATCGGGTTCAGGTGAAACTGAGATACTCGTCCAGACCCGCGAAAGAGGAGACGAACTATTCTCTCCGCTGAAGGAAAGGGAAAGATTAAGATACCACGAGGGTCACAGGAAGTCGGCGACAAACGCTCTCTCGGGACCGGGAGAGGTTCGCACTAGAGAAAGTCCTCGATGTGTAATGAAAAAGTCAGAGACGGATATCTCGTAAAAATAGGAAAAAAACCACATGCCAGGAGGGGTCATACGAAAAAAGTCTCCAGCATCCCTCTCAAAGAGGAGGGGAGAAGGGCGTTCTTCTCCGATTGGAAAGATCAATACACTTTGGACTGAAGGAGGAGAGATTCGAGGAAACGGAAAGAGAAAATTAAAAACTCTCGTCCTCAGCTATCCTGAAAAAAGTCTTTTATCTTTCGACTCAAAGCAGGAAACCTGAAGGAGCGAAAAACTGAGGCTTCCAGCTTATACGAAAGTCAAAGAAGAACACTCTCGAACTTGAAAAAAAACAGGCGGCTATCGGGGTTGAGCATTGCGGAAAAAAAACGAATTCGCGAAAAATGGGGGAAGGGACACAGACTCACTCGGAAATTGGAACCAACTAAAACGTCTTCATCAAAAGGCCATAGAATCCTACGGCCGAAGGATCATTTCAAGACAAGAAGGACTTCGTAGCTTCTCTAACAGCTGGAAAAGCTGCAATCTTCAGTAACGAAGGAAGCCAGGGAAGTACGCGTAAATGGAGAAAAGGGGCAAGGCCTTATCTATACCGAGAAACGAAGTAAAGGGGAGAGTCCTACGTAGACAAAATGCTGGACTTCAAAGAAAAACAATGAGAGTATCTGCGGAGGGAATAGCGGAGAGGGAAAGACTCTGTTGCCTCAGTTCTGTAAAGAGGGGTAGTAACATTCTCATTAATAAAAAAAACCCTTACGGTAAACTCCCTCAATTAAGGGGTTAATCGGTTATGTCACTGAGGGGGGGCTGAAAAAGGGCGAAACCATCTGACTGAAAATGAGGGTCATGAGGGACGGCCCCCAGCCTACAGAGATTGAAATTTCCGGTCGTTCAGACAAAGCTAAATAAAGGACGAACCTCTTCATAGGGGGGCTGGAACAATCAAGAGAGTCTTAATCGCGAGACTCTCGCTAGAGGCAATTCATTCTCTTTTCGGGAGGATCATAAAAAAAGAATGGGAGGAGAAGCAGATAATCTCCGTGTTGCCGATTGATACCGAAAAAGGTGCCGGGAACGATAGCAGCGTAAGGTCGGGAGTGCGAGGAAAAGGCAGGCGCGCTGAAGGGGCGTTAGCGAGGGGACGAAACGATTCGACAAACCTTGGAAAGAGCCGGCCAATCAAACGACACGCATGGCTCGAAGGAGGAGCAAACCGGACCAAGGGGTCCGGCGACAGACGGAAGGGAAACAGGGGGGATAATCGGGTCAGGGCGGGCGGAGAAAAAAAGAAGAAAGGGGGAGAGCTCGACGTCGGTGACTCTATAGGAAAAAGCGAGGAGCGGTATGGAGGGAAAAGAAGGGAAGAACCCTTCACTATCAGGGAGGAAGAAAAAGGAAACCGTCAGGAGGGTGGTTAGCCAGGGTCTTCCTTCGCGCGGCGCGTCTTCGCGGAAAAACGGCAGAAAGGAAAAACGAACCTGATCGACTCTAACGTGAACGCAAGGATCTGATTCGGGGCGGGAAGGGAAAGCTTCTCGAAAAGGCGAAGAGGACGACTGTACGGAGTGGACATCAGGGAGAACACAGCGAACCATTACCGACTAAAGGGAGGCGGCATTCTTGATTAAAATACTGAAGGGGGGAGTCAAAAAGGGGTCTGAAAGGATAAGTAATTAGATTCCGCTCCTACCACGCAGCGACTCATATAGGGAGTAGAACTGAGAAAAAAAACGGGGGAGACCAGGTCAAGGGAGGAAAAACTTACCGTAATGTCGCGAAAATGTTCGGGAAAAACTGGGGGGCCAGGGGGGAAAAAAGTTCGCGGGGTTGGAAACAAAATGAGGGCAAAAAACCATCCTAGGTCTGGGTGCAGTAAAATCTAAGGAAGGGGGAACGCTGGAAACAACTACCTGCGGGGAGGGAAAGGGGTTAGTAAACTTCACAAACCTAGAACCAAATCCACGGAAAAGCTGCGTCCCACATAAGGTGCTTTGGAAAAAACGCGTATAGCATCGGGGGTTCGGGAAAAAAGGAGCGCGCAACAAGAACGGGAGAACCCACGCCAAACAGACCGCGGCTGCGGTCGCAGGAGAAGCTCAAAGGACTGCATAAGAAGAAAACAAAGGGTGATAGGAAAGGAGACGAGAATAAAACTAAAGTCCTGCTGGAGGGAAAGAGTCGAGCGTCTCCTTCGAGTTTAGGACCTCTAGTGGGTATCTCCTGGGAAATAAAGACAGGGGGGAGAAGTTTCTCTACTTCAGAACTAGGTGAGGTCCAGAGATAGGCTTTCTCTTTGACCGTATTGATGATAAAGCGCTCTTCTTTAGTAAAAGGGGTATGCGGAAAGACCTAATTGATGGCAGAAATCGCTGCTCGGGAAGTTGTACTTTATACTCTGGATCCCACCGTAAGATAGACAACTCAAAAGCAAAATACCAGATTGGGGAGACAGTGTGGGAGGGGCAGAATCACCAAACGGGAGATGCCAGGGGCTTGAAGAGGAATGCTGGCACTCCACAAAAACCTGGATAACCTATCAGTAATATCTCGGAAAAGAGAGAAAGACGAACAAAACAAACGGGGAGATAGTACTTCAAAACTGGAGGGAGGACCTGCTCTTAAATGTTCGACATTGGAGAAGGGTTTCCCGAATAACTTTCACGAGGGGAGCCAATACACACGAGAATCAGCAAGTTAAAGCTTTGGGGGAGGGATGCAAGCTTTAAGGGGATGAAAAAAAGGAGCCAAGAAAAGGGGGAGATCGTAGTGGAAGACAGTACGTGGGGGGGGAAAGCCACATTACGGAGGTGGGGAGTCACGAGTCCCGAGGAAACGAAGAAATGCCCGTCCAAGCAGGACAAAAGCGGCGATAAAACTAGCCCCGGCGGGGGGAAGGGGGAGCTCAAGGAGAGAACGCTAAAGGAAGGGGGGACAGCTCATGACGAGAGGGGAGATGACAGGTCATACAACAATTCGGGGGAAGAACGAAGGGGATTCTGATCGGGGAAACACAACTTCGGCGGGGGGGAGTGGGGTGAAGCGACTGTGAGAGCAGGAGAAAAGATAGCTGAGAAGAAGTGGAGGGGTCTCGTCGGTAGGAGGGATTAGAAAGAAAAAAGCCTGCAATCCTCATCAGCCTCGTATAAAGGATGAGGTAACCATAAGTGGATCAGTTTAGGGAATCTGGGGGTCAAGGAGGAACTCCATCATTAAAAAAAAAATACGTCTGCCAAAAAAAAAAAAAAAACGTGGCAAATGAACCCGGCCTAGAAAGGGAGCTCGAAAATTGTGGGGTGCGCAAAACAAAGGGGGGACCCCCGCGGCGTTGGAAACTCAAACTGGCTCGGAGAGAAGGGAGGTAGCCCGGGACCTCGTAAACGGAGCCGTCAGAGTACGAAAAGGGGGAGTGCAAAAAGGCGAAAAGATTGGTTCTCGGGAAAAAAGGGTAGCATCCATACAAGACGAAAGAAGAGGATTCTCAGCCTGACCTAGGCAGAAAAGGGAACCATGGGCGCTCGGCGCACAAAAGAAAGCTGAAGAGGTCCCTCCTCCTAGTTGTAGTACAGGAGTGCCGAGCGCCGGGGGGCCGGGCTCTCAGAGTTTCAAAGAATCCCTGAGAAAAAATTCTAGAGGGAGAGGAGAATCACTACATGGTTCCTCGGTAAGAGGAGAGTTTAAATAAGGTGGGGTATCTGGAGACGCGCAGCAGAGGAGTCAGGAAAGGAAATCACAACGAAATGAATTCGTGGTTTTCCTCTTTTTCCGGGGGCCTGATAGCTTTAAGAACCTAAGCCCTCCTGCAAATGAAAGGAAAGAAGAAAAGCTGAACTCGGCTAGGGCAATCGTCGGAGGATCTGCAAAGAAACCACTGTCCTCGACCTCCAGGGGAAAAAGAGAAGAGGATCTCGATCCTTAAGAGACCCTTCAGAGGAGAAGGAGATCAGTAGGAAGTAGAAATGATTACGAAGCGAAGGAGGGTGCTTTGGGTGAGAGGGCGGCCGGCAAGTAGTCAAGAGACTGGCACTAGAGCACAAACAAAAAAAAGGAAAACATCGTCCGCTGCGCAAAGGAAGGCGAAAATCTACGGGGAAAACTAAGTCAAATCATCTGAAGAGCTGAACCATTCTATCCGAAGGGGGGGAAGGCTCACCTAAAACGGCCTGAAAACTCAAAAAAGCAGGAAGTTCATCTCGGGCCTTATCGTAAAGTCTAGGAAAACCTCTTTATATGATCAGAACAAAAGGGTAAAGATGTGTTCCTTCTGCGGGGAAATCACCAATTCCTAATGAAAACCGGCCCAATGTCCATTACAGAAGGGGGAAAAGAATTTAAAAAGCATTGTCTATCTAAAATCTCCTGAGGGATAGGCCGAAGCAAACCGCAAGTTTCCATATAAAATCTGCAAGGGGAAGACCTCTGGATTCCTGAAAGGAAGGGGCTGATCTCTGGCGACGGAAAGGGGGGACAGTTACTCAGAGGGGATGAAAAGATCTAGAAAGAAGAACTAGAGGGAGAAAATCGCGATGCAGCATGTTGAGTTGTTGGAGCGTTACCAAAACGAATCTCCAGGGGTAGGATAAGTGGGAAGCGTCGATTCCGGAAGATCGGAGAATCCTGTCTAAGTTAGGCCAACCGAGAAGGGAAAAAAGTTTAAGCCAGTCGGGGGCGATACTTCCTATCAGACTTTGGGGGGAACGAGTTTCTTCAATAAGAGGGAGGACAAGGGAATTAGACGACATTCCTAGGAGCGGTCGGTTTGATGCGGAAATCAGGGTCGGTGGGGAGGGAACTCGAAATAAAGCGCGTCCAATCAAACTGGAGGACCTCCGTTCTTGGGAAGGAACAGGAAAAAGAGCAGTATCCATAGTGTGCCCGGGGAAGTGCCGGGGTAAGGTTACTTCTCAGCCGTCGTCCTAGAAAATTAGTGTGATCCGGAAAGGCCTAACCTGGAGCGACAACATCTAGAAGAATCGTCTAGAAGAATTGTAGAGTTGAGCTGGGGAAGCGAGAACGTATGTCTCTGGGGGGAGAGAAGGAAAGCGGAAAAAACACCCGCTCAAAATACTGTAATCGAGGAGTCCTTGAGGGTCGCTCCACCTCAGTTTAAAAAAAACATGGATAAGGTGCCCTATATGACGTAGACTTAAGAAAAAAGGGGCGTGAAAGGGTAGGAAAGACGTGCAAATAAGCGTTTTCTTCTTCTACGCCGTGGGATGCGAGCAGCGAAGAGAATATTTAGGAAAAAAGAAACGGATCAGGATAGCGAAAAGGCGGAAAGGATAGGTAAAACCAACTGTCTCTCGAGGAAACTAGGATCGGAGATGGGAAGGGGGACAGAGCAAGAAGACAGAAGCTCTATCGCCGAAAAAAAATGTCGAGCCAACTAATAAAAACTGCCCATCAAGCGTCTAGAACAAGAGGCTTCGAGCTTTAAAGGGGGAAAGCCCTCCAGTTAGAAAAGCGAAGGGGGGGGGACATGGTATACCCCACCCCAAACACAGGAAAACTCCGTGTCCGAGGAGATACTGGACATTTTGTCGAAGAAGATCAAAGTTTCGTCGGGAAAACACCGATGAAAAGAAGGGGCTGGTCCGAGTTGAAAAAGTCCAAGATGTCGCGCCTCCTGAAAAAACCGAGCAGCGACGCGAAAGAAAGCGGGGTCGCACCCAGCAAGGTCATCCCAAAGAAAGAAGCCGGGAGTGTGTGAGACGCGTTATCGTGCGTAACTGGGGGAAACTTGGGGAACTTTGAACACGTTCACCACAACGACAGGAGGAACATCCACCGTCTCTACTAGGGGGGAGAATTTCGGAGGAGAGAGAAAGAAACGTTCGAAGGAGAGGAACAAAGGAAAGACTAACCCTCACGTAGGGGGGAACTTTGTTGGGGTAAGACTCTTTTAAAGAATCAGAAAGATTATCCTGCTTAAAATGCGGGGGAAAAATCAAACTTCGAAGAACCAGATGAATACATGCAGGAGGGATCGGTACATTCCTCCATGACGCGTTAGTTGCGGAAGCGAGGGGAAAAAATGAACGCTACAGCGCAAGGGAAAAATAGCGGCGCGCGGGGCAGGAAAAAAGGGGGGAGAGAAAGCCTTAGGCGGGACTAGCCTACCAAGAAAAGGCCAGAAGTTGGCGATCATGGGGGAGGAGGGGGAGGAGGGCAAGCCGATGGCGAGGAAGGGAAAGAAGGAAACAAACATCCGGATTATCACCAAACACCAGGGGTAACGATGGGGCGGCAAATACCTGATGCAGGCGCCTTCGAGGAGAAAAAAACGCCCGTGGACAGATTTAGGTGACCGAGAACCACACACCA
>Ga0179591_1332097_pt1 | contig 15673 bp, 16 predicted proteins | sample CZOMad2_1_08_16f_FD_182891 | JGI IMG/M metagenome (GOLD analysis project Ga0179591, IMG submission 182891) | Vadose zone soil fungal communities from Angelo Coast Range Reserve, California, USA - CZOMad2_1_08_16fungal (PacBio error correction) | ecosystem: Environmental > Terrestrial > Soil >...
GGAGAAAATATCCTCTGAGGAAAGCGCGCGCCGGACTTGACCTGCGGCGAAAAGAAATCATTCAGGGAACGGGAAAAGAGCTTAAGGGAAGGGGGAAAGGTGGGGGGGGGAAAAAATGAGCGCCCAGGGGGACGGGGAGTAGCCTGGGCCGCGCTACTCGACGAAAATGAAGATCCCGATCCTCGGGAAAAGGAGGAGTCAAAAAACTGAAAGGCAAAACGGAAAAAAAAACCGTCGTCGCGGTCCACGGCCTTGGCGCCCCGCGAGGAAAAACCCCGTCGGAAACATGCTCGTCGGAAGTAGGACGGGTACGGCTGGCGATCGAGACGCACCAGCCGCCTATTAAATCAACCTCATCTAACGTTAATCGGGGATAAGGATCTCTCATTTAGACTCCGGCCCCTGCACACAGCAGGAGGCCGGAAAAAAAAAAGGAATCAGGAAACGGGCAAGCTCACGCGGCCCTCGGTTCTCGGCCAGTCACGAAGATCCCTCAGCGATATCTCCATCCGGCGACGGAGAGAAAAGTAGGGCGAGAGCAGTCCGCTATCCATTGGGGACCTCTGAAAGGGGTTTCAGGGGCCTAGTATAAGTTCTATATCTGCCCTTTCGGAAGGGACTGAACTGCAGAAGAAAAGGAGGAATTAGGCCGAGGAGCTCCGGCTTATTCGGCATCTTAGGCAACTTGGAAGCACGCGGAATATCTCCACGCTGGCGCGGAGGTGAATCGTCTAGAAAGGGGGGGGAACTCAGAGAGTGCTACGCGCGAACCCAGAACCCGCCAGCGATACCTGAGAAGAAGAATTGGAAACGACCGCTATCTGACGAGGTTTCGACGCCAATCGCACCGAAAAAGTAGTCCTGGACAACAAAAGGGGATCCCGACGCGCATCGCTTGAAGGAAATGAGTCGGGAGAAAGAGAAGAACTTAACGCCCGAAGACGCCGTTGACGTACCGGGAGTGCATCGGCCCTTCCGTGATAAAGAGAGAATAAAACGAAGTAAAGAGAGGTCCGCGGAACCGACAAGGGGAAAGAAGGGGATGGCTAGCCGTTCCTGAAAAAAAAATCACCTCTCTGCATTAAAAAAATCGCACCTCCGGCCGACTCCGCTCCTGAAGTGGGAGATGGGGGTGGGGGAAGAAGCGGTTAGAGAGCCTCAGGGTTCGGAGACGACGCCGCGACCTCGTCTGCCAGGAGATATCTCTCCAAAAAGGGAGATTAGATGAGGGGAGGGTCAAACAGAGAAGGAGGAAGAAAAGTAAAGCCTCCTCAGGGGAAGCTCGGCCTCTCGGTTCCCACCGATCCGGCGCATACGCTGGGGGAGTCAATGGTCTTCTTTGCAGCCGAATGGCGTAAAGAGAATAGGAAAAAAACAAACCTGATCCCGTCCTTTGGACTAGGGCAGGTCCCCGCGGTATGTCAGACACCTGCGCGATCGGACCGGCGCGGATCACTCAAGGAGTGCGACAAAGGTGGGCCGATTAGACGCCGACGTTTCAGCGAAGGAGAAACCTAGACCGTCGAGGAGGGGAGTGGCTGTAGTACTAAAAAAAACGCCGCAGTAAATTGGCGTCGTCGAAAGATCAGGGGGTGACTCATGACTCTGAGGAAGACGGGTTAAAGCTACTATGGGCTAAAAACATGAGCTCCAATCGCCGGAATATTTCTGGCGTAGCAGAAGAAAAACGTATGTGGGGAGAGAATAGAGTACAAGAAAACTGCGTCCGACTAAAAAAAGTCGGGAATAGAGAAGGGAAGGCTCTGGAGGAAAGTTGACCGATTCCCTAATCGAATTAAGCAATAAAGCAAATCATTTAAGGTTGTCAAACCTGTGCGAGGCGAGCACACTACCTGAGGAAAACGTTAGGAGGAGAGTTGGGGGTGCATGTAGGGGGTCCGAAAACTGCTTTGAGGCCGTTCAGGGATGGAGAATCCGCGACCGGCCTGGCCTTTTAGAAAAGAGACCGAGGGAAAGAAGAAGAAGTGCCTGATGCCCTGCTGGTCCGGCAGATGGGGGACGGTTGTCCCCTTTAGAGTCGACTCAAGTATCGGCTACCGCCCGGGGAGCAGTGTGAAGCTCGCAAAGCCTCACACAAAGAGTAAGTGTCGACTGTGTTGTCAGCCTCGCTTCAAGCCCTTACTGGGCGGCACCGTCCTCGGCCTAGCAAGGTGCTTTCTCTCAATCTTGTTCTTCCCAAAGCATCTCTACTCCTAACGGTTGCTTAACGGTCTCCTTCTCTTCACTTTACTGGTATTCCGCGTTTCCCCCCTGTTGCCTAGCTGTTTCGCAGACCCTCCTGTTTCCTTGCCACTTAAGCCTTCTCTCCCTTCTCTAAAAAGGCTCAGTACACCTTAGGGGTGACGCCCCGAGGCAGGGCGAAAGCCTGTGCTGGAGTTTCGCGGTGGGGCTTTCTAGGCTGGTCGGAAAAGCGTTGAGTCTTTCCCTTCGGCGCTAGAGGGATCCGGCGAATGAGAGCAGGAAAGGCGCGCGCGAGCCCAGACGGGGGGGTCGCCATCCCAATGTACCGAGGTCCCATCTAAATTTGAACGCTCGGCCTGCACTAAAAAGGGGGCATATGACTGGGAGGGAACGAAGGTGCACCGGAACCGGCCTCTTCGTGAATCTCTTCGACGCCGGGAAGAGGAACAAGTCCGCTTTACCAGAAAGGAAGGACGTTTTCTTCGGAGCTTCACGTCGCGCGTCGAATCGCAATGAGGAGAAGCGACACGTCGCGGCCCTGAAAGGGTCGGCCTCGGTTCGGGGAAAAGGAAAAAGGGGACGCTACTGGGACACACAAGCGTGAGCCGAGTCACGCTGAGCGCCATAGGCTTACTAAATCGAGGGCAGGGGCAGGGCAGTGCCGTAGGAAGTGGCAGGGCCGCGAACCGAAAAAAAGCACTCCCCACGGAACTTGCAAGAAAACAAGGAAGGGCCTGTCCTAGGTAGGAGACCGCTATGTAAGACCGAATTTTCTGATCTACTACGAAATAGGCGCGCAAATCAAAAAAAATCACACTGCCACCGCGCACGGAAAGTAGAGGAGTCGCGCGAAGTCACCGACGGGAGCCGCGAGAACAAAATCTCGGAGAACGGCTACGGGGACTGGGTTGAACCCCATGGTCGTTCGCCTAGAACCGTAATAAGGGGAAGCTGAGATCAACCGTAGTGGCTGCAGAACCACACAATAGCTAAGCACATGCTGGCGCTACATCAGGGAGAGTTCGATTAAGGGGACGCGCTCTTGGCCAAACTATCCTTGGTCGCTACTAAACGGGTTGGAAAAAAACTGTCATCCTCGCTGTTACAACAAGGAAGAGAACCATCGGGGGGACAGCCTTGGATTAATTCTCAAATAACTAAGATGCTCGTAGGGAAATCGCGACTAAGTTGCCAGCTGCGCTGGAAAAACGGCACGAACAGGGGCAGCGCTCTTCGGGAGTCCTTTCAAAAATCAGAAACCTCCCTTTAAAGCGGCTAGGGGGCGCAAATTTGGGGGGGGCCGCGATGTCCCCTCAAGAAAGGGGCGCAGCAGAGGAACTTTGAGAGACTTGGAAACTCAGAGCTGGAGAAGGGTTCGGTTGAAGCCCACAGGGGGGTGACGACGAAAGTTGGAAGCAGCACCGAAAAAAGATGGGATCAGGGTGCCAGTGCCCTTGGCACTTCGGAAGAGCATCGCGCAAAGCTACACGCCGCTGGGGGAGTCGCGGCGCCCCAAGCTCTTACTGGGGGGGGAGATGGGGAAAGATACAATAAAAAACCCGGATTATTAGGGAAAGAAGATCAAGGGGATAGTAAAAAAAAAGAAGGCAAGGCGGACAAAGATACAACATTGCAACGACGGGTATATTGGTGCAGCCCACCACCAGTATCCATAACTTCCTCGTGGGAGGTTTGATGATAGAAAAAAGGAACGGGAGTTTAAACCCGGATTTAGCGAAACGCTCCAGATAGCGGCTAAAACAATCGCTAAATCGCGAACGCCTTGAGGGACACGCGGCCCAAAAAAAATCCTGAGACCTAGCAAAGGTCTTTTTAGAGAGGGATGGGGTCTATGGGTAACCCCATAAAGTCTTCCCCCAGGGAATTTCAAAAAAAAAAAAAAAAACCCCGCATGGGGGGGGAAAAAGGCGGGGGAGGTTGCATTAGAGACGAGAAAAGAATAACGTCACCCTTCTTGACAAGCCCGGATTGGCCTGAGGGACTTAGGCTAAATCTAGTGGGGTCCACCGGAGATTGGGTCCACAAGAAAAAATTGGCCCAAACAGCACGCGCCCTGAAAGCAAGAGCAGAGCCGAATGTCTCAGCAGGGTCGCGCAAGCACGCGGGGGAGGGAAGCCCACGGTGCGCAGGGCTCCCGCGTCCATCAAGGAGAGGTGGGTAGGTCTGAACGAAAAGGGTCCCAAAGATACAAAACAAGGTAGTCGGGGAGCATGAAGGGGGGGGTCAAGAAGAAGCCGAATTACAAACCGGGAGGAAAAGAAGGAAGCTACTGGTAAGGGAGAGGGGTAAGGTTTCGCGTTAATATAAAGAGGCACTCTGACGTGCGGATATCTCAGGAAAGCGAGTTCGGCATCTGGAAGAGAAATAGAGTAGGCAACTGAAGGAGGAGGCATCCGATACTTATTCGAGTGGGGGGGCGCAGTCTAACCGGGGTGTCTCTTCCCCATTGAAAAAACAAGAGTATCGATGGAATAGATAGAGAGGCCGTCATCGGGCTCGCGGTTCCGCCGTGGACGCGCTGGGACGGCGCTGACCAGGAAAGCGAACCGTATTGTTCGCTGCGAGAAAGCGCCAGAGGCGCAGCCCTGGAGTGAAGGAAGAGAAGACCCCGTTGCCTCTCCTATCGACAGATCAAGTAAAGGAAAAAGGCCGGTACTATACAAGAGTAACATCCGTCGAAGAGTAGAAGAAAAAAAGTCATCAGTGGGACGTGCACGTCACGGCCACGAAAAAATTCATTCAGTAAAACCGAGCGGGCCGGTCAAAGATGGGGGGACGGCCGTCAGGGCGACTAAGAGGGGAAAAGGCGAAATAGAAGGAGAAGGGGACGAAGATGGGTGGCGATCCCGCTGCAGCCACTAAAGGACAAACCGCCGTCCTTCATACAAGCAAGCGATACCAAGACGCAGGAGTAGATGCCAGGCGAACAGTAAAACTCGGTCGGAGCAGGGGCAGAAAGTACGATAGGGCGCCCACCGGCAGACCCGCGAGCGTATCATAGAGAAAGAGGGATCTCGACCAGGGGAGGCAGCTCAAAGGCTCCCGAATCACCGAGCGCCGCAGGAGGTCAGGATGACAGTGGAGAGTAAACCTCCTGACTCTCCGCCCGCGTTGAAAGAAAGACTCACGGACAGGGATGTAAGAGTCCCTCGAGGGAGCCCTCGGATCCATCCTTAAAGGCTTTCTAGCAGTCGGCGCAAAAAAGGCAGGACCATGGTCCCAGTAAGGAACACCGGTTCGATTAAAGACTAGGAGGTTCGATAGGCTAGAATTTTCTGAGAGCAGGAGGACCGTCGTAGAGCCGATCTTCAAATGCTCTCAAATATCTAGCCAGCAACCTGTCATCCAAAAAAACGGGAGCTAAGCTGCGGAATGTCGGGAAGGGGGGAAGGGAGGGGGTCAAGATATTCGACCAACGACCAAAACGATTACCTTAGAACACCTACTCCGGTAAAAAAATGGAGAAACGATCGTGTCTGCCTTATGGGGGAAAAAGATCGCCGCCTAAAGTTAAGAAAAACTGACGTCTCAAAACCAACCTAGGGTGATCGCTAGAGCAAACCGGCCTCACTGCATCGAGGGTCGACGCCTGAATTAAGAGAGAGACCGGCAAAAAGTTCCGGCCGTCGACACGACTGAACGGGAAACTGCACTGGGCTAAAAATGGGAAGCGCCTAAGCAGGAGGGAGCAAGCTACGGTCCGCAGGGACAGACCGGAGTTTCAAACCTCAGAAAGAAGGTCATACGTCCTCAGTCTGCGCGTATATGAACAGGGGATCTCCCACAAACACGAGGCCCTCGTCGAAAAAAAGTGAGGTCGGATATAGAGATTGATCGAAGAAGAAATGAAGAACGGGAGACCACCAAAAGGAGACGTGCCCTATCTGCTCAAAATAATAGTAGAGATATCTACGCCTAGGAGAAGGGCTGTCGCCGACCGCAGCAGGGTCCATAAGATCGAGATAGAAGATCACAGAAAGATCAGCTCATGATCGAAAGAGGACTTAGCTGCGCCATTCAGAGACGAGGAAGACCGAGATCCACTTGGACAGCGGTAAGACCAAAATCGGAAAAGAGGAAAAAAAGGGGGGAAATTCACTTACCTTCGGAGTCACTCCGTATTTCGAAAAAAAAGTTACAAGTCCGTATTGACTCGGAAAAACGCTCACCCGACGGAAAGGTGAAACGTTCTTCTGATCTCGCTCCTAATTGCCGAAGTCAGAGTAGGCGATCCAACCATAAGGGAATGGGGGAGGTACTATCTAGGGCTCAGTTCCCGAGGGAGGTCGCCCAGCGCATATATGTGTCTCGTAATATTTCTTTGAAACCGTGTAGCCGTACTCGAGGGGGGCGTTCTGAAAAGGCTAGGGGGTACCCCATAAACCTTAGGGGGCTGACTATATCAAAAGATTATATCTTTGCAGAGGACAAGGTTGGCGTCTCGAGGACCCGAATCTTACTCGGAAGCCGAGGCTTTGAGAATCTCTGGCGGGGAAGCTCCCTAAACTAATAGGAAAATGTTTACGTGGCAAGAGAGGGCAGTGTTAATAGGGGAAAGGCATTTCAAAACGAGTGAACTGCTTTTCGAAAGTCGCAACTTATCTATGGCTGGTTCAGTCCATTCCCTTTCGTAGGGCTGAATAGTGAGCTGGACCAGGGAACTGAAAAGAAAGGCGTACTCCTATCGGAGGGAAGGTTGCTCCGGGTCGAGTGAAAACCCTGACCATCCCGTCCGGCGTATTATTAGAGTGAAAGCCCTCGGCAGGCGGATCCATCGCCGTCCTATCATCCGGAGAGGGAAAGCCTCTGCCCGCCGACACGATGGGAGCTTAGCCTTAAACGCTTCTGGGCTCGTAGGACTTCTGAAACGGCGGGGGGCTTTGGGACGGAATTTGGGAGACTGCACGGATCCGCACGAAAATCGGCGCTGTCATGTCTATGAACGAGGCTATCTACTGCACAAGGAGGAAACCACAAAAGTCCTCAAACCTTGAAAGAGCACTGAGGGAGGACTGGAGCCAGACTGACGAAAAGAGGTTTCACTTCTCAGGCGCGTTGGTTAGAGGGAACGGGCCGTCAGAGGGACCGGGGCCCTTACCTGAGAAACTAACCGTCGGGGCGGTTCGACTCGCTGGGAACGTCGCGTGTAGACGCGCGGGGAATCTATGACGTGGGAGAGAATGAGCCGCAAAAAAATGGGACTAGCCGAATCCAGAGAGAGTCGGACACAGCTTCTTGAACCGCAACTACTCTCTCTAGCCCGGTCCTGTAATAAAAGGAAAAGAGGTACGGCTTGGGAGCGGCCCTTTCCGGGGAGATTCCTTGGAGCTAAAACGGTCAGGAGGACAACGCACGCCTGGAAGGTCAGGCGCTCGGGGGGGTGAAAAAATCGGATCGGGAGGCGATCGATCCATCAGGGGCTAAGGCTCTTCCTAACTTCACACCCCTCAAGTAAGAGAGGGTCGCGCGTCATAACCTTCCGGAACATTATCGTTCCTTCACTTATAATCCATTGAAGTGACTAACGTCTGAGAGTATGATTTGGGGAAAAAAAACCAAGATTTTCTTGGTCCGAAGCTTCGGAAATGGAAATGGAAGCACTTGGAACTGATTTGGCGAGCAAAACAAGGTGGAAAGTGAGCTACTACCGAAACAAGAGGCCTTGAAGGCTGGCGGGCCAGATTGAGGGAAGAAAACTCGGGCCAACGCAACCGTGGTCGAACATTCTTTTGGGGGTGGACCACCAATTTTCCAGTTAGGAAAGTCATCTCTCAGTAGAATGCGGGGGAACGACGGTCTGTGACGGCGTCAAAAGAGGTCGGGGCTATAGAAAAGCGAGAAGGGGGAGGTGCAAAACTGCGCAAAAGGGGCGGTTGTCGAACTAAGAGTGTTAAGATATCGGCGGATGGCCGAAAAAAAGATACCGACCCAGAAGAAGTGTTGCGGGGGAATCAGGGCGCAGGGTCCACCGCGGAGCTTCTTCTCAGGCTGGTCGAAGGGGGGGCTGAGAAGACCTGAAGGGTCGGCTTAAAAGCGGTTCGACAACAAATTCTCTTGGGGTGAGTGAGACCCGTGTACAAGCGACTCTGCGCCCTCCGGTGAAAGGGATGATGAGTTACCAAAAGAAGCGAGCGCAAAACTCGAAGGAACGGGGCTGAAGAGGCTGAAAGCCGGTTGCTACGGGCATGCCTTCGTGGACCACTAAGGATCTCATCAGAACTGTAGAAATAATATATAGGTATGTCCACCCTGGAAAAGTCAGGAAGGCAGACGCCACTCTCGAGCTAGGCAGACGGGTGAGTGGGGAGAGTGCTCGCGAAGAAGCCCAGGGCCGAAGGAGTGGGCGTACCATCGTCTGGCGACAAGGTTCGGAGAAAACAATAAAGCAGGGGGAACACCGCCAGCGTGACAAAAAAAACGCAGGCAGCGTGGAAAGAAAAGGAGCGAACGCACAAGAGCGAGAACGAAGAGCGACGAAAAAAAGTGAAGGTTTTAGAAAATAGTGCTCCCCCGCTGGGGTGGGGGAGGAAGGAGGGGTTGGTGTAGAGGGGAAGAAGGAGGGGGGGGAGGGGGGGGGGAGGTGGGGGTGGAGTGGGGGAAAGGAAGGGGAGGGATGCGGGGGGATAAGGGGGGGTTGGGTGTGGGGGGGGGGGTGAGGGGAGGGGGAGGGGGGGGGTGAGGGTGTTGGATGGGGAAGGGGGGGGGGGGTGGGAGAAAGGGGGGGGGAGGGGGGGGAATTAGGAGGGGGATGTGGGGGGGGGAGAGTGGGGAGAGGAGAGGGGCTCGAGGCAGGGTGGGGATGAGGGGGGGGAAGGGGAGGGAGGTGGAGGGGGTGGGTTAGTGGAATGCAAGTGAGGGGGGGGTGAATGTGCCCGGCGTTTCCTGCTCTTGGGTGAGGGCTTGGATTGAAGAGACCCCATCCAGAAAAAGTCACGCACCAGAAGAGGAGGTATAGAGCAAGCTTGCCTCGCGCCTACGAAAGGAATGAATCATCAAAAAAGAGTTGAAAAACCACAGCAGGCTACAGTCAAAAACGTTATTTATACAAGGGTTGTAAAAACAGGACTCGGGAGGCGGGGGGGGGAACCACACGAGTCGCGGCGACCTGGGGAACAAAGCGCGAGCGCATCCGCAAGGATCCTGTTTTGAGCGCGCAGCAGAAGGTGCTTGGGTTCATGCTCAAGGAACGCGCCATCCGGAACGGGGGGAAAGGCGGGGAACGAACGGGGTTCCCAAAGGGAAAAGAAATTTCAAGTAGTCGACACGTGATCCATAAGGAATTGGAGTGCTGCTCGGAAAGAGGGAAGTTAGGGGACGGCTGTGGCCGTTTAGGCGTAATCCCTCGGATCTAGGGGAGTATATCGCCGCCAGGGGCTAGGGTACATGGGCGCGCGAGGCCGAGGTCCGGACTGGAGATTGTCCTGGAGAAGATTTTCTCAAGAGGGTGAAAAGGGGCTCGGACCCACAAGAAAACCTAGTGGTCCTCGTTAGGACGCCGACCGACGCGGGACCTAAAGAGACCGACGCCCGAACTGGAAAGAACTCGCAAGCGAGGCGCGCCACGAGGCAAAGACTGCATATGGCCTCGAAATGTACATAGAGCGGAAGAATCGTGACCCATCTCTTCCGGTAGGGAGAAGAACATCTCTAGACGAAAAGTCCGGGGAGGGGGGATCTGAGGTTGATTACCAGCCGCGGAGGAACTAAGGACACTATTAGTGAACTCTATGAAAGGTCTTCCAAGGCATGGAAGGGGGCTTTCAGGTAAGGGCCGTCTCCATGATTGACGTACGTCTGGTCCTCCGTAACCTATACGATTCAAAAGAGGGGTTCTGGCTTTATCCCGCTAAAACAGACGTGGAAAAAACTAAAAAACAAGCTCATTCGACTCGCCAGTCCTGGCACCCCAGAATAAGGAGTCTAAAAAGGTAAGGAGCGTCGCGCGCGTAGGGGAGATGAGGGAGGAGAAAGGCCGGTTAACGGGACGTCACTCTCGCCGAGTCAGGAAGAACCAGGAAAGAATCTGTCGGAACCAAAGAGTCAAGTACCATTTCTCACCTAAGAAAAAGCGCAGGGAAGTCCGTATTCAACAGGAAGATACCCCGCGGAAGACAATCCTTAAGATCTCCCCACCTGCCAGCAAGCGCGGTAACGCGTCTCGAAGGAAGAGGTACACAAAGAAGTTCAAGCGGAAGCTCGCTCGAAAATGCAAGACACGAGACCGGGGGAGGAGCCAATCGGGCGGGCGAGGGGGGGAGAAAAACGGGACTGGTCGGCAGGCTTGCCTGATCAAACCTTCGCGCTCCGAAAGAGTCCGGGAGGGAGGTCAGCTAAACAACTTGTTAGAAAGAGCCCCGCTCTCGCGGGAGTCCTGGATGCAGAGGGTCCTCTGCGAGGACCAAAAGAAAAGACAGGTGAACCGATCGAGGGGAAAAGATACGTAGGAGATGGTGGCCGCAAATGCATCCCATCCCCCAGGCCAGACAGCCTGGCGGGGAGGGTCGAATAAAAAAAAAGGAAAAGACGCCTGACGGCGTAGGGAACCCGCAAAAAAAGAGGATCCGTTTCCTGAAGACAAGGATATTGAACAAGAAAAGGGTTCACTCCAGGAAGTGACAACGTACGACCTCCTGCATGGAAGTGATCCGTCGGTCCGAGACCGGCCCTGACAACCTCCTTGCTCCTTCCGTTCGCCGTCTGCACGTTCTAGGGCACACAGCCTCCGGACCAGAAAGGGGGGCGGAGCCCCGCGCTCCTGCCGGAAGGCTGGTGGGGACGGCGACGCGGGCGACGGGAAGGCGGCTTTAACCGCGAAAGGGGAAAGGAGAAATAAGCCAAAGAAACTGAGGAGGAAGAGAGAGATGGAAAGAACCCGAGGTCAGAAAGGTAATCCTACGCCATCAGTGCGTCTCAGACAAAAGGGGAAACTAGTCCGAGATCGGAGAGGAGGGTGTGCCCTCGCGTCCGCGGTCCTAAGGCGAACCATGACCGACTAGACTGAGAAGAAGGACATGATGCTCGACAGGAGGTGAATGTAGTTGGAAAGGGGCGCCCATTCCTGAGGGGGCGTCCGGCGTCAGAATGGGCGAAAAAAAAGGGGGCGCAAGGTGGACTTGAGACCGAAGAGCCCTTCTCGTCCGTTTAGTCGGATCTCGAGGAAAGGGGCATGCCGAGTGAGGGTTACGGGCAGGGGGGATCTCCACGCATGCGTTTGGCGAAGGATTGATCAGGGTCCGTTTCACCCAGACTGCAGGAGACTAATATCGCCGTAAAGGCGTCGGGGGGGCTTTAAGCTGGGCTGTTACTTTGTTGCTTATATTACCACGGAGAGAATTACTGGGATCGGTGAAGCACCCTATGAGGCGGAGTGAGGGACAAGAGTTGGTTAGGGAGAGAATAGAGCCAGAAGGAACAGCTCCGCATAAAGAGGGAGACGCCTCCCATTACATACAATGACTAAGCGAGACGAGGTCGGGACCCAGGGGGTGGTCAGCGAATGTTATCGGGGGGGGGTTTTGTTACGACTTGGTCGGCGTCTCAGAGAAACGAAACGAGCGGCAAAAAAACGCGGCCTGTCGGTGAAGGGGTATAGGAAAGAAACCGGCGAGCTTGGGAGGCACTGGTCTACTCCGTTCCTCGGCGGGACGGGAATCCCGGGAAGTCGAAGGTCGCAACTGGAACTGAAACGTTCTCAAAATGAGGAGACATTAGTTCATCGCGTGGAAGCCGAGAGAAGTGACTTCTTCCGTAGAGAAAAACTAAGATCTCCCCAATAAAAAACGCGCGAAAGGGTGGCGCAAGGGGAGACTCCTAATCTGTCACCCTAAGGAATGCACTGGGGTTTTCGGGGACAGGATCCCTTGAGGAAACGATCCAGAAAGGAAGAAGGCTCGTCCGCCGGCTGCACGTCGGAGAACGAGAACCGACTTCGGGCCCAGTCGCCTCAAGTGAAGAGAACCGGTTCACGAGTAAGCCAAACTGAATCCACGGGTGGCGATCGTAGTTCACGAACTCTGGGCGGACTATGGCCGGGACTCTAAAGGGGGCCTAAACTCCTAGTTGAGAGATCTGAACTTCCTCAGGTCTTCGATCGAAAAAGGTTGTATTCAAGCTCTGCAACCAGGGAGAGGAATAGTCGATAAAAGTCCGCAATGTGAGGACCGCGGTCAGGATTCCGAGGCTCTTCCACTCATTGAAAGGGAGGTAGAAGACGCAGAGCTGGCGCGATCGGGATGAGACTACGATCGATACTCTTTGGAAAGAGGAGGGCCAGTGGAAAAAAAGAGCCACAGAGCGCGGGGGAAAAGACTCCCGCTTGACCTACCGACCGAGTCGCACGCGCGATGGAAAATCGCTTGAGGGAAAAAATATATACTAAAGGAGCGCAGCGGACAGCTGGGGGACTGGAGCAAACTGGGACAAAAGATCACAAGGTGCCAAACTCTGGCGTAGAAGCCTAGAGGCAGTCTCTAGGCGAAGGTAAAGGAGAATGAAGATGACTAACACGGGGATGATTGGGGGAACCCCATTGTCTGTCAAAAAAAAAACCTGGGAAGGGGCGCTGTCATAGGAACGTCGCATCACAAAGCTGAGCGAAGAAGGGAGATGAACACGGGGGGAAGGGCTTGAAACTCCTTCTTCAGGAGGAATCAATTGAGCGGCTCGTTTGGAGAAGCGATGTTTACTCCAAGAGAGAGCGGGTGTGCCAACCTTGTCATTTTGAAATAATTCATCCGCGAGAAACGGGGGGGGACAGTGGGACGGTTTAGGAGACTCATTCGGTCGGAGCCAAGAAGGGAAGATGAAAATGGGGGCAATAGATACCTGAGGCGGTTGGAAATGCCACTCGTGAAGCAGCAGGAGTTGAAGGGGTCACCATCTCCGAGGAGGGGATCATAAACACTTTTCTGGGACTGGTTGGACACTCAACCGCTTCTTTCAAAGCAGTTGAGGGTATCGAGATGGGGAGATGCGGAAGGGAAAAGGAGAATGGGTTCGGACGGGGGGATTTCTTTGTTGAGATAGCCTTCGGGGTCTCAGGGGGGGATCTCCGGTAACAGAGAAGTGTGATTTACCTGGGGCTTAACGGGATTCTCGGCCCATCCGAGAAAAGGCAAACGAGGACACCAAGACAACGAGTGCGGACTGGGGCAGTTCCGGGGGGCCGGGGGAGAGGTCGGGCCTGGGTTCCTCAAAAAAAACGCTATCCTATTAAACAAAAAAAGGATTAGAAATAGAATAGGGTTTTTTGGATATTTCCCCCAGGGCAAACGAGGGAAAACGTAGCAGAGAAGACGAATTTAGCTTGGTGGTGAGAATGCGCGCGTAGTCACAAAGATAATAAAGAGCCCAGTACCAAAAAGGAGGAGACCAACTGTGGGTGGATCAAAAAGAGCTCGTCGTGAGACACCTGTCCCGGCCTAAACCGAGAAGTGCACGCCGAAGAGAAGACCCCGCTAGCGGCGTTTACCGTCCAAAAATTTCGCCAAAAGAACCTCCAAGGATTATTCTAGGGGATAGGAGATGTAGACCACCGCCGAGCGGAAAGTAAACCCTCCTTGTTAAGCTTTCCCACTGAGGCTCGGAGCATCGGGGGAAACGACGACTAGTGGAAGCAGATCATCCGGGGCGGGGACCCGAGATGACGAGAAGAGGGGATACCCACCGGACTGGTGGGACAGGGGGAGAACTGCGAAGGTGCCCACACAGCGCGGAACAAGAGGAAAGAAAGTCTAGCTCAGAAAAAAAAATCCGGGGGCCTTTATTAGGCGCAGCGCCCGGTTTGGGCTCACCGCTTTGAGGTCAGCTCGAGGAAAGAGCACGGGGGGGAAGGAGACGAAATTTGGGAAAAAAGAAACATAGCCCTATCCTTGTCCGAGTGCCGCAAAAAATCCGCGGGAAGGAAGGGAGTAATGTAAAACGGAATTTAGAGGACCAAAATCTTTTACAGTTGAAGTGCCGTGTGCTAAATCGGAAGAGGCGAAGAGGAGAGACCGGAGAGCGGGGACCCTCACATAGCGCGTAATCCGATGTTCCGGACGTGGGGGTAGACAGCAGGGAGAGTGGAGGCGACAACACGACCGGAAAGTCCTCCTGCGATAGTAGGCGGAAGTAGTCTGAAGACCTTGCGGCGCGGAGGCGAGGGAGCGGCTAAAGAAGACACCGAAATCGCAAATGTCGCGAACCAAACCTTTCCTGGCGGCGAGCTGAGGGCCAATCGAGACGAAGGAAGCCGGGGGAGGAAAGCAGGATCAAAGAGGAGGAAGAGAGAAACCAATAAGAATGAGTAAAGAGGCTCAGTGGATAATAGATACCGAGTTCAGGGGACGTCTGACACGCATTCAGTGGAGAGCCGAAAGGAGAGGGTTCACATGGGGTCTAAAGGCCGCCAGGTGGGGGGGAGAAACTAAACTGGGCCGGAGGCAAGAGGCAGCAGGCGAAGATTCGGGGTAGCCAAGATTCCAATCGGAAGGAACAAAAAAAACCAGAAGGAGGAAGTATCGCAGGTTCTCAAACAACTTATCGACTCTCCCTCATCAGGGCCTCGTCAGACTCTGAGGGCGGCTTTCTCCTATGTCGGGTGGAAGCTAGAGAACCAGGTAGAGGACACAGCGAGCGGAAAAAAGAGAACGCCGGGCTTCATCTCCAGGCCTGGAAGAAAACGTGGAAGGCACCTTACCTCAGTATAAGTTCAAAGTGGAAAAAGGTCCGCGTTGAACGCCTTCCACGACTCAGGAAAAAAATCAAGAAAAATAATGATAGGAGTATGGAGACTGATACCATTTCGACGAACTACTCATTGCGTCCAGGAAGTACAGGGAAGAAACCATTACGAGAACCGTTTCAGGAAAAGAGTCTGCTTTCTATCGCCCTGTGGCTAACCCACAGGAGAAAACTAAGTAAAATTCTCGGTTTCCGATTCGGAACTCTCAACATGGGAAGCCATATTCCACGAGATATCACTAGACTCCTGGAAGGTAAACCGCTACTCGATCTAAAATAACGAGCTTAAACAGAACGCTACCAGGCAAGAAATTCACCAGAAGTGGAGCAAGCGGTGAATATAGAAGCCCAGAAGGGAACCGCGCAGACATAAAACCCAAATGTAGTCCCGAGCTCGCCCTCAAACTCGGGTTCTAATGGGACAAACTCAACTGTAAGAGACCCGGGAGAAGGGTGAACTCCAGAAGGGGGGGGGGTAAGTTACGATCGGCAGTGACTGTTTAGCAGAATGGCGCCGGACTCCGGCGAAAGGTAAGGGGGGAATAAATTCTTTCCGCTGAAGAAAAGCAAGTGCAAAGTCCGCTTTGCCAGTTCCTGGCGCTATCTAAATCGTTTTTAAAGGGAAGCACCTCCCTGAAGCTAGAGGAACACGTCTCATGAGAGAGGTGGGCAAAGTTCGATCTCTAAAGAGTCGAATTATGTGGAGGGAAATAACCGCTACCTCAGG
>Ga0179591_1337939_pt1 | contig 15672 bp, 13 predicted proteins | sample CZOMad2_1_08_16f_FD_182891 | JGI IMG/M metagenome (GOLD analysis project Ga0179591, IMG submission 182891) | Vadose zone soil fungal communities from Angelo Coast Range Reserve, California, USA - CZOMad2_1_08_16fungal (PacBio error correction) | ecosystem: Environmental > Terrestrial > Soil >...
AGGTTGGTTCGCCAAAAAAACGCCAGTCTCCCGTCGTATTTAGGCGCCAACGGTTCCCTATCCAAAGTGAAGACGCGGGGAGGATAAACATCTGCAAAGCAAAAACACAGACCTCCCAAGTCGCCACCTGGATTATTATCAAATGGCAGGCGCCGGGAAAAACTAGAATCCTAAGCACTGGAGGAGGGGTACTCGTCCAATTATATAAACTGTCAGAGAATTCGTCGGAGTCGGGATGCTGCTGGAGGAAAAGGCTTGAAAAAAACCGGGAAGCTTGGTCTTGTCCTCTAGCTGAACACAAAGTCAACGGACACCAAAAAATTGGGTCCGAATAGAAGAGAAAAGTCATGGGGTGTGAAATGACTTCCAATTAAGGGTAAACGGGAAACTCGTCAAAGGCAGACAAGGGGGAAAAGTTAGGGCTAAGGCGGAGACATTGACGCGCGGCCAGCACCACCTTCAACCAAACGAGCCTATGAAGTAGGGGGGTTCTGTGGTGTAACGGGTCGGGCGGTTGACTCTAGAAAAGGGGGAAAGTTCGAGGGGGGAGTTTAAAAACTTCAGGAGAGGTACGGTGCCTCTTAGGTGGAATCTTAACTCCGCACTTTAACCTCTTGACGGGGGGGTCGGAATTAACAGGGGAAATATCGAGCAGGGAAATTCGCATGTCCAGACAGAAATAAAGGATTGCCTACTCCGATTGGGTACAAGGAGGGGAGCACTTGTCCAGGGGAGCGAATCCTTTTTTTTATGGTGGTTGACGAAGGTAGTTTTGTTTCAGAAATTAAGGAGTTCAGGCTATGAGGAGCTCTTGCTGGGCACTCAGTTTCTTCGAAGAAAAAAGAAAGATGCCTGCCCACATTAAACCCACACGCTCGGGGAAAAATATCCTCGAAGAAAGTTACACCTCATAAACAAAGAGGGCTGAGTTGTGGGGGGGGGGGGGGGGGGGGGGGGGGGGGGGGGGGGGGCGTGGTTCTTACGGGTCCGACACGCTGCAACGTCCCTTGATGGTGAGCAGACTTCTTGTCGGCAGGAAAGCTGGCCCATGGTCCAAACGAAGGAGCGATCACTTCGGTTCGCGGCGCGGCTCTAAGTCGCGGAAGATTGCGGGGCGCTGAACTCAAGCGCAGGGACGAACCTCGTAGGAGACGGTAGGAACACGGGCCGACGGCGAAACTGCTGCAAATTCTCGCTGGGCAGAAAGGAAAGAGGAAACACGGCTGGGGGAGCCTCCAGACTGCTCGCGGTCCAATCATCAGAGGGCTCGGAGGTCCGGTTGGCGTCGGGATCCCAGACGAGCAGGAGGGTGGGGTGAAGGGTCAATTTCAGTCAGAAAGTACGTATTTGGTGGGTCAGGGGGGGGAAACAAAATGGGGGGGCGGGTGTTAGCTTTGATACCAACGTTTACGGTGAGGTAATCAAGGGAACACGGGCTTGGCTCGTCAGAGAAGAAATCTGTTTGCCACCTAGATTGGGTGTTAACTGGGCAGGTTTTTCGGGCGACGCCGTAGCAGACACCGGCGTGAGGGCTCGTGGGGGAAAGGACGATCGAGGTGGAGGGGGGAATACGGGGAAAACTCCGGTATGGTTCCACATTGAAAGGGGAGTTCAATTACCACCGGGGGTGACTCATAACTAGCGAACTAACACGCCCAGGAGTACCCTCTCGGCGGGGCGCTGGGAGGAAGGAGGGGCAGCAGGAAACTTTTTCCGCACCCCTCTCTAAGGGGGGGCGTTCAGATGCACTTTGTCACCTAGTAAGTTGATCAGGGGCTGTCTATCGGACGTTGTGGTCCGGAAAGGTGGGGGGCCAGATAAGGGAGGGCGATATTTCCCGGAAGAAACTTCAAGTTAGACACAAGAGGGGTGAATGTTTGTTTATGGAAGACCACTGTGGGGGCCTTGAGCGTAGTAATCGTGTCAACGGGGGGACAGAGCCACATCGGTGTCCCCCAAGAGGACACGACTCGATCTTCATGGATCGGTGTAGGCGGGCAAGAGGTGATCATCGGACGCGCGGGGGGAAAACATTGTTAGAGGGGGCCAAGCAAGAAAACGGCGACTTTAACCGGGGGGGAAGGTAGTGGCTGGCGGGTTTCAAGTATCACGTGTGCGGGGGGAACGAGACCTTGGAGATGCAGCCAGTTGAATTACAGAGGGAATGACTATAAAGGGAGGTCAAGTGGGGAAAGGGGAAGCTAAGACGAGAGTTGGCTCTAAATCCTAAGAACTAGCCCTTAGGGCTGGGGGTTGGCGGGAGTGGGTCTTCTGCTTAGGTATTGTTTCAACTTGAAGGTGGGCCGCAGAACTTACCGGGAAAAAAATTTCCGTTTTTCGGTACACTTCAGGCGGAAGAGCCGCCCGGTATTTTAAGAGAGGGAAGAACCTCTCGGTTGATCAATGCCTGACGGGCAACGGGAAAACGGCAGATGACACTACTACCTTAACGGAAAAAGTAAACTAAGTCCGCAGGGGGGCGCGGGGACAACAAGGGGATGCCGACACATCTGTCGGCGGGGTGGCGTAAAAGAACAGAAGAAAGCGCCGCGAGAAATCCGATACTAGAAAGAAGTCCTTATTTCTTAGCACGGGTAGGGGGGGTCCGGGAGAGAGCATTGGGGATTTATAAACTTACTCAACCCAGGGGGTAAGATGGGCCGCTTGGGTGGGGGGGGCTTAAAGTATAAAACTGTAGTGCGGGGGAGAATGAAAAGCTCTGGGGTGGGAAGAAGGCACGGCTTCGTGGGGGGTGAGACTAATTCCAAAGGAGGGGTTCTTAGAGGCCCATTTAAGGTTGGGGGGGGAGAGAGAAGATAAAGAACGTCTGACTCAGTAAACAAGGAATTCGCGAAAACAACAAACTGAGGGGGGAAGGGAGGAAATTCTTTCCAAGTAGAGATCAGGGGGTAGCACGAGCTGGCCACGGATTAACCCTGCCCGCGATTATCCGGAAAAACCGTTCTTCCTGAAGCAAACACTACTCCATTTTAGGGGCACAAACCAGAGGGATACGGAGGACCATGGCCTATCCCTATTAGTACCGACGCAGGGTAGAAAAAAAAAAGCCCCCAGAAACGGAACTCATACTGGGGTCTGCCTGTTAAAACCCAAAGTGCGATGAGGGGAAAAAAAAGGAATGGGACACCGACGAAAAAAAGTCCTTCGGCATTCCCCTAGGACTGAAAAGGAGTATCCGAGGGGAAGACAGTTTAGACTGCTTCTTATCAGTCAACGAAAGGTTCTCTGCGATTGAAAGTGGGCCAGGCACGCACCGGAAAGGGGAGAAACCTGACGGGTATGTGATTAGGGGGCGGGTTAGTGAATGGGGGACGGCGGTTCTGGGAAGGGGATGCTTGGGGCCTTACGTCCTCCCCCAGGGAGGAGGAGAAAAGGCAGAAAAAGAAATCCATTGCAAGATAGAGAACTTACCGACGAGGATGTCTTCACTTTAGAAGGGAGGCGGCCCATTCCATGGTTAAATACTAAGCTCATACAAACCAGTAAACCCCTTCCCGAGGAAAAGAGTTTCGGCACTTAAGAGCGCCAACGCTTAACTGTGTTTCTCAAACTTCCCAAGCAGGTGAAGGAAAGTCAGAGACGTCACTTAGCTCATCCCCGGGACGGTCACGTTAAGAATGACACAGAATAGACCCGCCCCGCTCAAATAACGAGGCAAATACAAAGGAAGGTAGGGCAACGGCGAAGCCTAATGGGGGGGGGGAGGCAGCACAAAGGGAACGCCTGAGTCAATTCGAAGACCTCACCTTATAGGATGACCGTTGGGGTCAGCAGGGGCAGTGGCCGAACAACGGAGAGGGACCGCCTCTTCTAATCACGCTACGCAAAAAAGGTAAGGGAAGCATGCCAACCCCACAGAGGGGAATCATCTTGTCAGAAAAAAGCCCGGAAGCTTCACGCCCTAAATAACTGGGCTCAAATGCAGGGGCCCACAAAAGGGTCTAAGCAGCGCACAGTGACAGTCGTGCGCCGTCACGAAAGGACACCTAAAAATTCGTCTGAATGTTTTTGCCACGTGGGATGCGCAGGGAGAGAAAACAGCGTCGTTACCCAGCTAAGGGGAAAGTCTAACCAACGTTGACTTTTTGTGAACCGGGGGGGAACAAAAAGGAACGCTTTCACGTCAAAAAGCCACAGGTAGGGAATGGAAAAGAGGGAGACAAACTGGAAGTTGGAGAAACCTCCAACTTCACGAAAGGGGGCAGCGGCCTACCTCAGCACAAGCACCACCGCAACAGGCTGGCAACTATTTTTTGAGGGAAGACAAAGCAACCGGGGACATGCAAAGAAAAAGGACTAAAACTGGGATCTGTGGAGAACTACCGCCCAAAAAGGGGACACAGCGAGAGGGAAACCAACTCATCCAGACGGGGAGAAGGACCTTGCAAGAAAAACCATCTACTGCTCAGGGGGAGAAATCGAAAGCACACGGCAACTAGGAGGGGGGAAAAGAAATCCGACGCGATTTTGCTATCAGAGGAGACTTGACCAGAGACCCTAAACGTCGTTTGAAGTCATAGAGAAGTGCAGCATTCTGCTGCAAGGGGAACGGCAGGAAGAAGTCCGTACCAAAAAGAAAGGTTGCTTAAAAGCACGATTAGCTGAACGAAAGAGGGGAGCCAGGTCTGGAGCCGACTAAACGAGGATAATTATGGAAAAGGAGTGCCATAGTGCCCTTCATTTCAGGGATGAAAGAAGACCCCACTTAAGGTTACGACGGCGCTGAGACCTGCGATACCTCACCGAGCAGACTAAAGTTATTCGGGGACCGGTGGAGGAATGGGCCAAATGACTGTCACAACCATCTTCTTTGGGAATTTTGGAAGAAAACGCTGATGTGAACTACCCCGGGACACGAGCCTTCGAAGAAGCACCTCGGAAAAAAACAGCCAAGGATGGAACAAATCAAGAATCACGACCCCGAGGGGAAAATTAAAATTCTTCAGTTTCAAGGTGGATCCAGGTTGTTCATACGCTGGGAAATACTGGGACAGCTGAATGGCCGCGGATACGTATGCAAGTGACAGAAAGCAGGGACACCCCTCAGAAGGGGTACGTTGCTGATTTTACGAGGCACCCCGGAAAACAGTTTAAAAAGTGTCAAGGTGTGGAGAACTACTCGCCAATTCTCAGATCATAGGCGGAAAACGAGAAGGGGCTCCTAGTGACAACTCCGCCCAAAATGGTCAGGGACAAAGTCTTTTGCTCAGGGGTGCCCGGTGGGTCAAAGGCGGGGAATAAAAACTGGAAGAAAAAACGCCATCACATGAAACGTAAAGATTGCTAGTCCCAGTTGAAAAGCGAAAGTGGTAAAATCTTTAGAAGCCAGGTGCAAACACGTACAACCGGGAGATGCGGAGATGAGCACGGTGCGGGGGGGCGGGTGCTGTGAACGCGCGGGAATTTGCCAACCGCAAGCGTCGCCGGGTGGATGCGTTTCACGAAGAGAAATACCTCGGACGGGCAAGGCCATGTACGTCACCAAAAAACGCTGAGAGGAAAAGAACGCCCAATTACATAATCGGCGAAGCCCTGGAAAAAAGCCGCGGACCTTTTGACTCCAGCCGGGGGGGAGGGCAGTGGGCGGAAGTTCAACCGTTGCCGAGGGGGAGGGAGCGGCGTTTCGTCGACAGGGCGCGGTGCCACTGTGTCTCCTCTCGGAGTGTGAGCGGAGGAAAACGCTGGGAGCATCGCAAAACAACGGGAGGATGAGGAGAGAGAGTTATGACTACAGCTTGGCGGAAAAAGAGACAAGGAGCTCCCGAACCTTCACAGGGGGGCAACACTTAAGAAAAAACCGTACTAAACCGGGGGAAAAGGGGAACCGACCAGTTCAAAAACTTCGCCAAGGCTCCACCGGGACTTATTCTCACAGGCTCGGAGGGCCGCGCACTCGCTCGCAGAAGAGAAGTCTCAAAAGGCGGGCTATTTAGGATGTCCAATCGGTATGAAAGGATACAAGGGATCATAACTGAAGAGCGATTAAGGTTATTAATCCTTTCAAGGATACGCCGGGCTCTTAGTTACGAAAGAGAGAAGAAAACCGGCAAACCGCAACCCGGGCCAATTCCTCATAGAAACACTGGTCTGCACATGGGATAGAACGAGACGTTCCACTTTTGACCGTGAAAAGGGGGAGGAAGAGGAAATCCATTCCCTTCCGAGTGTGAGGGCTATGTGAAAGTTCGCCTATTCCAGGAGAAAGACAATTGACCCAAACTGGGGTCAAAGGTTTGCAAAATTGTGGTCAACTGACCCGGAGGGGCGCTCTGGGCTTGGGAGAGTATGTGCAAGTTGCAGGGAAATGTTCCCCATGGTGGTCAAGCGTAACGAGCGAGCCCAAAAGTTACCTGCTTCGGGGGACCGCTGAAACCGGCGCGATCAAAGGAAAGGAGTCGCAGTGTCTAAAGAGGGAGGCCGCCTATGGTGCGATACCACCTTCAAATGTCCGCAGACGGGGCCATGTTAGTATAGCGTATGCTTTTGGGAAGTGGTGTTAAGAACGTATTGGCGGTGTTCTTGGAGCGGCCGATTGCAGAAGCAGATAGCCGGCGTAAAAAAACTGTCAAAAGAAAAGGTGTCTGAGTCAATCCATGCGGCCAAACATGCCCCCAAACTGGGTCGCACTGAGAAGGGGAGTCAAGAAAGCAACGGGCACCATAACTATTTATTTAAAAGAAGGTGTTTCTGTATAAGGTCCAGCAAAAAGGCTGAAAGTCCCAATTGGCACGGAAGGAAACTGTCTGAAGCCAGAAGTCCATAATGCCTCAAGTCATCATCGATCACCTTTAGGGGGCGACTACGTCGCTACGAACGGCCCTAAGAGCTTTACTCAAATCCGGAGCCCGGACCGAGAACGGGGCGCTCGTCGGGAACACGTAGAGCGTACCCGGAAGATAAGGGAGAGGGAGTAGCCTTCTCGTGAAAACAGGGATCTTGGAATAATGAGGGGGGCATCGTCTCTTATGTTCAAATCGGTGATGTTGCCGTGTGAGACGCTAGATACGCCGGGAAAAAATGGGCTTGTGGGTTGAGGGGACCATTGCCTGTTGCCTATCACCGGGCGGGGAATGGGGGGTATGAACGGTGGAAATCCTTTTTGGGAGGGGTGAGCAACGTGGATCCACTGCTGACCTGTCGGGGTCGCCTTGGACACCTTTAGGAAGGAAACTAAAAAAAAATCGGGGTCCACTAATAGTTTGGGGGGCAGGCGTGGGAGACGCGTAGACTCATGCTAACTCTTTGGGACGGGTGCGCCGGGAGTACAGAGAGAGGTGAGGGTGGGGAGGGCTTAACCCGACTGTATTGGGGGGAAATGCAGTTAAATCTACGTGGAAGGGCAGGACACAAAGATCCAGAACCCCGGAAAAAGCGCAACGAAAACACATCGGGCTAAAAGGAATTTTGACTGGGCTAAACGCGATGACGTGGCCACAAAAGCATGCAGAATTGGGCTGTTTCGCTCAAGAAAGTGAAGAAAAGAGGAGCGGCGAGACGGGAAACTGGGGGGTTGTGTCCTTCATTTTGAACTCCAAGTGGCAGTTGATCGGATGAGGAAAGTCTTTCAAAAAAGGGATTCAGACTGAAAAGGTTTTTGGTGGGCGAATCCGTAGGGGCTTAGCTCTTTTTTCAAGAAAAGACCCAAAACCCATTACGGCACGGTGTAAAGACGCCATAGGAAAGGCCTCCATAAAAAAAAAACCGCACTTAAAATAGCACCAGGAGAGAGCTGTATTGCGGTTAGGAGGCGAACTCGGTCCGCCGAGGAGAGATGATCCATTTCGGCTGTGCTGGAAACGGGCCCACCAACGGCGCGGGGGTAAGTTGCCGCTGTATTCAAGCGGGGGTAGAAGATTATCACGGTTGGAGGACTCTTTAGAAGGTATGCGCGAAAAGGTTATGCTGCTGTCATGACTATTCCTTTAAAGGGGAAGTTTGGTTGAACAAGAAAAATCTCTCGAGGGGGGAGAGCGGGACGTCCGACGACCTAGCCCTTAAGGGGGGGTTGCAAAAGTGGGTGGGTTCTTTCGGGAGAGGGTGTCAAAAAACTTGGTAATTTGGCCGGACCTTCGACCGTGAGCAAGGAACAATAGCGGGGGGGTTCTCTGGGTCCGGCGGCTCTCAAGGGACGGGGCAGGGTGATTCCTCCTCAGGAGGGGGTTGAGAATGCAGTACGTTCACAAGACCGGCGATGGAAAAGAAGTACACAATAAAGGGAACAAGCGCCTGGGTTGTTCCTGGTCAAAGGCGAACACATGAGTCTCGTCTGGGGGAGGAATTGATAGACCCTGAAGAAGAGAAAAGGAATCGCAGATAAGGGGAATGGGGACAAGAAAGGCCCCGGCTGAGAAAGGGAGTTGTTAAAAAAGGGATCAAATAACGTTTGCTTGGCGGACCAAGGCTGACCCTATCTGATGAGGACGGGAATGGGGGGGGCGTGCTGTCTCAGTCGTCTAAGAGTGGAGAACACTTGTAGGGAGGGCGGGCGGTTTTTCAAATCGGGCCAAAGGGACTTCGTGTTGGTGCGACGGTCAGATAAAAGAGAATTCGTAAAGAATTTTCCAATCGGGGGGAAGCTCGTATAGGGCGGGCGAATTCAACTTCTAAAAACAACAACGGATTTTATTAAATATAACTGGTCCCAGGGAGGAGGAAACGTAACTACAAAGACCGCCCTCTGTTAACTCCGAAATAGGGTGCTCCGCAAGTATCACACAAAACTCGACAGTGTAAAGAATGTGACACCGGCTCTCTCTAGTGATCACAACGTTCGACTTCCTAAAGAACGCAAGAAGAAAACTCAAGACGGACGTTGGTGCGAAGAGGCGCCTTTGTCTAAACGGGGAAGCACACTGCGAGGCACTAATAGGTTAAACACTACGGAAGGCATACGGCTTTAGCTTCCTAAGCTGGCGGAGTCTGGGGAAAAGAACGACAGGGGGGCCTGGGGTCGTACGCAAAACGACGCGACGAGGGGGAAACTCAAAAAAAGGTACCCGGTGCCCAGCGCAGGCGGCAGGGTGATCCTTACTTTTGGTCCGAGGTCCCTGCCCGGACGGCTTACCTCAACCATTGGGGAGAGGGAGAAACAACCCAAGAAACCAGGAGAAGGGGCTTAAAAAAAAACGGATGAACTTCAGCGGTCAAACCGGTAGGCGCACCAAGTGTGACAAATACAAAGGCAAACCCACTTCTAAACCCAAAGCCAAAGGCCCTTACGGGCACAAGCTATCAAGGGAGTTGCCTCAACTTAAGACAGGCAACCAGCAATGAATGGGGAGTGCTTAGAAATATCCACGTGATGATGCCACCCGAAAAGGAAACTGGTCACCGTCACAAAAGGTCCAATAAGTCCCCAGCTCCCTCTCCAGACCGGAGGCAAATTCACGCGCAAGTTTTTTTAAAACAAGCCAAATTTATTCATAGAGCCGCATGATGGAGAAAAACCGTCAAAGAGAAAAATACATGAAGACAGGCGTAGAAGCCTTTGGAGCAGAACGTGTGAGACAACTATTTTCTTTGCACGGGGAAAAGGAAAGATTCTACACGGAGGGGGGAAGAAATACAAAATCCGGGCCCTGCCATGAAAAACCCAGTAACAAAAAGAGAAACCATTTTGTTTTTTGTGATTTTTTTGTATATTTTTGTGTTTTTTTTTGTTGATTTTTTTGTGTGTTTGTGTTTTTTTTTTTGTGTTTTGTTTTAATTTTTATTTTTGTTTGGGCAATCTTGGGATTTTGGGTTTTGTGGGTTTGTTGTTTTATGGGTTTTGTTTGGGGTTATTTTGTTGATTTTGTGTTTGTTTTTTTGTTTTAGGTTGTTATTGGGGTTTTGGGTTTTTTTTTTTTTTTTTGTGGGTGTTTGTTTTTTTATTTGTTTTTTGTGTAGTGGTGTGTTGGGGGTTTATTTTGGGTTGTGTTTGGGGGGTTTGGTGTTGCTGGTGTGTTTTTGTTGTGGTGGATGGGAAAAAATGTTTTTTTTTTGAGTGGGTTGTTAGTCCGTCCCCCCCCCGTCCTCCCCCCCTCGACCCTCACCCCTCCCGCCCCTCCGCCCCCCCCCGCCCGCAACCCCCCCCCCCCCCCTACCCGAATTAGACCCCCCACCCCCCAACTGAAGAATTTTCGCATGGAAAAAATCCCGGTATCTATCCTTAACCGCACGGGCATTCTACAAAAAAAGAGGAGAAAGCAAGCTCTCACAGCGCGGGGGGACCTAAAGGGGGGGGGCAGAGCCTCCGAGCAGGAATTTGGTGTGCTGAGGGGGTATGCGATTGAGGAAAGACGCACACTCAGAGTTACGCATCTGGGCTTGGGACGAAGGTATTTCTCGGGTTGGCTTAAAAGAAAAAAAACGACAGTCCGCTGGAAACATCAAACGTAGTTAATTGTTAAGCAAGCAACATCCCCTATATCTGTACAAAAAACAGCAGAACACCGGCACGAAGTTAGACTACGCGCAAGAAAAGACACCCATAGAGGGGCAACTAGGGGTGGGGGAGTGACGAGCAGGAACCCGTGGAACAGGCGCTACAGGGGAAAACCGTGGATCACGTGTCAAAACCGCCCACCACGGACCGCTAGACGGAAAAAAAAAAAATCACCTAACTGGGAAGCAAGGGAAAGGGGATGATTCAACGCCCTCGAGACTGCGATTCTTGTAGAAAAAGGCAACATCGCCACGCATCCTCTAGAACGATGGTAAAAAGAGCATGGGCTAAAACGCAGGGCGGGGCCGAGAAACAGCTAGCAAAAAAAATGTGCCGAAGGCTCTGCGGAAGGAGGCCGCGCACGAGTCCGGAAGGGCAAGAGTAGCTTTGCTTAAGGAGGACGCTGATCTTTCATCGACTGGAGGCGGGGGGGGCGAAGACGAAACGAGGGGAGTCGAGACCGGGTAAATCGCCATGCCCCAATATTTTGAAGAGAACCAAAACGGGGAAAAGGGGGAAGGCATCGTGAAAGAGAGGAACCCAAGAAGGGGGTGTATGCTTTGCCATGGATTCGGGGGGGGACACAGGCTCTGAGACACCCACGTAGTGGAAGTGGCCGTCCATCTTGGTCAACTCCAGGGAGGTAAGCACGCGCTAATTAGCAATAAAGAAGAAGACTAAAAGAACGAGAAAACGCCAACTAAACTTCTAAACCACCACTACCACCTGCATCCTACGCGAAAAAAACGAGCCGAAAAGAGGCATGATGTGGAAACAGTTAACTGGGTCATCCGTACTGAAAAGTCAAGTAAGAAAAAAGGGACCTGCTATCCTCTCTGATACGAGGACGGTCAAAAAAAGTAACCGTACCGGCGGCTCGTTACGGAAAACCTGCGCTGCCAAATGTAAAGCGAAAGTAAAAAAAATCCAATTCTCAAGGATAGTCGCACCTGCCTGGCTACAAATAAGTGGAAAATAGAACCAACTTTTCTCCCCAGTCAGTTGGCGCGTTGACCAGGGGGGTGTTACCTAGGTCAGCGCGGAAGGAAATTGACGACGCCATCACGCGGACCTGTTCCATTAATGATGTCAAAGTTCGGGAAGTTTAAAAGGAGAGGGTTTCGGGATTAAAAGAGTGGAGCAAACGGAGGCGTCTATTCGGGGAAAGGGTGCGTTTGCGGGGTCTGGGGGGGGAACGACCGCTCAAGTAGTCGAAGTGTGCCACTCTTCCTCCAGCATGATCAGGAAAGAGAGGGACTTCCTGAGGAAAGGAAGTAAGAGTGGAGAGGAGCAACCCGCCATTGTTGGGCAACCAAGAAGGAGACGCAATGCCTGAACTCAATCGTCCCTGGGGAGAACCTCATCCGTTGGACGCAGTGGGCGATTCGGGGAAAGGGGAAGGGGGGGTCGGATGCGACCAGGGACAGTTTTAGTCACTGGGAAAAGTGGCGCCGATCGACGGGCAGTACTTGGAGGGTTCGCCCACCAGGAAAAGACAGATCACGACAACACTGATTCTCAGAAAGAGATATTTTTCCAAAAAAAATGGGAGGATACACGCTCAAGTCCTCCCACGTAGAGGAGGGGAGAAATACTATCCTAAAAGGGACGAAGGGAAAGTCGGTCACCCAAGAGGCAAAACAACGGTCAGCAACCTTCAACTCCCACTGCGCACTTCGGTCGAAGCAACATGACGCGGCGACGGAGGAAATATCATGCTTGCGAGAGGAAGTATCGGAAAAGAGGAGGCGTGTCTAAAAGGAAAAAAGCGTATAGGGGGGACTGTAATAAAAATTAAGCGCTTTAATCGAGACAACCTTATACTAAACCGGAGAGGGGAGCATTCTATATCATCACAAACTCAAACCAAACAAGCCGGGGTCGAAGTACTAAAGCAGTCTCCTTGGGCGGGGGGGTAATCTTTGCAACATACTTGAAACACTTTAACCTCTGGTGAACTGGGAGGACGAGGGACAGTCCAGGACACGTTTGCAAGGATTTTAACAGGGCGACGCCTGCCCGAAAACCACAGGCAGCGCCAAATGGAGTTTAGAGGGGGGGTGTGTAACAGTAGCACCATAGTTGTCGCCTCTGGTCGGGAGGACATTGGCTGGTACTAACACGGGGTGCACGCGCTTAAACGCGGGGTGCTCGTAACCTAAGTGGGTAACCTCTGAACGTGTGGCTGGACTGCCGGCATATCGGACGTAGGCTAATTTCCGTACTAGGAATTCCGAGGGAGTCCGACACCGAGGGGGTCACAGAAATCGGCCAGTTTCTATAGAGGGGGCTGAGTAACCTTTGGGTGGGTTCGGGGGATTTGGCTTTGTCGCTGGGGTATCGTCGCTTCGGCGAGCAAAGAGAGACGACTCTGTCAGGGGCGTCGAAAATCCAGAAAATTCCGTCCCACGTAAACCACCGAAAGGAAAAGGGTGAAAGCAGCGCAAAAGGGCGCACAGCGCAACAGGCAAAGCAGACACGAGTTAGAGAAGTCGGTGGGGGCGGGAGAGGGAGGGAAAAAAGAAATCTCTGGTCAAGTGCCATTGAAAATGCGCGTCCTTGCCACTTTCAACATGAATTGGAACCCTCGTCAGAGAGAACTAGTCTTAGCGCCGAACGGGACTGACGGGGAAGGTTCAGCGTCCGGGAAAGTCTTACCCGAGGAGGAACCGTCCGTTTTCTTGGGCGACGCGCAGCGAATGCCTTAGACTAGCTGACACCCGCGGGCGCTGTTCAGACTCAGAAAACTCGCAAAACATCGAGAGAAACGCTCGGACGAGTGGGGGGGAAAATGCGGTGATCCCGCCGGCCGATGGGGAGGGGTGGGGGTGATCGGGAGCCAGTGTAAAGGGGGAAAGACCTTTAGGGAGGTTGATGTGCTCGCTTGGGGAACCGCAAGGGTGGGGGAGGCTCATTGTAGCGCAAGGCGGGGAAGGGGGGCGGTTGCGGCAGGGAAAAGGGGGGTTTCTCTCAAGAGTTTCAGAATAAAGGGGACTGTGCTTTGTGCGGACGTAGCGCCGCAAGATGCTACCGGGGCGGATCGGGGGGTTGGAGTGCTAGTGGGGAGGGGTATAAAGGCGAGAAACCCGCCGGATGGTGGAAGCAGTGAAAGGAGGACGGCTTAAAAAAAGGGGAGAACATCCCCCCGGAAGCCGCACAAAGAACAATGGACGACCGCGGCGGGGATTAAATCTTGCGACCAGCATCCCTCAGGGGGGGGGGGGGGAAACCAAACAGAACAGGCCGAAGTCTTTGGGCGTTCAAGTCAGAAACAGCCTTTATCGATGGGAAGAGAAAAGCTGGAGTGGGGGGGTCCATTTGCAGCCCCTTTCGGGGATCAGACTGAGGCCCGGGCTTTGGACACGGGAGAAAATTGATTTCATACTGGGGGGGTTGTTGGCATGGCCAAAACTCTTGGGGGGACGTAGAGGATTCTGTAGTGACATCGGGGAAAGGTGGCCAGCTAACTCGGTGGGGCTTTCCCAGCACCCCTGGAGGTGCTGTAGCATCGATCTGCAGATCGTGGGAGGATGAAAAGTGAAATCAATGAGGAGAGGAATCACAGTAGAGGGCAGTGGAGGTCTGTTCCGGCTCAAACGAAGTGACTTTGGCGGGTCGAGGGTGCTTGGGAGGGGGGTCGACTGGGAAAGGGGTCTTTAATTTCGAATGTTATTCGCTTCAATTTAATTAGGAAGGGGGCATTACGAGGAAAAAGTCACACTTTCGGGTTGAGAAGTGGAAGAGGAAGAAAACCACGGCTCGAGGGGGATCGGAAGAGCCCGTCTGGTTCCGGTGGGGGTGTCAGAAACGTGGTTGAAGCGTTTGTAGTTTGGGTGGGGGGGGGGGGCACACTTGGAATTTGGAAGACGAAGTACACCTGGGTTGACATCCCTCGCTGGTTTCGACGACTTCTGACTGAGATATCCTAACTTAAGGGGGGGGGAGATGGGAGGGAAAAACGAGAACTTGGGCAATGACTGACGGGAGAAAGTTACACTCCTAAACATTGAAAATTATCAGATCAGGTTTGGTGGGAAAAATTGTCAACATAACTAGGAAGAGAACGGGTAATTGTTCTGTGAAGACCAGGAAACCGGGCAAGTCCAATAAGAAAGAGCCCTCCTCTATGGCATGCCCATGTAAAGTACTTATCGGGTCTTTTGTGGCAAAGCATCATTATTCTGAACAAGGAAAAAATCAATTGGGTTATGGCTTATAAAACAGATGAGTACACCGACGCGATATCCTTCCTGGGATTTTTTTCTTGAGGGGGGGAATGAAAGGAAAATATGCATCTGGTCCCTTACTTGAGCCGGAGAGGGGGGCCAAATCTACACTAGTCGGTGTTGTTACGAAAGAGTCTTCTGGAAATCGTCGGTTAAATTGATTGTTGGGCAAGAACGCTGAGTTTCTCAGGGGGTTCACTATAGAGTCGAAAAAAAAAAAGATTAGTGTAATGAGAGGAAATTCCTTTAACAAAAGGGTACTGAGCACCTACATCGATCTGCCCCGGTTCCCTCTAGTGAAGAAACCGACCAAGGCTCGAGGAGAACAAAAATACTCCAGTTGTCGGGGGGGGCACACCAGCTCTGGATACATTCAGGGGGAAAGAAAGATCTAAAAGTAGAACATCAAACAACAGGTCCTTCATCAATACGGTTGTTCGGATTTTCAGAGAAGGGGGAAGGCATCAAGACGGGATTCAAGAGGAAAGGGTGGGACACCCTCTTCTAAGAAAAGGTTACTTCAGGCGGCAACGATAGATAGTAGAAGCGCTGTGGGGTTAAAAAAATTGGCTGTCAGGAAAACATACAGACGACTTATGACGGCGAGTTCCCGTGGGCAAAAAACGAACAGTTCCTTTGTCAGGTGACGGGTGGGGGGGGGTTACGTCTTTGCGGCCGGTGTTCCGACTGCACGGACGGATGATCCCCCATTTGGAGAGTAGGTCCCCAACCAGGAAAAGGCTTATATAATCCTTGAGACGTCAGTCTCACAAGAGAGGGGTGGATTCACTGAGGGAAAACAAATAAAAACAAAGGGGGACCCTACTAGGAGCATCCCACAAGTAAGAAACCCCAGGGAAAATAATTTCCTATGTTCGGGACGGAAGAAAAGCGCAAAGGGGGGGGGACCTGATGGGTGAAACTGAACCACCACCATCAATGAATAAAGGTCATGAAAGAAGGGAGCGCAGAAAGGGAAACGCATGAAGAAAAAAAAAG
>Ga0179591_1304483_pt1 | contig 15670 bp, 19 predicted proteins | sample CZOMad2_1_08_16f_FD_182891 | JGI IMG/M metagenome (GOLD analysis project Ga0179591, IMG submission 182891) | Vadose zone soil fungal communities from Angelo Coast Range Reserve, California, USA - CZOMad2_1_08_16fungal (PacBio error correction) | ecosystem: Environmental > Terrestrial > Soil >...
GGGGGACCGAGGTGTGAAATGCGGCCTAATTTTCGCCGTCGGGGGGGAGACAACAGCCGGTGACCTTCCGGGTCTGTGACGGGGGGTCGAGGAGGGGGGGGGAAGGAAAGAAGGGGCGATTAAAATCCATACAACTTTCCAAGGTCAAGTAGATGAGCCTGCCCAAGGGTGCTGTCTTAGAAGGGAAGCTGCTAGAGAAAGGTCTGTACGTCACTACCGAACCATATCCACAACAAACTCGGGAAAGGACGGGTCAAAAAAGAAGCCAGATCATCAATTTCACTATCCAAGAAAAAAAAAGAAGACCTTCTAGTCTAAAGGAAGAAAAAAGAGAATAAACATTTACGAGGCCAGCGGGGAGGGGGGAGAAATTGTTGTTTTCAAAAAAAAAAAAATAATTCCATCTCCTCGGTTGAAAACAATTTCGGAAAGATAGAAAAAAAACCAACAGAAGGGGAAATAGTATAGTCCTCAATTTTTCTCTGAGAGAACCGCGGTCTCTTTAAGGAGGGGGAGAGGGTGTTGGTTTTTCTGCCCAGGGGGAAGGGATTTTCATACCGAGAAGGGGAATGCTCGTTGGGTCAGCTTCTCCTTTCAATCTTGGACCCGCTCACTGGGGGGAGTCAGGGTGCCATTGCTTATTCTGAGGAACGTTGTTTGACATTCAGGAAGATGTTGTGGGGGGGGGGGGGGGGGTGAACCGTACATAGACCCAATTCGCTAGAGAAGCAGTAGGACGAGTCTTTTTGAGGGGGGATCATGCTTGGGGAAGGGAGAAGAGGGGAACATTGGAAAAGTGGAGATCGAACCGGTATGAAGGCCCTCCTCCGCGCCAGGCGTCAAAAGAAAAACATCTCCGGGGATCCCGATGTGAAAATTCAAGACGAACTTAGGCAAGGGTGGGGCCTGTCACCTCGGGGTAAAAGAAGCATCCCCTTGGAAAATCATCTCCCCGCTTGGAGGCAAAAAAGCCGATGTTGCGTGTGGGGGTAGTCGAAAGTCATCGCTACTCTCCTCGACTATGTAAGGCCTGGCGCAGTCGAAACAGGAAGCCTGAGAGTCTGGCGAAAAGGGAAATAAGCACAATGTACGACTACTTTCTTAGAAAGGGCTATCCTTGAATATCCGCCGTGGGGAAGGTTGGGAATCCTCTTCATCTTCTGGAAAGTTTGGTCGCATTCATCTTGGAAAGGTGGGGGTTTGACGCTGTACTTCCTAAGATCAGTCAGGAGGGTCGGCGTAGCACCTGGAACCCGCCATTCTTTGGACGGGAAGGGGGGGGGGCTGTAGGAGCCAAAAAAGAAAATCCAAGTACTTTCAGATGGGCTTGATGCTTGCCAAGGTACAGTTGGGGGGGGCTTTCCTTCCTGTTGAGGAGAGGTAGTAAGCTGAAAAGAAAGATGAGTTTCTTCTGGAGTCCGCCGCGGGGGGGGGGTGGCGAGCCAACAGGGGTTTGTCTTTCGAAGAAGGAAGGAACACTCGTTCGCTAAAGAAAAAAAAATTTATCTATTCCTCCGTGTTGAGAGCGTGGAATCAGTCCTGGCTGGGTGGGGGAAAGGGACATTGTACGAGGGCACCTGCCCCCTCGTCATCGGAAAAGAGGAAGAGGTACTGTCGCTGCGGGCGTGGGAGGAGCGGGTCAAGGGTCAGGGGTCTGGCCTGCGCTGGTGGGGGAAAAAAGGGGAGTGGTAGGTGAAAGTTTCGTCGGCACCACTTTTTCTGTTGTGGGGAAGAAGGGGAGCTGAGCCAAAGGAAAGGAACGACTTCCCTCTCCCTTTTAAGGGAGGAAAGGCTTATGGTGATCCCGGTTCAAGAAAAAGGAAAAAAGGAAAAATGGATAGGATCCCTGTTATCTGGCTTGGGGGAAAGGGGGGGGGGGCGGCCCTGGCGAAGACTGGATCATCGCAACGGCCTTGGAGGCCGTGGTGGAAAAAAAACCTTAATAAAAGTTGGGGGCTTTCGGCAGTTCTGCGGTGGAAAAGGATAAAGAAAAAAGGTTTTGTCGACCTCCATGTGGAAGCGGATGAGGACGCATTGGTACCGGGGGAAGGAAAGGGGGGGTCTACGCCCGATCAATCGCCGGCCAACCAAAAAAAAGAAGAAAGGGGACGCAAGCATTTTCAGACCAGACCCTGTTGCCTTTCGACGGGGGGGGAACTCTGGTCTGCGAGGTACGGAGAGGGAAGACAAAGGACTGGGGGGGGGGGGCGGGAGGCGTGCTGTTGAAAGAAAAAGGGGAAAACGGTTGAGCATCGCCCTCGTAGAGGTGCGCGGGGGAAACCGCCTTGCTAAAAGCGGTGTGGGAGGACGGCTGAAGCCTTTCCTGCAGGAAACTGACCCCGGCGGAAAGGGCTGTACTTGACGAAGCTGGGTCGCAGACAAAAAAAGGTGTTCCTTCGGGGAAAAGGGTAGGCTCCGTAAAAGTGGGCGACCATGTGGAACTCCGGGGGGGGGGTGTTGGCACATACAGCACAGACCATCGTCATAAACTGGCGGCGGGATCCGAGGGAAAAAAAAGGGTGCGGGCGAGGGCGACGTCGATCGTCCTGGACGAGGGGACTGGCTGGCGTGGGGGCGTTTGGGACTCACAGCCTCTCGACGCGGGGGTCGTCCATCGTTCAAAAGGAAAGGGGGTCACCAGGTTGGGTGGCGGAAAAGGGAGATCATCGGGGGAGGAGGGCAGACCTTGCCTCCGAGGGAAGTCGGGTGGGGGTGGGGGGGGGGAGACCAAATGAACCTGGAGAGCCTAAATGGAATGTGCTCAGCAAGTCGGGCGTGGGCACTGCGGGGAAAGAGGCGCTGGCCACTTTCGCGTGGATCGGACCGGCCATCGGTTCGGAGCAAGGCGTATTTGGGTAGTGGCTCCAACCATTGGGGGGGGAAGGGGGGGTGTCGCGCCTCAAAGATGAGAAAGCTGACGTCGCGGGCGAAAAAAAAAAAGGCGAGTCAGCGTCGGGGGGGAGAGGCAATGTTCTCGATTCTCTCAGGAGAAGAGTTGCGCTGCCGGGGAGGAGGAATTAAAACTTCGATGCGCCGGTAGAAGCACACCGAGCCTGTCGCTCACTTGTTCTGAAGAAGGGAAGGGTTTAGACCCCAGGGACGAAGCACAAGAAACAACAGACAACAACAACGGACGGGTATTGGAGGAAGAGAATGGAAAGTCAGTCACCTACGACAAGGAAGGGACGGCTCGTGTTCACGCTGACGCGGCGGAAGAAAAGGGTCTATAGGGCTACAAGGGAAGAGGGGCACTCTTCCGCTCCAAAAAGAAGGAGGCCCATTGCCGCGAAAAAGGAAGAACGACGGGAAGACCGCTGAAAGGGCTCGCCCGCTACTTCCAGAAAAAAGAGATTCGAAAAGGCCCCACCATGGGAAAGGTAACTGCTGAGAAACAGAAAAACGAACGGGGGGGACCGACACGATGTCTGGCGGGAGGGGAGGAGGTGGAACAACTCTAAATTTTTCCATCTCAAAAACGTTCCCACTCCAGATAAAGGGAAGAGTGATCTTCCATAGACTCTGACAGGTCGATATTCTTGGGGAAAGGGGCATCACCACAACACCCCACCAAAAGAGAAAAACGCTTATCGGAGACCAAAGACCAGATTATCAGCGGCGAAAAGAAATGGAACAAAAAGGAAAACCCAAGATGCCGAACCGGACCCAACCGTGACGAGCGGGGAGGAACACACTCCTCCTCTCCAAAAAAATCCTTCACTGAGGAGCGGAGAAGACAGTTCGACCCGCCCGGCGGGAGAGACCTCTGATATCCCAATTATAGGGAGGGAAAGTATTTTATTGGGTCCTCCCATACCCAGGGTGACCTCAACCACTACTACGTAAGAATGTGCAAAGAAAAGGCCGATAAAAGAGCATCTCTCATCCAGAAAGTCCCGGGAAGGGTCATCTTCACAACGATCAGAAAAGAAAACCAACCACCTGGTACAAAAAAAGAAAAAACGCGATGGGAAGAAAAATTCTGGCCGAGAAGGGAAAAAAAAAACTTTCGGGAGCCAGATGAGGGTAGCGGGCAGCGCTCTGAATGAAGCCCACCAGGCGCGAAGAGAGAGAAAGGTACAAAGAAGTGCCCAACTCCCCCCCACCCATAACACACGCGAACGGCAAAGTGGTCTGAAATGATTTCCAGAATTTCATCTGTTGGGAAAGGGAAAAGAGGAGGACCATGCAACAAGGGATTGCGGAGTCCTCCTACACGGAGTGACATCAATAGGCGTAGCTTTCACTCAATAAGGACATGCAACAACGGTTCCACAGAGGAAGGAGGTTCTTTCCCGCAAAAGGAAAAAGAGAAAAATCACTAAGGGAATAAGCCAAAAAGGAACAGGGCCGCAAACTATTGTATAAAGGAAGCCATATCACCATTTACGCTGAAAACAGATGTTCGGGGGGTACACCTTCTTTTAACGAGGAGAGCCATAAGCCATTACAAGGCTCCTTCATGGAAACTTCCCTTTTATCAGAAAGACATAAGCGGCACAAAAGATTGGTTCTTCCACTAAAACAAAAGGACAGCGATTCCAGCCGGGGGGAAGTTCACATAAAACAGCTCAAGGCATCTAGAAGGAAAAAAGTCGGGAGGGGGCACTAGCAAAAAAGAGGACTAGGGGTCCGGTGCCAATCGTACCCCCTGAATCCCCGCCAGGAAGGGGTTACCTACGGTATCAAGCGAAAAAGAAGTATCAACTGGGGGGGGGAAGGACTTTCTCTTTATAAGGAAACGGAGAAGAAGACACCAGATACACCTCTTCGGAAAGGCAGATCCCGAAAGGGGAAATCTAATAAGAAAGCCCGGATCAAATGTCCTTAAATCCCCCAAACTCTAAAGATACATAAAAGTGGCAATCATCAGGAGGAAAGAGGGGACCTACCTTTATGCGGGCTAAGAGAAACTTCGACTGAGTCCTTTTTCTAAAGAATCCCATAAAGAAATGATCCGCCCCCGGGGGGGTAGACAAACCACCTGGAAGAAAACACCTAACGGCATAATAATGAACCATTGCCCTCGAGAAGGTGAAGGAATTCTCAAGGAAAGTTCGCTGGGAAGAGAAAGGACAAAGGTGGCCTGGATGATCCATAGACGAAAGTACACATGGAGGAAGAGTAGGCAGTCTACCAGGAAAAAAATCGTCCGAGTCTAGTCGCGGGGGGATTAAAAAAGAAAAGGAGGGGAGGGCCTCCAGACGCACCACCGGGATCGGGAAAAAAGGGGTAAAACATGAGGGGAAGAGACACTCTCGTTTGGACTCCTGGTGACCTTCCGGAGGAACTAAAGGGCGCGGCGCAGTCATACCGGTGGCTATGGACAATGGGGAATAGCAAAAAAAAAGGAACACGCATGAAGAAGGCTGATCTCCACCGACTCGAAGGGGACATTTTACAGGTGGAAAGAAAAAAAAAAAAAAAGATCCCACCACAGAATCGGGCGCAGAAGAAGTGAAGCATCCATATCATCAATTGCAAATCCAAAAAAAAAGGGGAGGTCTCAATAGACCGGCTATACCACAAAAAGGAAGGGGATGGCCATCCGTCGAGGGCATAACCCCAACCCAGAAGAGAAAATGCGGTTAAAGGAAATGCGGAATCTCTCTCCAACAAAAAAAGAAAGCTCTCAAGGAAAAGTCGTAACCGCGCGCTGGCCGTATGGGAGGGTTCTTCCCGAGGGGAGAAAAAAGGCTGGCCTCGAGAAAGGGAAATGCTCCCTTTGGTCTGCAAAGACTCCTGTGTGGGGAGGGGGAAGGTGAACTGATCTGGCTTCTTCCCGGACCGTGGGGGAAGTTCTTGTGTGTATAGGAGGAGGGGGGGTCACGGTCGTGGTACCGAAAGGCAGTCTAGTCGGTGTGAGGAATTGAAAAGGCGTGGGGTCCATATTGACCTTGGGGATGGATTCACGCCACCTGGAGGGGAAAGACTCCGCGACAGGGGAAAGAACCTACTTACGTAGTTAAAAAAAGTGGCAATGCCAACCGAACTGGATTTCACCGGAAAAGGCTTCTCTTCAAGGGGGAAAGAAAGCATCTCCCGCGTTTGGGAGATAAGCGTCATCTACGGAAAAAAGAAGATGGGCTATTACTCGGGGAAAACTTTTCTTCGACCTACAACCCATGTGAAGGCGGCTGTCGTCTGCTGGATCAAGGGGGAAAGACTCTTGATAAAAAAAAACAAGGGCGAGCATTTGCAAGGTCGTCCGGAAATGGGGACGATGCATCTTCTTCCGTTCGGGGGGGAAGGTGGTTTTTGATAGCAGAGGGAGGGGGAGAAGTCCTCGATTGGGAGGAAAGGCCGACATTCTGTGAAAGGTCTGGGGCTCCCGGGAGGAAGATTGGCATCTTTCTGAGGAACATCACTCGTTGTTTTCGTTCCAAGGGAGGGGGGGAGAGGTATTTGAAGAGAAGAAGAAGAAAATGGGGCCTTTATTTCCGTCAGCCCGTTTGGAAGAGGGAGGGGTCTTCTTCGCCAAAGGGACCTCATTCCCCCTATTACACTCGGCTAAGGGGACCCCACCAGTTTGGGGGAAGAGGGGCCGGGTGCTCCCTTGGGGATCAGAGGGGGGGGGGATTTCCAGGGGGGGTTTCACCTTCCCCCCTCTGAAGTGAAGACCTAGGTAAGGGAGCTGCTTGCTTGGACATTGAACTCGGGGGGGGGAGGGCACTCGCTTATGGGGGTCTATTGTTGATTCTTTAAACAAAGGGGGGGGGGGGGGTTGTTGCCGAAAGGATTCCCCTTGCCTGTTGTGGGGGGGTTTGAAAAAATGTCCTCTGCTCCCTTTTCCTGTGAGGTATAATCTTAAAGGGGGGTCCTTCTCCCTAAAAGGCCTTCCCTGGTATAGGGGGAGAAGAAGGGATAAGCATAGGGGTAAGGGGAAATGGCGACTCTTTTCCTGGATGGGGGTCCAGAACGAAACCGGGGCCCCAAGGGGCCTTTTTTTGAGGAAAAAGGGGCATGAGAGGTTCGGAAGAATCCATCCCGCCTGATTTTGGAGGGGTTGGATCGGCGGCTCCGCAGACGTTTGTATTCTTTGTCTACAAGAAAAAAAAAACTCTTCAAAAGGGGATCTATCCGCCGACAGGTAAACACTGTACCCTTTTCCCCCCCCAACAGGACAAAAATAAAACAGGGGGGTTGATTTTTTCACTCTGGGAAGGGGAGGATGTCGTGGATCGGGGGAAGAAGCGCCCTGGTGGGGGGAAAGTCAAAGGGCGATGCTGTGACGGGGAGGCTCTAACCGGGAAAAGAGCGCCGGCCAGGGAGAAAGGGAAACCTCGCCTGCTGTAAACGGGATGGGTTGTGTGGGGGGCAACTGCCTTATCTTAAGGGTTGAAGCGGAGGGGAGAGAAACTTTCTGTAAAAGGATCTTTATGAGACCGGGTCGCGCGGGAGAAAAAAGGGGTCTTCTTGCCACCGGTCTTCGTGGAAGGTTCTTCACTAATTGAAAGGGGATTGGCGAGCATCCGCCAAAGGAGATCAACCAGAAAGCTATGTATCCAGGAAAAGGTGAGGGCTCAAGAAAAAAAGAAAATCGTCCTTTACTTCTTTGCGGTTGTTCTTGGGAAAAAGCCTCTCGACCGTTTGGGGGAATTCTTCCAGCTGGGGGGGAAGAGGGGGGTGTCGAAGGAGGGGAACACACCTTGGGTTGGTGGGGGGGGGGGGTGCGCCTCTGATAAGGGAGGAGGGGAAAAGGGGCCCTAGAAGATCGCTTCCTCGGGTGGGGGTGGGGGGAACCAGAGTCCCAAGGGAATGGCAAGCCGAGTCTCTTGGCCAGAGAAGGTATCTGGCTGGGCAAGGGGAAGGAGGTCTTCGTCGGGAAAAATGAAGGGATCTCCTTTATCGGCCTCCAAAATAGCTTAGGGGCCCCAGGGGGGGTTCGCAGCATTAACACGTTCGCCAAAAAGGGTTTCCGCTCTCAGCTGACCGGAAAAGCAGGGACCGTCCGCGGGAGGGAAAGAGACGAAGCGGTATTTCCCAGATCCTGATGGAGAAGCGCATCTTTTTTTTGGTGAGAAAACCGGGTACAAAAAGGGAATGAACGGGTCGATGCGCGGTCAAAGAAAGGAGGAACAACGAGCCTTCTCTCACGTGTCGAGGAACGTCAGAGGCGTTTCGCCGAAAAACAACCACACAACGGATAGGAGGGGGGAAAAGGGATGGCTCACCGAATCACTGAAAGAAGAAAAAGAAAAGGATGTAAAAGGCTACGTTGTTCACAAAAAAGCTCCAATAGAGGGAAGCTACCCGGCCTCGAAGAGGGAGAACTCTTCGCTATCTATAAAAAAAAGAGACTTCGCAAGAAAAGATTCGCCGCCCCAGTCCTCGAAAGAATTCCCTCAAGCAAGAAAAAAACCCATGTCCAACGAGGTTACTGCTGTCGAAAAGAGGGGCCATCGCAGAAAAAAGGGGGGAAGCCCGGCGATTTGGCGCCGGGAAAAAAGTGACAGCGGGAAAAACACAGCCCGGCCCACGCCAGTCCCAAGAGCCATATACTCGGGCTCTGCAGGGAAGGGGGGGACGCTTAGGAGAAGAAAACCCAAACGCTCACAAACTTATCGGGGGAAATAAAAGCTCAGATGATACATCTGCTAAAAAAAAGACTATATCTTCGACACCAGAGGGAAAGGGGGAAAGCTGGAAGAAAAAGACCAAACGGTTAAAACACGCCGCAAGAGACCCTGACTGTCCCGTCGATCGGGAAAAATGAGACCGTCACCGTTCGGCGGGGAAAAAAATCGCGATCCTCCCCTCCAGACGGGGATCTATGGGATTGGAAAAGGGGGCCCTCACCCGGTGAAGTATTGAAAGGAAATCCACTACTACTTACTGAAGGGGGAAAGAATACCAAGGTCCTAGACGAAAAAAAAAAAAAAACATCGTCGCAAATCCCGAGAAGGGGGGAATTCACCAGGAAAGATCATCAGGCCCTATACCCAACAAAAAGAAAAGAGGAAAGACACTTGCTAGGGGAACAAGAGAAGAAAAGAGGGCCGAGAATCGAGGTCGATTGCTAAGGGGCGAAACATAAGGGGAAAGCCGCCTCCCCATTCTCTTACTGATAAAAAAAAAGAAAGGGAACCAACTCCAACAGAAAGGGGAAACTTCTAACTTCAACATGGAGGGCAGAAAACTGAGGGGGGAGGGCATCTGGTTGGTCCGAGTATACAACAGAATACAACGTCAAAAAAAGCAAAAAGGAGGACCGCGACCGAGAAAGGGGGGGGTCTACAACATCATTGAGGGCCCCAAAAAACGGAAAAACTTCCTAAAAGATCGTCGTCGGTCTGCAAAAACCACGTCCAGGATCCAGACCAGCGGAGGGATTTTTAGACAGGCGCGCCCAAGGGACGGCTGATCTCCATATGGTGTGGGCACTGGAACGAAAAAGCGCACCAGCCATCCCCATTGAAGGGGGGGAAGACGCCAGCTTAGGGGGGCCATAATTCATCAGCGGAAAAAAACAGGTGAACCTTCGTGAAAAAAAACAGCATCGAGTCCAGCCGGGGAAAGGAAAACTTGACAAAAAAACCCGCAAGCAGCGACAGTACCGCGTGTCGCGGCACCTTAGAATTCCCAAAAAGGAGTAACCACATGAGCAAAAGGGAAAAAAAACACCGCCAGGACTGATTCCGCATTAAAAAAAAAGGTCCTATACTGGGGAGACGCGTGTTCATCGGGAGAAGAAAAAAAGGGGGGGGGGGTACCATACAAACAAAAGTTGTCTAATAATTACCACCCTGCGTCGGGAAAAAGAGACGCATCCCGACGAAATAACGGGGAAAGGGACATCTTCACTCCCTGCCAAAAAGAAAAAGACAAAAACAGGGGGAAGGGGGCCGCATACATCTTTTTCATCATAAAAACGTACGTGGCGCCTCCAGCCAACGGCGACTGGGGACAAAACGTTTCTACCTCCGAGATAAACGGAGGACTCACCGGAGAAAGGAGGGGGGGGACTATCAACCCCACCGGAAAAAAAGAAGATTCATGCTGAAAGGAAAAAAAAAAAAGATTCCGAAGGGACGGTGTAAAAAAAAAAAAAAAATTTGGGGACGGCAATGGAAAGAAAAGTGGTCGGGTCTATTAAAAAACTTTTTCTCCAGCGCAAAAAAAGGGAGAATTACACATGGGGGAAAGAATCTCTGCGCCTTAGCCCCGCTATGCGGGACGCGATGACTCGGGAATCTTCTCCCAGGACCAAAGAGGGTATATGAAAAAAAAAAAGGGGAAAAAAGGAGTCTACTCAGTCGGGGGGTGACAGGGTCAAAAAGTTCGGTCTGGCATTTGCCAAAAGAGCATGCTTCATTCTTTTACAAAAAAGGACTCGCGAGAGGTCATAAAAGGATAAGAGCCATAAAGAAAGGTCAATACGATAGATGAGCCCAAACTTGGCGGCTTGATCAAAAAGAGGAATTGGAGAAAAAAGGGAGCATTGGGTACCTCTTTACGGGGAAAAAACAAACAGAATCGGGGACCAAACCAAGGGGAGGGGAACGATTCCACAAAAGGAAGAAGAAAGGCTATTCTGAAAAGAAATTACCACCATTAGAGAGGAAAACAACCAAAAAAAAAAGGACGCGATGTGTTTTTGGAAGCCCTTCCAATAAGAGGTGAAAACAATAACGCGACCAATTGTCGAAAATCAAAACAAGAGGAGGAAAAGATATTCTGAAAGGCCATTTTCGAACCGCTTCGAGGGGGCATGGCTTGTGTTTGGTGGAGGGGAAAACACACTCTACAAGGATCTTGGGCCCATGAGGGCTGGCTCGCCTCGCCGGTCAAGGTGTGGATCGTTCATTTTCTTATCAGAGAAAAAGGGGGGGGGGGGGGGGTTGGACAGGAAAAAAGAAGGATATGGCTCAAACAGGGACCCAGGAAGAGCTTCAGTCGAGTCGGTGGTCTAGAGAAGAAGCGTGTTCCTGTGCCACTATCAGGGGGAAAAAGTTTCCACGCTTGAGGGTGGAATCGCCACCGGTCTGACTGAAACGCCTGTCCGGGGAAGGGAATCAGCTCCTGCAGGTAAAAGACTAACATTGAAGGAAAAAAGGAACAGCGCGTCGCTCCCTTTTTTTGAAAAGCTCCGCTGGGGACATTGCGCCTATTTTGAGGGACTCTCTACTCGCCTAAAAAGGGGCGGTACCAAGGGGAAGACGCGTTCTTCGAACGGAAATGGATCATCCAGGCACCCTGGAAGATCGACCCTACCAAGGGCGAGCAGAAGGGGGGAAAAAATCCGCAGTGAAAGGGGTTTCTATCCGCTGCATCTTCTGCCGGTGATTAGAGTCATGGGGGGAAAGCGCTGTACGGCGCGGTGCGGATCAGGACGCTTTAGCCACAAGGGAAGGAGGTGTACGGCAGAAAAAAGGAGGCCCGGCGCAGCATCCAGGTCGTGAAGGAGATGGCCACAAGGCGTACACACGCGTGTGGTGGCGGGGTGGCGGGCTTGGCGAGGTGAAGCTGACGCCCTGCGAGGCAAAATGGTCGAATTCACAGGAAAAGAAGCGGTGTTCAAGGTTTCTTCTTCGCCAAAGGCGTTCCATCATTAAAGACACCGTCGCTACTTTCCCCACACAAGGGGGCTCCCTTGTCGGAGGGGGAATGAGAAAAATGCTGGGGGGTGGGAAGGTACAGTGATCATGTGTTAAATCACAGCTGGACGATGTGCCGCGAGCGGTACTGTCGCTGGAGGGGGTCCCGTTGCAGGGAGGGACCGGATGGCCTGGGGGGCTTGTTTGTATCGGAGCATGTCGTTTACGAAGATTTCTGTGTTTGGAGTGGATCTTGCTGATCCCCTTGCAGGCATGAAGCGGCAAAGAAAAAAAAGGGGGGACTGGGTTCTTTCTTTTGAGAGGTTCCCAGCAGTGTCCTGAGGAATTTGAGTCAGCCGTCCATGTAAAAAGAGGGTATACATCTTTGAGGAAAGTTTAATAGCAGGGGAGCCGTTCTTTAGGGAAAAGAACCTCCTCTACTGCGGGAAGGGGAGGGGGTTCAGGCAGCGAAGAGGGGGAACTGGCCTTGCGTGACCGGTTTCGAAAGAAAGGGAAGGTGCTCGGCGTCTAGTGTATTCGCTTTGTAAGAACAATCGCCTGACCAACCGCTATCCAAAAGAATGTGAAACCACTGACCCTCTATGGCTCTTCTGTGTGAGTGGGGAAAGAGGGAATATGTAAAAAAGGGGAAAAGATCAGTCAGCGTCCTGTTTGGGAATCCTGATGATGGGTGGACTCGGGCATCATCTTCTCGAAGGGGGATGGATTCTGCCAGATTGTCCTAGGGAAAGAGGAAGGGAGTAGCGCGGGGGGGGTGTTATCGGGCCTGCTTAGGGGTAAAGACCACGGAGGAGGCGGGATGCGACTCTGGTCGGCCGCACGCGGGAGGACTTTTCCACCGCGGGGGGGGGGAAGGGAAGAGAGGGTTTGCGTACCGGGGGTTTTTTTTGGTGTGGGGGGGGGGGGGTTTTTGTTTTTGGGGGGGTAGAACTTCCAGGGGAAAAGCATCATCCCATCGGCCATCGGGGGGGGAAGGGGACGTGGGATAAAAAAATGGGCCCTTAGAAACAAAAAAAAAAAAAGGTGCTCGCCTGCATCGCGGGGGGGTTTTTGGCACTCGGCGAAAGGGGGGGGGTGGGCGTCGCCTCCCATAGAATCCGCTTCGCTTTAGTGGGTGTCGCCATATCTGGAGGTGGTGGCTCCGCTGATCATCAGGAACACTGGCGGAGAGAAGAGACTAGGGTGGGGGTGGGGGGTTAAGAAAGAATCCTCGCCTGGCATAGGGCATATCCAGCCGGCCGTGGGGGGGGGGGGGGGGGACGGGGGATTGTTTACGTAAGGGGAGGGGAAATTCGACGTGGATCGTAGGACGCAAGGAGAACAGGGAGATGGTCCCACCAAGTAGTATTGGGGGGGGGGACGCAACCATTTTTGGTGCAAAGGGAGGAGAGAGGACCATTGAGGGGGAGGAAGTCGCTGGCGAGCCTTGGGAAAACAACTGGGCATCTAAGGAAGTGGGCGCGGCATGGGGAAGAGAGTCATCTTTTTGGGGCGAGAGTAGGGAGAAGGTATACATTGAAAAGGTCACGTCGATTCGTCCGGGACACCGTAGAAAAGGTCGCGAAAAGGGGGGCGAGCCGTAGTCGTAGGTTTACTGGGAAAAGGGTCGCCATCCCATTCCTATCTCTCTCAGAGGGGAGGGGGAGGGGAAGAGAGAAAGATAGGACTTGGCGCCACTGAAGAATACGGAGTCTACAACGGAAAGAGGTTCACGCTGACCCGGAGGGGAAGGGATCTATAATGGCTAACCAGGGGCGCGCGCCCAAAAGCTGCCTCGTCGCGATCTATACCTGCGAGAGGGTAACTAAAAAAAAAGGCTCGGCCCGCTACGGAAGAGGGGCAGCTTATCTCGAACCCCAGGGAAAAGGGGGGGAGAAACTTTTACTGAAAGAAAAAAAATACTACTGGTTTAACCCCCAATAGAGGAGGAACTGAGTATGGAAGGGACACGAGAATCCAACGCGAAATTGGCAAAAGACACCATCCCGCCACTCCAAAGCACTTCGGATAGGAAAAAAAAAAGGAAAGTATTCCCATGCTAGAATGAGAGAAAAAGTAAAAGGACAGCAAAAACCCCCAAAAGACCCACGCTTATCTCGGAAAAACATATATCGAAAGGGAAAAAACCCAGTGGTGAACCCACTGAGGATTAAACAGGACTGAAGACCTAGCACCACCGGGGGGGAGGCTTTTATCCACTTAAAAAACTCCTACCAGAGGGGAAAAACCCTGCAAGGAGAGCACAAATTTGCGGAAAAGAAGGTCGTCTTGGCCCAGGAATCCATCGTATATCCAAAGTGTTTATCTCGAAGGGGGGGGGGTAATTTCGGTGGAGGAAAAAGAAGGGTGAAGTAGTTCCGCAAGTACGAAAAAACGGTGTCAATAATACCAAAAGGCCTATAACAGGAAAGGAGTCCCTACTAATTACAGAAGGACGGTCGAACTCTAACCCCTGCTTCCAGACCAAAGACTTCCCCTATAACCCAAAAGGATGTACACCGAGTAAAGAGAGGGTCAGAAAACACATCTGGCCGAGATCAAACCGTTTCGCGAATAAATTCCCGCCGTCCCGAAGAAGAGAGGAAGGGCTGACTGCCGCAGGATCAGTACGAGAAAAACACCAGAGTGCCCAACTAAAAACCACGTCAAAGGGTCAGTTTTCTTAAAAAAGGATGGAAGGCGGATAAAGACTAAGGGGGCAAATCACAGGGAAGGCGTATAAAGGCCTGTCCCCAAGGAGGACCGCAAGAAAAAGACATGTGGTAAGGGGGAGGAGGGGGGGAAAAGCCAAGCAGAACCCGAAGAAAAAAAAACAATGCAAACAACTTTGCAAGGACGGCGGGCTGCCCGCCAACGCCGAAGAAAAGCGCCCAGTTGCGATTCAATCTGGAGCAAAGAAAACGATGTATCCCTTCGACGGAAACGTCTTCTCTCCAAGATTTTAGGGGGAGGGAAAAAACAACATTATGGGGACGAGCCAACACCCGAAGAAAAACAACGGGCTCCCGGGGAAACGTTCCCTTGGATCACGAGAAAAACTACCCATGTGAAAGGAAAAAAGGCGCCGCCACAAGAACAGCGATTGAAGCCGTAAAAGAGAACCAGCGCCCGCCACGCAAGCAGCCCCTATGACGAGGGGGCAAAGAAATGATCCTGAAGAAAAAACCGCCAGGAGGATGGACAAGGGGAAACGCATCGAGTCAACTGTTGGCGCTTTTCATCTTGGGGGGGGGAAGACACCCCAACGGAGGAAAAGACAGAACCCGCGTTCACGACGGTGACCTGCAAGGGAAAAAGTCGTCAGCTTCACGAAGCACATTCCTTAAATCCACAACGAGGGAAGGAACTCATCCAGAAAGAGGCCAATCTGCCTACCTTTCGAGTCCGGAAGACCAGAAAAAAGGCTACTGGGGGGCAAAGGAAAACAGCACATTTCGGTGACCGCACTCTTATTATCCAAAAGAGGGAGCGGCTATCAACCCCACCGGGGGAAACACCGAACGGAAGAGAGGGACACCATTGGGAAAAAAAAGAAAATTCTTTATTTTAACGTCAAAGTCTTTCGGTATGAAAAAAAGGGGCCTGGATGAGAGGCCGCTCACGTACACATGGGGGGGAAGAGGAGTCGGGGGGAAAAGGGGTTACTTATCCCAGATCTCGATACCGAAATAAAGAGGTGATATTCTTTGACGCACAAAAAAGGGGAGAGAGGGGAAAGATTTACGAAAAACCGGGCCTGTCTTTGAGACGGCCAGTGACCTGCCGTCTCTGAGGGGGGAGTTTCCTTGTGACGAAAGGGGGGAGGGATTGCCGTTACAGGGGGGGGCTATTAATCTTGGCCAAGGAAAGATCGTATATTATAAACTCCTTTACCAGGGGGGGGGGGGGACGGAGAGGAATCTCCCGCTAAACTTAAAGAAGAAAGCGCATTTGGTCTGTGACGGGAAAAGGACAGAACTCGGGCGCAAACACGGTTCGCGTGAATAAGAACTAGCCAACATTGATCCAAGATACCGGGAGTATCATTACCAAAACAGGGAAATCCGGTGAAAAAAGGAGGGGGGCATAACCCAACATAAGTAAAGCTCCGAGGACTAACAATTGCCGCCGAAAAA
>Ga0179591_1313546_pt1 | contig 15667 bp, 18 predicted proteins | sample CZOMad2_1_08_16f_FD_182891 | JGI IMG/M metagenome (GOLD analysis project Ga0179591, IMG submission 182891) | Vadose zone soil fungal communities from Angelo Coast Range Reserve, California, USA - CZOMad2_1_08_16fungal (PacBio error correction) | ecosystem: Environmental > Terrestrial > Soil >...
AAAAAGGGAAAGAAGGGTCGTTGACAACCACATATATACTCCTGAGAAAAGAGCACACCTTCTTGACAATATCCCATGAACCTATTGTATGAGGTCGAAAGAGTTCCTTTCCCAATACGAGGGCAAAAACGAGGACAGGACTCTTCACTGGGGAAAGAAACAGCCTCCCGTCCCAAACGGTCGGGTTTCAAAAAAAAAGTAAAAAAACCGACATTCGTCACGGAGAGTTCCCACAAACTCCAGCACAAAAATCTCAAAGCGATGGGCCCTAACTTCTCAGCTTAATTTGGGACGGCCGGAGAAAAGCTACGGGACCCCCGAACATAGAAACGTCCATCCGAGGTCGGGCCATCACGGAACGAATAAAAGGCAAATGAAAATCCAGAGGGAAATAGAAGGATTTGAAAGAAGCCGAAAGGCTCAGCTTATCCACAAAAATGGGGAAGAGCGGGACGTAAAGAGCAGGCGTTTCTAACTCACAGAAGCGTAGATGAAGAGGAATAAACCAAATCGCTATCAGACGGAACTTAGGGAAAAGCAATGATCATTAAAAGACCGAGATCTGCACTAAAACAGAAAGATCACGACCACTATTCAAAAGAAGGAGTAGAGAAAAAAACAATCAGAGCTCAACATTTAGAAAGAAAAAGTCCAGTAGGACTGGAACACGGAAACCAAAGAGGTTTTTCACTCAGAGGGGGAAACCCAAAAATCATCTGAGGTAAACTGGGTTTCGCCGCCTTGCAAAAAAAGTGAGGGTAAAGGATTGAAGTCGACCAGAAACCAAACACCACTTAGATGAGACTGCCCACTCAATTGAAAGAGAGGGGCCGAGAAAAAAGGAATTAAATGGGAAACTAGCCAGATCGTAGAGGGAGTGACACCTAAGAGGGTATAAAAAGGGAGAGCTCCCCTCCAACGGTTTGCAAAAAAGAAAAAAACCGAAAAAAAAAAGAGAGAAAAAGTAATAGCTGCGTCACGCCCAATTAATCAGAAGAAGAAAAATAGAAAAAAAATCAAAAATGATAGAAAACCGAACTAGATCCACCCATTCCAAAAAAGAGAAAAGAAAAGAACCTTAAGACTACTGAAGTTCACAGAAAGATGTTTCGAGATAAAGGGGGGGTCCAAAGTCCGACACCCTAAGAGGAAAAGTGATTCCATAAAAGAAAAAAATCTTTAAGGCAGGTTCACGATAAAGGAGAAAATGGCGAGAAAAACAACCATGATCCAGAAAAGAGAAACTATTGATCAACAAAGCGGAAACCGAACCCTGTGTTAAATTGCTGTGAGAGGTGGATCAAGCTAAGATCTATACGTGGCATTGGAAGAAGCCTGGAGAAAGGAGGTCCCTCTTCGAAAAGTGTGTTCGGTGGAGTAAAAAATCCAACCAAACTTTGAAAATGAGGAACGCTAGAGGATGATAGAACTTCGGCGAAGGATGGCTTATTTACAGAGAAGAGAGGCCAAGGACAAAAAAAAGAGGAAAAAAATAAATTCTGAAAAGGATACGAACAAAAGCAACTTTAATAAAAAGAAGAAGGACTTAGGCACAAAAGAATCGAAGTCAGCCGTAAAGAAGAAAAAAAATGTATCCATATGGGGACCCAACGAAAAAAAAATACTGCAGACCGCCAACTCATCGAGGTTGGTATGGCCCTTTTGAGGGAAGGCAAGAAACGACTCGAAATAAAAGAGCTCACTACAACGGAGGAGGAGGAAAAAAAGAAAGTACTTGCGATTGTTTCGATAAAGGGGGGGTGAAATTTCTTATAACGGACCCGTAACGAAAAAACATGACGATTTCTGTGACGTGTCGGTCAATTGGGACCGTCGTCCACTCCTTGCGTTTTTTGGTCGGATGGATTTACCAAAAAGGGGGGGGGAGTATATCAAATGTTCGATTCTTTTGGCGAATCGCACTTGATAAAAAATGGTGAAGGGAGAACTTTTGATGTTTAGATCCGTGGACAAGGTCTTTGGGTGGGTATTAAAGGGCAAGGATCAAGAAAAAGAAATGAAGTACCTTCGCGAAGTTCCTACGAAAGAAGCACTCCCAGGGGTTGAGGTGCCAGGGGAGTGTGGTTAAACGAACCAAGGTTTGAGAAGAGAGTCAAGTCGGTAGTGTAAGGAGGCGGCCAAAGAAGAACCCAGATCCTCTTTGGGACCAGATCACATCCAAGAGAAGCTCAGGAGTTCAGGGGAGACAAATTGAGGGGGGGGGGGGGGGGTATGAGAGTAGTGGATGGTTCAAGGGGCCATGGTTTATCTTCTCGTGAAAACCACGGCCTTATTTACTCTTTCTTCTATACTTACCTGACGAGGTGAGACGTCGAATGGATAAATTCAAAAAACATCTTTAATTAACTCAGAGGGCGGAAGGGTTTACCAGTACGGTTATTATTTTGAGAAAAGAATGGTGAGGGGGAATCAAGTGGGATGGCATAGAAAATGGTCAAATGCGGGGAAAATGGAATCTTTGTGCTGTCAAGAGAGGAAAAATAACGTGAAAATAACCGGATATTCCGGTGTAAAGTGTTGTTGGGAAGGAGAAAGGTAGGGAAAAGGAGCCTAAAATGAACTGGAGGTCAGAGACCAGACTTTTAGGGACCCATTGTAATTATAGGGGGGGGGCATAACATTGTTCAGATGGCTTGCGGCAGGGAGAGATTGGGAGTGTGTATAACATCCACGTTCCGCATTAAAAGGGAAGGCGGAAACAAGTTATCCTAATTTGGTTTCCGAGGAAGAGAAAGAATGGCTGGTTTTCGGTAAGGGTTGCCTCATGAAAAGGTCAGTATAAAGTTAGGGCGCAAGGGGGTTAGTGATCCTTCGAGTGAATAGTGGGTCTTAAAGCGTTCCTAATTGGGGAAGATTTAGACTTTAGTATTTTTACTCATGAAGGGGAAGACGCCTCTCAAATCGTAAGCGTGTTTAAGATCAAATCGAAAAAAGGTACGATAAGGTTTCGAACTGTCATCGAGGGTGAGGAAGACTCTGAAAATAGGACGAGCTTTAACTAATCAAGGAAAAAAGGATAGGAGGAGAAAATCAGAGATCTCCGAGCGGGGCTTGCGAATGACGCGTGGACTCCGTGAGAATGATTTGCACGTTTATATGCGGGAGGGGGGGGGAGGTGTCATCGGAGGGACCCATGCAAAACACTTGGAAGTTGTCCCCAATCGTTCAAAAGGGGTTCGGGGGGGGGGTGGGGGGTCGGGGGGGGTTTGGGGGGGGGGGGGGGGGGGGGGGGGGAGGCGGGGGGGGGGGGTGGGGGGGGGTATTGGGGGGGGGGGGTGGGGTGGGGGGGGGGGGGGGGGGTGCGGGGGGGTGGGGGGGGGGGGTGGAGGGTTGGGTGAAAACTCTCTAATTCCTGTTGCCGTTCAAAAAACTATTTTTTTTCCCTGAGTTTTGTGTCATTACAACTTACTACAAACCATCTACCACTCTCTTGGGAGCAGATTCGTGAGATCCTAGCTAGGGTCTAAAAGGGCGGTACTCTGTAGGGTGGTTGGACACGAATTGTTGTGTATTTGAAGGTCTACTCTCAACAAAAAAAGGATTAAATGAAAAAGTAAAGAGACCGACAAGAACAATTCGTGAAAAACAAAATATAATCGCGAGTACCCCACGTCGTCGCAAAAAAAAATCCCGGAGTAAAAATCCTAAAGAAGCGGGCAGGGTCTATGGAAGGACGAGACTTGATCAGAACACCGCCCCGGGGCCCGTGGGGGTCTTGGACAGAACCCCGGAACTGTTGGGAAGACCGAAGCCCCAAAAGAACCCCTAGGAAAGACAGTCCAAAAGGGTTGGGTTTCACAGTGAATCTAATGGAGTCCACGAAAGATGATAAAAGGAATCCTTCTTATGACCCTGACTCAAGCCAAAACAAATTTCCTCCATGAAACATATAGTTATATAAAAGCGGAAGAGGTATTTGAAAGCCAACGATCATGCCTCAATAGTAATTCGACAGAACGTTATATATTGATCGCAAACGTGTTAAATTTAGACGAACTCTTCGCTGAAGAGGATGAAAAAAAAGAAGCTCTAAGAGGAGTAACGAAAACATCATGACGGAAAATACGCCATGGCAATCTGCCAAGGATTAATAGAAATCCTCGAAAAAACACAACTCGAATGAAAGCAAGCATGACCCGGAAAAATGTAATAATGTAGGATCATAGGCAGGAAAAAAATCAACACCTTAATTTGACCCCTTGGTAAAACCCCATCGCTGCAGATACCCTTGGAGAAGGAGGTTCAACAACCAAAAGTTGGATGGCCAGGGGAGTGTTATAGGAAAAGAAAAAGAAAAGTTAAGAAAGGGCCCCTGCAGCCGCAAACTGGGAAACAGTGAGGGGGATCACCAAAAATCATGAAGTCAGCAAAGGACCATGAGTAATAATACTCCATTTCAGAGGTAGTTGACGACTCAAAAGGGGGGGATTAAAATCAACACCCAAATTCAGAAAAGAAAACGAAGAATCGCACGCCCAGTATTACTCAGAAACAAAAAAGATTCCCAGGAAACACATCTGAAATAGTAAAAAAGAGCGCGCCGCGCAAAGGCCAATAAACTATAGAATAAAATCGCGGACAGAAGAGCCTGAAGGTCCATTAAAGAAAATGTCTAAGTGAAGCAGTTCAGGCAAAGCCCTACTAAGACCACTTGAGTATTACTCAAGAGACGGTAACGGTTAAGGCAGGAAAGAAAAACTATCGAAAACAATGGTTAAGGAAAAAATTATCAATAAAAAGGAAGAAACAGGGGATCACAAAAGAGAACGGCCTTCAATAAATGGATGGGAGATTTTAGAAAACAAACGGTGGCATGGAGTACATAACTACTAAGTACCTATTCGAAAACCGGCTTTAAGCCAACGCCAACCACTTTAAATGATACGAAAATAAAGAGAACTTCGAGAAGGAGGGGGTGAAGGGAAAGATCTCATGGAACTCATGAAACCAAAGTAAGAAAGGCGTCCCGAAACAAAAAGAACAAAGAGCAAACGTCTTTTACCTAAAACAAACGTATTCGAAAAGATTCCTATGAGTAATACCGAATTTAAAAAAAGGGGACACAAAAAAACAGACGGTTCACGGGACCAAAGTCAAGATAAGTGTTCTAGCGGGTTGGTATGACCGTGGATAAGAAGAAAGAAGAAGAGGAAAGAAAAGAAAAAAAAAGAAAAAAAAGGAACCTAACGACTAATCGCAAGATACCACAACGTGGGTAAAGTTAAAAGATAGAATGATGGGCAAAGGTCAGAGGAATTGGTGAAGTAATTAAAAACAGAACAAACCAACAGGGATCGAACTTCAGGGTGCCAAAACACTCTTGCGGTGGGTCCGAGGGGGGGGAAAAGTGGGGAGTATTACGCCGGAATTCGATGGTTTTTTGGCGAATACCCATAAGGGGTGGTGGTAGTTAGAGAGGTAAGTGTGAGGGGAGTATCCGTTGCAGGAATTTTGGGGGGGAAGTGATTGGCAAGAGCGAATCCATGGATAGATAATCCATCCTTCGAGGGCATTCCTGTCGAAGAATAAGGGGCATCACAGGGGAACAAAAGTTGGGGTTAGAAAGGAAAAATCACCATAGGTTAGAATAGTGCTAATAAGGAGGCTTGCAGGAGCAAAGCTTACGACCAAGCGCACATCAGGAAAAGGGAAAGGAAGAGAGTGAGTTGAGTATAAGGAGGGTGGGACGGTTTCGGTAGGGGTAAAGTGGGAAGGGCAGAAGTCTTGAACCGGCCTTAAAGTGTGATTCGGGGAGAAGACAGGGGAGTGAATTAAGGTCGATGTTAACGGAGCACAGTGGGCCTTAAAAAGTAGTGGAGTCCTGGGGGAAGACGGGTGTAGAGATTCCGTGTAATTGGGAGGGGGGTGCGTCTGGGAAGTCTGGACCAAGGGGGAGGGTGGGACTTTCCTTGGTAGAGGAATGAATTATCCTGACGTGGGGTACACCTCAAGGGGCACCAGGCTCTTTTAAATTTAATCTTTCACGAACACCGGGGGGGTGGGGAAACTATAGAAAAATAGACTTGAAGAATCTAACGGAAAAAGCGGGCTAGGGAGAGAACGTGCCTTCTTGGGTTCTCGGGGAAACTGCTTTAAGATGCGAAGAAGAGGAAGTGGGTGGAGTTGATATAACCAGAAAAGGAAAAGCCACCTGGGTTGACGCGAGAGACCAAGGGGATCCTAAAAAAAAAAGGGTGCACAAAAAAACAAAACCCGATAGAAAAACCGAATTTGATGTTGGTCTTGCATACAAACGGAGACGGAATAGTTTTTGTAGGGGGACGCCTTTTGGTGAGATCCGGATGAGATAGCTAATTGGATGGGGGAAGCCCTTGGCAGTGGAAAGCAGGAAGGGTGGAACGTGGATTACAGAAGATTAATTCGTGGTTTGAAAGAAAAATTCATCGTACGTTGAGGGGTCAAGAATTTTCAGAGATAACATAGAAGTCGTGCGGAAATAGGCAAGATAGATGGGAGTGAAAGGAGGCGGAGGGAAAGAAAGGAGAGACTCCTTCTTGAGCGACTGGGACGCGAAAGATAAGTAGTGGAAATAAGAAGATATTTGCAATGGGATATGGTTTCAGGGAAGAGGGGGTCATCTATGGGGGAGCGCCAGAGAAAATGGGTGGAATGAGCAACGGGGGCGAGTTGGGGGTGAGGAGGTTTGACTGCGAAGTCCGGGGACATGGGGAAACAAAACCGTTGGGTTAACCCTTATTAACAACTTTATGCGGACCAAAAAAGACCTATATTGGTTAAGAATGAGCGCAATCAGCTGTGTCAGGGGGAAAATAATTGGTCTGGACATATTATAATTGGAGAATTGTTTATGGAAGCTAATTCATAGAACCAAACGGGAGAAAAGAAAGAATATAATCCTTCAAAAAATTGCTTGGGATAAAAAAAAGAGTACGGTTGATTAGACAGGAGAAAATTCCAGATCAGGGAGGGCTGCAGAGGTGGCTAAAGAGGGGTAGATGGTACTATTCCAAGGTGTTTCATTCTCAATAAGAGATGGGGTCACAATTAGGATGTCGAAGCGGCCATTTGTCCGCAACCCTACAGTCGTGCCAGTTCCTAAAACACGACAAGAGACCCGCAAATCGGAACGGGGGCCGCTTGGTGCCCGCCCTAAAAAGTTGAATGGCCAAACAATCCATGCCACCCTACCCAGGGAAGAAGAAGGATGGAAGGGGGTGGGGTGGGGGAAAGGAGGTGGGGCGGGGAATGGGGAATCAAAACAAGAGTGCAAATCATATTTCTTGCGAACTTAAGAAAAGGGAATAAGAGTCCAACGCCAGCTGAGATACTCAGGGTTCCCTCTCGAATAACGGAAATAGACTAACTGGGATATGACCTTTATACAATATAGGAAGTGAGAAACAAACTACATTCAGTCGGAAGGGCTGCACCCAACAAGAGACGAGACTCTTTAGGAAAAATTAAAATACAAAGAAAAAATATTCCCATAGAATACGGGATATCCTCGGGGAAACGGGGAAACGTAGACGGAATAACAAAACTCGACTAAAATGACTGCGCATGGACCGTACAACTAAAATTATTGGTTTGAAGAAGCGGGGATTAAACAAAAACATCAATCGAAGAACCTGGGCCCGCCTTTCAACCAAGGGGGAATGTTCCCGGGGGGGTATACAGATCAGAAACTGTCCCCTTACGAACTCAAAAAGGAATGCAAGTTCCGGAAAAAACAGGAGGAATAAATGGCAGGGGGTAGCACGATCTTAGATAGACCAAAAAGAGAGAGCTCCAGTCTCCGGCTCCACACGTGGGAAACACAAAAAAACCTGACATATCCAAACTAAATAAGGGTTGGACAAGAAGACCAAGTATTCTAGAATCAGCCAAAAAGATTCAACAGTACCACGCAGAGTGACCATAACTAACCGAACGCCGCCGCAAAAGACATCAAAAAGACGACACCCAAAGGGAGGATGAAACTCTGAAGTTTCATAAAGAAATGGTAGAAAGGGAAGAAAGTTCCATTCTAAAAAGAAAAAAGGGTCAACATCAAGAGGAGGTAAAATTAATTCGGTCGAAGAAACTATCGAGAAGGGAAAAATGGGGAAGACCTCAAACAAGTAGAAACCTAAACGTGTCAAGCAAGCCGAAGAAGGGAATCAGAAACGGTAAAAACGAAAGTGATGGAATGTGTAGCACAACAAATTATTCCTAATTAGAAGCATCTCCAAGGGGAGAGCAAAGCGAAGATCAGGGAAAGTTTCTTGGGACTTGACCAACCCGTCCAAAATGGGAACGTATCTAGCGAAGATGAAAAGTCTAACTTAGGAGGAAGATCTAAGATATGCTCATTTAAAAGAAGAAAACTTCCGATTATCCAAATGATACGGCCCCCAACTAAAAGAAAGCCACTATACTGAAAACATAATTGGGAGTATCAGGGGGAACAACAAAATGGAGTCAGAAAGATTAATAACTCCAATGGTAAACAGAATATGAAAAAAAAAAAACCGTTTGAGGGAAAGGAAGGACGCTCGAAAGGAGCATGGAGACAGAAGTTCGGGTCGGTTGGGTTGTTATAAGGGTGTTCTCTCCGACTTGACGTCATCCCTACCTCCTAATGGGATCGTCTACCACTAGGACTCTCCACAACAGTAGTGAGTAGAAAAAGTAGAGAGCACTTTAGATTTTGGTAGTTGGAGGTAGACGCTCGTAACAGAAAGACGGGTATCCCCAAAGCCTCTCAATCAGGTCCCTTCTTTTCCTTTTTTCGGCTTAGTGGTGGCATCTTAAAAAACTCTTTGCGGATTAGGTGGGGGAAGATCATGTCCCCGGTTTTGAAGATTAGACCAGACCTATGTCAATTGGGGGGTTTCTGGTCCAAAGAAAGAGAGGTTTTCGGGAAGGATTGTTCGTTTGGGGAGGGTGAAGCCCCAATGGGGAGTTTTGGGGGGTCAAGGCGTTTACCATGAATGAAGCACCATGTAGAAACACTTCGCGGGAGATGTCTAAGCGGCAGTTGAGATTGAAAGGTGGCAGGGACCAAAGAAATCACCCATACAAGGAAGTCAGGAGGAAATGGGGGAGTAGGGAAGATGCCCTTCATTCATAATTCGTTGGGAACCAAAGATACAATAAAATGGGAGGGGAATGATCAATTATGACTTGTTATCAGTGGGATAGAGGTGGGAAGAATTTGGGTTCGTGGGGGGCGAGTTGGTTTCACGTCTTCGAGAACTTGCAAAAAGGGTCCAGGACTGTCGTGATGAGAAGAACGGTATGGTCTGTAGAAAGGGAAAAGGTCTACAAAAGAACAACTTTGATAAGAGTGGGAGACGTTAAAAGGGTGAAAAAAAAGTGTTCAACGGAGGGGGCGTGCTGTTGAGTGAGAGGGAAGGGGCCCCGATGGATCACCTGGACTCTTTTGGGAAGAGTGGAATCTTCTTACAATTGCGCGATAGCCAGGCTAAAAGGTGGGTGTGGGGTATTCAGGAAGACCCCCCTGGGGAATGAAAGAAAACAACTGCGTAAGAAGTCAGAAAGAATATCCATATCTGGCTGGATCTACATAATGGCAATGTTTGGAAAACTTGAGGTGACATCAGCAGATTATAAGTGGTAGTTGGGGAGTTTGCTTCAAAGAAAGTCCCTTCACTTGGGGGGGAAATTCGGAAAAGCCTAAAGATGTGGTGCCTACATCAGGAAGATACAACCAAGGGTAGTGGGTGGGGGGGAGTGAAAAAAGAGTCCTCTTGATCGTTCAGTATAGGTTTTCGGTGAGAGTGTTAGTAGAGAAAGGAATGTGGGGCGAGGGTTGCGGGAGACTTTTAAGAAGGAAAGGATAATGAAATAGTGTGAAAGAGGAGAGAAAAGTTTTGCATCAGCTGCCCAGACAGTAAAGAGCGGGGTTGGGAGCCATCGGGGAAATGCGCCGATTAAGGAGGGGAAAGGGGATCGGGTATATACATTCTTTTCTGTAGAAGAAAGAACGTAAAGGGGACTGAGGTAGAGGAGAATCTCCGGGACGCGTAACTGGCCGTGGATTCGTAAGGAGGCAAGAAATGGAGTGGGCGGAAATTTTTGGCGGGGGTTACCGGTAGGGGGGTGTAGAATGGGGAAAAAGTCAACGTGGGGAAGGTTTGAGCCCAAAGGAGTTCGAGTTGTTGGGGGGAGGGGAGTTTGGTGGAAAGAAGGAGTTTGACCGGCATTGGAAAACAAAGACCGGGGGGGACCCTGTCTTGTTTGAAACACAGTCAACTCTCCCTTAGAAAGAGAAGGGGGGGAATCGAGATCGAGATCATATGTACTGTCATTGGCTAACTAAGAGGGGGGTTAGAGGGATATGTGTTTGGCGTCCAGATTGTGTGGGAAGAGGAGAGATCAAAAAAGGGATATTAAAAGAGAGATATCAAGGAAAATAACCAATTCAGGGGAGCAACACTCATTAAAACACCTCGTGCTCCAATCAGACTAAGTATATGGAAGAGATCAGCGCTTGGCCCAATCGAGGGGTATAAGAACAGTTCAGTGTGACAATCACAAAACCTACGGGGTCAAAACAGAAGGGGAAAATGGAAAACCCGGGAAACGGCAGCAGAGAGATGACCAAAACGCCGCACCCAAAATCGGAAAGGGGGGAAGGGTTTGGGAAAGAACGTCAAGAGATTGGTCCATCGATACCAAAGTAACCCTAAAAAAAATAAGAAACTTCAACATCCGGGAGGAACCAAAGAACGAAGAACGAGGCAAGCAGGATAGGAGATACTGAAAGGGAAAGACATCCTAATCAGCTCATAAGGAGGACAGGACGATACGTCATGATGAACAGTTTTTCTAAATGGATTAGAGGGAGAGTGAAGAGGACTGAAACCCATCAAGATAAGAAAAAGACTGAAGGGAGTAACGAAAAAGAAAAGACTTGAAGACTTAAAGGGTAATGGCACATATAAAACTATGTAAACAAAAATATTCACGTACTGATCTACTAACAAAGCTAAAGAAAAAAAGGGGAGACATGAGGATGGAAGGGGAAAGCAAAAAAGAATGAAAAGAGCTTGTGGTAAAGAGCTACGGATTTGAAAACAACTCAAAAAGCCCTTTGGGCTTCAACCCAAGTTTAGGGGAAATTTATGGGGGGGGGGGGATAGAAGAAAGGGTTTCTAATCAGGGACCCCTTACTAGAAAAAAAGTAAATCAGTGTCGCCCACATTCCATTAGCGAGCCGATCCCTATGCTTGAATAGACAAACTCCAGGCTAAAAAGGATTATCGTTCATAAAAAAAACACAGGGTGGGGGAAGACCACCACATGAAAAAAGAGCACTTGTACCAGGAGGGGAAAAAAAACAAAGAGGAAGAGAATCATCAGCACAATATCAACGGACCCCTAAGAGTTAAACAAGAACTCCACGCGACGCCACCACCAGAGACCCAAAACAAAAACAAAGAACCCACAAAAAACACCCCAAACCCACCACCCAAAAAACAAAACAAAAACCCCTCCAACGGCAAATAACTAACGTCTTTCCCTGAAGAAGAAAGTAGGGGGCATGTGTCAAAGGATCCCTCAAAACCAAGGTCAAAAGGAACAAAGCAGACCCGTTTCCAGAAAATAAGGAAGGCTTTAAGAGAGATAGGAAAATTAACCAACGTCCGATAACACTTAAGAAAGAAAAAGATCCTCAAAAAAAAAGATCACAGCAGAGCGAGACTTTGCCACTAAATGTGCTTGGGAAAGGGAGAAAAACAAACGAAAGTACGAACGGTGGAAAAGTGAAATCAAAGGTGGATAGAGGGACTCAGCGAACTGAGGGTGTTTTCTTGATGCTTGAAAAAAAACCACCCAAAGGGGAACAGATGATAAAAACGCTAGCTCTAGAGTAAGAGCGCTAAGAGTTCTTATGGAGTGCTCATTCCACGCATGCACCATAATTAAAGCACGTAATGCCTTACCAAAAAAGGAAGCTCCCAACGAACGAGAACGTTCCCTAACCAGCAGAAGTCGAGGCGAACACAAAAAAAAAGAATAGGGGAAAAAAATAATCCAAAAGACATCCATATTTACCCACCCAAGATGCAGGGGGAAGACGGGGAACAAGGGAATCAGACGTTCCGAGGGTCTTTCTTTGGTGGGGGGGGGTTCACCGGGGGGCGAGAGAGCAATCCCCTACCGAACGACTCGACCCTCGCAAGAAGAGACGAGCAAAAGGAGAGAAAAATAAGATATTGCGATTTTCGAGGAGGGGAAAGGAGAAAGCACACGCGGGAAAAGACCAAAACGAACTCTGGAGTTGTTACGTAAGGCCAGGTACGGCCACCCGTGAGGTTTGGTTGTTCAAAGAAATTGCTTGGACAAGGGGGAGGAAACTCCTAGAAATAGTTAGTTGTTCGAAAATGAGCTGAGTTGTAGTGTATTTTAAAGGGGTGGAGTAGCCGTTGGAGAAAGGAGGGGGAAGGGGGGGAAAAGATGGCAATGAGCAAAAATAAAGGAAAAGAAGAAGAAATCCAAGGAAGAAAGGAAAGAAAGAGATAGCGGAAGGTACGGGAGTTTTGTTAAGAATCAACCATATGGAGAAGGAGTAGGGGAGGAAGAACAACTCACCCGATTCCACTTATAAAAAGAGCCGGCTTTGTGAGCCTCGCACAGGAAGGAGGACGGCGCGTCTTGAAAAGGGGGGGTTGGAGCAAGAGGTATGAGAGGTAGGGATCCTTGGGGGGCCAATTGTTTGCAGTAAGTCTATGAGCAAGGGAACCGGCCGGAAGAAAAAGTCTTTCTTCCGAAAAATAACTGGGCTGAGGAGGGATTGACAGAAATGTATCCTTCCATGGGGGATTAAGGGAAAATCAGATTGCGGAAGGAAACCGAGACGTGGGAGTATATTGGAAGGGAAGGGTGGTGCGTTCGGGGTTTAGTGCTAAGCAGGGGAAGAAAGTCCTGGGAATCTTTGGAGGGCTGGGAAGCTTAGAAAGGGGGAGAGGAAAGCCGAACATATGTGAAGGGTTTTTTTTTAAGGAACTAAAAAAGGGAGGGGGACAGATACGAGAACGGCGTGGAGGTCAGAGAGGCGATCGAAAATTTAATGGAGAGGTGGGTCGCGTCAACTTGGGTCGGAGGAAGGGAGGGAAGGTGTCAAAGGGAGGAAGTGGGTTGGGAGGGCTGATCCCTCGAGAGACTTGCCCAGTAAAGGGGGCGAAAAGGGCTAAGATGAGGTTGTTTCCCTAAATCGATTAAAAGAAGATGTGACAAGGGGGTTCGAGACGAAGGAGAACGTCAAGGGATTTGTTAGGTCCGCGGGGGTGTGATCTAGAGAACGGAAGAGGACTGGGAAGAAGGGGGTAAGAGTAAGGTTCCTATGGGCAGGGAAGACATTTTTTCGTGGAACGATTTGAATCACGCGAGTAGTATCGTTGGTTGGCACCTCAGAGCTACGAGGGGGGGGGGGTGGAAGAACTGTCAGACGTTTAGATAGAAGGGAATTAGTGAGTTATCTATTGTGAAAAAAGAGTTTTACAACCGGAGTACATATCATTAGGGATGGAGATGGAGTAAGTGAGGCCTTGATGCCTAAGAATAGGAGGGGGGACCGTGGCTATAAGGGGGGGAAGGGGGGAGGGTCGAGGGCTCAATGGGGTAACCCATTCATAAATTGAAGAGATTCTCCCATAAGGGGAAGGGGGGTTTTGGAAATGGGCAATCTCGGGTCGACGGGGAAGGGTAAACAACGGTGGCCCAGAGGGGTTGGGTAAGAGGGGGGAGGACTCTTACTCAAGATAAAAGGAAATCGATAAAGATCCAGCTGTTCTGGGGCCTAATGTGGGGGGCGGAGCGATTGAATATTTGGGGTTGTCTAAACAAGATTGTTTCTTGGGAGAAAGCGATGCGAAAGAAACAATAAAAAACGTAGGGTGTGAAAAAAAGGAAAGCCGTCAAAATAGAAAAAAATCTAACCGTAGCGGCAAAAACACCTGAGTGGAGGAAGGGAAACCGGTGGATAGGGTGAAAGGGATCTCGCGTTCAAAAAAAGGAGTCTATTACGAAAGAGGAAGTTTCAATAACACCGACCGCCAAAACAGGCTTGTGGGGAAAGAGGGGAAAAAAGAAAAATTCTCAAGGAGCAAAAAAAACCGCCGTCACCCAACGAGAAAGAAAGAGTGGCTAACTTCCCAGTGTACGAATGGGTTCCAGCGATACCACAAAACTTCTACCTTCCCCCACAAGACGAAAGATAGGAAAAGTCAGAGGAAAAGCTTAGGCTGAAAAAGACGCATACTCAGTCAAAGGAAAAAAGGATACGCAGGACCCGCAAGCATCTCAGCATTTATTGAGGAAACTCGAGAGGACCTAATGTAAAGTATGTTCAGGAAGAGGGGGACAGTGCTAACCTACATGCATTCCTCGCGGGAAGGGTCTGAACAAACCTGGCGAGAAAGATAATAAAGAAAACTCTTGACGCCAAATGGGAAGGCTTCCATAGGAACCTAAGGAAGAGGGAGAAGAATTCATCGCAGAACGAAGTAAACAAGGCGACCTAAAACATTATAAAATACCATTATTACTTGAAAGAAAAAAGATTTTTCGTATTTAGGACCACACATCATCTTCATGATCCCCTGTGGTGAACTACGGGAAAAAGGGGAGGGTCCGTAGATAAAATCCCAACGAAGTGCTAAAGAAAGTCAAAAGCGCAGAAAAATGAAATCATTGGAAATCACCAAAAAGAGGTAAGGAAGGGGTCCGAATACTCGCCAGCGTATATCGACCACAAGGAGAGCCGTTCAGGTCTCGGTCCACTAAACAATTTTTCGAAGAACACAAAAAAAGCAGAGTCCAAGTTAAGTATAGGAGGAAAGCAAGTCTTCTCAGAAGCACGAGAAAAAAAAATATTCCCAGTGAAAAGGAAAAAATTAGAAATAACTAACGGGAGACGCAAACAAGCCCACCATTACATTAAAAAATATAAAGATCACCCGCGTAACCGAGAACTCCTGAAAGTTCCATTAAAGAAGGTTCTAAGTGGAAACTGAGACCGTAAGAGAAAGCTACGAAGCCCGGGGTTATTGAAAGAAAGGAAGACGGTAAAAGCCGTGGTCAGAGACGATCAAAAAAAATAAGAGAGCCTAACAACTGTCGTATCCACTACCGATCGAAAGGAAAAAAAGAACGAGAAGCTAGCCCTTCCCATAGGTTTGGGGTGTGGGGATACCACAACGTAAAGACTTGAGGATCATGGGAAAAGCCGCCGTTTAGAGAAAGACTGCCTCGAAAACCTATGGTTGTTCGGGTGGACTTACCCAACCGACACAAACCTTGGGCAGGAGTTCTTATGCACTCTCGGGTCTCACGATGGGCCCCCTGTCTCGAACTGCTTGTCTTATTCGCTAACAGGTTTTGAATGACACATTGCCACTTCATACACCAAAAAGCCACAATAGGGCGTAAAAAATATAAAAAAAGACAATAAAATAGAGTGAAAAGAAAAGTGCGTATTCGAACAAAACAGAAAAAGGACTTGACAAAAGGGGGATGGGGAAGAAGAAAGAGAGTAACCACCAAAACTCAATGAAGGAATAAGAAGGGGAAAAAAACGTACACGAAGGTGAAAAAGCGTTTTTTTGGATTAAACTGGGGTTAGAGGGGAGGATCACCTAAACGAAAATAGGGCAAT
>Ga0179591_1243195_pt1 | contig 15666 bp, 13 predicted proteins | sample CZOMad2_1_08_16f_FD_182891 | JGI IMG/M metagenome (GOLD analysis project Ga0179591, IMG submission 182891) | Vadose zone soil fungal communities from Angelo Coast Range Reserve, California, USA - CZOMad2_1_08_16fungal (PacBio error correction) | ecosystem: Environmental > Terrestrial > Soil >...
ATGTGTGAAGGACTTCCGGAGAATAGCGATTAGTGAGGTCCTTCCTTCTATTCTTTGAAAGGTAAAGAGACGGTTCTGTCTTCTTTAGTCTTGGGGGGGGGGGGAGGCTTCGTAGGACGCTTTTGACCCGAAGAGACCGTGCGTGGGTTTCGGAACAAAGGGGAAGATAGATCGCCCGGATTGAAGGGCATCCGAGAGAGGCAAGCATTGGGAAGGTCCTAGAAAAAAGCGCCGTCTACAGGAGAGCGGCTAAAGGGGACTCAGAAGAAAAGCGGACATCGTCGCGGGCAAGGGGTCAAGAGACGTTCTTCCTCTACAAGAAAACAAGTGGGAAGAAGGGGCTGGAGAGGTCATGAGACGTCTTCATCTGCTCAAGAAAAAGGAGGAATTTCTGGAGATTAGTTGGAACCATGGTTGTTGGCGTTCACAAAACGAAAGTAGTCATAATCTATCAGTCCATCACCAGCCAAGGAAGGCGCTGGTAACAGTAGGCGTACATGGCCAAAGAGGGAAAGAAGAAAAGGTGACTTGTCGACCCTAGAGAAGAGGAAAGATTACTCGGCACAGTGAGGAACGAAAAGAAAAACCCTGACCTATCCTAGTCACTTCAGGGGAGGGAGAAAAAGAAATCAAGGACAACACAATCGAGCAACGAAAAAAGGGGCTCAGACGTAAGGGAACCAAATGCGTCACTCTGCGAAGTGGGTTGAGCCAAGGAGGAATTTCTGCAGAGCCAGTTGGGAATAACACCAAGATCCACTGGATCCTTAGAGAAATAGTATAGGCGGTGTAGCAGCGTCGAGATTCTCGACTTCTGTGGGTACTGAACCTAAAAAGGGGAGCACTGAGGCAAGAAGCAATTTCTTACAGGAAGTAAAGTCCTCAGTTAGGGAGAAATTTCAGCACCAGGAGACCTATCAATGAAAAACGATCAGATGCGGCTTACAGGGCTCAGGGAAACTTGTTGAGAAAAAACAGAATCCCTCTGGTTTGGCCTGAGGACGCGTTGTCCATTCTTCGATTGCTGAGGCCATTAGGGGAGACAAATTAACAAACCAGGACGACAGAAACTAGGAAGAAAATTCCAGAAAGAAAGGCATAGCTAATGTCCTTTTCAAAAAGGCGGTATTTACTGATGGGAAGGATGGAGGGGCCGGGGGGTGAATACAAAATTGGGGAGTTAAAAAAATTCTGCATCTTCCAAAGGGAGGGCATAAAGTGCTCCTGCAGGAACAAAAAGTGTTGCCAACATGCGATCATAGACAAATGTGAAAAAAAAATGTGGAAGGTGGGTGAAAAGAACAAGTCCTCTTTTCATTGGTCGCGTGACCCAGTGGAACAAGTGAAAGCTTAATAGGAAAAAGAAACACAACTAAAACAGAGTAGACTGACTATGTCGTTAGAGAGCGTTGCTTGAAGGAATGATTCTAAAAGGGGGAAGGGGGTGATAGGACCGATCGGGGGGAAAGGGGGGGGAAAGATGAATTAGCATCCTGTCGCTAAGAATGGAAAATTAGCGTGCACGCATAGAAGTAAAAAGGAAGGAGCTCTACCTACCTCGAGAGTAAGAAAGAGAGGGCTTCAAGGGGTTCAGTGAACGAGCAGGGAGGAATGACCTCTTTCGGTAGCCCTATCTGTCGCGTTCGGCCTGCGCTTCTACATGACGTCTCAGAAAAAGGAGGGGTCTCCTCTGAAGGAAAAGTGGTGTAATGCCAATTCCCAAAGGGAAAGCCTTGACTGCAATCGTCCAGGAGAACTAGAGGGAGGTATAACATAAAAGTGTACAAAAAGGGGGCGATTGGGAGGGCTCGGGGGTCATGACACAGGGGAGAAAGATTTTAAGGTAGCGGGCGTAGAAGGCATCAAGGCTGCTAACGGCAAAAAAGGGAATGGGATGATTGGTGGCCAGGGGGAATGTCCCCCTTCCCACCAAGTAGGGGGGATGAAAGTAGCTCAACTTCAAAAGGGGTCATCAAGGGACGCAGGGGCCAAGGAAGATAATTTATTTTGGTCATGGTCAACTATATTACCGCAGAAATCTTGTCCAATGCCCGAAGGATTCTTACGGAAAAAAGAGTGGCATCTAAGTTTATCTCACTAGCATTGGGGATGGAAACCAAGTGAGTAGATCTGGAAGTGCTAGATCAGAAAGTGGCTCCCCGTGGTATCGAGATTGGAAACTAGAACACCTTTATGTACAAGAAAAAAGTGGTGTCACAAATAAAAGACGTAAAAAAAAAGTGTTCCTGGGAGTAGGAACTGGATAAAGGCGACATTTTAAACCGGTTGATCCACAATAAAACCTGAACGAGAAAGGAGCAACCCGCGACACGTTTTAATATTTGGCCGGAAAAAGCGACCTTTCTAGGAGTTTGTGGGTGGCGTTTTCCTTGGGCAATTTACATTTGGGGAATGGAAACCTTTGAAAAGCGTCAAGACGCGCAACACTGGGATGAAGAGTTGGACAAGGGGATGGCTTTCCCATTTTCAAGAAGACGGAGAGATAACGCCACTTTTACAGGGGAGAGCGTTGTGTGCAAAGCCTCCGAATTGGGGGGAACTCTTCACTCGAGGGAGGCGAACATGGATAACCAAAACGAAAGCATGAGAGGCGTCTTACTTTTGCGAGAACACAGCTCTTCCTATGAAACGTGGGTGCGGAAAAACACTTGGGGGTTTATGATGGGAAAAGAACAAATTCTTATAACTCGGTGACACAATCAGGGAAAAAACCCGGAAGTTTCCAGACTATGTGTTCCAAGGGGGAGGGGTTGCCAAGAGGCAGAGGACCCAACCTGGGTACAGGGACAGTCCTTGGTGGTGTTCTTGAGAGAGAAACCTCAAAGCCCGACGGGGGAGGGGGGCTCAGGATAAATTTACTTCCACTCTTGTTAAACCTCGTCGAGATAACGGTTTACTTGGATCCGGGTGAACCACCTGAAGAAGACAAAACAGTGGCGATCCCGACTTGGACGCGTAAGAAAAGAGAATATATAATCAACAACAACAAGAGTGATAAGGGAGTTAGTCAAGAAGTTCAGGGGGACGAGGCACAACGGTATTGGGAAATCCGGGAGTGGGTGTCGTCACAGGCAAAAGGTTATCAGACATGATTTGATCATCAGGGTTGCCGTAAGGGGGAATTTACCCTTCAAGAGGGAGTGAGGTTTAGGGTCGAAAAAGAAGAGAAGGCCTGAGGGAAGTTTGGGAAGAAGGAGAGAAAAGCGCAAACCCAGCTCCAGGCCCTACCAAGGCGCCTGGAAAGGCTACATTTTCTTACATCGGGAAAGTGGTGAGAAGCGTGGGGGAATAGAAAACTCATAAAAAGGGAGGTCCGACCACCTGGTAAGCGGGAAGCTCGGGTAGATTGTTTACGAGAAGAAACGCCTAACTCAGAAAAGGGGGAGGATATTCTGTCTTGTGCTGGAGGGGGAAATCTTGTACATCTCTTAACAGAGACAAGATTCTAGTAACAGGGAGATGAGAGGAAAGGTGGGTTTCAACGTGCAGGGAGGTGTGCATGTGCATCACATCAAAAAACAACTACTTCAAAAAGTTTTCTGAAGCGGGAAATAAGGGTATGCGTCACTTCCACAATGGATAGATTATCACCGGGAAATACCGCACCTAAGTTTCGACAGTTGGGAAGGGAAAAGGAAGTTTAGGAGGAACTTTGATTGTGTATTTCCTAAGTGAAGAGGGGAATTAGAAAAAAATCCTAAGGAACACTCTAAAAGATATTACAATGGGGTGGGGGTATACGTCTTTAGTCCCTATTGCACCCGTGGGGAAGAAAAGGAGAGACTGATCTGTCTACTGGGACTAAGGGGATCCATCTGTTCATACCTATGGCACTTAAGGAATATAAAGTGAGGGACATACCACTTTCCGTAGGAATACTGGGCCTTCCACTCCTTTTCGCATGGAGGGAAAAAAAGTCGACCATTAATAACTTAGAATGGATATGTCACACAGCAATGGGTTGCTCTTCTGTGGCGGAAGAGAAGACAGACTAAACTTTTTGACGGAACTCTAAACATGAGGCCACGCGACTCGGCCCGGGTGGCCTTATAGCCGTATGGCTCCTTCTACAGAAAAGGCTACCATGACTATGTGGAAACGGAAGGGAACCTAATTCACCTATCCGAGAAGTTAGATGGAAGGCAACAGATAGTGCGATCAAAAGAAAATTCATACTATTGCGAGGTAGGGGAAAGGTTCCGTAGGGGCCGAGAAACCACGGTGGTCAAGCAGTACTGTCTACCCACTAAGAGTCTATTATCCGAAGAAGAAAGATCCGGGGGGAAAAGGGAGACTTAAGGATCTGTCAACAAAAAGGACCTCGGGAAAGAGTACTACCGAGCTAAGTGAAGACCTTTGATAATCACTCTACATACTCTCTTGTTTCAGGAAGAGAACCGTAGTAAGGCGGGCATACGTCGTCTAGCGGAAGAAAGTCTACTTCGTCCGAAAAATGAAGTCTCAAAAGGAATGCGGAAAGAAGATCTCTAAAAAGAGGACGTACAGATGTGTCAAAAATCCACATGATTCGGAGGAGAGAACTCATGGGAAGAACCGAAAACTGACGACCGTAGGGAGTGGGAGAAGTGGAAATGCTAAAGCTTTTGACGAGGGGGTACCGGGATGCTGCGCTTCAAAGATCGGTGCATCTTGATACACATAACAGGAAAAGGGAAAATCAAAAGGCATGGTCATGAAGGGAGGCAATGTGGTCCAATTTTCGAGGAGGGGAGGAGAAACTTGCTGTACCTCAGCATTAGTGGGAAGAGCGGTTTGAATCAAACAAAGGTGGGAAAAGGGCCATTACCGCCGATATGAGTAAAGCAAACCGGCTTATTTAAAATAAAAGAAGAGTCCTTAAGGAGGCCAACTGGAATCTTATGGGAGGCAGGGGGGTTGGTTGTTTTAAGGTGGGAGGAAATCGCCTTGGAGGATCCAGCATACTAAGCTGAACCAGAATTCGAGGGGAAAAAAAACGGACTCGTTACTTTTGTACACCCAGGAATGATATTGGATCTAAAGGGGGCTGAAAAAAGGGACAGAGTTTATCATGGCATGGGGACGTGAAGAGGAAGACTGGTCTGAACCTGATCAGAGGTGACTCTTGCCGCGCAAGGCGGATGCCCTCACCGCTGGAAAAGAGGGGAGACTTATAAAACAAAAAAGGAAAGCGTCTACTAAACCTTCACTACATGGTGCGTCTTGGGGCAGCCAAATGAGTACATCAGTATCACAAAAGAGCGGAGGAGAGGGGGAGGTGGGGGGTGAAATGAAAGAAGGAAGCCAACTTTTAGTTGAAATGAGGAGTTTCCATCTATTAGGGAAAGAAGTGAGGCCTCTGGTCATTGAGGGGGGGACATCATCAGGTCAAATAAAAGGATAGGAGTACATATTTTCGATAGAATAAAAAAGAAACTTTATCTAGGGGAGTAAGATGGTCCATTGACTACATGAGAAAGAAGGGGGAGGCAGTCTAAGCGGGGAGGATGGAGAACGCTCTATGGACTCGATCAGGTATAGGAGGAAGAGCACCATTATTGGAAATCGATAAAAGAACTTTCCAGGGATAATCCTGGACTGGACTCAGAGGAAACGTCGGAAATCGGACGTACGCTCAAAAGGCGTGGCCCCAAAAGGGAAGGACGGCTCTTTCTTCCAGAGAAAGATGTAGAACGGGGAGGAACTCTGAAGTAACGGAAAAAGAATGTAGCATCTACCGGTTTACGCTTGGAGAAAAAACTAATACTTTTCTTATGGATCTAAAAGAGATCGGAAAGGCCGATTGTACACCAAAAAAACGGAAAGGGAGCGGATGGACCTACTAAACCTAAAGAAAAGCGGAAAAGAAGAACCGAAGAACCAGGGAGGGCCGCGAACCTTTTCATGCGAGAAAACTAGCCCTAAGCCCCAAAAGCCGTGAAAACACGATCGCTACAACAAAAAAATGGGGGAGTGAAAAGGAAGGGGGGGGGGGAAAGGAAAGTCTGGATGTGAGGGCGATCTTGTATAAGAAGTGCTCTACGCTGAACGTGAAGGCAGAACTATCTTTTCTTCTTCGAGAAGGTGGGGGGTCTATGGGGTGCTTCAAAGAGGGGGGGGAGAAGTCGACGTTTCCAAAAGAAAGGTGGCGTCCTCTGAGGGGAGCAAGAAATGTGGGGCTTCATCCAATCCGACTTCGGAGTAGGAGGAGCTTCGTCCACCGAAATTCAAGAAGGCTGGAGGGGAAAAAAAAAGACAGAGTCAGGGACTTCCACGCGTCTAACCAAAACGCCTGAAAGCAGGTCTTCCTATACAAAAGCCAAACTTGTAAAATGGCTATTCAATGAGCCACCCGGCAGAATAGAGTCTAGGGCAAAGGGGCTGATCACGGAAGGGAGGGAAAGGATTTCCCACCGACATTTTTTCGTGTAGGGGAACAGAGCCTAAAAAAGGAGAAGAGCGGGATCACATCAGGACGAAGGAAGGAGAGACAAATTCTTTATCGGTAGTCCATTAAGAAAGGGAAGAAGAATCTACAGTTTTTCATTGCGGAAAAGCGCAGGGAATCAGCCGACTCTGGAAAGACAGTGAGGGGAGAAAACATCCCCTGACCGTGACCATCACTTCAGGTCTGGAAAAGAAGGGGGAAAAAAAAAACTATAGTCCCAGAACAGGGGAAGCAGGAGGAAAAACACCATCTAGCACCCAAAGCTTTTTCTAAAAGGGGGTCTTAACAGGTTGAGGAAAGGGGGGGTGAAGAAACAACGAGCAAAGGGTCAAAAAGAGGGGGCAGTGCAGATAAGAGAAGGGGTGAAAGCTTTCTCTTAGAGAGGGGAAGACCTGACTCATCGTTATACCTGAATAAATAAAGGGGAATTCAATTAGTTTCGGAGGATCAAGGGGGAAAATTCGGCAATTTAAGAAACAGGCAAGACAAAGTTAGGATCAAGCGGCTTTCCGAGGAAGAACCACCCAGGGAAGGAGGAAAGTGATTGGAATGAAGTCGAGATGGAAAAAGCTTAGAAAAGGGAAAAAATCTAAAGGCGATTGGCATCAAAAATAAAACAAATTCCTTAAAAACACCCACAACTCGGATATAGAGATGTCCATTGATATGAAGAGATCGTGAAAGGGGTCATGGAATCACGACTCAGGAGGGGGGAAATGATTATCGAGTCTTTCAGTGGGGAAGAACAAGGGTGTCGTTTAGAGAAAAGAAAAGGGGAGGAAGGCTGTCCCCATTTTCTGCCTGAGAAAAACGAAGCAGTTCACTCATGCCTCCAAAAAAGGGATGGAAAGGAAGGCTGTCTCAATAGTAAAATCCAGGGACTTGGTGACAAAAAGCTAGTCAGGTAGAAATGAGGTCCCTTTTGAAAAGATAGGGAAACAAGGAAGAACGCCATCACCACAAGCAACAGGTTAGCCTTCACATGAATAAGCTTTGTAAGGGGGTATTTGGGTAAGGTCCCGTGAAACGGGGAGTCAAAACTGAAGGGGCGGGAAAAAGATCGTTTTGTGAGCAATGTTGCGGTGCACGCCTCAGGCAGAAGGCCAGGTACTTCGGACAGTTAGCAAAACTCTCCTACGAGCCCATGACGAACGGGGGGGAAAAAGAAAAGAGGGCATAGCTAGGATGAACAAAGAAGTTTACACCGGGTGGGAATGGTCTAGGATTGAACCCTAAGAAAGTCTTTCTTGGAAGGCAGATGACTACTGCGATAGAAGAAGAACTCTTGGTCTAACACTCATGGGGCAACCTGACGGCATGGCCCAAACGGGGACCTCCTTAAAAGAAAGAGGAGATCTGAGCAATATTATTATAGAGAGTGAGGAGGAAAACAAGAATTTTCATGGCTGACGGGTTGCCGTAGAAGGAACTAACGGGCCAGAGGGCAGGGGGGATCGATTATTTAAATAATGAAAAGCAAAAAAATCCACACGAGGAAGATGTTGCCTGAAGGGGGTGGACGCATCATTTTCTTTGGGCCCAGTGGAAATAGCCATGGTCACGCCTGGCTTTTTGTTGCCAGAAGACGGCTGAGAGAGTTGTGGAATGGCCGGATATTTACACGACCCATCGTTTAAAATGGCCAGGACCCAATACTTTGACTCGAAAAAAAACGTTGAAAAGGGACTAGAAGACGGGAGATAGGTCAGTGCCTATCCAGGTCGGTTACCCGATGATACCGGGGGAGGGGTAGAAAAACCGGGGGAACTGACCTCCACCAAGGGGTTCACATACGTTACTCCAAAGAGAAACAGGCTAAAATGAAAGGTGAGGGAGGTTTTAGTTTCAGGGGAGGGACCTTTTTCTCCCGTAACACCGCTCCCCTTAAAAACCAAGCCAGGTGATATTTGTGCAAGTTTGCTCCAGCCCTTGCAACGGAGGGAAGCGGGCCTTGTGTCCGAAAAAGCATGGTGAGGCCGCCGTCAACGTGTAAACGCGCACTGCCCACTGAATAAGTTGTGCGTGGTTGATGACATTGTCCACAAAAATAAAGGGAACCGGTTGCCACGCCCTGGGAAGGTATTCCCTGGGGAGTCCAGAAGGAAGCTTGTTGTTTCCCCAAGGGTCAGGGTCCGCGGTGTACACATTGAAAGATTCTACCAGACACAGAACATATCGATGAGTTCGCGGTCCTTGGAGGGGATCAAGTAGTGAAAGAGGAACAAGGTGCAGAACAGGGGTTTGTGGGAGGACCAGTCTTCTAACGAGGGGGGGAGAAAAAAAAAGCTTGCAAATTGAGACCGACCATGAAGAAAGAGTAGGAATGGGCGAGGGTTTCGGCTAGGGACGAGAAACCAACAAGTCCACCGTTAAAGTGTTCAGGGATGGAACGAAATAAAAGCATGCGACGTGCGGGCCAGAAGACTACAGTACGAGTCGGTGATACCAAAAGAAACGGGTAAGGGCCTGAAGTGAAGGAAACGCTACTACTGGGAAAAGACCGTTCAGAGAACCATTTTAAACGGGAGGAGACATAAGGAGCAAAACCAACGGGAGGATGATAAAGAGTAAGAAGTCAATAGCAAGTAAACGATAGAGCAAGGGGTCTGGGAGAATCTTCGGTGGGTTTTCGCAAAGGGATTCAACTTAAACAGTGCGACCGAGAGATTATCACCAGAGTTGAATACCCTAGCTGATGGCAAGTGAGGGGGAAGCACGATCCCATCAACGCCGAAGGTTGGGTTGGCATCGGAAAGAAGATCAAACACCTCGCAATGCCTGAAAGGGAGAGGGTGGAATGAAGCGTCTACATTTCTGGGGCAGCGGGGACCACGGGGCGTCGGGGGACTTTGGTCCGCATGACCCCTCATACAACCCACCAACGGTGACTGACCAGACACTTTGTTCAGGGGATCGTGCCTAAGACACTCATAAATATCGAGCTGGTAGGGCGGTCTTTGGAAACTGTTTAAAAGAGCGGAGGAGGGGAAAGATTCAGGAAAGTTTTACAACCCGGGATGAGTGGTAACACCTGACACAAGGGGTGGAGGAGCATAAGGAACAAAACTCCCAAGGCCAGGAGGTCGCGGTGGTCCAGGAAGAGGACTTGGCAAGTCCCAGTCTAAGAAAGGTCAAAGAAACAACTGAAGGGGCGGGGGGGTAATTGTAAAAAAGTAAAAAGCTGTCAAAGGTATAAAGGTGGGAAGTTGTATAAGGGGCACAAGAAGATAAAAGAATACTACTAGACCCGGAATACACAGTCAGAAAAAAAATGGAAAGGGGGGTGGTTGTGTCTACTGGGATGGACTTTGGCCCCACATTTTTTTCGGCTAGAACTGTAGTCGAAACCATAGAGGAATCGGGACGAGGACAATAAGCTGACAGGAAAAGGATGGAAAAAGGACGTACGCCAGGAGCAACGATTGGGTCCTGAAGAACGTGGATATCTTGTGTCAGTTGGTAATATCGTACAAAGTAGCACAAAAACATTCAAAGGGGACAGTTGATCATGTTCCGGGGGGAATTTACCGAAAGACTACCTTGGAGGAAGGAGAAAAAAGCCAACTCCTCCTTCCCTAAAGGGTGGAGGTTGCTCTTATAAGAATACTAGCATGAAGAACTTGGTAAACATTAAAGGGATACGAAACTATGGAAAGAAACATAGCTTCTCTCAAAGAGGGATGAAAGGGAGAAAGAAAATGTCGAGGCGGGTCCGGGGTAGGACCGTTTGAATGGATTCAGTTAGACGGAGTAGAATACGACGTTCATAGGGACCAATAACGGAGAGAGGCTCCACCGCCAAGCGATAATGAAAGAAGATAGGGGCGGAAAACCTTTTTTTCCGACTCGTCTAGCCGAGAGGAGTAAAGAGGTCCGCGTCCTCTTCTCGTAGAGTTGAAAAATCAGCAGGTCCGACGGCCTATTTCCGTCGAGAAGGAAGGAGGGAACGACTCACACCCTCTTCTAAAGGGCGGGGACGCTCCTAACCTTCAATTGACTGGGAAACGCAACAATTAAAAGTATGGTGGCGAGGACTTTTAATGATAAAGTGGTTGAGAGGGGGGGGGCATTGATTCATCTCTTCAAGCATAAAATTTCAAGTCTTCTACCCGACGAGAGTGCAAAAATGCACACAAGGCCGGAGGGAAAAGAAGGGAGATTGAATTTTGCCAATTAGAGTGGAGGAAATGCTGTCTCTTCATCACCTTGGTAAGGCTAGAAGGACACGACAATTTAAAATGAAATGGGAAAACCGGAAGAGGGGGAGGACACATCATCCTTTAGTAGAGGAGTAGGTTCCTGCATATTTAAGAGGGATGTCTAAGGGGGGGGAAGGGCCTGACCAATCGCACTGGTCGATCAAGAATAAGAAGATGCAGCGGCAACAGAAAGACGTTACTTCTTGAAGGTTTCAAAAGAAAAAGTTGGATATCATGAATAAGTGATCAAGAGTTAAGGCGGGCTTCGGGTGACAATGGAGAAGGAAAAATGATGGGGAGAAAAGAAACGACCAATTTTTCTTATTGCCGTAAGTGAAAAAAGAGATAAATCTGTGACTCGGAATCGCGGCTGCACTAACAGCCTAGAAGCGGATACCAGAAAAAAGGTAGGGTTTGCTTCCAACCAGGTCAGGAGAACATGCTTCAAAATCGGACGAGCAAAAAGTGCTTCGCTGTTGTTGGTAACGTAAGCAAAAGAGAAAAAAAGTTTCTGCAAGTTGGGTGCCACGAAGAGGGGTCAAAGACGAAGGAGGTCTATGGGAAGGGGCGGAAAGTCGGCCAGAGTCGGATGGAAACGGTGGTCAGAGAGTTCAGGGGGGAAGGAGGATTTCTTCCTAATTAGGGCCGGAGAAGAAAGGAGATTGGTAGCGCAGTAACGGGGGCTGCTGCAGAATATAGGTAGACGGAGAAGAACAGCCCCGAGTGGGAACTCGAACCCAGGCAGCCGTTCGTCGAAAGGAGGAGAAAAGAGGGAAGAAGGATGACATCGTGCCATCGCGCAGCGGGGAAGGGGGCGTTTGTCGAGGGAAGAAGTTCGGAGAAAAAGCAAGCGGACAGAAAGAGCGGAAGCGGAAGTACCTGAAAAGGCCAGAAGTCGGAAGGGAACTCTTAGAGAAGAAAATGGAGGAATTCGTATGGCGAAGCCCAAGGGGAAGCGCTGAAACTATGGAGCACGCCAAACCGATAGCAACGGAATTAACTACCGCTCAAAAAACATACAAAGTCCATACAATAAGAACCTTAGTAAGCCAAAATGAAGAAAGTGAACACTGGACTTTACTAAAAAAAAAAGTGGATCATCAGGCAGGTCAAGTGCACAGATCTCTAACCCACACCACATTGTAATGAATTTTTGGGGAAGAGCTGCCGGATTAGCGGCGACTTCTTGGAATTACTGGCCGGGAGGAGGAAAGTAACTTTTCGCTTAGGACGATTGTCTGAGAAGACGGTTTGAAAAGATGTTTCAATGGGCTTGCTTATTCGCGGGTGGGCCAAAGAAAACAGGTGTCCCGCAGAGGGAGCGAGCGTAGGAAAAAGGGTGGCTTCTCAATAAGAAGAGTGGAAGGAGCGGGAGGCAGCGTCCCCCTTCTGCCAAAAACAAGGGCAACTTTCGATGAAGCTTCCCAATCTACCAAATCATGGAAGCAACCGGGAGTACTCGAAAAATCCAACGGGGGGACTACTCGAGGGACATGTTCATAGCCAGTTCCGAGAGGAAAAACAGGCGGAAGTCGGGGTAGACTTCTTTTTCAAAAAAAAAAAAAATGGTGGAGGTTGTCGCCTCACTACTGAGCGTAAATAGCCTTCAAAAGAAGAAGGAAAAAAAGCGTCCTAGACCAGAAGGTAGCTGGGGGTTAAGTGGACGGGAACTAGCTCGGGGGAGGTGACAGAAAGGGAATCGACCCGTGACGAAGAAGTAAACCATTTCTCGGAAGCAAAGAAAGGACCTGGACACTAGAACGAGCTTTACGAAACGAGTTTCAAGCCAAGAGAGAGAAAGACCACGAAAACAGAAGCGTCTTAAGGTAACCCACCATCTGGAGGGAAGTCTCAGAGTGGGTTGACTTCCCGGAGTTGAAGCGAGGATGTGGAGTGAGAAAATGGGGGGCGCAACCGAGAGAAGTTTCTTCCGGTAAAACGACTATAGATAGCTGTATGTGAAGAAGAAAGAAAGCTTAAATAGCTGTAGACCTGAACGAAAAAGTCAATAATACAACTGGGGTATGCAGAAAGAACCAATTTGCCTTCAGGAGAAGGAAGCAGCCAAATGGGAAACTTAGAATCTAAGAGGGTGTATAACCCAGTCATCTTCCCTTCTTGCTCAAAATGGGGTGTGGGCCCCAGGACTGAGTTCCATCGAGGAGGGCCTAGGATCAGATTTATAAAAAACTAAAAAAGGGAAAAGAAAGAGATGGGAGGAATGAGAAGGAAAGAGCTGACAGGTTGACTAATCCGCAAGGTGGGAGTGGATATTCGAAAAACACGTTGGGGGGGTCATAAAATTTTAGGGGTCAAAAGAAAAAGGGGGAGCATCTTTCCCCAAGTGATGTAATGGATGACAAGGGCCTCCCCCCTCAACTTGTGACCGGAAGAATAAAATTTCCTGTGACTGGGTCCAAAAGAAGTAGGTACAGGGGGGGAGGGGTTGGCCCGTGACCAGATACAAGCCTCCCGCGGACGAAAGAAGGCACAAGTAACAAACAGAAGAAATCGGTAAAAATTTGGCTACAATAAGGGATGGGAGGGGGAGGGGGATTTAAGGTCCATTTACGTGAGAAGTGCAGAAGGAGGGGGTAAAACTTGAACGATGGGGGGAACGCATCCGTGACAGGAAAGGAAAGGGAGGGGACTTCACTTCTAGTGGGTTACACTCATCTAAAAGACGAGAAGCCGACGACGGAGACAACGAGAAAATGATGACGGTGGGAGTAAAAAGGTGGCTTCACATAGGAGGGGAGGAAGTGTGGGGGGGGTAATGACAGCGGGGGGAATAATGCCGTGATTTTTGACAAAAGAAGAAGCTACGGTCAAAGATGGAGAATACGGGAAAGCAGAAACATTTCAACACGGTTTACAAAGAAAATGAAAGTAACTTTCCCCGCCTGAATAAGATAATGTTAGTTAACTCTCTTGGGGGACTCAACATGTTGGACTAGGGCGATGACGGTAGGTCAATGACTCTTTCGAAGAAAGACGTGGAAGGAAGGGGAGGGGGGTAAAGGAGAAACTAACTTCGATCGACTGAAACAACAGGAGAGGATGGGGTTAAAGAATGTTTGTAGAAGTCACCAAAGTAGAAGTATGTGGTCCCAGCAGAACATTCCGCAAACCCGAGAGGAGAAACAATAAGACGCGGCACTAGCAGGCAGGACTTGGGTGTGGAACGTCAAGATACTGGTAACCGGAAAGAGAAGGACCCCGTCGTGAAAGAGAATTTGTTATCGAGGAAAGTGGCGAACGGTTCTTGCACCACTTTTCATTTATCAGCTGGAAGGGAAGAGAGGAGGGCCCGTCTTTCATCCCGGGAAAGAGGTAATATCCCTTTCTGAGAGAACACCTGGAAATTTAAGCCAGGCAAAAAGAAACAGTTTATCTTTAGTATGAGTGTTACGTCGGGGCGTAAAGGGCCTCTCCCTTATCCACAGTCACTAAAAATTACTGAGAACAACGGGGGGTTTTTTAACGGCCCATTTCGCCCGTTGGGAGGTGGAGTGCCTGTCCAAATTTTAAGGTGGGGAAACCCCCCGCGCACAAGGGCCACCTCTTACAGAGATGCGTAGGGCAGGGATTGTTAGGGACACATGTGCCAAATAAAAAAGTTTCTCAATTTGAAATACAAGGTGGAAATCTTAGGACCTCTCTTTGTTCACACTCAGGAAAGTTTGGACACTAGGTAAACCAATCGTTCACTCTAGGGAAAAGGGAAAAGACCTCCACGCACAATGGAGATAGTTCAATTTGACGAGTCGGCCATAGGGTCCACTAGACCACCGCTAAAAGGGGGGGGGCGAAAAAAGTTGGGTTAGGATTTGATTCGACCAGGATTCGAACTAGGGCAAAAAAAAGGAATAAAGAGACCGGGGGGAAAGGGTTGCCAGAACGGGAGTATGCTTTGATAAGGGGTTAAGAGAGTGTGACTGATTCCCCTTAAAAGAGAAGAAAGAAGGGGGAATTTTCGTCGGGGGTTAAAAAAGCAAGGTGCAAAGAAATTTCTGAGACATACTGGACCTCGGGGGGATCCACCTCGCGATAACGGGGTAAGAATCCTTTGCCGAACACAAAAAAAGGCCAATAAGTGTGCGCATTGGAGAGCTCTTCTAGAAGAGAATCGAGAAAAAAAAAAGGGAAGGATAAAAAATATAGATTGTAGCTGTCGAAAAATCTGGCTCGCAAAAAGGGCTGGAGAACATGGGACGGGTTACGGCAAAGTTAAAAGTCTCTATCTATGTAGAAAAAAGAAGGGGGAAGAATGATCGAGCCATGGCCCAAAGAAGGAGGGTCTTTCCAAAAAGAAATAGAATTTTACTCAGGAACGAAACTAGACCATCCACTACGCATATCGGCGGGACAGGAAGGGTGAAAGGGAGAGAAAAAGGGATCACCGCGTTTCAGAAATGACAAATCAAATCAATAAAAAAATGTGGAAGAAAAATAGGTTCGGAGGGACGCGTGGACGATTGGATAGAAGTGGACTAAGAAATCCGAGATGACTTTCTTGGCGCGTAGAAAATGTACATATCGGAAAAGAATAAAAACAAGATTAAAAAAAGCAAAGCGATCAATATGGGTTAGTAACGGATCACCGGTATTTTAGGAAGGGGCCAGAAAAGAAAAAGTACGCATAACGTGGTGAGTGGGCAGGGTGCACGGGATGGACGGCACGTAAACCACCCTGTGACAGAGGAGGGAAAAAAATCAAAGACAAGACATACAAGGTCGAATAATGGCCAAAGATAAAAGGGTCGCGGTAAAGATGAGTCTGTAGAAAAAGTAAGAAAGACAAGGCGACTGCCCTGCCGTAAGAGTCAGAGAAAATTTTGTTGGGCGACGTCTGGGGAATAGGGAGGGGTTTTGGTCTTCTCAATACAGGTCGTAAACCGAACTTGGAATCGGCGAGAGATAGCACGACGCAAATCTCAGCCACAGTGGAGGAAATACCACGAGGCAGGAAGAAACGAGTTTTTCTTCAAAAAGGCAATGACCCGATTTGTAGGTTAT
>Ga0179591_1284372_pt1 | contig 15665 bp, 27 predicted proteins | sample CZOMad2_1_08_16f_FD_182891 | JGI IMG/M metagenome (GOLD analysis project Ga0179591, IMG submission 182891) | Vadose zone soil fungal communities from Angelo Coast Range Reserve, California, USA - CZOMad2_1_08_16fungal (PacBio error correction) | ecosystem: Environmental > Terrestrial > Soil >...
GGGGAGGATCGGATGAAAGAAGTACCAATCTATGGGACCTGAAAAACGGCGTCGCGGCTCGACAAGAGATGTGAACGAAAAAAAAAGAGAAGGGGGAAACCGCAAGAAAAAAGTACGATGGAAGATTGGAACAACAGTAGGCAGATTCCGAGATACCTGGGAATTCGGTCGATAAAAGAAGGAACAAAAGGGGGGAAACATCCTGCAAGAGAAGACTCAGGAACGCCAAAACTGGAAAAAAAAGGGGGGGACGGACGGGGAATCACACATGGTTCCAAAAATTGGGAGGGAAGGAGGGAGGAAATTAAATTAAGAAGGGAAAAGACAGGATTCCAAAACGATACTTGAGGCCGTCCAAAAGGTCAAAATCTGTAGGGATTCAAGTGCAAAAAACAAGTCCGGGATTTGCCAGGGAAAAAGCAGGAGGAAGGCACACGTGCAAAGAGGGAGAATTCGAGAAAAGGAGGGAGAAGGATCATACGGGACGTGGGGCCCATCGCGTGCGAGTCCCAGGCAGAAAGACGAACGTCCACCCTAGGATCAAAGTTAAAAAAATCGGGTCTGCCGGGAGTGTTGCAGTGGGAATTGTTGCAGAAAAATCTTCGGGTCACAACAGGGAACAAAAACAAAAGGATTCGGAATCTTGTCGCAAAAAACGGAGGGAAGAGGGGGGAAAACTTCGGCGTCGTGATTTCCAAAGTGGTCGAAAAATCCACAGACCGGGGGGAACTCGCCAGGAGGCGGAAGAGTTAGATTTTCCCTGGAAAGGTGGATCAATAGGTCGAGTGTCAGCTTCCGAAGGGGGGGAGGGGGTAGGTCATTGGAACCCCGGGGGTGTCGGGGGGGGGGGGGAAGTTAGATCTAATGTGCAAGGGCCGCCGCACAGCTTCCCGGGGACACCGTTGGCGTCAACGCTCAAGGAGGGGCGCAAGGTAGATAGACAAACATTATCGGGAAAGTCTGGGGGAAGTGTGATAAAGTTGCGCAAATTAAAAAAAAGGGGGGGAACGACCGGGGAATCATCTAGGGGACCTGCGAGTGTCACAAGGAAGGAGCGCCATTGTTCACACCGGGGTCCTTTTGCCAAAAAAAACTCTCCAAAGGAATTGGCCGCCCTGGAGGAAAACAATCTGAAAGGGAAGGGGGAAGGATGTCCGCCGCAGGACGAACAGAGGGGAAGGGGGTTGTTGGGGGTGGGTGCAAAAAAGGACAAAGAGTCATTTGTGTAAAAAGAGGGGGAAAGATAGGTCCGCAGTGCTGTTCCAAGTAACGTGTTGGAAAAAGGGGGGAGGGGAACAAAAAGGCCATTAGAGGAAGGAATGTCTCAAAGGAGGAAAAAGAAGGGGGGAATCCATCGGTGGGAAAGGGACGTCATCCATTGGAAAGAGGGACCCAAAGAGGGGCAGGTTTGGTGGGGAGTGGAGAGGGGGGACCTAAAAATAACTACGGAATGTTGAACTCCCGAAGAAAAAACGGCAATAGTAAAATGTCCGGGAAAACAGTCTCTAAAAGTCTCACAACACAACGGGTTATGGGAAAAAAAAAGAGAAGAGGGGGAAATAGACGTTAAAGAAAGAAAAGTCAACTATGGAGGGAGACGCGGCAACATTTAAGTATGAATGGGGAACCAGGGAGAAAGAAAAAGACAGGCTGCCCTTTCATGAAGAAAGATTCCATGGCTGCAACGATCGGCAAAAAAGAGGGGGGTTTACAGGGGACCGGAAGGCATTCGGCCACTAGGAGTCCTGCGGACACCACTCAACGTCTGGGGAAAAGTGTTTGGTCAAAAAGGGGACCGGAGGCGGTCAAACGGGGGGGAATTGCAAAAAAGGAGCGGTCCGCGGAAGGGGGAACAAGAAACACCAAAACACTAACGAAAGAAAGATTCAGTTTAAAAAAAAAAAAACGGGAAAGGACAGGGGGGGAAGGACGTGGGGAAGAATGGAGAAACAATCCGGACGCCATGTGAAACTGACATGGCAATGAGAAAAGAAAAAGAAAAATCTAGTGGGGAGACCAATGGTATCACATTGGAAGGGCTCGAAATGGATGCGCCAAAACCATCACTCAACAAAACACTGAAAACACACGGACAAAGTGGAGAATTATGTTGCGATAAAAAAAAGACCGACCAGGGGAAAACTAGCGGTGGGGACGCCACGTGCGCAAATGGAAAGGCCAAACGGCATCTAAGCCTACCTAACGGGGCAACACATTCAGTATAAGGAACGCCAACAAGAAAACCACGGGTTCGGAAAAATGGAGGAAAAGGCAATAAACAGCGGCAAAATCGAACCTTCTGGGGGAGGAAACGAATTACTGCTCAAAGGGTTCCCAAAGAGCAAAGGGGAAAAAAGAGGAGAACGCGCGCCGGAAAAAAGGTAACCCAGTGGGGGAAAAATGTGAGCGCAAGTTGGGAACTCGGACAATGACGAAAAGGTTGGACGAGGATCCGAGATGCGGGGGAATAAGTGTGGCGCCTGTTCCCCGGTTTTAGTGTGGACAAAAGGAGAGAAACACATCGGGCATCCATACCATGACCTGCCTCGGATCCCCGGTGGCAAAAAAACGTGGGTCTGTTGGAAGAGAGAGTCGTTCTTGGAGCGTTTGAAGGAAAAGCGAGGGCCCCGTCAAAAGCCAGAAGGGGAACGACAGAACGTAAAAAAACGACTCCAAGGGGGGGAGGAGGAAAAAGCTGTTCACAAATGTTCAGCAGCAATATCAAGGGAAAAATTGTAAAAAGGGCCAACACAAAAAAGGTGGGGGTTGGTTAATCCTCCGTTACGGGAGTAAAGGGTTGGGGAGGGCAGCAGTCCGCCTCGGAACAGGGGGAAAAAAAGAAATCCAACCTTGAAAAAAAAAGTGGGGGGGGGTCGCGGCAAAGTAAAATCAAAATGCGACACGGGGATTGAAGAGGGAGTTCTGGAATTGCAGTAGTTTGCTGCAATCAACGATTGGACCGAAACCGATGAAGAAAACGGGGAAAACAAAAAAAAAGGTGAGCCAAAACGAGGGGATGGTTTTGCCACACTCTCAGTCCAAATAAGAGAAGGATCAAACAAATCGGAAGGGGAAACCCGGGGTCGAGCCAAATCGACGCGCGGCAAAAGGAAATTAATCTTACAAGAACAGGCGACATGAGTGAAAAAAATACGTCGTGAAAACACAAGATTAATCAAACTAACAACAACGTGAAGGCCTCGAGAAGTTGGGGGGCGCTGGTTAAAAAACCTAGGGGAGGGGGGAAGATTTTAATTGGCCCGTCCGCCCCGTCAAAACTCTGGTGGACAAGATCTTACGAAAAATTGGACGTATCGCGCAAGGGGAAAAATCGAAAGACTGGGAAAAAAATTTCACGGGAAAAAGCCACAAGACGGTTCAAAAAAAAGGAAAGGTGGATGTCCCCCTCTTAGAAAAGCTTGGCAGGAAAATAGAACGAGGAAAAACCACGGACAGGGGGGGAGGGGGACGCGGGGGGAATCACGCTAGGTGGAGTTCCTGGCGGAAAGAAAAGGGAAACATTCAGAGAGATTAAAAAGGAATCGCAACGACTTTAATCGAAACGGAGAAGATACCAAAAGGTGGCCACCACGTCTTGCATGACACCCACCCAGAAGGGATCACAGCCAGGGCTAAAAAAATGCGAAGGAAAAAAAAAGTGCGAAAAAGGAGCGGGAGGGGAAGTCGAGAAACTGATCTGTGACTGCCAATAGGAATACTCGCAAATACCTTCCAAAGATCCGGCTGGGGTGAAAAAGGAGGGTAAGCCGGTCCGCAGGTTGAAAAAGAATGTGCAAGGGGAAATCAAAACATACCATAGAAAAAAAACCTTGGGCCCATACTTTGCCGGATTAAAACCGGAGAAGAAAAAAAAGGTGGCTTCGTTGTGCATAAAAACCGTGGGACAGGAGAACGAAAAAAAAGAAAAGGGGGATCTCAGGGGAGAGGAGGAAGCAACTGGGAAAAAGTTTGTTCAACCTTGAATCTTGGCAAACTTGAAAAAAAGGGATAAGGGTCAAACCAGAGTTCAAAAAGAAGTAGCTTGAAAAAAGTGGAAAAGAGCCCCCTTTCGCAGTGAAAAAAAACCCGTGGTACAGGGGGGGGGGGGAGTTCGCACAATGTGTGTGGCATGAAAGGTCAAAAGAATTCTGTGGCCCTACGAAAATGCACCTTGTGAGGCAACCGCTAAGAAGCGGGCGGTAGTAGACAAAATATAAAATAGGGACCGTGAGGGAGGTGAGAAAGAAGGAAGACAGGAAAGGGGGGGACGAACCATTGGGCTCAAGGAGAGACGGGCGGTTGAGTTCAACAAAGCTCACTTTTTCACAGTGTGGAGAGGGGGTTCACGCGCCTCGCAACAAAGGAAAAATTGGAAAAAAAAAAGAACTAAGGGACTAAACTGGAAGGAGTGAAGGCGGATGGGGTCCTCAATCCGTTAGCAACGCGATCACCTTGCAAATGGCACAATTTGGAAAGGCTGGTGCCGCCGGCCAGCAACAGTGCCTGGGAAAAAAGTAAAAGGGCCAAATGAGTTCCGCCGCAGGGCCTGGGACCAAAAAGGGAAGAAAAAAACTAGGCCATCGGTGTTGGAGGCGTGGGCAGCCATGTCGGAAGAAAGAGAGGAGGAGTGCAGGTTTCGTTCAAAAGACAGGATAATGGAATGGGCCGAAGGAGGCCGACGTGGCCTCTTTTCCCTGACGCCAGCTGAAAAAAATGAGAGATCAAAAGACAAACAAACAAAAAGGCGATAGATGGGACTATTGGAAGGCACAGGACATGAAAAGGACGGGCCCGTCAAAAGGAACGGGGACTGGAACATTAGTGGGATGGTGGGTTAAAGAAACTTTGCCCCTCTGAACGGGAGGGGGAACGCTTCTGGCGGGCACGCTCAAACAAAAAAACGATGAGGGCACAAGGCTGGGGGTGAAAGGAGAAAATTCAGACGAGCGACTTGCGGCGGACTGCACTGAGAAAGATTTTGTCACTTTACGGGAAAGGGGTTGCAGTAAACTTACGTACGTTACAAAGTTCAGGGGGGAAGATCAGGGGACATGAAAGGGCGGGAGGGGGGGGGACAAAAAGAGGATCATCGTCTAAATGAAGAAAAAGGGGGGAAACGAATAAAGACAGAGCTCATTGTATATTAAGGTTCAGGGGGACCCCCATGTGAAAAATTCGTCTTGGAACGAAACTACGGCAAGGTCAACAACCGAGATTGATCCAATGGAAACGCGTGGAAAAGCAGGAAAAGGGATGCGAAAAACTCAACACAAAAAGGAAAAAGCTAGAGAGCCGTTGTCTCTCTAAAGGCGAAAAACGCCCCAAATAGCCGCTACAGCGGGTTGGGATCAACACTTTGCCATGGAATAAGAAATCAATTGGGAACCCGCGTCAGAGGTACTTAACGAAGACACGAAACCAAAACAGAACCACGGGTGGGGCGAGAAAAAGGGCAATATCAACGCCGCTTGGAAGAAAAATGGACACACGGGTTGCGAAAACGGAAATATCCTGCGAACAGGGAAAGAATAAAAGGGGGAACACACGTGAGGGACAGGGTGCTCTCACAGAAAAACATAGTCTGTGGGGAGGAATCGCAAGGTGGAAAAAAGACAAAGGAACAGCAAGTTTCGAAAAAAGCAAAAAAAATATTCTGGAATCATGGGGGGTGGGGGGGTCACGGGGGGAACCCAGATGCAAAAAGAGAGAGGACAAAGTAAAGCCCGAGGGCCGGCATACCTGAAGGGGAAAAAAACCGGGGTGATAAGGGGGGGGGCGGGATTCGCGGGGGGCCAAGCGATGGCCACGTCAAAAGGGAAAGAATGAGAAGAATCCTCAAAATAAAGAGAAAACTGGAGGACTAGGGAAGGCTTGGCAGCACTGACAAAGAAAAGGGGAAGGGGTGGGTGTGGGAAAGATACAGAAGTACCAGGTGTTAATGCGTTACAGAAAGAGGGGGTTAATCCTGCAGGAAAGGAGGAACCTAAAGTGTTCGACGAAGCACATAACCAAAAAGGAAAAGGTGGTTATTTGAATAAAAGAAAAATTTAACAGAGAAGGGGGGAACTCTGGGAGGGGCTATACTTTTAAGTATCTGTTTTTCTGGAGCGGGGAGCCCGTTCTCGACCGTAATAAAAAAAGGAAGGGGAAACCGGGATGAAGAGCAAAAACGGCTGTTTTGGGTTCACCAAAGAGATTGCCCAACATCGATATGGAGCGAGCACAGAAGGAGATTGTCGAGCACAGCACAGAAGGGGCGTCAATTAAAGAGAGGTTCAAAAAGATGCGACGGTACCCAAGATCGATCGGAAAAATCTCGAGAAAAAAAAACGAGGGAGAAAAGATAGAGATGGGGTCGATCGTTTCCAGACGTAGGGGAAGGGTCAGAATTTAATTTACCATCCGGCGGGGGAGCTGTGCATAAACAATAATCTTCAAAAATACGCTGGGAGAACAACAACTGTAATTGGGAAGATGGGGGAAAACCAACAGTAAAACTTTGGGAGGCCGACTCCAAAGCATTACGGGCCGAATGCAAAGGGGGGAAAGAAAAAGAGACTGGCGTTAAAGAAAAGCCCGAAACTCAAGTAACTGGGGGGAGAAATTGACGCTAAGTCACCACAGGGTCAGGGTGTTTCGCGTGGTAAAGGAAGGGGGGGAATAGGGACGAACTCAAAAAAGAAAAAAATGAACACGAAAAAAATAAAAAACGAAAAAGGTATGGATTCGGAAAGTCACCACCACCTTTTATATTGCAACCGGGGAGGAAAAAAATACTGCGACAGAAGACAAACGATACGAGGAAAAACGTCAAACTGGTATCTTTGCATTGAACATCCGGGGGTTGAGACATAAACGCGCAGGGAAAAAAAAAACGTCAAAAAAGAGCACCGAAAAGGGGGGGGGAGAACCAACAAACACGAATGCCCGTTCGCGAGGGTATTTGGGGAATGAGTTGCAGCAGTTTGAGAAACAGAACACAGCACCAGGACAAAAAAAGTTCGAACTTATGAATCGAATAAACGGAATCTGGTGAACAAGGGCAAAAAGACCGGGAGGCCAGAACCGCAACAGGGACTCCAGGGGGGACAACTCGCTGACACGAGGTGCCAAGGGGAAAAACTTTGAGAGGATATGTTCCAGAGTAATGTAAAGCTTTCAAAAGGAGGGGTGGGCCTTCCAAGGAAGAACCAGTGGGAGGTTGGGGGGGGGGGAAGTTAGAGACAAAAATGGGGGAAGTAAAGAAAAAAGCGATTTTGTGGGGACCATGCTTCACAAACCTGTCTGGGCAAAAGCTAGCGACAGATTGCAAAGCTAGAGAAAAACTAAGGACACAAAAAGGGTGGGGGGCGGTGGGGATGGGGGGGATTGGAGATCCAGAAGAAATACTCCACAGGGGGGAGCCCGAGGAGGATGCGAGTTCGAACCGAGGAAGGCGAACAATTTCCACACTGGCCGTATTGGGTGAAAAAAAAAAACAAAACCCGAAAACTTTGTGTCTCGCCGTGAAAAAGGTCACGGGGAGTATGGCGGATGGACCTCCGAAAGGTGCGGGAATCTCGAGACCCAGAAGGGGAACAAAGGTGAATCTGTCAATCGGAAGAGGTCTGTTCCCCCATTAGTTTAAGATGTCGCCGGCAGTTCGCGGCACAAGGACAAGGGGGGCAAAGGCCAAAAAAAGACATACGGGGGGGGGTGGGGCAGATGGAAAGCGGGACGGCCATGAGAAAACAGCAGGTCTTGGGGGGAGGAACTTGAATCCACCACTAGTAATGTTGAAATCAGAAAGGAGGATGGAAAAAAGGACTGTGGACCAGCTTATTCGGAACAAGAAGGTCCAACCTCCTTCAACAAAAAACAAATGAGATGAAATATTGGGGGGGGAAGGGGCATAAACCTCCATTTAAGAACGATGGCAGCAAAAAGGGAAAAAAAGTAGGAGGTGGAGTCCCCATCTGAACCACAAAAAACCGACAGATAGGGTGGCACGGGAACATGTGCAACGCCTCCCAAACCGATGTAGTGGGAAAAGGAGGTTGGGAAATGTGGCAGGAAAAAAAAAAAATCCGCGACTTGACAGGGGTCTTAAACACATCACTATTGGGAAAAAGGGTACACTTAAAAAAAAGAAAATTTGACAAGGGGGCGGTAGAAGATATTCAGGAAGAGACCGGGGGGGAAGTTATCGGAGGGAGGACAAAAGGGCATAAAAAGACCTCTTCAATAAATAAAGGAGGAAGGGGAATGCAAAATATACATAGGCTACCAAATCGCTGTGGAGCGGGGAACAATCCTGAACCAAAGGTCGAAGCTGCATGTGACGAAATAACGAAGGTCAAGAAAGCTGATTGTATCCCAAAGGGGGGCAACATTCCGGTCAGGAAAATTAAAAAAAAAGAAACAACAAACTCAAACATCAAGGTCAAACGAGGGAATATACTGTTGGGAGAGAGACCAAGAAAAAAGACGCCACGTGCAGAAAGGAAAGAGCAAGGGAAATCTCCTGAGTAAAACGCTAGTAGTTCTGACACTGACGTGACAAAACCTACACGGGGGGGAGACTATCAGCCTGCGGGAAGCTCTGCACAAGAAAGTGAAAACTCTGGAAATATCCGGAGAACCAAAAAGGAAACAAATCGGGGAAAGAAGGACCCAAAGGCGATGTGGGGTCAAAGGAGGGGGCGTGGCTCAGGCAGGGAAACGGAAAATAAGGTACGAAAAAAGGCTGAAATCCTGCGCAGGAGGGAAAGAAAGTGTGGGGGGGTGTCGGGCCCTGTAATTGAAAAAAAAGATCAGGACAACAAAGAACGGCCGCCCGGCATAGATCAAAAAGGGGGGGTCAACAAGCAGGGATCGGGTTTCCGGAGGGGTATGTGAAACGGTTGTATGTCGAATCCAAACGCGGAAACGAAGAGCTCTCCACGAAAAAAAACTGACAGACGAAAAAAAAAAAAGACCTCACACGAGCTGTTACAGATACTGAATAAAGGGCTTTTGGTGAATGAGACACAAGGGGGGGGAAACCTTGGTTAAGAGAAGGGGGAATGGAAAAGTATCGTTTTGGACGAAAAGGGTCCCTCTTGGGAAAGGGTAACCGGACCTTAAAGCACAACCAACCGACCATGGGGACGGCCGCCACGGGAAAAAAACAGGACCAAGGGAAGGTGGGGTTACAATCTGGACCAGGGGGTACTGGTGCAGTATCAGGAGGGGGCACTATGGACACCGGAAGAAAGTCCCCTCCATGTCGTAGGAATCACACAAAAAAAAAAAAGATGTTTGTTTACAAATAGTCTTGAAAAAAGAGGGGGAAAAATCATCAGTGAGGGGGAGAGCAAAAAAAAAGTACGGTGAGAAAGAGTAGGTCAGAGGAAAGCGGGAAACACTGGAAGGACACATGAGGACCGATACGCGACGGGAGACAACAGACGTCGGGAAAAAAATCTCAGGAAAAACATACAAAACGGTTAGAGAAAAGGGGAAGAGAGGGGGAGGAGGTTTACGCCAGGGAGGAAGGGAGGGGTCAGAAAAGTCCCGTCACTGCGCGTCAACTCTGTGCTCTAAGAGATTTAAAAAAGAAAAAGTCGCGTGGCTCGCGCAGAAGGGACTTGGAAGGGAAAAAAACATGCCGGTGCTGAAAAGAAAAAACTTTAACCGGGAACATTAAAATCCGGGGCCGCACAAAACCGAGAGGGAAAAGGAAACAAGCTCAGAGTAAGAACGGACCTGGAGGATACGTTGACGCGAAAATAAAAGGTCAATGTATGTGCCTTAGGGTGGAAACATCAAGGAATAGCAGGGAGAAAAAAAAAAAAAAAAAAAAGAACTTAAGCGAGGAAAAAGGGGACCACGTCTTTAGGTAAAAAAAACAATGGATATTTGCAAGTGCTGAACAGGTGCGCCAGGGGAAAACCGGGGAGGATCGGAAAAGACCCGGTCAGGAAGAAAACTGAAGGTTACGTGGGGCAACCCACACTCTTGAAGACAAGAAGGAAAAAAAAATCAAACCGGCGGGGAGCCACTTAAGAAAAACCGGCGAATGGAGTGGTTCAGGGACGGAAAGGGATTTGCATGGGTCGGTGTGCAACCGGAAGCGAACACAAATGGAAAAGGAAAATAATGGTGGACAGGATTGGCAGCGAATAAAATGGGCTTAGAGGTCCTATCTTGCAAAAGCCAGACCAAAGGAAAAAAAAAGGGTGAACTCGCTGTGGCGCGAGTAAAAAGATGGTGGGGACCCCATGGGAGATGAACAATTTAGCATGTATATTCAAAAGGGGTCACGCACGAAAGGGGGGGAAAAGAAGCTTCCCGCCGGGTTGATAGTGAAAAAAAAAAAGAATTGACGTGGGGAGGTTGGTGAGGAGATACAGGGAAGTAATAGGTCTTATCCGAAATCGTCGGGCCGCTTGCCAAGGGGGGAGGGGGGCAAGGGCGTCACGGCTAGACGCTTTTGGGAAGGGGAGAGAGGACAAACGATCTCCATCGTGGTGGGATGTTTGGGTGATAAAAAAACATTTGGCAGGAAAATGTGACTACCAGGGGTAAAAAAAAAAAAGAAAAACAATCGAGGGAGGAAAAAAGATCAAAAAAAAGTAACCAGTTTCACATTGTCCAGGGGAACGTAAGAGAGACCAAAGGTCCCCTGTAACTGCGTAAATGGAAATAGGTGAGAATGGACGCGAGGTTGCCGCGCCGGGAAAAAAAACGTGAAACGGTTCACCGGTTGAAAGAAATGGACTCCTTTCCCTCAAAAAAAGGGGGGGGGAGGGGGCCAAAGGCAATAGTGGGTTTTCGCGGCAGTCGCTGCCTGGGAAAGATCAGGGGAAAGGTCCAACGAGGTGGCCGAAAAGAGGGTTTGAGTGGGGGGAAAAAAGGAAGAGCAACCAATGACAGATGGCGGCATGTATTTCGTGAGAGGGACCCGAGTCCTACCAGTAATGTGGGCCACTCCCGAATCTTAAAGGAGAAAGGGGGGGGAAGGCCTGAACGAAAAAAATATTTCAAAAGGAATCAACAAAAAAACAACGGGGGAGGAAAAAAAATTTTTTGGGTTGGGTGTACAAAAAAAAAAAAAAACACCAAAAAAAAAAAACAACACCAACCCAACAAAACAAAAAAAACAAAAAACAGGGGTGGGGGGTTAAAAAAAAAAAACAAAAAAAACAAAAAAACACCACAAAAAAAAACCAACCCCAACACCACAACCAAAACAAACCAAACCCCCCCCCCAAGGTGGGGTTTTGGGGTGGGGGTGTGGGTGGGGTGGGGGGGTTAAAAAAAAAAAAAAAAAAAAAAAAAAGACCAGCCAAACACAAAAAAAACCAACACAAAACCCCAATCCCCCCCCCAAAAACCCCACCCCCAAAAACAAACAAAACCCCTTGGTGGGGGGGGTTTTTTCACCACCCAAACCTCCCCCCCAACCCCCCCCCCACAAAAAACCCCACAAAAAAAAAAGCAAAAAAAATTTTTTTGTTGTTGGTTTTGGTTTTTTGTTTTTAGTTTTGGTTTGTTGGGGTTGGGGGTGGGGTTTGGTGGGTTTGGGTTTTTTTTTTTTTGTTTGGTGGGGTTATGTTTGTGTATGGTGTTTGGTGGGTGGTTGGTTTGTTGGTTTTTGGTGTTGTGGTTTTGTGTGGTTTGGTTTTTTTTGTTTGGGAGGATGTTTTATGTTTTGGGGGTGTTGTTGTGTTTTGGTTTGGAGGGGTGGTGGTGGTAGTTTTTTTTGTGAGGTGTTGGCGTGGTTGTGGTTTTGGGTGGGTTCTTGGTTTTTTTGTTTTTTTTTTTGTGTGCAAACCCCCCCCCCCAACCCAAAAAAACCACCCTCAACCCCCCACACCCCCCCACCACCCAACAAAACCACCCCCACACACCCCCCCGAGGTCAGCCACCCCCCAACTCCCCAACAACCAAAAAAAGTTGTAACAAAAATTTTTTGGTTTCTTGATTTTTGTTTATTTTGGTTGTTTTCGTTTTTTTTTATTTTTTTTTTTTGGTTTGTGTGGGTAAGGTGGGTCGTGGTTTTTTTTGGGTTTTGATTTTTTTGTGGGTGAAAAAAACCAACCCCCCCCCCCCCCCCCCAAACAAAAAACCCCTCCCCACACCCCCACAGCTCCCCCCACCCCAGCGCCACCCGAAAAAGAAACCCCAACCCCCCCCCCCCCCCCACCCCCAACCCCCCCCCACCCCCCCCCCAAACCCCCCACCACCACCCCAAAATAAAAAAACAAAACCAAACAACTCAAAACCCCACCCCCACCCGCCCCAACCAACAACCCCCCCCCGATTTTTCCAAGTTTTCTACATAGATTAGGGGGCCACTTCGATGGGTTAGCATACACGGGGAGGACTGGCAACCATACCGGTATCAATCAAAATCCAACAAATGCAATCCTCATATCAGGGGACAGTGGAGCCTTCCATGCGAGGGCAAGCTCACCAAAAAGGGAAAATTGTTGTTGAAATGTAAAAAAGTGGAGGCAGTTCAGGACGAGAACTGCGGACCGACACATCAAATGGAAAAAAAAAAAAAGGAAGTTTCAGAAAAAACGGAGCCCTGAGGGGAGGGAGGGTGGGAGGGGGGGAGGTGGTTGGGGGTGTTGGGTGGGGTTGTGGGCGGGGGCACGGCGCGTGCCCGCTCCCCGGGGAATTGTAAGGGATCAAAATGACTAGACCGGCGGCTGAAAACAAGACGCGTAATGACTCAGATGCTCCAGTTAACGGCAGAGGAAGCGTCCAAAGATTGAGTGTTGATCAGGAAGGGAACAAAAGAAGAAAAACAAAGAATCGCTCATAGCAAACCTCGCCGGGGAAGAAACCTCGATGACAAGGGGAAAAATGTCCTGAAAAAGAGAAAAGAAGGATCGCACCAAAAGAAAAAATCCTACACAAAACAAAAAGAAACAAATCAACATCTAAAGGAAAAAGGCGTGGGTTCTATCTAGGCAGAGAACCGGACAATCTATCCGCAGGGAAAAAAAAAAAAAGGGGGACAGCAATGGAGGCAAATACGGTCCAGGGAGAAAATGTAAAAAAAAACGTGCAGTTATCAGAATTCCAACAACACCACCACGGTGCGTCAAGCGAAAAAAAAAAGGAACTAACAACGGAATTAGGGAGAAAGCTCTGCCACAGGCATATCTTGAAGATCAAAGTGTCGATCAAGGGAACAACTCTGGGGGGGAAGGAGACGCAACCAGGGAAAGAGATGTCAGAAAAGTTTGTAAGGACAGGGGACGACAGGGAACACGTACAAATGAACGCATCCGGGTTGTCGAAGGAATCCTGCGAAAGATTCGGGGAACCGGGGGGTGGGCGCAGGTTTTAAAAAAAGGGAAAAACCTAGGAACATCATCTCTGGGAAAAACCACCCGCTCCGAATAGAGAAAAAAAAGATAAAAACAACCAAAAGGGGAGGCTGAGGTGTATGCGTATTGGAGAGGGAGAAAAACAAAATGGCCACGTAAGAAGACTCGTCCTTGTGGAGGGTCCTAAGCTCGCTCTGAGGGGGAGGAAGAAAGTCTTCATGCAACTGGCAAGGTGAGAGGGGGGGGTAATGAATCAAATTGTGAAACTTGTTTTGAGAACGGGGGCCGAAGTAGGATGGGGGGGGGAAAGGAAAAAAAAATGCGCCAGTCCTATGCCCTGAATTGTTATCGAGGAAAAAGGAACATCCAACCGGAAAAGGTGGGTTACGTCCACGTTATCAAAAAGAAAAGGGGGTCCTGGAAGGGTTTAAAAACACAAAGAAAAGAAGTCGGAGAGTTGCAAGGATGGCCTGCCCAAGAAACAAAAAAGTCATGCTTCCCGGGAACACTTCGGGGAAAAAAGGAATCACCGGAAATGGTTTGTTGCCCAAAAGAAGTAGAAAAAGAGGTAAGAAAAGGGCGCGAGGGCCAACACAAGGGGACGGGGAGTAAAGATATTGTTAGCCCAAAAAAAAACAAAATCGACGAATTAGGTAATCGAGGGGGGGAGACTTCTTAAAAAAAGAAGTTCGTGTCGAACATAAAACATCTCAGAGAACAAAAAAAGGGGGGGGTTAGGGGAAAAGAAGAAGAAATCGCTTGGAAGGAAGGGACCGGCGGAAAAAGATATTTAATTTCCCCGTCGCAGGGAGGAAGGGGGACAGACAATATCTTTAATCGCTGTGCTAAAAAAGGGTAGATTTAAAGAGTGGAAAAAAGGGGGGGGGGGGGATTAAAGCAAAATGAAAAGGGGTTTTCTGAAGCATTACGGTCGGTGAAAAAGCGAAGCCAAACAGATAAAAAAAAGAAAGTTAAAAAGCTCCGAGTAAACAAAAAGGATTTTGGGGAAAAAAAAGGTGTGACGCAAACAACACAGGCGTGTGGAGTTACAAGTAGTCGAATGAACATGACAGAGGGAATGGGAAACAAAAAAAGGGAAGATCAACGCTTTACGTGTAAAAAAGAGATAAAAAAACTGGTGTGGTAAAACAAATCTTTGTAGGGAATTCCATTAAAAGCGGGGGGGATATTGCCAGTGCTGGGGGGCAGAAGAAAAAAAAAAACGGTAGAGTACGGAGACCGGAGATATTTGTTAAGGTGAAAAAAGCTTTGAGACATAAACGCGCCAATGAGAAGGAAAAAGAAGTCACCGGACTTGGGTGGGCCAAGGGGAAAAAGGGGAGTCCGGCGGGCGAGTTCGAGCAGGAAAAAATTGCAAGAAATGGGAAAGCGGAACAGCCCCAAACAGGGATGAAAGGGAAGAGTTCACGGGAAATTTTCTCGGGGAAATGGGGGGGCAACCGGCGGACATGCGAGAAACACCAAAACAAAAACACAAAAAAAAAAACCAAGAAAACAAAACAAAAAAAAAAATTGCGAGCCAAGAATCGCCTTGGGGGGGGGACGCAAGGAAAAATTTTGTCCCTTGTCGGGAAGGGGAGAGGAGTATTTCCAGAGTTCAAAACCAGAAGAGCGGGGCGCCGGTTTGATAGGCCGAGGGAATGGGATGGAAACATTGGGTCTTTTGAAAAGGGGGATAGAGGGTGCAGAAAGTAGCGGATCAGACGAAGGACTGGTGGCCGCTGCAAAAAAAAGGAAGAAAAAAAAAAAAAAACCTATCAACGCTAAGGCGAGACGCGGGGAAGAGAAAACGGGAACATCGTATGGTTGAGTGGAAGCGCCATGAAAAGTGCGGGGGGGGGGGGGAAAGTCTCTCTCGGGGAAAAAAGGGGGCTTGGGTGCGAGGGTTGTGAAGTTGGGACCTGGTGCGGGGGGTCGTCCATGCAGAGCCGCATGGAAAAGGGGGTCCAATTGTTCCAAGGACCTATACCAACGGAAAAAACCCTCTGTCTCCGCCGTTTGAATGGTTAGGGGAAGAAGGATACCGCCGGGTCTGCACGGGCAAAAAGGGGGGACAAGGGTGAAATCTGGTCCCTCCAAACTTCTAATGGAATGCACAAATAGTGATTGGGAAAAGGACCATTAAGGGGGCTCCGGTCCAAAAAAGGGCAAAAAAAAAGACAGAGTTGATGCGGTGCAGCAATGGAAAAAAAAAGAAAAAGGGAAAAGAAAGGCAAGCAGTTTTGTGGGGAATCTGGGGGAAACGACACCATTCCTACGTTAATGTGGCACGCAATCAAGGAAAAAAGGGTGTGGAAGCGGAATGGGAAACTTCATGACCATCGAAATAAAAAAAGG
>Ga0179591_1341310_pt1 | contig 15664 bp, 14 predicted proteins | sample CZOMad2_1_08_16f_FD_182891 | JGI IMG/M metagenome (GOLD analysis project Ga0179591, IMG submission 182891) | Vadose zone soil fungal communities from Angelo Coast Range Reserve, California, USA - CZOMad2_1_08_16fungal (PacBio error correction) | ecosystem: Environmental > Terrestrial > Soil >...
TGGTGGGGCCAGTCCGGGAACCACGTCCTACTGGTCGGACACCTGGAGGCGAGCGGTCTGGCGCAAAAAAGACCGGTTCGACCTCATAAACGGAATAAAATGGAAAACACGAACCGCCGGCAAACACAGGGCACACGCGGGACAACAAGGCCAAGGGCGTTCAAAAAAACCGAAAAGGGGGGTAAAGGGGTGTTCCAGGATCAAAGTGCAAAAAGGGGAACCCTGCAAGCGGGAAACGCGACACAGGCAGGGGGAAGAATCGCTACAGGGGAGATCGTGTGTGGTTCCAAAAAGCAAAACGTGACGGGGAGTAAAAACGGCCACAGGGGATCAAACCACGGACACAAACGGGTCGCACAAACCCAGTTCGTTGGGAGAACAAAGCCCATCAGGGTGAACCGTTAAAAGGGAACCAAGTAAAAAAGGGTGTCTAGGGCGCTTGCCCAAAAACAGACGGCAAACCGCTCGGGAGAATGCACAACTCCGTCCGGGCGATCGCAAGAAAAATTTCAACACAGGGGGGGGGCGGATAGTGAACAAATCGAAGACAGCCGATGGAGGAGAAAGATGTGGCAGCCAAACGGCGTAAAGGAGACAAGAAGCGTACGGAGGGGGGGAAATGTACACGGGGAGTAACGGAGGAAAACTGGATGGCGGGGGATGCGGATGCGAGCGGAAGCAAACCCCTTAGGTCACACCGTGCGGACAGATGAAAGGAAGGGGTGTAAAAGGTTGCAAACAAAACATCCAGCACGCATGCACATGAAAGGGGGGCTGTACGCCGTCGATGGCTATCTCGAAGTCCTCTGAGCGAGAAGGGTCTATACAAGAAGAGAACGCAGGGAACGCGAGCTAAGGCGATGTTCAAAAATGTGAAGATGGTGAGGGGGGTCAAGGGCGAATCTGCCCTCCGTGAGAACCGAGGTGTAGGAGAAAGGAAAAGTTGACGAAAAGGCCTCAAGACTGACTAAGTTGGGCAAAAGGCGGTCGTCGTGGCAGACGCGACGGCGCCCCCTGAAAACGTCTCCATGTAACTGTTAACACCCATCGCCCAGGAAGGTTCGGACGCTGCACCTAAAGTAGAAACAGTCCAAGAACCGGAACTAATCAACTATTGGACGCCAAAAAGAGCTTAAGGTTTAACACGGCCACCTAAACGAAAAAGACACAGACTATGTATCAAAAACCTGTAAAATGGGTGCGAACTAAAACTCACTTAAAAATCAAGGATGGGAAACAAAGGGGGGCCAATGGCGGAAAATCTAGCGGGACCACTACTAGTATCTGAGTCCGAAACTGCAGTGATCCTCCCTGTATCAAGTGCGCGAGGATACTGTGGTATCGTAGGGAGGAAGGATGTACGGGGCCCAGATAAGAGGGGTCGATTCACACCACGAGGGCAAAAAAACAAACGCAGTGGCAAACGGGATTGAAATAAGTAACCCCAAAAATTTGCATGTGTTTGTAGAAGTGCGAGCTCCGCGGACCGTAGAGTTCGCAAGCAGGGGGGCCTGAGGGGGCCCAGGTGGGGGCGGGAGAACTGTCTCCTCTCGAGGGAACCAAAACAAAATTGGAATGCAGAACCCAGCAGAGGGATCCTATGACCAAAGCTTCTGGGGTCGCCGGAACTGTATAGAACTAGAGGGATCCTTCACCCTGACAAAAAAAAAAAGTATGCGAAGGGCACCGCGGGAAGTGTAAACAGCAAACAAAGGACGCCGTGATTGGCAGGGCGGAAATCGGGGTGTTCGTCATTTGAGACGTGGGCGAACCAGGGCGGGGACAAACAGCGATCAACGCTCAAGGGTTCACGGGAGGGTGAGGTGGTGATTCTCGTCAAAACCGAGGCCACTATTCCAAGAATTGGTAGATCCGACGAACCGGACAGGGACCTGAGATGGGACAGAAGTACAAACTTCCCGAAAGGGTGTTAAAGGGCAACTTCTTAACGAGAAGCACCGAGGGGAATGCTTCCAATTAGATTCAGAGGTGGAGTCCGTTACGAGAGAAACGGGTAGCTTTTTTCAGAAACAACGGCGGGGGTCTGGGGCTCAAAAAGGTCCTGACTCAGAGGGGCATTTACAAGAGCGGGGAAAAGCCCTCCAGGAAAAAGACCAACGCAATAACCAACAAAACCAGTTTGCCGCACGAAAAAAAAAAAAAAAGCAAAAATCTAGAAAAGGAAGCTTGTCCGGAATGGGTAAAAGAGCCGCGGACCCAAAAGCCTATCCACTTCAGAAAAAAAAAACACGACCGTGGGAAGACAGAAACAGGACTGCCGACATCCTGCAGCTGGGAAAACCAAGGATGGAAAACCGAGCTCGAAACAAGAAACTCGCCCACCAAAAGACCCGAGGGTCAAAGGACTTAAACCGGAGGTCGGGGGGGGAGGGCGAGCGTAAAGGCGGATCCCACTAAGAAGGGGGGGAGCCACAAAATTCAAAACTACCATCCAAAACTAACGGACGGGTGCTAGGTTCCATAAGACCGGCCTCTTTGGACTACGGCTGAATTACTAACTGGAATCCGGGGGAAACGTAGAGAAAGAGGGAGGGTCCCTGTGGGAGAAAAAAAATCCCCCGACTCACATTCTCTGAGACCGTCCAAGAGCTGCCTGCACAGAACGCACCGATACAAGAGGGATGGGATCTGAACCAGCCTGGTCATGATTCCCTTGGTGGATGTGGGCGCTGGGGGGGCGACCAAGGGAACGGGGCCAAGGGTTCGCACCATGAAAACGTCTCAACTGAATAGTCAGAGAGCCTGACAGGGACGTGGGGAGAGCACGCTCATCCTTGGGTAAGGAGGGCAACCAAGGAAAGGGGGGTCGCCAAAATGGAGAAAGGTCAGGGTTCCTGGTCCATGGCGAATCCTGGACCAAAACCGTAAAAACACCGGGAAGAGTTTTCTTTCAGATAACGCAGAGGAAGAAGTGCAAAACGCAGAAAAAATGGCAACGAAATAGGTCAAGTCTTCAAAGCAAGATGAAATAAAGGCCAGGAAGCCAATGACTGCGGGGACGAGGGAGCGGAAAAGGGCACGAAGAAAGTAGGGGAAAAAAAAATGGAAGCCCTTATATGGGTAGGAGTGGGAGGACGACGGCTCTTATGGGGGTAGGTGGGGGGAAAAAAAAACTGGGGTGCTGTCGGAACGGGTTGACTATTGCGGCAGACGAACCGTGGGCCGGGCGGGTAAAAAAACCAACCCAAAAGATAAAACGGAACGACCTGGGGTCTCTAAAATAAGAATCGGGGCCAAGGACCTGTCGGCCTCTGAAAATCGTTACTTACTCAACGGTGCGCGGGCCTCGGCCGAGTTTTTCAGTGGGGGTGTCGCCAAGGAAGGTAGAGGCAAGTGGGGTGTGGGTTGGACAGAGCCAAAATCGAGCCAGGAGCAAAAGAGAAAGCCGTTCCCTGAAAAGCCGAACTCTAACCTAGCTTGGGGAAGGGAAAGACAATTCACGGCGCCAAAGGGAAATGGGTGGGGGAAAAGGGGTCGGAGGAGGGCGGGCGAAATGGCGAGAGAAGATCGAAAGTTTACATCATCCAAAACGACGAGGGGGGTGATACACTCAAACAGGCGGCATAGATGACCAAACAAACAAAGGGAGGGAAGGGAGGAAAAGAGAGAGTTAGCTAGTGGGGGGGGGGGGGGCGGGGCAACCTCCTCTAAGGAGAAGGAACTTCCGAGGGCGAGCAAACCGCCAAATCAATCACAGGTAAGGGGCAAGAAAAAAAAGGGGGGTGGACCTTCGCCCCGAAGCAAGTGGGAGAGCGGGAAAAAAAAAAAAAAACAACAGCAGATGGGGAGAGACCGGAAACTATGGCAAGCTCGTTGACGCACCAGGGACGAAGCGAACCAAAGACCCACAACAGGGAAGAAAAAAAATATCAATTGAAGACGTGGGAACTAGGATCCCTCAAAAGACGGAAGACCGAGGAATTCTCGAAAGGAAACAGCCGGATCGGGGGGGCCGGAAGTAAAATACCTAGGCCCAGCGCCCCTCGGCCGTGAAAAACAAAAACAAAACGCCAAACGGCGGGGCGGAGGGGGAGCAAAGCGGAACCGGGAGCACGAAGGAAACGGAAAGCCATCACCTGTTCTCCAAGAAAACGGCTACTTACACACTCCCATAAAAACGAAAAAAGAGGGGTAAAAACCAGCTGCAGGGAACTCGAGACGATAATGAGAGAGGGGTCCAATCGGCGCGGGGGGAAAAGGGGGGACCTCCAAGCGCAAGGATGGGTAGTAGGATCTAGAGGGAAGAAGAGGGACAATCATGAGAAATACACAATGGGAGATATAGAAAAAAAAGAACTAAATGAATCCGCGGGGGGGCTGCACCCGGGGGTTTTGAATGACTTAAAACCCCGATGGAACGTGAAAGGTAGCAGGCAAAAAAAAACCTCAAGGTTGTAATCGCAGTTAGAAAAAGGACTCGATGATACCAACGGGGTTCCAGCCTGACGCAAGGGGAAAAAAAAGGTAGAAGCATGGACATTGTGACAGGGACCCGTGGTCACGAACAAGCAGGAAGCTGGGTCCACGAGGGGGGGGGTGGCAGGACAACGCCGGGGTAACGTAAGAGCAGGGGGGAGGGGAGGGGGATCTCTGCAGAACCAAGCCCATAAGCAGGAGAGTTGACGTCTTCGTGGTGGACTCGGGACTCAATCGAAACTAAAACTTGAAAAAAAAAAGAAGCAGACCTAAAAAACCGGTAGGGGAGTTAGGGTGGACGGGGAAAGGGTAAGCTCCACGATAACGAAACAGAAGCCGTTTATTCGGTACTCAAGTCAGGGGTGAGGGGGCAACCTGGAGGGGACCCCAAAAACGTGCGAACATCTTGAAGGGACCAACTCCTGTTGGGAAAAACTGCAGGAAAAGGTCACAGACGGAAAAATTCCTCGGCAGGGACGAGGGAAAGGCCCGCGACTGGGGTCTCGTCAGCTGGACGCAAGCCAAAAAAACGCGTGAGAGAGTCACGGCAAGCGGGTGAGTCAGGAAACGGTAAACACAGAAAACAAGTGTTCAGGCACGGGTTGAGCAAGGTTGGGGTCGAAGGGCACAACCTCAAAGCGACCACGCAACTCGCGCAGCAACGAGTCAGCCGGAAAAAAACGCGTGGGACGAAGGAAATACATTGGAAAAAAAATCGCACGGCAGACCCTTCAGGAAGCGCTACTAGAGCCGCCCCACAAAGTGACGGAGGGAAAAAAAAGGGAAATTGAAAGTTAGCGACCCCGAAAAAAAAGAACATCCGGCGCCGACGATGCCCCATAAGATGGGACAAGCCTTCCACCCGGGAGCACCAATGACGAACGGGATAGCAAAGAAGACGGAAAAGGACGAAAGAGGAACAAGTCGTGGAACGGCGGCGAAACCTTCCCGCTGGGGGAAACGTACATCACAACGTAGGGAGTTGCCAAACAAAGGAGCAATGGGGGGGATAACTCTAAGGAACTCAAAGGGGAACTCGAACAAAAAAAACCAGAAAAAAAAACGGGAAAGCATACGGGGGGAATGTACCGCAAAATCCCTCATAACCCTTCGTAGCAGGAAACCACGGAGGGGACAAACCCATTTTGCAAAGGATCCGAAGCACCGGGGCGCGCAATCGACAGCCCGGGAGAGGATGTGTCCAAGGAACGAGGAAAACGAGGTGAAGAAAGAGGGGACCTCGTAGCACTTTTGAGAAAAAAACTTTCGGCATGATCACCGACGCAAAAAAAAAAAAAAAACCATCCCTCAGAAGAACTAGTACTGACGCAATGACGGAGGGAGATCTATGAAAAGAGCTACTGCAAGGCAAAATGACCATCACAGGAATTCAAACAGGGGTAGGCGTGAAGAAAAAAACAGGCAAGGGGCAGGGGGTTATAGAGGGAGGCAGCCTCCCGCAACCAGCGGCAAAAAGTCGTACAGACAGGGAGTCCGGTGCATGTGGGGGCCTTGGGAAAAGGCCGGCACGTTGCAGACAGCAAAACAACAAAAAAAACCAAAACACTCGGGAGCGAACCAGAGACAGATATCCTAAGCGCACGTAAGAAAAAGTTGCAACACCAAGGGGGAACTCTCCAGGAATGCAGCCGTCGGGTCAGAGACGAACGCCGTCCTTCGGATGAATAGGACCTACTACACACTAACTGCAAAACTGCACGGAAGCGGACGGACGCTGCTGGAAGGCCAAAAGGAGTTTCTGTTAGAAGGGGGGAAAAGGGTGGCCATAGGAAACCGCACTTCAGGGGGGAATTTTCAATAGCAGGCAATGGGAGTGCCATACAGAAAGTCTGAGGTTCCAATCGGAAAAAAAGGGGGGGAACTTATCCGACCAAAAAAGACGGTCCAAGGTCGAACGTGTAAAAAAGACCGGGGTCACAAGGACGAAAACTAGCCCCGCTCAGAAACGTGCACAGCATCGGTCAAAAAGGGGGCAAAGGTTTGCGGATCACCATAGCACCGCCCGCAAAAAGCTGGAGCCGGAGGCAGTCGCGACGGACGGACAAGGCGCAAAACGGGAAAAGCAAAGGGGGCGGGCAAAAAAAAATATAGAGGCACGCATGGGAAGATGAGGGGGCGGCAAAAAACTGCACCGCGGGGAGCTATTTGTGCCGCGGGTTAAGGTGGCCTACTCGCTGAAAGGCGGGGCAAAATGGACGGGGTAACCGTCCAAAAGGACAATACGGGGACGAGCACATAAACGAGACTTCGAAGAGGGAAGGCAACAGCAGGCGGACGGAAAGCAGGACAGGGAGGACCGACGGGACAGGAAAACCAGGAAGGAAAGGGCAAGGGGAAACAGGAGCAGGCCCTCGAAAGACCGAAGACGAGTTCGTTCACTGGGCAAGGTCATTGCCTTGGAGGATTACGTCGAGGTAGAACCGGAAAGCAGCAAACAGAAAAAGAAAGGGGAACGCCCACGCGGACGACTCGGTCGGCCCGTAGGTAAGGGGGGGAAGCACCAACAAAAAAAAAAAGAAGAGAGAGGTCGCGAAAAACAAAAAACGTAGAATTTGAGGAAACATCGGGGGGAATTAGGGGAAATGCAGAAGTCCAAAAAAAAGAGATCGTCAAGCGGGGTCTGAAAGCCGGAACGGGCAAAAAAAATCAAAAAATTCCATACCATCAGGAATGTCACCCGCACGAAAAAAACGCCAACGGGGAGACTACGACTATCCGAACGGACCTCAGGGGACAACCTTGGTAGAAAGTCGAAACTTTCCTCGGGATAGATCCAAAGACCGAATGAAAAAGGGGGGCGTGGAAAACATGGCGAGGGGGGCGGGAAGGGGATCTTACGTCTTAGGCATTCTACCAAGGGAACGAAGAGGGTCTACCCCGCACCATGGGGGATGACACAGATCGGGCCGCGGTCCCAAAAAAGAAAATGATTTCAATACCCAACTGGGGGAGAGCCTCCCAAGATGGAGGAAAGGAGGAACCTAGCCAAAAACGAAAAGTTGGCACGTGCTGCAAAAAAAAATCGGCCGCGCAGCCGACAAGAGAGACTGGTAGGGGGGAGGAAAAAAAAAACTTCACCTTATCTGAGAGGTTGGGGGCAAGGTCTAATTTGCGGAAAGAACAACAGAAAGGTTAGATCGACACTTTGTTTTAAAAATGTCAAAATTGTTTTGGGGCCACAGAAATATAAGATTACACGTTTGTCGAGGACGAAAAACGGACGGGGAAAAAATAACGAGAAAAAAAAGAAAAAAGCACAACACACACCTTCGACCAGTCTCCTGAAACATCCAAGACGGCAAAGAGGGGAGTGCCACGGCCCCGGGCGGAAAAGAAAGGTAAAGCCAGTAGTCTTTCTACCTCCAAAAGGGCACTTTCATACGGAAAGTTCTGGGGGGGCAGTGTGCCGGGAGGTCGATCGCACAGAAACGTATACAGGTTGAGACGAAAAAGATGTGCGATCAAGCCTGTGGTTTCTAAGGGGGCAGAAACGCGGCACCGGGGACGCACGGAACTACTCCGACCTGAAGGAAAAGCGCCGACAAGACGGCAAAACTAAATCTCCCCGGAGTTGTCGGCTGGTGGCATATGGAAAGAGCTGAAAAGGGGGAAAAGCCACCGTCAAAACGATGAACTCCCTCTCAGGCCAGGGGGTCGGAGAGCTCTGTATATCAAACCGCCCTAGGTGACCAGAGAATGGCTGAACCCGGGACTAAGAGGGGGTTTGACAAATGGGGAACAGCGCACGAGAAAACTGGTGAGGCCTCTAAAGCGATGACAGCCGGAAGAAAAAGAGCGGGGTGTTGCGTTTGTCAGTCGACGTGTACTTTGGCACCATCTAGTATCAAAGAGGTTCGACAATAGACATATTACGAAAGTAAAACGCAGACTTGTTAGGAAGAATCTTCGAGAGTAATTGAATCAGTCGAACTCCGGTGTTGAAGCGTGTTCCCCTCAACTAAGAACTTTCCTGAAGGAAGAACATCTGCTTCAAATAAACTGAATCGACTGAGTTCAAAAGGGGAACAAGAACATTACCTCGGAGGGGACTTCTCGGGAGCATCAACAGGGGAACCGAGACTGGTGGTCCTTACGGCAACAATACTCCGGGCCCCTAAGCCTTTCCACGATAGTTGTCTCTTGAGAGGGGCGGCGCCGGCCCTGCATGGGGGGGAAGTAAACTAAAAAACGGGGGGGTTCTCGGGGGCCATAGATTGTAGAAGAATCTGAGGAGGTCTCGCCGGCAAGTAGGCATGTGAAGGCCTCAAAAACCGAAAAACGTTGGTTGGGTCTCCTTAGGTCGAGAAAAAAATGCAAACCAGAATTCGAAATACCTTTTCTGAGAGTCGCTGTATTAAATTGAGTAAGGAGAAAGGAAAACATCGGCAGGGGCGTCCCAGGAGAAGTTGACGGCTGAGTCCCACAGTGCACTCTGCAGGTAACTCAAACAAGGGGGGAAAAAAACTGAGAACACAAGTGGAATATACAAAAAATTTTGGGGGGGTCCTGGGAGATGTGCTATCATTCAAAACAAAGCAAAGCGAAGAGTATTCCCTCCGGGGTGTATTTCATACTAACGAAGGGAGAAGTCGGGAGCTGGGTGAATTCAAAACCTAAGTGACACTCTTGAAAAAAAGCACGAAGGGAGAGAAGAAGAGGAAACAAGAAACAAAAGAGAGTGTTTCCCAAACACAGAGATCTCCCTATGAGAAACGAAAGAGTGCAAAACTGAGGGACTAGATTGGGATGAAAGAGGAGGCTTTTACTTTCAACGCTTCTGGCCAAGAAGGAAACCTACAAAGGGGGGGTGAAAAAAAAGCCGCCCAGAGGCAGAGGGTCGAAAAGCTGAAGCAGGGGGGATTAGAGACTTCTTTCAAAGTTTATTCCCTACACGCAAAGCACCCTAGCAAAAGGAAGGTGCCTGCGGAGTCATGAACGTCACCCGTGTCAAAAGAAGACAGGGAAAACTCCGAAGCAACTTCACCACACAAAAAAAAAAACAACAATCTGCGGCCTGGCGGCGGCGGAACCCGGGGTCCCAGAAACAAGGAAGGAACAGGAAAGGAGAAAATTAATGGAGATCGAGACGCAAAGAAAAAAAAAGAGCCTGCGAATCCACAAGGGAAAAGGGGAAACTGAATGGGACCTCAACTGGAAGCTGAGGAAAACAGGGGAGGCAGTTCGCGCTGGGAATGAACGAAAAAAAAAGCGAGAAGTCAAGCAGCGACAGGAATGGACTCCTGCTTCGAGCGCGGAAACTGAAAAGATGGTGACAGGCCTGACCTAAACGAAGAAGGAAACACCGAGACGGAAAGCGAGAGGAAACAGGAAAAAAGATTCACGCAAGGATGGACCGCGACATTTCGGATGGGGGGGGGAGGAAAAAGTCAGATACTTTAGGGGGTATCAAGGGGGGGGAAAACGGGGTAAGACTCCCTTTTGTGTGGAGAGGGGAAAAAGGGGGGTCAATCTTCTCACGAAAGCCTCCTGAACCCGGGGGGCCCCAGATGAACGAATTCAGGGGTTTGGGGGTGAATACGGGAAGTAAAATCGGCCGATCTGGGGCGGGGCTGTCGGCCATGAAGGGGGGGAAGGGGGGGCGTCCCTCCACGGACCGGGAAAAAGGAGAAAGGGGGTTTTCCCAGTGTCAGCAAAGGCAAGGACAAGGAGAACCGGGGCCAGGTGGTGGGGGCACGCGAAATAACTAAGGGGCGCCAAAGACATGGCGGAAAAAATGGCGGGGGCTTAGTATCTAACTTACCTAGAGTGGCAGGGAAGTCGTAGCAAAATTAAGTTTTGGCCTACGTACGAAAAAAAGGGGGAGGTCAAAATCGTGGGAAAGAAAACTTCAAAAGAAATCGATTCCTCTACGACAATGATTTTCACGTCAAGTTAAGAGAGGGCATGCCAGATCCGGACACAAAAAAAAAAGGAAAAGGAAGAGAAACGTCGGGGGGTTTTTGCGTCAAAAACCGCCACGTGGAGAAGCGGAATCGGCATCGCAAAACGCAGGAACTCCTACTGGGAGCAACACACAGGCAACGGAAATCAAACTTGCACCAAAGGGACTCTTACGAGCCGATACACGCTTCCTTGGGGTGCAGCGGGGCAAACGGGATCAGTCCCCGAACTGAGTAAAAAAACCACCGTCTGAAAGAGCACCGGGGAACCAACGCAGGAGCAAAAAATACAGAGCGTCGGGGGATAGGACTTATAAGGTGGGAGGAATGCAGCGACCGGGAATCGTTGCAAAAAAGGAACAGGCCCTTTAAGACAAAAAAAAAGGCCTAAGGTAAAGTAGGGGACCACTCAGGCCATTAAGATCTGGGTGAAAAGAGGCATAGGACCCTGACGTCCGAGAAAAGTCCGGGGGGTCAATCCCCAAGGGGAAGGGGAAATCACGTTCAAATTACTTCCGCCTACAAAAAACTCACACAACGAACTCGGGAGTATTTACCCAGTTCTTGAACAAAGTGCTGGCGTCGGCAACTCGCAAAAAGGGGAAAAACTAGGGAACGCAGGGGAATCAGTCAGCCTCCCAAGGCTGGTGGTAGCTCCGGAAGCGGCGGGAAAGACAATCATTATCTCCCTTAAGGGCCTATTCTACTTGAGAAGGGAGCGGAGAAATGACAAAAAAATGGTGGCGCAAATCGGGAGGAAGGAGGAAGGAGCAAGGGGGGGCAATAGCAGGGAGGCGCTAAGGGAATCACTTCTTTCTAAACCGCCAGCTCGTCAATAAAGAACGGCCAGGAGAATTGTGGGGAGACAAAAAAGGGGGGAAAACGCAAAAAAGCAAAAAGGCGGTCGCAAGGGGTGAGGCTGAGGGAGATCCAGACAATGAAAAAGAGGCGGGGGATCCCGTTAACACCTTCCCATCCTCGTGGAGAAAAACGTTAAAAAGAGGCCAGAAGGGTCGGCATCAGGCAGTAAAGACAGATCGAATACGGGACAGACAACCCGAACCGAAAATCGCCCGGGTGACGGGTCTGTTGTTTTGTGAACGGGGGTAGGGTATGAGCGCGAACAGTCCCAGGACCTAGGGGACACGTCCTCGGAAGACAGAAAACGAAGTGCAAAACGTCCAAGCGGGGCGGACTCCAGGTGGCGAGCTTCAGGCAAGGCACGGGCGAAAACCAAGTCGATGAAGACAAAACAAGTGGTCAGCTACCCTATGAAAAAACAGCAAAAAAAAAAAGACGGTAGACTGCTCTGGTGCCGTATAACTGCAGTACCAGGGTACTAGGGGTCGGACGGGTGGAAACTGCTTTTTTAAAGAAAGAAACTGGGGGGGGCACATCAAAAGGCGTCTAGAAAAGACGGAAAGGGATAAAGCGGGTGGACTTCGCCCCCATTTAACTACAGAAGAACCGTACACTCTTACCTTATTCTACAGGGCACGAACCAAACACCGGGAAAAAAAGGCCTGAAAAGTTGAGCGGGGGGCCTTTAAGAAAAAAAAGGGACGGAAGACTCAACTCGGAGATCCCGAGAGGACGAGCGCATCTCCGAAAGGACAACAGAGCGCTCAGGGAAGCGCTACTAAACACGGGCCCGCGGAAAAAAAAGAAATAAAAACGCGAAAAAGGATCTTCGGTGGAGGCCGCGAAAGCTTCCCAAGGAGGAATCGTAGCAAAAAAAGATAGAGGGGTCAAATATCAGGGAAGGCATCAAAAAAAAAAAACACGAGTGCACAGGTGATGATCTCCGAACGACTTCGACGAACCCGTCGGGGGCTTAAAAAAAAACCCACTTATTTAGCGACAGACCCAGAGAGCGAAGGGGGGATAAACCGGAGGGGGGGGGGGGGGGTCGATGGCTCTGATATCTGGTCTAAAAAAAATATGGCAAAGAAGTGGAAAGTCCAAGTCAGAAGACAACATGGGGGTCCAACGACTGTTCGGGTGCGTATAGCTTTAAGGTAAAGATCAGATGAGAGGTCTCACCACGGCAAATGGTAATGAGTGGTCCACTTGTGTGTCGGGAGGGGAGGATGCCTCTCATAGGGGGGAGGGAATCGTTCTACATTCAAAGAGGGCAACGAGGAGGTCAGTTCCACGGCACTCAAGTTCGTTCAAGATCTCGGTTAGCCGCGCGAACTCTTTTAAAAGGCAAGAGCACGCAAAAGACAACGTCAAGGCGGCAGAACTACAAACGCGTAGAAGAGAAAAAGCGGCCAGCAAGGGAAAAAAATCGCCTTCTTCTTCAGGGAACTGCAAAAAAGTTAATCGGAGCGACTCCTTAACTACACTGAAAAAGGAACAAGAACGGAAAAACTAAACGTCGCCGAGGGGGGGGGGAGAAAGGGATAAAAGACATTTAAAACAAATATGGGAAACTGGGGGCAGAAATTTGGGCCATGGAGGGTTCTTTAGGTAGCCACAGAGAAGGACCCAGCGGTTGGCTCCTGTGGGGGCGCCAAAGGGTGGGAAAGCGAGCGGCTAAGCCTGTCCTCGGAAAGGGTTGGGCTCAAAAAAAGTCAAAGCACAAGGGGGTGACTAAAGACCCAAAGCCACGTGGGTAAAAGTGTCGGGAATTGGGGGGGTCTGTAGGGGGGGGTTTTTGTTTGTGACCCCACTGGGGGGTCGTGTCTCAGGGGAAGATACAGAATAGCACAAACGCCCCCCCACTAGAAAGATCAGGGCACCCTTGGAGCCGAGTGAACGTCTTCCTCTCAGGAGTCCGCCTGCTTGAAGCCGTTCGAACGTGACCCTCAGGATTCGGAACCAGGTCTTCTAAAAAAAAATCAACACGGGTTTTTACCAATGATGGAAAATTTGGAACTGGCCAGAAGGGCTCCGGTCCTATCTTTGTTTATAAAACGAAGGGAGAGAGTGATACGGATTTAAAACAGGGTCCGAAGGACCAGACGATCGAAAACACAGCGCGTGGGGAGACAAAAAAAAAAGGGGCAATGTTCCTTTTAGCCAAAATAATTCGACCGAAAAGGAGTCGTGTCGTCGTGGGGCGAGTGGAACAGAGAAAAAAAAAATAAAGGAAGCCAAGGAAATCGAGTGAAGTAGAGGGGGACCAGTGTGGGGGACGTACGTCAATATAATAACCACGGCGAGATTCCATAAAGCCAAAATCTACTGAGTAGGGCGGGTACGTAGAGAATCGTAACCAAACACGGAACAGAAAAAAAAGAACAAATTACTGATCTCAAAAACAAATTAGATGGAAAACAATTGGGTGTCCCTTTTTAAGGAAAAGGTACCTAACGGAAAAAACGGTACGCAGGGACGAGCAAAAGAACCTCGGGGAACCTTCGACGTCATCTGAAACAAGGAAAAACAAACAAGGCAAAAAACACGTACCAGCAGATCATGAAGGTAGAAGAACGCGGCGCTGGGAAGAAAGGAAAAGGCCGACGGTCCATGTTCAAGGCAGAGGCCCACGAAGGCGGGAAAAAACCCTTGGTGCGGGGTGGACAACTCCATCTTTCGAAGTCAGCGGATTCCGTGGGGCCACTTCAATCAAGGATACAAAAAGGCAACCCAAGGAACATTTGGGACACCCATACTAGGGAGGACGGGGGTCGGCAAAAGAAACGGAAAAGTGACTAAAGGAAATAGAATACAGAGGTTGCCCGGGAGAAAGACAGCTCTCGGAATTCTAAATGGACAACAACGGCGAAAGGAGCAAGAAAGCACGAAACGACCGAAAAGGGGAAAGAACTATTGTATGTATTCGATGTTGGAGGGCACTTAAAGGTATTCTATAAAAACCCAGGAACCGTTCGATCAGCCTTTCACAAAGGGGATGGTTTGGAGATCCATTGAGTCGGGGGTTCAGAAAGGGGGGGAGATGAACATACGGTCACTGTGTAACGGGGCAAATCTCGAGGGAAAAAAATTAGCACCACAGAATGGACTCGAAGAAAACAAGGTAAAGAGAAGGAACGATAGAAGGAAATTCTTCTTGCAAACCCAAGAAGGCACTTGATCACTTGGAAACTCGGGAAGAAAAGAGAGCAATGGCCCAGAAAAAACCAAACAAAAAAGTCCACTAAGGTAACAAGCAGCCGGGAGGCAGGAATGTAAAGAAAAAAGGGAGGGGTAGATGAGGTCTAGGAACTAAGACCAGGGGAAGTTCTACGCAAAAATGCACACCGCGGGAATATTGGAACTCAAAGAACGGGCCGGGGGGCAATTCTCCAAAGGGAAGTTTTCACAAGACCTCTTAGATCCACGCGAAAAAACAAAAAAAGCTCGGCCGGAAGGGGGAAAAAAAAAGGGCAGCTTAACTACATTCAAAAAAACGTCGATGGCCATAACAGAAAGACTAATGTAGAAAAGAATCGAAAAGACCCCACTTGAAGCAAAGGAGGTTGGGGCCGATGAGCATAAAATAGACGCAGAGAAATCTGCAAGAGACATTCGACGGGTCCAAAGGACTTAGTCGGTTAAAAGGGGTGGACGTGGCCTCCTCGAGGGAAACATATGGAGAGGCGCCGCATATGACAGAAGGGGCGCGACTGTGTGCACAACGAAAAAGACTAACGAGAAGAAAGGGTGGGACGGGCCCTACGAAAGGGGATATACAACACAACGGACTTTAAAATACTGCCATCGCGAAGAATGACAATAACCAAAAGCCAAAGGAAAAAGTTGTGGTCCGAAGTAAGGGGGAGGAGTTCAGAAACAGGGAGACGGCTCTCAAGAAGGGGTTGATGCGAAACCAACGCGAAGACAAGATACTGGCTCGTCTAAAGGGAGAAAAACGGAAAGGAACGACGACTCACAAGGAAGGACGGGGGGGCGGGGTCCTGGTAGCTATCAGGAGACATTCTCAGAACTCAACAAGACGGAACCTCCTTGGGAATTGTGAACCAGGGAGGCCTCAATCCGTTCGAGGGGCGTCTGAAAAAAAAATAGTAGACGTCCGAAGGAGCGCGCCAAAGGAGTCGCCAGGGGTTGCGGGCTAAGACAAAGGGGGGGGGGCTCCCACTCGGTGGACCGAAAAACAGAAAAAAAGGGGACAAGTGGAAAGGGGTCTCGGGCGGATAAGTCAGGAATGTTGGTCAAAAAAAATGTAAAAGAGAAAGAAAGCATAGAAGAGCGGGACCTGGGTGTGGAAGCGCTTAGCCTTGTCGCGGAAGAATTTCCGACAAGGATGTTACGTGAGGGGAAGAGGAAAGGGAAGGATTCCGGGCGACCAAACGAAAGGGTAGGTCTATCCCTCTTCTGGTCTGACTCTATGGAGAAGG